>JACXTT010000417.1_pt1 | contig 71650 bp, 55 predicted proteins | sample 9270951 | NCBI WGS metagenome assembly JACXTT01 (sample SAMN15532306, study PRJNA645909) | rock metagenome | isolation source: weathered quartz diorite | place: Puerto Rico | collected 2017-06-21
CCGAACCAGGTCTGTAAAGTGCGGAGGACGCTGCTGGAATGCAGATGATGCTATCAGTGCCACGAAGATGGTCAACGAGTGGGCAAGTGGCGGTCTCACCTTCAACAAAGGCCACTTTCGACTGGCGTAGCTTGAATCGTGTCGAGTCGAGTTCTATCTTGATAAGTAACGGGCTTTTCATGGAAATTCGCCGAAGGGAACGAATTTGTTCCGAATAGTCCAACTCAGATATGAGGCGATTCGTGACCGTGAGTGCCAACACAAGCAAACTATTGAATAAGGCAATCGCCAAGACCCCTTTACCGAAGCGCGACAACGGGACGGACTGGGGCAGGGCGTACGCTAAAAGCAAACACAGTATGACCCCGGTCCACAGTTGCGGCGCATAGCGCGCCCACCAAAAGTCGGGCATGATAATCGCGCTGAAAAAGAGTGAGCCCATGGCGCCCGCGTCGATCCAGAAATTGTCCGGCGTGCTGGGCAGCACGGGTGTTCGCACTGCCACGCAAGCACAGTAGCTCAGCCCTAGTCCTAGTATCAAACTCATCCACGGTCCAAACCCGCCAATGCGCATGCCCGTCGTTGCGTAGAATGCTTTTAACTCGGCCAACCTAATCATGCCCGGAAATTTGAACACCGTTGCGCCCGCAGGCGCCTGCTGCGATGGCGTGTCGTGGTTAGACACTGAGGTTACGGACCGTGCAAATTTAATAAATCGATCCTGCTTCAAAAATTCTTTGCCCGCGAAATCGGTCAAGATATCCTGCTTTCCTTTGCCGGCGAGGGGATAAAACGGATTGCCATGATCGTTCATGTTGTTTACGTACGGACTGTTACCCATCCACAGACCTGCAATGGCGCCGATTGCGATTGCAGTCAATAAGCACCGCGCGGCGTCGCGCTGTCTGCGCCACAGCGCAACGCACACCAATGTTCCGGCGATTACAATTACAAAAGGTCCCGCGGTGAATTTCAAATTGATCGCAATAACGACGCATGCGGCTAGCGACAGCGTCAAGAAGCGCGAAGGGTGAATCGCCAGTATCCAGGCGGTGATGACCGCTTGCGTCAGCAGCGCGTTGAGTAATCCGTCGACATAAAACGTCTGAATTTGACTGGAAAAGACGGGGTTAAACATAAGCAAGGCGCTGCCGGTCAAAGATGGCCAGATCCCCAGGCCAAGCCGATATCGGATCACACAGAAAGACAGGCAAGCGCTCGACAAAGCAAACAGCCAGGCAATGCCCTTGCCGTATTCCAGCCCTAGGTCCGTCCCGACTGCGGCAGCGAGCATCCAGGGTCCGAGCGCATAATGCGAAATCCAGATTGAAAACGGCCCCGTGTAGTGGTGTTGCCCGATCGGGTTCCAGCCCTCCATCATCGCTAGGATTGCCTGTTGTTGATAAGACTGGCCATCGGAAGAGAAATCGTGGCTGGCGCCGCCCAGAATAATGCCCGCGGCCACGAGCATTACAATCAGAGCAAGACATGCGCGGATGGATTTGGATGGCATAGCGCGCAGTCGCATCGAAGCGTAGACATAGGCCGTGGCCATGGCAGCGCCGCCAGTGGCCGACCAGGCCAGGCTTGTCCCGCCCCAATCCCAGCGCAATCTCACGATCAGCATCGTGCAGACCGCCCAGAACACGCACCACGCGCTTGCATGCAGCAGTATCTGTGCAGTGCCCGTGTCATGCCATGTTGTGACTGGAACGGTACTGGCTTGCTCCGCGGGCTCCGATGACATGCGGGCGCCTATGCCGGAGCGCATCATGAGCGCGCCACCACCCACACACCCGTGCAGATCAGCAATATGCCCACCAGGCGCTGGACGGACAAGGATTCACCGATGGCGAAACCTACTATCGCTGTCAACACGAATCCGAGACCAACCAGTGGATAGGCTTTGCTCACTTCCCAATTTGACAAAACTGAAAGCCAGATCAAAGCACCCAATCCGTAGAGTGTGAATCCGCCGATGATCAAGGGCTGCGTGAGCAAAGAAATAAATCCCTGCATATCCAACGGGCTTTGTTTGATCGCTTGCGAGGCGGGGCTCGCCATTCCGCTCTTCAGTAAAAATTGGGCGGCGACGGAGAACAAGATACTGATCAGCGCCGAAAGAGCAGGAGACATTGGAAACTTTCAGTTAAAGAAGCGAGCGACAATGGTTATGACAACCATGCTCAACACAGTAATTCGGCAACCACGGTCGCGAATCGCGAAAATCAGGGGATCGTCGTGCATTTCGCTCCTCGCAGTCTTGATCCACAGGCGCGAGGTCCAATACAACAAACCAATCCCGACCAGCCACAAAATCTTAGTGTTGCCGTATTTGCTCATCGCCTCCGGCGACCCAATATATAGACCGAAAACGACGATGGAACACAGACTCGCGCCGACGCCAAGAGGCCAGAGCACGACCAGGTCGCCTACCTGATAATCGCGCCCCTGCGACTGCGTCTTTGTTGTCTGGCTCAGAGAGATCAGTTCTGCACAGCGCTTGACGAGGGCGAGGCTTAGAAACGCAAATATGCAGAAAGCAAGCAGCCACTCCGTTACCTGGATTCCCGTCGCCACCGATCCTGCAAGCACGCGAAAGGTGTAAAGCACAGCGAGCATGATCACGTCGATGAGCACATAACGTTTCAGCGCCCAGCTGTAAGCCGTCGTCAAAACGACGTAGCCTGCGACCATGGCGCCAAAAGGCAGCGAAAGTATGAATCCGATCGACAAGCCAGTACCCAACAGGATTGTCGCTGCAGCGAAGCCTTGCAGCGCGGAAAGCTTTCCGCTGGCGAAGGCGCGGTTTCGCTTGCGCGGGTGGGCGCGGTCATTTTCGAGATCCCAGAGGTCATTGAAGATATAGGTCCCAGAAGCAGTCACAGAAAACGCGAAAAACGCGATGATCGCATTGACATCCTTTCCGATTTCATCGACTGCAAAGCCAGCGCACAATGGGACGAAAAGCAAAATATTCTTCATCCATTGATGCACCCGAAGTGCGCTTGCCCATGTGGCGAGGGAAGAGTTGCGGTAGATAAATTCCTTCTCGACCTGGGCAACCTTGTGGACGGTGCGCGAGACAGACTCGCTTGCATTGACCAACACGGCGCTTGTGCATTCTTTCCAGATCGGTAAGTCGTACTTGCTGTCGCCAGCGTAGGCGAATGCGCTTCCAACATGCTGATGAATGGCGTGGAGTTTGTTTATACCTTTGAGGTTTGTATCGTTATCGCTAGATAAAACTGAATGAAATATCCCGAGGCGTTTCGCCATGGCGTGCGCGAGCGAAGTATGCGCGGCAGTGGCGAGGATGATAGTTCTGCCCGAGTTACATTCTCCCCTAAGCCAGGAAATGAAATCTTCGTGTAGGGGCAAACTAGTTATGCTAAGTTCAACTCTGTCAGCAATTTTTTGCTTGATCGTTGTCTTTGGCGTTCCTGTGAGGATCCAAAAGATGAGTTGAGCGAGAAAGAAGGGGTTACGTTTGATGAGCGTAACAATGCATTCAACCAAGGTATCGGTTGGAGTCAGCGTCCCGTCCAGATCGACAACAAGGGGGCACACCTTCACATTGCCGTGCATCCCCATTCTCTCGCACGGCTGCGGGGCGATGCTAGGTTGCATAGATCCTAACCAATTAATTATGACGTGAAAATTTTCGCATCATTGAAAATGCTTGAATAGCTTTTTGTCGAGTTTAGGACATTGACCACGCTTGTGTTGTTTATTTGTAATATTATCGGCCAATTGCTGAGAATGCCGTGTGGGTGGGCGCAGAAAAGCCCGTTTTCCTCCCGCTGACAGGGAGTGGATGGACAGCCGACAAAGCCGGAAAAGTTTTATTTAGGAAAATAACGTTACATTTAAAACACAATACGCGAAATATTGTATTCGAGTATGTCGGCATGTAGTTAAAATAGTGCCAACTATTGCGATTGTCTCTTCTTTATCTTCAATCGAGCAGCAGCCCTGCACGAATTTCTCGCCTTTATCGTTCACAGCGGAGTCCGAATGAAAAACGAACAACAGCTACATCTTCCCACGGTGGCCGTATTGTTGCCATGCTACAACGAGGCGCTCTCGATCGCTAAGGTCGTCAAGGATTTTTTGTCCGTGCTGCCGAGGGCTACGATTTACGTCTACGACAATCGTTCCTCGGACAATACCGCTGAAGTGGCCCGTGCTGCCGGCGCCATCGTCCGGGGTGAGATGTGGCCGGGGAAGGGTAACGTCGTTCGTCGCATGTTTTCCGATATTGATGCCGACATTTATTTGATGGCCGATGGCGATGGCACTTACGACTACACTGCAGCGCCTGCCATGATCGAGCGTCTGATCGACCATCATCTCGACATGGTCGTCGGTACGCGGCGCGACGTCTACGCCAATGCGCACCGTAAGGGCCATGGCTTTGGTAACCAGATTTTCAACCGCCTGTTCCGGGGCCTGTTCGGTCCTGCCTTCAACGATATTTTTTCGGGCTACCGGGTCTTTTCTCACCGCTTCGTCAAGAGCTTCCCGGCAGTGTCGAGCGGTTTTGAAATCGAGACCGAGATGTCGGTCCACGCTTGTCAGCTGCGCATGCCAATTGAAGAGATGCCCACCGACTATGGCGCGCGTCAGGAAGGAACGGAAAGCAAGCTGCGCACGGTGCGCGACGGCCTGCGTATCTTGTTCACGTTTTTGATCCTGTTCAAGGAAATTCGGCCGGCGCGCTTTTTCGGCGTGTTGGCGCTGGGTTTTTTCGCAATCGCGGTGGGTTTATCGGTCCCGCTGCTCATGACCTACGTGGAAACGGGTCTTGTGCCGCGCATTCCGACGGCGATTTTATCGACCGGTTTGACCCTCCTTGGCGGCATCTTCATGGTGTGCGGGATGATTCTCGACAGCGTCGCCCGTGGCCGGCTTGAGCAAAAGCGCATGTGGTATGTCGCCAATTTTCGCGACACCGCAGTCGTCAGCTGATGTTTCTGAAATTTCTTGTGGTCGGCGGCGCCGGTTTTCTGATTGACGCCTCGATCACCTACGGACTGATACAAGCCGGTGTGGACGGCAGGATTGCGCGCCTGCCCGCCATCGCGACCGCCATGATTTTTACCTGGCTGGCCAATCGGCAGTTCACTTACCTTAGTACTGAAAAGCGCTCGCTCAGCGAGGCGGTGCGCTACATGGCCGTAGCCGCGGTGATGGCTTGTATCAATTACCTGATCTTCGTGCTGTTGTTGAAATTCGGTGTCTGGCCGATTGCAGCCGTCACGCTCGCGACCTTATGCCAGACTGTTTTGAGCTTTCATGCGTACCGGTATTTCGTCTTTTCCCCAAAGTCTGATACCGGATTGAAGTCCCCAGAGGCCGAAGAGTCCTCACACCATCTTGACCAGGATAGTTAATGATGCGTCAGTACAAAGATTTCGATTCACGACCTTACTTTGTGCCGGCAATTTTTTTTGCCGGCTTCGTGCTGTACGCCTTGCTCCTCTATCCGGGCTTCATGTCGACAGATTCGGTGGTGCAGATTATGGAGGGCCGCGATGGCGTGTATTCAGATTGGCATCCGCCCGCCATGGCGCTTCTTTGGCGCTGGGTTGACCGCGTTATTGCAGGCCCTGCTGGGATGCTGCTGATTCAAACGGCGCTTCTTTGGGGGAGCATGTATTTGTTGAATGATGCATTTTTCAGTCGCGCCCGGTCGCTGCGATTCGCCGTGGCCTTGTTTGCCCTGATGTTTTTCCCCCTGATTGTGTGTATCGCCGGCGTGATATGGAAAGACGTTTGGATGTGGGCAATGTTGCTGCTCGCCCTGGCGTGTGTCGGGCAAGCGCGCAAACACGCTGCTGACAAGCAGCGATACAAGGTCTTTCTCGCGTTCGCTGGCGCGTGTGTCCTGGCGGCGCTGCTGGCACGGCACAATGCCATTTTTGCCGTCATGCCTCTTATCCTGCTGGGAACGCAGGTCAAGCGGCCCGCGGGTTCCGTCAAGGCGTTTGCACCCAAGCTGGTACTGACCTTGTTCATTGGAGCTACTGTATTTCTTGCTGTCGGCAAGATCAATAGTGAGTTGGCCAGTCGCAAAACCTACCCCTGGATCGGCAATGCTGCTTTCGATATTGCAGGCGTTATTGTCCGGATGGATGATTCGACCGCGCAGCAGGCTTTGTTTGACGCGCTATCGTCTTCGCTCGGATCGCATCAACCATTGAGCAAGTTAAAGACGGATTACACATCGGCCTACTGGATGACCCTGTTTCGAGGTGCGCCCCCAGCCCTGAGTTTTCCGCCGGAGTCACTCAATGGAAATAAAGGGTTTTTTGGCTTGCCTGAGCAAAATCGCAATGATCTCAAAAAACTCTGGCTGCGCACTATCGTCAGCCACCCGGCATTGTGGATGGAGCACCGTACCGCGGTTTTCGTTGATGTTCTTGGCCTTGACAGCGCCAATCGGTGGGACGTGGCGGTATTCGATCCCAATTATTATCCAGATGATCGTGCTGGCCGGTACGGTCGCAACCCACCTGCCAGCAATCTGCAAAAAGCGCTCCAGTGGCGAATCAACGCGATGAGCAGGTGGTTTATATCCTGGCCCGCGACTTATTTCCTGCTGCTTACCGTGTTGATGGCCTATGGTTTGAGCAGACCTGAACATCGGCGCTCGGCATCCATCTATATCATCGCTAGCGGGTTACTTCATGAAGCAGGGCTTTGGCTGGCCGCACCATCGCCGGACTATCGCTATTCTCATTACATGGTGTTCTGCGCCTTATTGTCGATCTTGTTCCTGATCTACGAACGCCGCTACCCAAGCAGCGTCCCTCCTTAAGCGGGCACGTAACGCCATAAAGGCGTGTCTTTTGAAGGATGAGCGCCGTCGCCCCGGGCGATCATCGTGCCGGTGCACGCGACAAGTTATGCGATAGTCCACCAAACGACAGTGGATGCGCAAGCAGCCGCAAAAAAAACCGTTCGGCCAGCGAACGGTTCGATGGGAATGCGGAATTCTACTTTGCTGCGGTCGTCATGTAGTCGACAGCGGCTTTAACCTCTTCATCTGGCGCCGCGGAGCCGCCTTTGGCGGGCATCATGCCTGCCTTGCCCTGATAACCTTTGATGGCGTGTTCGTAGAGGGTCGGCTTGCCTTGGGCGATGCGGGGTGCCCAAGCGGCCTTGTCGCCAAACTTGGGCGCGCCGGCAATGCCCTGGCCGTGGCAGGCCACGCAAACGCCTTCATATAACTTCTTGCCTGCATCGACCGTGCTTTTTGCTTCGGTGGCGGGGGCGATGGCCGCCGCTGCATCGGACGCAGGGGTGGCGGCAGGCGCACCCGCTGGCGCCATCGCGGCAGGTGCTGAGCTTGCGGCTGGCGCGGCGGCAGCGGCAGGAGCAGGTACGGCAGGCTCCTTGAAGTTAGCGCCGCTGTTGTTGGCCATGTAGACGACTGCGCGCGCTACTTCGACGTCATCCAGATCGGGATTGCCGCCTTTGGCTGGCATGGCGCGGATGCCTTCGATCGCGTGTTTGACGAGGGTGTCGTAACCCTGGCCGATGCGGGCGGCCCAGGCGCCGTTGTCGCCGACCTTGGGCGAACCTGCTGCACCAGTGGCGTGGCAGGCAGAGCAAATGGCGGTGAAGACGGCTTCACCCGATTGCAGTACTTTGGGAGCGGAGGCGTCGCGGAAGGTATAGCCAGCTGCGGCGACCGGTTGCAAGCGTGCTTCGATGGCCTTGGCGGACTGGCTGTCGGAACCGGCGCCGGTAACTTTTTCACTTGTGACGAACGAAGCCAGCAGGATGATGCCGATGACTGTGACGAGAAGGAAGCTGGCCACGACAGCGACGAGCTGTTTGGGTGTACGGATTGCGGATTCGTTATGTGCGTCGCTCATGAATGTCCTTAAAACAAATTATAAATTTGCCCAACCGTCCGGTTTGCATTGAAACATTGCAAACATATGCCAAACGGCCGATTATAGACTCAAAGGCATCGCTTTGGAACGACTATTGCCCGTGGCGCGACAGTTTCCATGGACGGCCACCCTGAAACCCGGTATCCTTCGCATCTCTCCAGAAGTCCCCCAGCGCGGCTGTAGCTCAGTGGATAGAGTATTGGCCTCCGAAGCCAAGGGTCGTGGGTTCGATCCCCGCCAGCCGCACCATTTTCCTTTCCATTCCTTTGATGCTGCGAGCAGTTGTAGGCAATTTTGATTGTCCGGTCAGCTCGGCCAGAAATTTCTCGCTTGTCTCATCCGCAGTGTTAAGATTTCCGCTTGAGAAACTTCGTCAGGCGCCTAGCGCGCGCGATGCCACTCCAACCGCTTTTTCCTGAGATTCCCTTACATGAAACTCGAGCTACTGCAATGCCTGCGCGGTATCGCTGCTTTGATGGTGGTCTTGTTTCATTTCTCTTCTTTTCTCGAACCTGTGCTGCCCGGCAGTGCGAGCTGGTTTTCGAGTGGGTACCTGGGCGTCGACATTTTCTTTGTCCTGTCCGGCTTCATCATCTATGTGTCGACCGAAAAGCCTGACGCGCGTGATGGCGCTGTATTTCTCACCCGCCGGATCTGCCGCGTGGTCTTGCCGGCGTGGGCTGCCATGGTCATCAGCGTCCTGGTCATGCCGCCCCGGCTGATTGAACTGGTGAAAGGCGTGCTGTTCATTCCATTGACCAATGCTGCGCCGCCCGGGTTTGGCTACAGCTTTTTGATCGTGGCCTGGACCTTGACCTATGAATTGATCTTTTATGGATTGTTTGCGCTTGTACTGAGCTTCACAGCCGGCAGGGCGAAAAGAGGCATTCTTGTGTCTGGCGTTTTGTTCCTGCTGGTCTTTGCGGTCCAGCTTGCTTCAGGCAGTTTCACGCTAAATGCCCAACTGGGGCCTGTGGTGGGACCGGCTATCAGCCTCTTCCCGTTCCAGTTGTTGAGCTTGCTTGGCAATCCGATTTTGCTCGAATTTATTGTTGGAATTTTTCTGGGCTGGACTTTTTTGCGGGGATATCTGCACCGCCCTCCTCTTATTCTTTCGACAGCGGTCGGCGCGCTTGCAGCCCTGGTGGTTATCTCGTTCCAATTCCGTCCGGGCCATGGACTGAGTTGCGGGGGCTTGATCACGACTGTCATTGTGGTCTACACCTTGCTCTTGCAAGCAAAGTTTCAGCCCAATACCACTTCCCCGCTCGGGATCCTCAGCAGTCAAAAAGCGTTCGCCTGGTGTGTCTTTGCCGGCGATATTTCATATAGTCTGTATTTGATCCATCCCACCGTAAAGGCCTTACTGATCAAGTTGGGAGGGATGTCGTCCATACCGTCGATGAGCTTCTTGGTCGCGCTCATGCTGACCCTAATTGGCAGCGTGCTGTTCTACCGCTACGTTGAGTTGCCTGCGCAGGCCCTCGGCCGGCATCTGTCCGCGCGCAGAGCGGTGCGGCAAATGGGAGAAGCCAAAATTGCGAACTAAACAAAGGAGGCTCCGTCGTTGTGCGGTGCACGGAAATTGTCGAAAAACTTTACAGAATGAAATTATTCGATTTGCAAGTCATTGATTTGGTATAGTAATTTTGAGATGGCGCAGATATTGCTTGTGTAGTTGGATGTCATCAACCGGCTAAGGAAAAGACGTGAAAAATCTTGCTCGCATCTTTTTTGCTGCGCTGTGCTTCATGCTTGCCTGCTCTGCGCAAGCCGCGCTCTATACCACCAATTTCGGCACCGTCGTGCCCGACGTCAGCGACTGTGACGACTGCGCCTCCGGGGCCATCGTCTTCGGTGGCGGCCAGACCATCAATTACTTTGGGAATGTCTATTCGGGCCTGTATATCAGCTCGAACGGCTACGTCACCTTTGATGGTCCCCACACCAATTTTTCCACCGACCCCGTCGACATGCGCACGGACATCGCCGCCGTGGTGGGTTTTATTACCGACCTGAGTACACAGGACGATCCCCTGTCGAACATCTTCGTTAATACGGACGTGAACGGCCAGATCATCGTCACCTTCGACCAGGTCTACCACTCGGGCGACACCGATTCGCGCAGCACTTTTCAACTGGTGATCCGCTCGGATCAATTTAACATTCCGGCGGGCGAAGGGCAGATCGGGTTTTTCTACGGCGACATCACCGACGACAATCTGGTGTCGGCCGGTATCGGCGACGGCAAGGCGGAAATCAACCCGGGCGAGGTGTCCTTTGCTACCCAAGTGCCGGGTACCACGTTGAGCAACAACGATCCCCGCTTTTATACCCTCAACAATGTCGGTGGCGGCGGTGGCGGTGAGCAGCCGCCGGGCACCGTGCCTGAGCCAGCGGGTATCCTGCTGGTGGCCGCGGCGCTGGCAGCGGTTTGTGCGGCACGGTGCCGGCAGCGCCACCGCTAAAAGCGAGGCAACTTATTTCCGGGCCGCACATTCGTGCGGCCCTTTTTGTTTGTGGCGTTGTATGATTCCGCGCCGCAAGTGTGGGAGCGTACCCGCGGCGCGACACTCGACATCCGTGTGAAAATTTCCTATGGCACAGTGCTAGAATCACAGCCTCAGCTTTGGGAACGTTAAATAACGTTCAATTTCCTTGGATTCTGGCAATTCGATAGTGCGTCCGTGATATCGAATAGAGGCCCGGATACGAGTCCCATGCCCGTGCGAGCTGCGGCGTCAGCTGGAATGATTGCAATATTTACAATGAAATGTCACCCCTGTTGTTTCCCCAAGACAAAAAATATTGCATTTCGTTGAAGTGCGAAAACGTTCGTGGTATATTCGGTATTAATATAATGGCAAAATCTACATTGGGAACCGGTCTTTTATGAAATCAGAAGATATCGTCGCCGTCGTCGGCCTGGGCTATGTCGGCATGCCGCTGGCAGTTGAATTCGGCAAAAAACGCAGCACCGTGGGCTTCGATCTGTCGGAAAGCAAGATCGCCAACTACAAGAATTTTATCGATCCGACGGGCGAACTGTCGACCGAGCAATTGAAGTCGGCCGAGCACCTCACCGTCAGCACCGATCCCACCATCCTCGCGGGCGCCAAGTACATCGTCGTGGCCGTGCCGACCCCGGTCGACGAAGCGCACAATCCCGATTTCACCCCGCTCGCCGGCGCCAGCAAGACGGTCGGCCTGCACATGAAAAAGGGCGCCATCGTCGTCTTCGAGTCCACCGTGTATCCGGGCGCGACCGAAGAAGTCTGCATCCCCATCCTGGAAAAGCATTCCGGCCTGAAATGGAAGGAAGACTTCCACGTCGGCTTTTCGCCGGAGCGTATCAATCCGGGCGACAAGGAACGTACCCTCACCACCATCACCAAGGTGGTCTCCGGCGACGATGCGGACACCCTGGAACTGGTTGCACAGCTGTACGAATCGATCGTGACGGCAGGCGTGCACCGGGCCTCGAGCATCAAGGTGGCGGAAGCGGCCAAGGTCATTGAAAACACCCAGCGCGACTTGAACATCGCGCTGATGAACGAACTTGCCATCATTTTCGACAAGATTGGCATCGATACCCTGGAAGTGTTGAAGGCGGCCGGCACCAAGTGGAACTTCCTGCCCTTCCGTCCGGGTCTGGTCGGCGGCCACTGCATCGGCGTCGATCCCTACTATCTGACCCACAAGGCCGAGATGATCGGCTACCACCCCCAGGTGATCCTGGCCGGCCGCCGCATCAACGACGGCATGGCGAAGTTTGTTGCCGAGAAAACCGTCAAGTCCATGATCGAAGCGGGTTTCAATATCAAGGGCGCCAAGGTCAATGTGATCGGCCTGACGTTTAAAGAAAACTGCCCCGACCTGCGTAACTCCAAGGTCGCCGACGTGGTCGCCGAACTGAAATCCTACGGCGTCGACGTGCATGTCTACGATCCCGTGGCCGAGGCTGCTGAAGCCAAGCACGAGTACAACATCGACCTGGTGAAATGGGAAGACCTGCCCAAGGCGGACGCCCTGATCGCCGCCGTGTCGCACAAGGAACTGCTGGCCCGTCCACTGAGCGACCTGCAATCGAAGATGTCGCCAGGCGGCTGCTTCATCGACGTCAAATCGCAATTCGACCAGAAAGCCTTGAGCGACGCCGGCTTCAGCGTCTGGCGCCTGTAAGGGAAGGTGGCGGCGCTGGTGCCGCCCGTCCGCGCTTTTGTTGAGACAGAACTTCATTGGAATCAAGACAGTGACCAAATTTAACGACATGCAGGAGCAATTGCGCGGACAGAGCCACCACTGGCTGGTGACCGGCGCAGCGGGCTTCATCGGCTCCAACCTGGTCGAGGCACTGCTCAAATTGAACCAGCGGGTGACTGGCCTGGACAACTTCGCCACGGGCCACCAGCACAATCTCGACCAGGTGCAAGCGCTGGTCGGCCCTGAAGCCTGGCAGCGCTTCAGCTTCATCAGGGGTGACATCCGCAACCTGGCCGATTGCGCGCGCGCCTGCGAAGGCGTCGATTTCGTCCTGCACGAAGCGGCGCTGGGTTCAGTGTCGCGTTCGATCGCCGATCCCATCACCACCAACGACGTCAACGTGGGCGGCTTCTTGAACATGCTCACGGCCAGCCGCGATGCCAAAGTGAAGCGCTTTGTCTACGCCGCGTCCAGTTCGACCTACGGCGACCACCCGGCCTTGCCGAAACAGGAAGCCATCATCGGCAATCCCCTGTCGCCTTACGCCGTCACCAAGTATGTCAACGAACTGTATGCGGGCGTGTTCGCGCGTACCTACGGCACCGAGACCATCGGCCTGCGCTACTTCAATGTGTTCGGCCCCCGCCAGGATCCGCACGGCGCCTACGCGGCCGTGATCCCCCTGTGGCTGGCCACCCTGATTGCCAACAAGCCTTTGAATATCAATGGCGACGGCGAAACCAGCCGCGACTTCTGCTTCATCGACAACGTCGTGCAAGCCAATATCCTCGCGGCCATGGCGACGGCGCCGGAAGCGGTCAACGAGGTCTACAACGTGGCGCTCAACCAGCGCACCAGCCTGAACGAGCTGTATCAGATGATGTCGCAGGAATTGCGCAAGCGCTTCGACCACGTGGCCACGCACCAGCCGACCTATGTGGGCTTCCGCGCGGGCGACGTGCGCCATTCGCAAGCCGATATTTCCAAGGCCCAGACCCTGCTGGGCTACGCGCCCACCCACCGCATCGCCGAAGGCTTGCAGCAGGCCATGGACTGGTATGTCCACAGCCTGACCGGCGCGTCCACATAATTATCGATTCACAGATGAACTTGCATAGCGATCACGGCGTTCCAGTTTCAGCTTGCCCTAGGGCTATTGAGCTGGGTGAACTGCAGTTCAGGAGAATGGCGTGTTAAAGATCTCCAACCACTACGTTTCGAAGATCGTCTTCGTCCTGCTGTTCGTCGAACTGCTGGTGCTGATCGGCGCGGCCTACGCGGGTGCGGCAGTGCGCCTGCTGGACCTGTCCGGCCCCAACGTCTCCGAACATTTCTTTACGTCGGCGGTCGCCTTCGCCATCGCCGTCGTGTTCAGCATGAGCGCGATGGGCATGTACCAGCTCGACTTCACGGAAGGCTTGCGCGACCCCTTCTTCCTCAAGCTGATGCCCTCGTTCCTGATGGGCTTCCTCATCATGACCCTGGTGTTCTACGTGGCGCCGGAACTGTATTTCGGCCGCGGCATCCTGGTGATCGTGTTCGTGCTGGCCGCCATCGGCATCTTTATTGCGCGGATGATCTTTTTCAAGACGTCCGAGTTGCGCTTTCTCGAGTCGCGCATCATTTTCCTGGGCGGCGGTCCGCTGGCCAAAGAGTGCAGCGACCTGGCCACCGGCAGCAACAAATACCACCGCTACAATATCGCCGGCTTCATCCCGAGCGCCAACGAAGAACTGTGCGTGCCCGAAACGAGTTTGCTGAAAGTGCGCGACGGCGATTCGCTGGTGTCGCTGGCCAGCCAGTACAACGTGGAAGAAATCGTCGTCTCCGTGCAAAACCGCCGCGGCGGCTTCCCCATCAAGGAACTGCTCGACTGCAAGCTGCAAGGCATCAAGGTGACCGACGCCGCCACCTTTTTTGAACGCGAAACCTGCCAGATCCGCGTCGACTCCCTGCAGCCCAGCTGGCTGGTGTTCGGCGGCGGCTTCGACCAGAGTTTTATCCGCACCTTCATGAAGCGGGGCTTCGATCTGGTCTGCAGCGCCACCATTTTGATCCTCGCCTTTCCCGTGATGCTGGTCACGGCCCTGCTGATCTGGCTGGAAGACCGTTCTCCCGTGTTCTATTCGCAGGAACGGGTCGGCAAGGATGGCCGCACCTTCTTCGTGATGAAATTTCGCAGCATGCGCAACGACGCGGAAAAAGGCGGCAAGCCCCAGTGGGCGGCCAAGGACGATCCCCGTGTAACGCGCATCGGCAATTTTATCCGCAAGGTGCGGATCGACGAATTGCCGCAGGTGTTCAACGTATTCAAGGGCGAGATGTCTTTCGTGGGCCCTCGACCTGAGCGGCCGTTCTTTGTCGACCAGCTGATCGAAGTGGTGCCTTACTATAATGTCCGTCACAGCATCAAGCCGGGCATCACGGGCTGGGCGCAAGTGCGCTACGGTTATGGTTCCTCCGCCGAGGACGCGTTGCAAAAGCTTCAATACGACCTGTACTATGTGAAGAACAACAGCCTGTTTCTCGACGTGCTGGTGTTGATCGACACGCTGAAGGTCGTGCTGTTCCGCGGCGGCCGCTGATCGACTGGCTCGATCGCGGCGCAATACCGCGCCCGGCGCCGCCGTGCGACACCCCTGATCACTTCGATGGTGCAGATTGACCAATATTACGAGTATCAGCTACGCGATCGCCGCTGGCGCCTTCCTCCTGCTCTCCGTGCTGCTGGCCACCAGCTGGCGCGGCCGTCCCCATGGCCGCGTGCTGCTGGGCGCCACCGTGGCCACCGCCTTGTCGAGCGGGATGCTGGCCTGGGATGCCCACTTCGGCGGCCTCGGCTCGGTCTGGACGGACAGCCTGGAAATCGTGCGCAACGGTGCCTGGACGGGCTTTTTGATCGTACTGCTGGGCCATTACCACGATCCTGACAGCCCCTTGCCTTACCGCCTGCGGCCCACCCTAGTGGTCACCGCGGCGTTTTATCTGATCTTCCTGGTGCTCACCGTCACTGGCGTGCTCAAGCTGGAGTCGGACGCCCTGTTCGGCGTCATGCCCAGCATGGGCGCCCGCGTCGGCGCGGCCGTGCTGGGCATGCTGCTGGTCGAGCAGCTCTACCGCAACAAGCCCGACAGCGAACGCTGGGCTTTGAAATTTGCGTGCACGGGCATCGGCGCCATGTTCGCCTACGATTTCTATATGTTCAGCGATGCCATGCTGTTCCATAAAATCAATTACGACATCTGGACCGCGCGTGGAGCCGTCAACGCGCTCACCGTGCCCCTGATCGCCCTGTCGGTGGCGCGCAGCGACCAGTGGTCCACCCAGCTCGCGGTGTCGCGCCGGGTGATGTTCCACTCGGCTGCCCTGTTCGGCTGCGCCATCTATTTGATTCTGATGGGCTCGGCCGGCTACTACCTCAAATATTTCGGCGGCAGCTGGGGCGCCGTCATGCAGGTCACGTTCCTGTTCGGCGCCCTGGTGCTGCTGGTGGTGATCCTGTTTTCGGGCGCCTCGCGGGCCTGGCTGAAAGTTTTCATCAGCAAGCATTTTTACAGCTACAACTACGACTACCGCGAAGAGTGGCTGCGTTTTACGGGCACCCTGTCCAAGCACGGCCCGGGCCTGGGCGACCGTGCCATCCAGGCCGTGGCGGCGCTGGTGGAAAGTCCGGGCGGACTGATGTGGATCCGGCGCGACAATGACGTCTGCGAACCCGCCGCCAACTGGAACCTGCCCGCCACGGTGGTGACGGAGCCGGCCGACAGCGCCCTGTGCCAGTTCCTGCAGACCCGGCAATGGGTGATCGACCTCGAGGAATACCAGGCCGAGCCCGACAAATACGAGGACATCATCCTACCGTCCTGGCTGCTGTCCTATCCGCGCGGCTGGCTGGTGGTGCCGCTGATCATGCAGGACCGCCTGTTCGGCTTCGTGCTGCTGGTGCAGCCGCGCAGCGCCATCAAGCTCAACTGGGAAGTGATCGACCTGCTCAAGATCGCCGGCAACCAGGCGGCCAGCTACATGGCCCAGTACGAAGCGTCCAACGCCCTGATGGTGGCGCGCCAGTTCGAATCCTTCAACCGCATGTCGACCTTCGTCGTGCACGATCTGAAAAACCTGGTGTCGCAACTTTCCCTGCTGACGGCCAACGCCGAGCGCCACAAGAACAATCCCGCTTTCCAGGAAGACATGCTGGAGACCGTGAATTTTTCCGTACAAAAAATGAAGCTGATGCTGCAGAAACTGGGTCGCAGCGTCACCCCCGAGCATGCCGGCGCCCTTGCCGTGGAGCGGGTGCTGCGCCAGGCGGTGGCGTTAAAGGCGGCGTTCGAACCGACCCCGACATTAAAAGTACTCGATCCGGGATTGACCGTGATGGCCGACTGGGAGCGGCTGGAGCGGGTGGTGGGCCACCTGATCCAGAACGCCATCGAAGCCACGCCCAAGGAGGGCCGGGTCGACATCGAATTGTCGCGGGTGGGCGAAGGCGTGCTGATCCAGATTACCGACAACGGCGAGGGCATGAGCGAGGAATTCATCCGCGAGCGCCTGTTCAAACCGTTCGAGACGACCAAGTCCGCGGGCATGGGGATCGGCGTGTTTGAAAGCCAGGAATACATCCGCGAACTGGGCGGTGTGCTTGAAGTGTCGAGTACGCCGGGCCAGGGCACCACCTTCAAGATCATGCTGCCCCTGTTGACCCAGGAAGTGCAGCCCATCCATCAAGCCGCCTGAGGCGACAAGGACTACCGTGAGCCAATCGAAACAAAAACTGTTGATCATCGAAGACGATCCGGGCCTGCAAAAGCAGTTGCGCTGGAGCCTGGACGATTACGACGTGGCCGTCGCTGGCGACCGCGAGGCGGCGCTGGCGCAAATCCGCCGCCATGAACCCGCCGTCGTCACCCTCGACCTGGGCTTGCCGCCCGATCCGGACGGCTCTTCCGAAGGCCTGGCCACCTTGCAGCAGATCCTGGCGCTGGCGCCGGACACGCGCGTGATCATGTTGACCGGAAATCAGGAGCGGGGCAATGCCGTCAAGGCCATCGCCATGGGCGCCTACGATTTTCATCAAAAGCCGTGCGATCCGGAAGTGCTCAACCTGGTGATACAGCGCGCATTTTTCCTCAGCGCCCTGCAGCAGGAAAACCGCCGCATGCAGCAGTCGCAGGCCGACTCGCCCATGGCGGGCGTGATTTCGCGCGACGCCGGCATGTTGAAGGTGTGCCGCAATATTGAAAAAGTCGCGCCCACCTCCGCCTCGGTGATGATCCTGGGCGAGAGCGGCACCGGTAAGGAAGTGCTGGCGCGCGCCCTGCACGCCCTGAGCCCCCGCGCCTCCAACCGCTTCATGGCGATCAACTGCGCGGCGATTCCGGAAAACCTGCTCGAGAGCGAACTGTTCGGCTACGAAAAAGGCGCTTTCACGGGCGCGGCCAAGCAGACCAAGGGCAAGGTCGAGCTGGCCCATGGCGGCACCTTCTTCCTCGATGAAGTGGGCGACCTGCCCATGGCTTTGCAATCGAAACTGCTGCGTTTCCTGCAGGAGCGGGTGATCGAGCGGGTAGGCGGCCACGAGGAAATTCCTGTCGACGTGCGCATCGTCTGCGCGACCCACCAGAAACTCAAAGACCTGACCCAGACAGGGCGCTTCCGCGAAGACTTGTATTACCGCCTGTCGGAAATCGTCGTCACCATTCCGCCCCTGCGCGAGCGGGTGGGCGACCCGGCCCTGCTGGCCCACCATTTTAAAAATAAATTCAGCGCCCAGGAATCGCGCACGGCCCTGCATTTCTCCGACGAAGCCTTGAGCGCGATTGCCGCCCATGGCTGGCCCGGCAATGTGCGCGAAATGGAAAACTGCATCAAGCGCGCCGTCATCATGACGGACGGCCAGTACATCGGCGCCGACGACCTGGGCCTGACGGCCGCCGCCGACGAGGAACCTCTGAATTTGCGCCAAGTGCGCGACGAAGCGGAACACCGCGCCATCATCAAGGCCCTGGCCCGGGCCGACGGCAACATCGTCAAGGCGTCTGAAATGCTGGGCATCAGCCGTCCCACCATGTACGACCTGCTGAACCGGCACGGTATCAAGGCCAGCTGATGACCCTGGTGTGCTGACGCTGTTCAAATACCTGGTGCTGCCACCCGGCGCCATGCTGGCGCTGATCGCGCTGGGCCTGCTGCTGTGGCGGCGCTATCCCAGGCTGGGCAAGTCGCTGGCGGGATTGGGCGTGTTCCTGCTGTATTTTTGCAGCACGGGCGTGGGCAGCTGGCTGATTTCGCATCCCCTGGAACAGCGCGAAGCGGCCCTGCGCACCATCCCCGCCGGGGCGCAAGCGATCGTCGTACTGGCTGCCGGGCGGGTGCGCAACAGTCCCGAATACGGCGCGCCGATTCCCGATTTCACTGCCCTGGAGCGTATCAATTACGCGGCCCATCTGTACCGCCGCAATCCCCTGCCGATCCTGCTGACCGGCGGCCGCCTCACCAACTCGCCCCTCGACGAGCCGCTGGCGGTGGGCATGGCCCGCGTGCTGGCGCTCGATTACCGCATTCCCGTACACTGGCTTGAAATGGCGTCGCGCAACACCGACGAGAATGCCCGCGATTCGGCGCGCATGCTCGGTGCGGCGAACGTCCAGCATGTGCTGCTGGTCACGGACGCGGTGCACATGCCCCGCGCCCGCCGCGCCTTCGAACATTACGGCATGACGGTCACGCCGGCCCCCACCTTTTATGGGGAGCCGGGCCGTTTCAATCCCCTGCGCCTGATGCCGACCATTGAAAACCTGCGGCGCAGCCATGCCGCCCTGTACGAGTGGTACGGGCTGGTGTGGTACGCCAGTTCGGGCCGCTGAGGTGAGACCATGAAGATATTCAAGCGAAGCCTGATCGGGGTCGCGGTGCTGGCGCTGGCGGGCGGGGCCGCCACATTGTTCGCCCTGCAGCAGCTGGGTGTGGCGCCCAGGGTGCTGGCCCGCTATGTCGAGCGGCGCGCCGACAAGCACAACAGAACCATCGTCGCCGCTGCAGGCCTGGCCGCGCACACGGCCCTGGCCGCCGACCGGGGCATGGGCACGGCCGCGCTGCCGTTCGCCCTGACCATTGGCGCCCAGCCCGTCTCTCCGGCGTCCACGGCGACGGGCCGCGAAATCCTGGTGGCCAGCGTGGCCGAACTGGCGGCCGCAGTGGAACACGCTGGCCCCGGCGATATCATCACGATGCTGCCGGGACCGTACCGTCTCGGCGGCGGGATCGGCCTGGCCCGTTCCGGCCTGCCTGGTCAAGCCATCGTGCTGCGCGCGCGCGATCCGGGCAGCGTATTCATCGAGGTCGACGCGGTACAGGCGTTTGTCGTCAGGGGCAGCGACTGGCTGGTGGAAAATTTGACGATCAAAGGCATCTGCAGCGATCACGCCAGTTGCGACCACGCCTTTCACGTGGTGGGCGGCGGCGTTCGTTTCACGGCCCGCAACAACACCATCAGCGACTTCAATGCCCATTTTAAGATCAATGGCGAAGAGGGGCGCTTTCCCGACCAGGGCCGCATCGAGAGTAATACCCTCGACAACAGCGCCGCCCGCGCCACCGACAGCACGGTGGCGGCCATCGACCTGGTGGGCGCCAACGGCTGGGTGATCCGCAAGAATTTGATCCGGGATATCGTCAAGGGCGGCGGCGACCAGGTCAGCTACGGCGGCTACGCCAAGGGCGCGGGCGCCCACAATCTGTTTGAACAGAACGTGGTGCTGTGCGAATCGGGACTGCAAGGTTCGCCCGGTGCGCGGGTGGGGCTGTCCCTGGGCGGCGGCGGCTCGGGCAAGGAATTTTGCCGCGACAAGCGCTGCATCACGGAACAGGAAGACAGCACCCTGCGCGCCAACCTGGTGGCGGGCTGCTCGGACGCGGGCATCTATTTGAACAGCGCTGCGCGCAGCACCATCGCCGACAACACTCTGCTCGACACGGCCGGCATCGACGTGCGCTTTGCGGCCAGCACGGCCAGGCTCGATGGCAATCTCGTCGACGGCGCCATCCGCAGCCGCAACGATGGCGTGATCTATCTGGGCGAGAACCGCTCAACCTCGACGGCGGCGCTGTTTCTGGGCTGGCATCCGGTGCGCAGGCTGTTTGCCGACCCGGCTGCACTGGCGCTGGACTGGGCGCAGACGCCCCCGCGCCGCGACACGCCGGCTGGCGAGCGGAGCAGTGATTTGTGCGGGGTGCCACGGCCGGCCCAGCCGGCGCTGGGCGCGTTTGAAGACTGGAAAGCCTGCCGGCGCCAGGACGGCGCGCGGCGCTAAGCCTTATTTGGCGCTGGAACCGCCCTTGCGCATTTCAGCCAGCTGGTTGCGCAGGCCGGGCAGGGGGAAGCCCAGGGCGTAGGCCTTGTCGGCATACTGGGACGCCTTGTCATATTGCTTCATCTTCACGTACAACAAACCGAGGTTGTAATTGAAGGTGGGGTTTTCAGGCTCGAGTTCGACGGCTTTTTCGAACATCTTCAGGGCACGGTCGCTCTTGCCCTGGGAGTTGAGATAATTGCCGTAGGCCGCGTAGGCCGTGCCATCGTCGGGCGCGAAACGTACAGCGCGTTCGAAGTAGCATTCTGTCGGAAGTTTGGCGCCTTGCAGCTGGGGCTCCTTGGTCCGAGCAGCGACCATGGTCAAGGTTGCCAAGGCACGGGCATGATTGGGATAGACCCGCAGAGTATAGTCGAGATCGCCGCCGAGATAGCCAGACTCGCCGGCAATACCTTTTGCAACCTGGTCTGTAAAGTGAAAACGTTCGACGATTTCGAGGTTGAGTTCGGCGCGCTTGCGATAGTCAAAAGGGCCGTAGTGGCTTGTCAAATCGCCGCAGTAACCTGTCGCAGCCTGGGCATTGCTTGCCAGGACCATCATCGCCGTCGCGGCGCCCAACAAAAGCTTGTTCATAACCATCCCATTCAAACCGCACCCTGCGGTGCCTCTACTGTAACTGAAAAAAGTCCGGTTTTACCACGCACGCAACCACTGCACCGTCCAGTTTGCAACCTGGTCGCGCCAGGCGCGGCGGGAAAAGGTGTGGTCGGCGGCCTCCAGGGTCTGGCGCGCCATCGTCGGCGCGGCCAAGAGGGCGCGCCATTCGCGCGAACCACCCGCCATGTCGAGAAACTCCCTGGCTGTCAGGTCAGTGCCGCTGATGATGAACAGGCCGCGGCCCCGGAACCGTCCCAAGCCCTCGCGCATGCGCACGTGAAACGATGGCCGCGTGGCAGCCGTCGGCGAAGCGGCCGGCGCGCTGCCCTTGCCGAAAGCCTTGCGCGCCATCCCCGCCATCGAGGCAAGCGCGCCGGCGTAATCGAATTGCAGACTGGCGATTTTTTTCCACAAGGCGGGATCGCGCAGGCGCGCCAGGTAATAATGCTTGAGTGTCGACTTGGCCAGTCCCTGTTCGCTGCGGGCCCAGGGATTGAGCATGACCAGGCCGGACACGCGCGGATCGTGCTGGGCGTAGAACATGGCGGCCGAGGCGCCGTCGCACAGGCCCCAGATCACCACGTCCTTGAGGCCGGGCACGGTCTTGTAAAATTGGTCGATGGCGGATGCCAGGTCGGTGTCGACGTCTTCGAAATCGCGCATGGGACCGCTGCTGTCGCCCATGCCCCGGTAGTCAAAACGCAGGACGGGAAAGCTTTCACTGGCCAGGGCCCGCGCGAGCAGGGTGAACTGGCGGTGGCTGCCGGCCCGGTACTGGGGCCCGCCCACCACCACCAGCACACCCCGGCTGGACGGCTGTTCGGGCACGCTGGCGACGCCTATCAGGGTTTCGCCGGCGCAGCCGAAGTGCAGCGCAATCTCCTGGTAATTCATGAAGCCGCTCCAGCCAACTCGGTCTGTGCCAGCAGCGCCGTGGTCGCCTCGACCAGGGCGGGCGATTCCTCGATTTCCTGGGTGGCCCAGAAGGCAGGCCCGGCTACGCGGTGCAGGGTCACGTTGACACCGGCGGCACGCCACTTGTCGGCCAGCCGAGTGATGGCGGGCGCTTCCGGGCGTTCCAGGCTGGCGACGGATTCGATCCAGTCGACCGGGCAGGGCGCCAGCAGGCGTGCGCCGTCGCAGGCATCGATGGCGCCCACCAGCTGGGGCGCCAGGGTGTAGCCGGCCACTTCGATGGCCTGCCCTTGCAGCAGGGTAGCGCGGGCGTCGGTGCCGGCGCCTGCCTCCTTGCCATCGGCCAGCATGTCATTGACCGTCAGCAGGCGCAGAAACTGTTTCATAAACGTGGCGCCGTTTTGCACGGGATTCCACAGCAGCACCCGGGCGACAGTCCGCTCGGTGCTGCTGGCCACGTCCAGGGCGAGCAAGCCGCCCAGGCGCAGGCCCAGCAGGGTGATGGGCGCCGGGTAGCGGGCGGCCAGCCAGTCGATGGCGGCCTCCGCATCGGCTTTCCAGGCTTCCCAGCGGGCGTCGGCAAAGTCGCCGCTGCTGTCGCCGCAGCCCAGCAAGTCGATTTGCAGGACCGCAAAGCCCGCAGCCGCCAGGGCGCGCGCCTGGTTGGCCGCCACCCGGCGGGATTTGTTCATTTCTTCCGCAAACGGATGCAGATAGAGGACGGCGCCGCGGCAAGTGCCGGCGGGCGCATGCAGCACACAAAAGCGCTGCCCGGGCGCGAGCGGCAGAAAAAAAGCGCTGGCGGCGGGCAGGGGCGTCGTCATTGCGCCAGTTTTTGCTCGACGAAATTGGCCAGGGTGCCCAGCGTCTCAAAGGTGCTGGCGCCGATTTCATCGTCGTCGACGGTGATGCCGAAATGCTCTTCCAGCGCGGTGATGAGGTTCACGACCGCCATCGAATCGAGTTCCGGGATCGAACCGAGCAGGCCCGAATCGGCGCTCAGGGTGGAACGGGCGTCGCCTAGGCTGAGGACGTCCGCGACGATATTCTTGACTTCTTCTAAGTACATAACAGCTCCATAAAAGGTGAGCGCCATGATACACGGCGCCCGCCTTATTGTTCAACGCACAAGTTTATTTCAGACCGTGTCGCCCCGCGAACGCAGGTTTTTCAGCAGGCGCAGGGTAAAAGGCAGGCGGGCCCGGTCCCAGGGCGTAAAGCGGGGCAGCTGGAACAGGTCGGTGCCGGCGCGGGCGGCGCCCCAGGAAGTCGACACGGCCCCCGTAAAACCCAGTTCCTTGACGATGGCGACGTGTTCGGCCAGGTAGTCGCGTCCGGGTTTGCCGTTCGGATAGGCAAACAGTTTGACGGCGGCGCCGATCAATTGTTCCAGCGCGGCCTTGCCATCGCCGATCTGCTGCCGCGCTTCGGCGGGGGACAGGCGGGCCAGGATGGGATGGTCGACCGTGTGGGCGCCGATTTCAATGCCCGCCGCGTGCAACTGGCGCACCTGAGCATCGCTCATCATCAAGTCATCCGGCAACTGCACGGTGGACAGGGCGGCGATGGCTTGCACCTGGCGCAGGCGCTCGTCCATGGGAATGTATTTCAGCTGGTCCAGCAGGCTGCTGATGGCTTGCCGGCGCGCGGCAACCGAGTCCAGGGTGTAGCTGCCATAGCCGGCGGCGCTCAGGTCCAGGGTGGCGGGGGCGCGCCGCACCAGTTCGATGATGGTGTCGTTCCACATGCGCCCGCCGTTGAGAAAACCGGTGGCGACAAAGACGGTGGCGTGCACGCCGTGGCGCTGCAGGATGGGCAGGGCAATGGTGGCGTTGTCGGCGTAGCCGTCATCGAAGGTGAGGCAGGCGGCGCGGTCCGGCAGGCTGTCGTTTTTCAGGCCGGCAATGGCGTCGGCTAGAGAAATGATATTAAAGTTCGACTTCAGGAAACGCAGTTGCTGATCGAAGCGGGCGGCGTCGATTTCATCAGGGAACAGGGGATCGGCCTGGGCCAGCACACGGTGGTAAATCAGGATCGACAGGCGCTTTTTGAGAGGGCCCAGCGAGGCGATCTGGCGCAGGGCGCCGCAGGCGATGGCGGGCAGGGCGCCGCCATCGGACCGCTGTTCCGCGCGGGACGAGGGCAGGGATGCAATGCTCATGTGAGGGCCTTTGCCGCGGCCGGTTGAACCGGCATGCCGCGGCGTTGTTGCATGGCCAGGTCGCGCGCTTGCACTGCCTCGGCCTTGAGCGTTTTTTCCACCAGGTGACAGGTGCATACCACCAGGGCGATCAGGTAATACGGCACATCGTAGTACACCAGGCTGAGAAAGGCGCCACCCACGGCGAAGCCCAGCAGGCTGACCTGCACCATCATGCCCAGCTGGCCGGCCCAGCGCAAATCGTCCCGCTCGGCGGTCACCTTGATCAGCCAGCTGCAGCGTTTGACCGTCAGGATCGCCAGCAGCAGATACAGGATCAGGCCGGGGAAACCGTGCTCCCCCAGCACCTGAAAATAAATCGAATGGGCGGCATGGGTATCGTCAGGATTCGGCCCATAAATCTTGAATATGGTGCCGTTCCAGATGTCCATGCCGCCGCCGACAAGAGGACGGTCCAGTGCCAGATTCTTAGCCATACCCCAAGCGTTGATGCGGCCCATCGCCGAGGCATCTTGCTGATAGGTATTGATGGTGTCCATGCGCTGGCTCCACTTGGCTGGCATGAACAGGATGCCGACTGGGACCAGCGCCACCAGCACAGCGCCCATCAATATTTTTTTCGGACTTCTCCACCATAGGTAAAGCAGCATCGCAGCAATGCCTACGAGGGCACCCCGCGAATACGATCCCAGTGCCGCCATGCCGCACAAGGCCATCGATACCAGCAGTCCCCGTTTCACCCACTTATTGGTGGCGACCATGAACAGGAAGTACATCAGGGGAATAATAGTGATGAAAGCTAGGGCGACTTCATTATTGCCCTCGATATAACTGCCCTCAGGACCCCATACGATGCTACTTCCCCCCGTGAGCACTGTAAAAACACCGCCTTTAACGCCGTAATAGGCCAACGAGGCCACCAAGGTGGATACAACGATCAGGATCTGCCGGCGAGTTTTGATCAGCATCATTGTCACCAGTACCATCACCATGGTCTTGACGATTCGGACGTACAGCTCAAGCGAGGAAGCTGGATAGAAGGCGGTCAGGGTGGTGACCCCCATATCCAATGTGAACGCCACAATCACCCAAACAATGGCCGATTTCGGCATGCGCCTGTCGTCTTTGGTCAGCACCAGGCTGATAATGGTGACGCCCGCAATGATGGCGGCGAAGGGGAAGGAATAGGCGAAGCCGTAGCTGAGCCGGTGCGGGTTCATCACGCTGATCCAGATCCACATGACCACGCCGAACCACGGGCGTTTGAAGATGTAAGGCAGGGAGCCGAACACGAGGAGCGTGATGACGATGTCTCTCATGGGAAGGGCCGGTGGAGGGTCAAAGGAAGGGGAAGTGCAGGTACGGCGCAGCTTGCTCAGGCATTTTCAACCATAGCGCAAATGTTTGGCAACACAAATTGATATTGATATTCCTCAAGTGTTACGATTGTTGCGCAATTTTTGCTAATATTTGCCACGACGCACGACGCCGCCGCCATGCCGCTCGACACTTCCAAAAATTGCACCAAATTGGTGCAATTTTCTTGTTCCACTCTCTCATCCTCGCTTTTAAGGTAATACATGAGCGTCCTGATCCACGACTTCATTTTCCGGTCTGCACAGCGCACGCCTGAAGCCGAAGCACTTGTCTACGGCAAACAACGGTTGGACTACCGCAGCCTCGCTGCCCTGACCACCGATACGGCCAGCGCCCTGTTGCGCGCCGGCTTGCAGCGTAGCGAACGGGTCGCCGTCTACACGGAAAAGCGCATCGAGAACGTGGCCGCCATGTTCGGCGCCAGTGCCGCCGGCGGGGTGTTCGTGCCCGTCAATCCCCTGTTAAAACCCGAGCAGGTCGCCTACATCCTGGCCGACTGCAATGTACGCGTGCTGGTGACCTCGCACGACCGCCTGCGCCAGCTGGCCGGCGCGCTTTCCCTGTGCCCCGACCTGCGCACCATCCTGGTGGTCGACGTCAAGGGCGAGCTGCCCGCCGTGCCCCACGTGGAAGTGCTGGACTGGACTGCAGCGCTGGCCGCGACCGCGGCCGCGCCGGCGCCGCACCGCTGCATCGATGCCGACATGGCCGCCATCCTCTACACCTCCGGCAGCACCGGCAAGCCCAAGGGTGTGGTGCTGTCCCACCGCAATATGGTGGCGGGCGCCGAAAGCGTGGCCAGCTACCTGGAAAACACGGCGGCTGACCGCCTGCTGGCTGTGCTGCCCCTGAGCTTCGATTACGGCCTGTCGCAGTTGACGACGGCGTTTTCAGTGGGCGCCACCGCCGTGCTGATCAACCATTTGCTGGCGCGCGACGTGCTGCGCGCCGTCGTCGCCGAGCGCATCACAGGCCTGGCCGCCGTGCCGCCCCTGTGGATCCAGCTGGCCCCGCTCGAGTGGCCCGCCGACTGCACCCTGCGCTATCTGACCAATTCCGGCGGCGCCATGCAGCGTCCCACGCTGGACGCCCTGCGCGCGGCCTTGCCGAATGCCCGTCCTTTCCTGATGTATGGCTTGACGGAAGCCTTCCGTTCCACCTACCTGCCCCCGTCCGAACTGGACCGCCGCCCCGATTCCATGGGCAAGGCGATCCCCAATGCGGAAGTGCAAGTGCTGCGTCCCGATGGCAGCGAGTGCGCGCCGGGCGAGCCGGGAGAATTGGTGCACCGGGGCGCCCTGGTGTCGCTGGGCTACTGGAACGACGTGGCGAAAACGGCCGAGCGCTTCAAGAAAGTGGTGTCGGTGCACCACGGCCTGACCCTGACGGAAATGGCGGTGTGGTCGGGCGACACCGTGCGCAAGGACGAAGAGGGCTTCCTCTACTTTATCAGCCGCAACGACGAGATGATCAAGACCTCCGGCTACCGGGTCAGCCCCTCCGAGGTGGAAGCGGTGGTGTACGGCGTCGACGCCGTCGCCGAAGCGGCCGCCATTGGCGTTGCCCACCCGACCTTGGGTCAGGCGATCGTGGTCATGGCCCATTTAAAGGCGGGAGCGGCCCTGGATGACGCCGCTTTGCTGGCGGCCTGCAAGCCCCATTTGCCGGCCTACATGCTGCCCGCCAAGATCATCATTGCCCCTGCTCCCTTGCCGCGTAATCCGAACGGCAAGATCGACCGCAAGATGCTCAGCGTGGAACTCGCATCGATTTTTGCCGGGAGCGCCGCATGAGTGTTCGTCCTCCGCACGCGCCGCTGGAGCAGTTTCCTGTCGTCGACGACATGCTGCAGGTCGGCGGCATGCCCCTGCCGCGCCTGGCTGAACGCATTGGCGCCACGCCGTTTTACGCCTACGACCGCGCCGCCCTGACGGCGCGCGTGGCCCTGCTGCGCCGCCACCTGCCGCCCTCGATTCACTTGCATTACGCCATGAAGGCCAACCCCATGCCGGCCCTGGTGCAGCACATGGCGACCCTGGTCGACGGCATCGACATCGCCTCCGGCGGCGAACTGAAAATCGCCCTCGACACGCCGATGGCGCCCGGCCTGATCAGCTTTGCCGGCCCCGGCAAAAGCGATGCAGATCTGCGTTGCGCGGTGGCCGCCGGCGTCGTATTAAATATGGAATCGGAAGGCGAGATGGAGCGCCTGGCCGTGATCGGCGAGGCACTCGGCATCACGCCGAAAGTGGCAATCCGCGTCAATCCCGATTTCGAACTGAAATCGTCCGGCATGAAGATGGGCGGCGGTCCCAAGCAGTTCGGTGTCGACGCCGAGCGTGTGCCCGCCATGCTGCGCCGCGTGGGCGAATTGGCGCTCGATTTTTACGGCTTTCACATCTACAGCGGCTCGCAGAACCTGAAGGCGGCCTCGCTGCAGGACGCCCACGAAAAAACCTTTGCGCTGGCGATCCGCCTGGCGGCAGATGCACCCCGCCCCCTGCGCACCCTGAATATCGGCGGCGGCTTCGGTATTCCATATTTCCCCGGCGAAGAGCGGCTGGACCTGGCGGCCGTGGGCGAAAACCTGGGCCGCCTGCTGCCGGACGTTTACGCGGCCCTGCCCGGCGTACGTATCGACATCGAACTGGGCCGCTACCTGGTGGCCGAGGCCGGCGTCTATGTCAGCCGCGTCATCGAACGCAAGATCTCGCGTGGCCAGGTGTATTTGGTCACCGACGGCGGCCTGCACCATCACCTCTCGGCATCCGGCAACTTCGGCCAGGTGATCCGCAAGAATTATCCTGTGGTGATCGGTAACCGCGTGCGCGAAGGCGAGCGCGAGACGGCCTCCGTGGTCGGGCCCTTGTGCACCCCGCTCGATTTGCTGGCCGACCAGATGGACCTGGCGCGCGCCGACACGGGCGACCTGGTGGTGGTGCTGCAGTCGGGCGCTTACGGCCTGTCGGCCAGTCCACGGGAATTTCTCGGCCACCCCGCCGCGCGCGAAGCGCTGGTTTAATCAGAACAAGGCAAGGAAGAACATGAACAGCGTCAGCAAGAACAATATGAAGCAGGTGGCGGCATGAGCGGCCTGTGCGGCTGGGTCGGCCACGGCGCCGGCGCCAGCGACAATCGCGCCCTGCTCGACACGATGGCGGCGCCGCTTGCCCGCTTCGACGGCAGCGCGGTGCAAGCTGCAGTTGGCAATCGCAGCGGTGTCGCCGTGGCCGCCAGCGCCCAGCTGAGCCACCTACTGCAGCGCGACGGCATCACCGTCGCCCTGTGGGGTCCCGCGCGTGCGCGCGACGGTTTGCTGGCCCAGCAAGCGGCCAGCGACGGCCTGGCCGCCGCCATCCTGCAAGCCTACAAACGCGATCCCGCCGCCGTGTGTCCCCAGCTGACGGGGGCTTTTTCCCTGGCCATCATCGACGACAACACGGGCGAAGCCATGCTGGCGATCGACCGCATGGGCATCCAGCCGCTGGCCTTCCAGCAGGTTGGCAACACCCTGGTGTTCAGCAGCTCGGCCGATGCCATCATCCGCCATCCGGCCACGCCGGGCGCGATCGACCACCAGGGCGTGTACAACTATGTGTGGTTCCACATGGTGCCGGGCCCGAACGCCATCTATCAACACCAGCAGCGGCTGCTGCCGGGCGAGTACCTGCGCTTTAAAAACGGCAAAGTCGAGCGCCAGCGTTACTGGCAGATCGCCTTTACGGAACGCCACGACCGTCCCTTTGAAGAGTTAAAAGCGGAGTTTCTCAAGCATTTGCGCGACGGCGTGCGCGAAGCAGGAGAAGGCGCGCAGATCGGCGCCTTTCTTAGCGGCGGCACGGACAGTTCCAGCATTGCCGGCATCCTCACGGAAGTGGGCGGCAAGCCAGCCGACACCTATTCGATCGGTTTCGAGGCGGAGGGGTATGACGAGATGGACTATGCCCGTCTCGCCTCGCGCCACTTCGGCACCAAGCACCATGAATACTATGTGACGCCCCAGGACGTGGCCGCCGCCATTCCCCAGATTGCCAGCGTGTTCGACCAGCCCTTCGGCAATGCCTCGGCCGTGCCCACTTTTTATTGCGCCCAGATGGCTCGAAAAGACGGCGTGACCCGCATGCTGGGCGGCGACGGCGGCGATGAACTGTTCGGCGGCAACGAGCGCTATGCCAAGCAGCACGTGTTCGCCATCTACGACCAGGTGCCCGGCCTGCTGCGCAGCGCCCTGCTCGAGCCGACCTTAAAACATTTTCCGGGCGGGGAACAGATCAAGCTGGTGCGAAAGGCGCGCAGCTACGTGGAACAGGCGAGCGTGCCCATGCCCGACCGTCTCGAAACCTATAATCTGCTGGGCCGCTACGGTCCCACCAAGGTGTTTACGGATGCGTTCCTGGCGGGCGCCGACCAGCACGGTCCCGTCAAGAGCCTGCGCCGGACCTACGCGGAGCACCAGCACACGGCTTTGATCAACCGCATGCTGGCGCTGGATCTGAAAATCACCCTGGCTGACAACGATCTGCCGAAAGTGACGAAAGGCTGCGAGCTGGCCGGCATGGAAGTGGCATTCCCCTTCCTGTCCGACGAGATGACGGCATTCTCCGCCACCCTGACCGCCAAGCAAAAACTGAACGGGCAGAAGTTGCGCTACTTCTTCAAGGAAGCCATGCGCGGCATCTTGCCCGACGAAATCATCACCAAGCAAAAGCACGGTTTTGGCTTGCCCTTCGGCGTCTGGCTGCAAAAGCACCAGGTGCTGCAACAACTGGCCAACGACAGTCTGTCGGACCTGCGCAAGCGCCAGATCGTGCGCCCCGAATTTCTCGACCTGCTGGTCAGCCAGCACTTGAACGAACACGCGGGCTACCACGGCACCATGGTGTGGGTCTTGATGATGCTGGAGCAGTGGCTCAAGCAGCGCGACCAGCACGTCGGCGCACGCGCGGCCTGATCCGGTGCAGATGCCTGTCAGCATGACCACCGCCGGCGTGACCGCGGTGGATTTCACCACGCGCGCGGACGCCTTGCCCGACGACGCCATTGCCCTGTTTGCCGAGGCGGAAGCGGCTTGCGTGGAACTGGGCCTGCCCTGGTTCGCCAACCTGACCGCCCAGGTGTTTCACGAGGCCCAGGACCAGGTGCGCTTTTATATGGTGCGGCGGGACGGCGTGCTGCAAGCCGTGCTGCCCGTGCGCGCCGAGACGCCTGCCGAAACAGCGGGCGCCGTCACCGCCCTGCACGGCCTTGCCAATTTTTATACGGCTTTGTATGCGCCCGTGTGCGCCGCCACCTGCACGGAGGAGGATCTGGCCGCGGTGCTGCAGGCCCTGCGCCGCGATTTTCCCCGCGCCGGCTCGCTCAAGCTGGCGCCGATGGATCCAGCCAGTACCGCCTGGTCCTTGCTGCAGGGGGGCTTGCGCCAGGCCGGCTGGAAAGCCTTTCCGTTTTTCGCTTTCGGCAACTGGCACCAGCACATCGACCAGTCCTGGCCCGATTACCTGGCGGCACGCGAAGGCGTCTTGCGCAGCACGATCAAGCGGGCCGGCAAGAAATTCGCCAATGCGGGCGGCACGCTGGAATTGATCACCGCCCCGGCCGACGTGGCGCGCGGCGCCGCCGCCTGGGAAAAAGTCTATAACGCCAGCTGGAAAAAGCCCGAACCCTACCCGGGTTTCATGCCGGGCTTGCTGAAAACCTACGCGGAGAAGGGCATGCTGCGCCTGGGCGTGGCATGGCTGGACGGCGAACCCATTGCTGCCCAGGTGTGGATCGTCGGCCACGGCACGGCGGAAATCTACAAGCTGGCTTACGACGAAGCCCATAAAGCCCATGCCTCCGGCACCTTGCTGACGGCCATGCTGATGCAGCACGCGATCGACATCGACCGGGTCAGCCTCATCGATTACCTGATCGGTGACGATGCCTATAAGCAAGCCTGGACCCGGGACCGCCGTGAGCGTTTCGGCATCATGGCGTTCAATCCCCGCACGCTGTCCGGGCTGCTGGGCTGGCTGCGCGAGTTGGCTGCGCGCGCCGTCAAGGGGCTGCGCAAGCGCGCCTGAATTTCGCCTCAACCTTGTCTGGATCCTCGCGGTGGCGCTCCCGGCCGGCAGTGCCGCCACCTGCCTGAACAGGCTCCACTTCTCCTGCCGGAACGACAAAGTTCGCTGCCTTTTTGCCAGCGAAAATTGTAATAAATCAAAGGGTTATTGTCGTTTTTTCCTTTGTGTTGATGTTCATCAAACACACGAAAATAAATTACCTTTCGTGCGAATTTATTGCCCTGAGGATATTCCTTCGCGGAAATTTGCGCTGTAGAATTTGAACAGCTCATCAATATCCTGTCCCCAAGAAATGCGACCAGGATCACCTTTCGCCACCGAAGTCGGCTGCAAACAGGTCATCAAAACCGTATTGCGCAAGAGCTAGGCTTATTTAGCTATGTTTCTACGAAGCCAACATTCTGCCAAATCTGGAATATATTATGATTAACAATGATCGTCGCAAGTTCATTTTCAAATCAGGCGCCCTGGTCGCCTCCACCGCACTGACCGCCTGTGGCGGCGGCGGTGGCGTCACTGCCAGCGGCGCTGCGGCGGCTGCCCCGGTTGCGCCTGTTACTTCCGCGCCCGTCACCGATGACACCCCTGCCGGCGCTTCGCAGCTGGCCGCCACCGCCGTCAACGGCACCGCCGTTGCCGGCGCCAGTTTCCGCCTGGTGGGCGCCACCACGGTCAAAGCCGCCCCGTTCTGCCTGGGCTACGCCTTCCGCAAGGGCGATGTCCCTGCCGGCAGCACCGTCACCAACGCCACCGGCACCCTGCAAGTCACCCCCAAGAACATCTGGCCCGACGGCTCCCTGAAATTCGCCATCCTGGCCGGCCAGGCCGACGTCACGGGCGGCACCGACACCGTAGTCGCCTTGCAAACCATTCCCGCTCCGGCCGCGCCCGCCGCCCTGCAAACGGCCAAGCTGCGCGCCACCGAGATCGTCGCTGAAATCGGCTGCGGCGCATTCGGCACCGCCAGCTGGTCCGGCGCCGACTGGGACGCCCCGTTCCAGACCTGGGTCGCGGGCAACCGCATGTCGTCGTGGATCTACCGCAAGCCGGTCGGCAGCGACCCCCACCTGGTCGCCTGGCTGGAAGTGCGCCTGTGGTCCAGCGGCGCCGTCGAAGTGTTGCCGTGGATTGAGAACGGCTATCTGCGCACGGCCGGCCCGACCAACAAGTCTGCCACTTATACTTTCTCGCTCGCCAAGACGCAGCGTGTGAGCGTTGCAATCGATTTGAAACACCATCAGCGCACGCCGCTGATCAGTGGGCCAGCGCTGTCGTACTGGCTGTCCATTGATCCCGGCGTGATCGCCCTGCACGACGTGGGCTACCTGCAAGCAAGTGAACTGGTGCCAACATATTCGGCAGCGATGCCCACCGGTGGACCAAGGGTTGCAGTGCAATCGAAGAGCTTCACGCCTTTGCAACAAGGTAATTTTGATTACGATAGTGACTCGATGCCTTCCCCCGGGTATCAAAGCGCAATCGGGCTACTGCCTGAGCATGACGTCATTTACCTTGTCGCAGCCGCATCGGATCGCGCACTCAGCTTTGGCAGTGTGATTCGCAATGGCTACAGCGCCGGGCGTTACGGTATTCACTACCGGGACGAGACCACCAACCGCCCCCCAGCCTTTTCCGCCTATCCAACCTTGGTCTTCGCTGACGGTTCCGGCTTGAAAGACACCGGCGCCTCCACTGCCTCGTCCTACACGCCGCAGCCGGCGGGCGGCAATCCGCCGAATTGGGACACCGCGCACAGCCCCAGCGTTGGTTACTTGGCTTATCTCCTGACGGGCCGCTTTTACTTTAAAGAAGAAACGCAGTTCGCTGCCACTGCCAATCACTTTAACGTGACGGATTGGGTGCGTGGCGGCGGTTACGCCAACTATTCGCCAGCGCCGGGCTATACCGGGGCGTCGGGCATTTGCGTTGGCGCAGTGCAAACCCGTTCGGCAGCATGGTGGTTCCGCTCCCTCACTCAGGCATTAGCGATAACGCCCGATGTGGATGATCCTCTGCGCGGAGAACTGCTGGCGTCTGTCGAAGCGAACTGCCGCTATTTCCACCAGATGTACGTGGCACAGCCGAACAATCCGTTTGGCATGATCGCTGGCGGCGAAGGTAATTATGGCAATATTCCCGGGAAATACACCATCCCTGCGTGGCAGCAGGATTTCGTAACGGCCGCCTGGGGTATGGCCTTGACACTGGGCCTGCCCCTGTCCGCAGATGGCCTCGGCAAGATGACGGCCTTTTTTGCATGGAAGGCAAAATCGGTCGTGGGCCGCCTAGGCACGGCCGATAGCTGGAACTATATTAACGGAGTGCCGTACACGATGCCCATCAGCGCGTCGACCAACCTCGATTTCGTCGGCGGCACCGGACCTTGGCTAGACAGTTTCAAGACGGCGTATGACTTGATGGTCGCAAATTATGTGGTCAGCTACGACATCACGCTGAGCAACACGGATGGTGTCCTTGGCATGGGCTTCCCGGACGCATCGCAACCGAGCATGTGGCATAACCTGCAGCCGGCGCTGGCCTATGCAGTTCGTCATAATGTCGCCGGAGCAAAGGCCGCGTACGACCGCCTGCACAGTGCGAGCAACTGGAATACGATTTTCGCCACCTTTAATACGAGGCCCGTCTGGTCGGTCCGACCCTCGACCATTGCGGATAATATGGCGCAGATCTTACCTCCGCCACTGGCGGCCCAGCCAATCACTGGTGCACCGGCTTGGCTGTCCGGCAAAGCGATTAACCAATGGGTGGAGATTGCCGGCACTGCTGGCGCAGGCGGCTCGGCGGTGGATGCATTTAGCGGCTTTGCAATGAATCCAAACACAAATGAGATCTTTATCGCCGCAGCGGGCGGGCATAACGACTCCAGCGACAATCGGGTCGTGTCTCTCCGATTGATGACTGATGCGCCAGTGTGGACCATGCGCAGCGCATCGAGCAGCAATCCAACGAAAGACGTAGCCTATTATTCTGATGGCAAGCCAAGTTCGCGGCACCTCTACAGCACTGCGCAGTTCATTCCTCAGGTGAATCGCCTGATGCTGTTCGGTGAGCGTTTTGCGTACGGCAATGCGTACACGTTCGGAACGGTAGCGGCGTTTAACCCGGATACGAATGCGTGGGATGCAGCGGGCAGCTGGGCAGACATGCCTGCCGGTCACTACGGCGCAGTCGCCGTCAAGTCGACAGGCGAAGTATTCTCGACAGGCTTCGCGCGGTGGTCGCCCGTAACGAAGACCTGGACCCAGCCCATCACGCAACGCACCAATGACACGGTGCGGTGGCCAATCGCCCACGATACGCGCCGCAATCAACTATTTACGCTGAACTGGGCAGATGGCGAAGGCTACGGCCCCCAGGCGGTCTTCGCATCACGCATCCCGCTTGACGGTTCAGCCCAAATCTCGGTCACGTTCAACCCAAGCGCTGCGTTGACGAGCTTTATTGCCGAGATGCCTGCGTATGCCGGCATGGACTACGACGCAAACAATGATTGCTTCCTGTTCTATAGCGGGTTCAATGGCGCCGCCGGCCGGATTTACATGGTTAAGCCGAATGCAGGTAATGTGTGGGACATTAGTATCCTGCCATTGGTTGGCGGCATTCTTCCCCCGGCGACGATGGGCGGTGGCATCCACAATCGCTTCCGTTACGTTTCGGCCTTGAAAGGGTTTATCCTGATGCCAGGCGCCAACGCGAATCTGTTCTTTATCAGAACAGCTTGATGGCACGCTTGTCTCAGATCACAGAAGCCGCTCTTGCTGGGCGGCTTTTTTTTGTTCCGTTTAAAGGGCGCGGACGAGTGTGCGGTGCAGCAAGGGCTTCTCGACGAGGTACCAGCTGAAGAGACCCGCAATGATCGCGCCCATTATTTCGACAGGTAGCAGCAACCACGGCGAGGTATGCGGATACCACCATGTCAACAGCGCCTGAATAGGAAAACTGTATAAATAAATTCCGTACGAAATGTCGGGTAACTTGTTGAATCCCGCCACGTGCTTCCACTGCTTTTGTCCCAAGTGAAAAACGAGGTACGGCGCGGCAAGCATGACGACCAATTCAGAGAGACGCCAAGAAAATTGGCAGATGAATATTGCGACAGCGGCGCAGATGGCCAATCGATGGGATTGTGGAATTTTCTCTCTGAACAGGAAGAACACGCCGCCACTCATAAAACAGCCGGCGAAGCGCAGCCAGTAATCGGGCAGCCATATAGCGATTTGAAATCGCTGAACGGCGAACAACGTTACCACCAGCGCGGTAGCGACCGCCCATCGTCGCCGATCCCCGACACAACCCAATAGGCCGAGAAGCAGGACAGCGAGATAGCAAGCGAACTCGGGAGCGATGGTCCACATGGATCCATTCAGCTGGAGCTCGGTGCCAGGGAAAACCGGGGGCGTGATCGGTTTCTGGAGAAACGCAGTGCCGATCGCAAACTTGCTGAACGAAAAATTAGCGAAATAGTCCGCTGGGTTCGCGGCAGCGATCGGACCGACGATAAGGGCGCAAAACAGCGATGCGGCCACGAAGCCGGGATAAATGCGGCGCACGCGCTTACTGAGAAACGAAGTGATCGAGGGATCCGTTCTCCAGCTCTTGACGATGAGGAAACCACTCAATATAAAGAAGAGGTCCACCGCCAATTGACCGAGATCCATGGAGTGGCCCATCCTGTACAGGAGATCTCGTTCGTGATTGTTATCGAACAGCTGCGGGGCATGCGCGACGATCACCATGGTGGCGAAAATGAAGCGCAGGAGGTTGAAATTATTGGCGTGCCGGATAGTCATATGAGAGCAAAAATTAATGCAGCTTGCACAAAATTACAGGTCGCTCGACGGCGCGAATACTGCGCACGCTGGCGCGCCTTTCTTACTGCGCCTGAGCCACACTACGCGCGAGCGTGCCCCGGGCCTGCTGGACGGCTTTCAGCAGGCTAAAGTCATCTGAAGTGTACGTTGCGCGGATCTGTTCATCATTACGCCCGCCAAATTGATTGGTAGTCCACAGCGCCTGCTCCTGCGAGCCTGGAGAGACCCCGTACTCGGCCGCTTCCGGTGCCAGCTGCCGAACGGGAATGCGATGGCGTAAGGAGACGACGTGCAGCCAGACATCGTCATTTTTGGGCGTCACCGGGATAAAGGCGCGGCCGTGGTTCTTGAGATGTTGCTGCATCGCGACTGGGTAGATGACGCCGGAGACGCCCGTCAACAATTTGTCCAGGCTGGGCTCGCAGTCGGAACTAAGCGGCCACGACAGGTATGGAGCGAAGGCCGTGTCGGTCAGGATAATGTCGCGCGCGCGATAGCAGTTGATCAGGTCAGGGAACTGCTTGTGGGTGGCGATCAGACGCTCCAGCCAGTAGGTCGGATAGATCACGTCATCGTCCGCGGTTACTAGCGGCAGATTGAAATGCGTTTCCGATTCGATGTACGGAAAATATTTGGTATGGGGGCCGAAATTTTCGCATTGCTTGACTTCAACCCCCCGTTTCATCAGGCGCTGCAGCGCCACCGGCAAAGGCACTTCCTTGTCCAGCCACAAAATGATGCGGCGCGGCTTGGTGGTGCCGGCGCCAATGCTCTCAAGGGTCAGATGCACGTTAGCCAGACGCGCCCCGTAGGTCGTCAACGACACCACCGCTTCGCCATCTACGGAAACAACAGGTGCCGACGATAAACGGTTGCGCCAGTCCAGGCCGAATAAACGGGCACGCAGCGACCACTGGTCGAAGCGGGGCAGCAGATCCCAATAAAACTGTTTGCAGCGCTGGATAATGCTCGTGCTCATCTGGTGCTCTCCTGAATGCCGCTCGGGCCGGGTCATTGATGTCAAAGTTGCTAAATAAACTGCTCATGCCGACTTCGCGGCAACGTGGCGCTGCTCGCGCCGCCGCGCCAGCATTGCCATGGCTTCCCAATACAGAGGGTGCTTGCTCAAGACGATGCCGCAAAGCCAGATCACAGCGCATACGACGACGCAGAGCAGGAACATGGCGATCGGCAAGGGCTCGTGATTGATCCGCACGGCGTGCGCCAGCAATACCGTTGGCAAAAGGCAGGCGACCGTCAACGCAAGGTTTGCTCCCAGGCGTGCCAACAGCAGGCGGAAATGCGTGGGGATGCGCTTTTGTTTGAAATAATAAAAGTAGGGCGCCGAAAAGATGTTCACGGCAAGGTAGCCGATTGCAAAAGGCTGCAAGGCTTTGAAGTAGAGGACGACAGCGATGAGCACGACGGCCTTGACGGGCTGGATAATGAGCTCGGCCATCGAGACCAAGCCGGCGTGGCCGGCCGCCAGCATGACCGCCTGGACGAGACTGTATGTGGCGGCAAAGGCGCCAGCGATGCAAAAATAGGGCACCAGCTGCGCCGCCTGATCCCATTGCGTGCCGAACATGAGGCGAATGACGTCCAAGGGAAACACCGACATAAATCCATAGAATGGAAAAGCGATCGCGGTCACTGCGGTGACTGCGGCAATGTATTTTTCGTCCAGGGATTCGGCCGCCCGGTTTGCTTGAGAGAAGGCGGGCAGAGCCACGTTGCGCACCGCATTCATGAAGTCACGGTGAAACAGATTCATCAGACCCTGGCCCCGGCTGATGATTGCCACTTCGGTAAAGCCGAGAATTTTGCCGACGGCAAGGTCATTGATGTCCATCGAAATCGACGTGATGATGTTTGCGCCCGTCAGGGGGCCGCCGAACAGGAGGATTTCGCGCGCTTTGCTCAAGGAAGGTTTGCCCAGGCGCACCAGCGCGCCTGTTGCGATCACACTCGCCGCCACCACGGCGCTGTTGGCCACCGAACCGATCGCCAGACTCAAGGCGCCCCAACCTTGCCAGGCCAGCAGCAAGGTCGCCAGGGTTCCGATCACGGACGCCGAGGTGTTGATGCGCATAACGATATGGAACTTCATATCCCTTTTGAGCAGGGCCAGGCAGACCGAGTTGATCGGCAAAAGTATGAAATTGAGGGCGACGATACGGGCGATCACCTTGATGGTGTCGTCGGCGTAAAAGCGCCCCAGCAAAGGCGCGCCGATCTCGACTGCGGCAAACAGTGTCGAGCCCAAAAGCAATGACAAGCCCCAGGCGCTGGCGATGTAGTCGCGAGTCAAATCCTTTTTTTGAATCAAAAAATTCACCAAACCGAAATCGCGCACGACCTGCATGACGCCGATAATGGCCAGCGCCACGCTGTAGACGCCGATTTGTTTCGGCGTCAGCAAGCGCGCCAACAGCGTGAATGAAACGATATTCAGCGCCAGTCCGAGATAACTCTCGACAAAGGAAAAGAACATTGCACGCCGAACTGTTGTCATTATTGTCAATCTTTGTTGCTAAGGTGATAATCGCTAGCGGGATGGTGAGGGCTGGAGTTCAATACACGTTCTTTTTTTTCTGGGCGTAGCTTGCCACCCATTGCGTGTGCTTGTCAGGCCGCAGCTGCGCGTGCCAGCAGCTGGCGATGGTGCCGGCCCAGCGCCAGATGCGCAGTTCGCGTTGAAAGGCGGTGGCCGCGCCTGCCGTTAGCCGCTCGCCCGGCCAGGCCAGGCAGTCCTGCAGCAGGCGACGGTAGACCCAGCGCGGCACGTACAATAGCTTTGCTTCGTGGGGATCGGCCGCGCTGTCGTGCAGGATGCCGGCCTTGAGCGACCAGCGGCGGAAGTAGCGCCGGCTGACCATGGCCGGATCGACCGGCGCCTCCACCGACAGCGTGGGTTCGTAGGCGATCACTGCGCCGCGGGCGGCGGCGCGCATGCCGAATTCGTAATCCATGTGACGAAAGTGCGCTTCCGAAAACAGGCCGACTTTATCGAACAGGCTTTTTCGCGCGGCCAGGTTGCCGCCCGCCGGCGCATAGCCCGCGGGCGGCGGCGCCAGCCGCGCCGGACCCAGATCGACGCCGCCGACGATGGCCGCCATCTGCGGGTCGTACCAGGCCGGCGGGCCGCCCGCTGGCCAGCCGACCAGGGTTTTGCCGCCTGCCAGTTCCAGCGCAGGATCGGCAAACGCGGCGACGATGGACGCCACCCAGTCGGCCGGGAACACGATGTCGTCGTCACTGAAGGCGAGCAGGGCGCCGCTGCTGGCGCGGATGCCCGTGTTGAGGGCGAACTGCTTGCCCTGGCGGCCTTCGAACAGATAGCGCAAGCTGCCCAGGCGCCAGCGCGCGGCCAGTTCGCCGACGGCAGTGGCGGTATGGTCGGAGGAATTGTTGTCGACCACCAGCACCTCCACCGCCGTATCGGGCGGCAGCTGCTGGCGCTCCAGGGTGGCGAGCGAGGCGCACAGGGAATCGGCGCGGTTCCAGGTACAGATGATGATGGAGACGGTTTGCATCAGCGTTGTCCCGCCACGCCCTGGTACACCGCCAGGTGCTTGTCAAAGCTCTGCGACCATTTGAAACGCTGCACCCATTCCGAGGCGGCATTTACACGGGCATCGCGCGCGGGGCCGGCCTGGCAGGCTTCGTCGAGCGCGGCCACCCAGGCCTGCAGATCGTGGGGCGGCACCACCAGCGACAGGGGGCCGACCAATTCGGCCAGGCTGCCCAGGGCGCTGAAGATGACGGGAGTGCCGGCCGCCTGCGCCTCCACCGCGGGAAAGCCGAAGCCTTCGTAGAGGGTGGGATAGAGCACGGCCCGGGCGCCCCGGTACAGGGCGCGCAGTTCGGCGTCGGATAAGAATTCGGAAAAAATCACGCGGCCGGCCAGAGCCGGGTCGAGCGCGCTTTCCGCACTGTTGCGGGCCGCAGCACCAAAGCCGCACATCACCAGCTTCAAGTCCTGGCGGGGGCTGGCGGCCAGCACCTCGATGGCCCAGGCGGCGCGTTTCCTCTCCATCGGGCCGCCCAGGTAGACGGCGTAAGGGCTGCCGCCAAGCCGCTGCGCCAGCGCGGCCGGGATGGTGGTGCTCTCGTTTTGAAAAAACTCTTCGTCGATCCCGTGCGGGATCACCGTCAGTTTCGATTCCAGCCACGGCCAGCGCTGCAGGATGTCCTTGCGCGAGCAGTCGCTGATGGTGATGACGGCAGCGCTTTTCTTGAGGGCCGCCGGCATCAGGATGTCCCAGTAGAAGCGGGCGCCCGCGCTGTCTTCGCGCTCTTCCCAGGACAGGGTGTCGTGCACCGTGATGACGGTGGGCTTCGGCTGCCACCACGGCATCGAGCCTTCGGTCGCATGCACCAGGTCCAGGTCCAGGCCGCGGGTACGCAGAGGCACGCCGATCTGCTCCCAGGCCTCGAAGCGGTCACCCCGAAATGGAAACACGTCAACGACGGCGCGCGCGCCATCGGGCGATTTCATGGGATAGCGGGCGTCGTCGCCCAGCAGATGCCATGCCATGTCCGGCTGCTGGCGCGAGTGGCGCAGCAGCTCGTAGACATATTTGCCCATGCCGCGCAGGTGTTCCGTGTTGAGGCAGCGCGCCACCATGCCGATGCGAAGTGTCATGCCTGTCCTTTGGGCGCGGGCGCGAAGCGCAGGGCGGTGGACTTCAACAGCAGCTTCCAGGCCGGCAGGTAAGTGCCGGCGATGCGCAGCGAGGCGATGCTGGCGCTGGCCGCGCCGGCGGCGTCGCCCGTGCGCAGGCGGTCGCTGGCGAAGTCGCTCCAGCTTTGCGCCAGCATGTGCTTGACGGCGCCGGCGTCGGCCGTGCTGCCGTCGGGAGAATCGAGGCCCCACTGGGCGATGGCGCGGTTGACGACCATGGCCCGGTAGTTGGCGGTGGGACGTGATTTGGTGATGCTGGCGGGGTGGATACGGTACAGGGCGTAGGGCCGCGGCACTTGAAGAATGGTCGTCACGCGCGAGGCGCGCAGCCACAGGTCGTAGTCTTCGCCGACCCGCAGGCTGCCGTCGAAATTGCCGATTTCCGCAAACAGGCTACGCTCGGCGATGGTGGTGGAAGTCCAGACGGCGCAATCCAGCAGCAGCTGGGGATAGATCCAGCCGCTGGCGCTTTGCCAGCGCGCGCGGTCGCTTGCCTTGCGCGCCACTTCGTCCAGCACGCTCTGCTCGGGCAGGGGGTCGGCACTGGGCCAGACCTGCCAGGCGGTGTAGCACATGCGGCAGTCGGGATTGGCGGCGAGCAGGGCAAATTGCGCGGCCAGCTTCCCCGGCAGCCAGATGTCGTCGGCGTCGAGAAAGGCGATCCAGTGGCCGCGGGCGGCGGCAATGCCGTGGTTGCGGGCGGCGGCCACGCCCGCGTTGGCCTGCTCGATCAGGCGCACTTGCGGGTAGCGGGCGCGCACCAGGGCCGCCGAGCCGTCGCGCGAGCCGTCGTCGACGACGACGATCTCGAGGTCGTCGTCGCCCTGCGCCAGCACCGAATCGATGGTGGCGGCGATATAGCGTTCGGCGTTGTAGCAGGGGATGACGACCGACAGCCGGGGGACGCGACCGGCATCAGTCACCGTGCATTTCCTTGCGCAGGAAGGCTTCGAACATCAGCAGCGACCAGATCGGGCCACTGTAATCGCGCCGGCCCGACTGGTGCGCTTCTACCAGTTCGGCCAAAAAGGCTTGATTGAAAATGCCGGTGTCGAGCAGGGTCGCGCCCAGCAGCGATTCGCGCACCCGCTGTTTGAGAGGGCCGCGGAACCACGATGCCAGCGGCACGGCAAAGCCCATCTTCTTGCGGTACAAGATGTCTTCGCTCAGGTAGGGTTCCAGCGCCTTTTTGAAGACGTACTTGCCTTCGCTGCCACGCAGCTTCATGTCGGGCGGCAGGCCGGAGATCCACTCGACCAGCTTGTGGTCCAGCAGGGGCACCCGCACTTCCAGCGCGTGGGCCATCGAGGCGCGGTCCACCTTGGTCAGAATGTCGCCCGGCAGATAGGTCTTCATGTCGAGATACTGGATCATCGACAGGGGATCGTCGGTGGGCGAGTTGGCCGCGTGGCCGCGCATCACCTCGATGGCGCCGTAGCCTTGCAGCTCGGCGCGGAATTTGGGTGAGAACAGCTGGCGGCGCATGGCGTCCGACATCAGGGACACGCCGTGAAAATAACCCTCCACCAGGTCGCGCGAGAGCGATTCAAAGGTGGTCTTGGCGCGGAAGATGCGGGGCGCCCAGTCGGCCTTCGGATAGTATTTGCCGAGCGGTCCGAATACGAGTTTGCGCATGGCGTCGGGCACGCGCGAGCGCACCGCGTCTTCGGCCATGGCGTAGCGGTAGCGGCGGTAGCCGGCGAGGTTCTCGTCGCCGCCGTCACCGGACAGGGCCACCGTCACGCGCTTCCTGGCCAGCTGGCAGACCCGATAGGTCGGGATGGCGGAGCTGTCCGCATACGGCTCGTCGTACAGATTGGCCAGGGTGTCGAGCAGGGCGTAGTCGTCGGTGTCGACGGTGTCCGTGTAATGGTCGGTCTTGTACTGGCGCGCCACCTGTTCGGCGTACTGCGATTCGTCGTAGGCCTTGTCGTTGAAGGCGATCGAGCAGGTGTGCACGGGGTCCTTCATGAGGCCCGCCATCATGGCGACGATGGCGCTGGAGTCGACCCCGCCGGAGAGGAAGGCGCCCAGCGGCACTTCGGCCTTCAGGCGGATTTTGACGGCTTCGCGCAGGCGCACGATCAATTCGCCTTCCGCATCCTGCTCCGTCATTTTCTCGTGCGGTTTGAAGGGCGCGTCCCAGAACTGTTTGGGTTCGGGGATGGGCTGGCCGATCTTGATGGTCAAGGTAAAACCGGGCGAGAGTTTTTTCGCGCCTTTATAGATCGTTTTCGGTTCGGGGATGTAGCCGTAGGCGAAATAGTCTTCCACCGCCTGGGCGTCGATCGCGTGCGGCAGGCCGGGATGGGCGCGCAGGGATTTCAATTCCGAGCCGAAGATGAACATGCCGTCCGGGAGGATCGCATAGTAAAACGGCTTGACGCCGAGGCGGTCGCGCGCCATGAACATGGTCTGCTGCTGGCGGTCCCACACGCAAATGGCGAACATGCCGCGCAGTTTATGGACGCAGTCTTCGCCCCAGGCTTCCCAGGCATGCACGATGGTCTCGGTGTCGCTCTTGGTGCGAAACACGAAGCCGAGTTGCTGCAGTTCCTCGGTCAGTTCGGGAAAATTGTAGATCTCGCCGTTGAACACGACGCCGACGTCGCCGGTGGCGTTGAACATGGGCTGCTGGCCGCTGGCGATATCGATCACGGACAGGCGGCGGTGGCCGAAGCCCACGCCCGGTTCCGTGTAGATGTCGCCTTCATCGGGCCCGCGGTGATGCTGGGTCTCGTTCATCCGCTTGAGAAGAACGGGGTCGATCGGGCGCGCACCGCGCGTATCAAAGATTCCTACGATTCCACACATGGCTTGGCGTGCTTTCTGAATGTCGTTTTACGGTCGCACAGGCAGTCATACATCGACTGGTAGGCGGCGACCATGGCGGGCATATTGTACCGATTGAGGATGCGTTCGCGCCCGGCCGCGCCGTGCTGGCGTGCGAGGTCTGGCGCTTCCACGTAGGACGCCAGGGCGGCGGCCATCGCCGATGCATCGGCGGGCGGCACCAGGGTGCCGGTGACGCCTTCGTCGATCACTTCCGGCAGGCCGCCCACGCGGGTGCCGACCACGGGCAGGCCGGTCGCCATCGCTTCCAGCGCCGAACCGGGCGTGCCTTCGGCCAGCGAGGACATGCAGAAGATGTCGAGCGAACGGAGGATGTCGGTGATGTCGGTGCGCGCGCCTGGCAGCCAGACCAGATCGGCGATGCCGGCATCTGCCACCTTGGCGCGCAGGGCCGCCAGCAGGGGGCCGTCGCCCACGATGGCCAGGCGCAGCTGGTCCGCGTGGGCGGGCAACAGGGCGCGCAGGGCGATAAAGGCGTCGACCAGGCCGGCGTGGTTCTTGACGTCCTGGATGCGGCCGACGGTGCCGATCACGCTGCAGCCGGGGCCGAAGCCGTGGACATCGCCCTTCACGGCGGCAGGATGGAATTTGTCGGAGTCGATGCCATTGCCCAGCAGGCGGGATTTATTGGCCGGCACGCCGATGAATTCGCGGTTCCACTTCACCAGGTCGGCCGAATTGCCGTACATGCAGTCGTGGAAGGGGATCATCAGGCGGCGCAACATGCGGTGGCGGGGATTGGTGCCGTCCGGGTCCGAGGCATCGCGGCCGTGGGCGCCGTTGATGCGCACGGGCACTCCCGCCAGCATGGCGGCAACGGCGTATTCGACGCCCGCCAGGTTGTAGCTGTGCAGCACCGCCGGGCGCAACTGGCGTAACAGTTTATACAGTTTATAGTGGGTGCCCAGCGAGGCGCCCGGCTGCTTGTGCAGTTCGTGGACGGTGACGTCGGCGCGGCGGATCTTTTTTGCGAAGTTGCTCGACTGGGTCAGCGCCACCACCGCGTGGCGATACGCGCCGGGCGGGATGCGGTTGATGCGCTCGACCATCAAGTTCTCCAGGCCGCCGAAGTCGAGCCGGTACACCAGGTGTACCACCAGCGGCGGCAGGTTGACGCTGTCCTGTGCCATCAGCGGCTCCGGGTCAGCGCCAGGGCGGCGTCGATGGCGGGCACGTTCGCCTGCAGGAAGGCACGCATGGCGGCGCGGGCCTGCTCGGGATCGTCGCCCAGCGGGGTCGACACCATGATGGCGGCGCCGTCGTCGGGCCGCATGGCCAGCTTGGCCTGGGTCTGCCACAGCTTGCCCTGGTAGTCGTTGGCCGTGACCTTGTTGTCGATCCAGTTCCACTGCCACACCACGATCGGGCCGGCGCTGTTGCGCAGGCGCGTCTCGCGGATCTGGAAGGATTTGCCGTTGAAGGTTTCCAGCCGCAGTCCCGTGTAGGTGGAGGCGTAGGGATTGTGTTCTTCGGCGACGTGGTTGACGGAGCTGACCAGGGCCTTGTTCTTTTGCTGGTTGCGGTAGTACAGCATCGTCAAGGCGACCGGCGCGCCATTGTCCTTGCTGTAGACATTGCTAAAGCTGGCGTCCGGGGTCATGTAGTCGGGCACCCAGCTGGCGAAGGCTTGCGCCGTGGGCCAGGTGACGGCGGGGGTGGCCAGCTGCACGGGGCGCAGGTCGGCCAGGGTGTTGCGATAGGCGGCAAAGGCGGGCCAGACGGCGCCCAGCACGATGGTGGCGGCCACCATGGGCAGCAGGGCGCGCACGCTGCCGGTGCCGCTGGCACCAGCTGGCACGACGATGCCCTTGGGCGCGGGGCTTTCGTCTTCGCGCCAGAAATTGCCGATCCAAAACATCAAAAACATCACCAGGCCGAAGAACAGCCAGCCGTAGATGATGTGATCGATGCCGACCGCCAGCTTCATGCCGGACAGGTGGCCGATCATGACGATCATATAGGCCCGCAAGCCATTCGCGACGATGGGCACGACGATGGCCAGCAGCACGAAGGCGGCGCGCCGCAAATTGGAGCGGTAGGTCAGATAGGCGTACAGCAGGCCGATGGTGATGGACGAGATCAGGTAGCGCACGCCGCTGCAGGCTTCCACCACCGACCAGCTACCGCTCGGGATTTCAAAATAGGTGCCGGTGCGCAGCACGGGAATGCCCGTCAGCTGCAGGGCCTTGACGGTGAAATCGGCCGTGAAGTTGATCAGGGAAGCGACGAAAATTTCACCGAAGGGCACGGCGGCCAGCACGAACAGCAAAGGAAAGGCCAGTGAAGAGGCCAGCCTGCGGCCAAACACGGCCCAGGCGGTAGCGGGCAGCATGGCGGCAAAGGCGTATTGCTGCACCACCTGTACGTCGCCCAGGCGGGCCAGCAGCCAGGCTGCGCCCGTCACTGCCAGGGGAAGCAGGGCCAGCCAGCTTGGCGTGGCGGGCAGCAGGCTGAAATTGACGCGGCGGCGCCAGATCAGCCACAGGCAGATCGGCAGAATGATGTAGCCATGCGCATAGGTTTCCGAACTGTTCCAGATTTCGACGAAGGACTTGGCGGTGCTGAAATACAGGGCGAACGGGGCCAGCATGGCCAGCACCAGCAGGGCGATCACGCCCGTCGACGGCGGCGCCACTTCATCGCGCAAGGTGGGGGGCGGGGTCAGTTGCATTCGAGTCTCGCATCGATCCGGGCCAGGTTGCTGGGCCAGCTGTAGAGTTGTTCCACCTTGGCGCGGGCGACCGGACCCAGGTGCGGATTGGGGGTGTCGAGCAGGCCGGCCACCGCCTGCAGGAAGGGGGCGGCGCCATCGGCGAGCAGCAGGTCGGCGCCGGGCAGGGCGTCGATGCCTTCCAGCGCCTGGGGCGAGACGACCACGGGACAGGCCATCGCCATGGCCTCGAGTACCTTGTTCTGGATGCCGCGCGCAATGCGCAGGGGCGCAACCGACACGGCGGCGAAGGCGAGGTAGGGGCGCACGTCGGGCACGGTGCCCGTCACCACCACGCCAGGCAATTGCGCCAGCGCCTGCACGGCTGCGCTGGGACGGGCGCCCACGATATAAAACTTGGCGTCGGCAAAGCGGGCGCGCAGCGCGGGGAACACTTCGCTGGCAAACCATTGCACGGCATCGACGTTGGGCCAGTAATCCATCGCGCCCGTAAAAACAATCGCCCGCTCGTTTGACGCAAACGGATTGGCATATGGCCGGGCCGGCGAAAAATACTCGGTGTCGACGCCGTTATTAAAAAAGCCGATCTTGGCGTCGCTTTCAGGCGCGAGGCCGCGGAACAGGTCCGCCTCGGGCGCGGAGACGAACAGGGCGGCGTCGGTGTCGCGCGCAACCTTGCGCTCGTAGGCCAGGAGCTGCCTGGCTTCGTGGCGGTAGAGGGCGCTCATGGGCCAGGATTTCTGTTCGGCGTACTGGCGCCACTTGTCCGAATCGACGTCGCAAAAGTCGACCACCCGGCGCGCCTGGGCGTAGGGCTCGGCGTACTGCGCCATGGCCGAGGAGAACACGACGATGCGCTGGATACGGAACTTGGCCATGGTCTCGGCCGTCCACGCGGACACGGCGCCGTCGCGGTAGTAATCGAGCGACAGCGAACGGTTCGCGAGCAGGGCGCCCAGGCTCTTGATGCGGGCCAGTTTCGGATTCAAGGGCGCGAAATGGCTGCTGGCGCAGAGGGCCTGGACCGTGGGCACGTGCTGCCAGTCATCGGCGTCGTCGACGAAGGTGGCCAGGTGCACACGGTAGCGCGCGGCCAGGTGCTTGAGCAGATGCCAGGAGCGGATCTTGTCGCCCTTGTTGGGGGGATAGGGGATCCGGTGGATCAGCAACAGCAGGTCGTCCACGCGCGCGTCCACGATCAACCCAGGTTGCGCACGATGTGCGGGCCGATGATATTGGCCAGCGGCAGGGGCAGCTTCTTCCACATCTTGATGAAGAGGGCGTACTTCGGGTTGAGCGGATTGTTGTCCGGCAGCTCGGTCGAATTGATCAGCTTGTACTCGTAGGGCAGGTGCTGGGCCGTGAAACCCCAGTTCTTTTTAAAATCGTAAGCGCCCGTGCCCAGCTTGCTGCGGCCGAAATCGAACAGGCGCGCGCCCCGTGCGGCCGCGGCCTGCATCAGGTTCCAGTACATGAAGTCGTTGCCCGCCACGTCTCGCGCCAGCGGCATGCCGCCGCCATAGTACGGGACCACCTCGTCGCGCCAGTAAAAGCTCAACACGGCGGCGACCAGGGCGCCGTTTTGCGTGATCACCCGCACTTCGCACTCGTCGCCGAATTCCTTTTGCAGGTTCGCAAAATATTTTTTCGGGAACACGGGCGTGCCAAGGCGGTGCACGCTGGAAGCATAGGCTTCGAACATGCGGTCGACGTTGTCGTCCACTTCGCCGATCAGGCCCAGCTTGATGCCCTTGCGGACCATGGCGCGCTGCTTGCGGGGAATGGCGTTGAGGTTTTCTTCGTCGTCGCCCGAGATGGCCTTACGGAAGGTGACGTAGAGTTCCTTGGTGTGCCAGGAACTGTCGCCCGGGTGGGCCGCCACCATATTGCGGTATTCCAGATGGCCGACGCCCAGTTCGCGCGCCAGTTTGATGGCGGCGTCGTCCAGCAGGGTCCGCGCGGCGTCGTTCGTTGCGGCGACGCCGCCGTAGACGCAGAATTGCATGGCGCCCAGGGCGTGGCCGAACAGGCGGCTCTTGATTTCCGCCAGCGGCAGCACGCCCACGATCTGGCCGGCTTGCTCCACATAATAAAACCAGGTCTTCAGATTGAACGATTGCTCGATCACGCTCTGCCAGCCGGACAAATGGAAAAAGGTCGCTTCCGGGCAAGCGCGCACGAAAGCATCCCAGCGGGCGCGGTCGCCCGGCTGCATCAGTTTGACGGTCAGGGTGCTGTCCTTGACTGCTTGTTCAACAACAGCGTTCATCGTGCATCCAGAAAAATACGGTCCATGCGGTCCCACTGGAAATCGCGGGTCAGGCGGGCAATGCGGCCTTCCATGCGGTCCAGATTGACGTAGTGGCGGAACCGGCTCTTGGCGCCCACGCCTTCGGGGCGGGGTTGGCCGGGGTCGATTTCCCAGGGGTGGAAATAAAAGATGGCGGGCTGGTGGTCGTCGCGGTTCACACGGTTCATCATCCAGCGCGACAGCGAGTAGGGCAGCAGGCGGAAATAGCCGCCGCCGCCGGCCGGCAGATTCTTTTGCATCAGGCGCACGGTGGTGATGGGAATTTCCAGCAGACCGTCCGGGCCGTTCGGATAAAACGCGAAGCGGGGGGCATCCGGCATGCCGTAGTGGTCGTGGGCAATCGGGTAGATCGAGCTGCTGTAGCGGTAGCCAGCTTCCTTCAAGGCGTCGAGCGCCCACAGGTTGTCCGTGCCGATGGAAAAGCTGGGCGCGCGGTAGCCGATCACTGCCTGGCCGCCGATGTCTTCCAGCAGTTTTTTGCTGCGGATGATGTCGTCGTCGAATTCGGCGCGGCTCTGGTCGGAGGCGCGCAGATGGCCGTAGCCGTGGCTGGCCAGTTCATGGCCGCCGGCGACGATGCGTTTGACCATCTCGGGATAGCGCTCGGCGATCCAGCCCAGGGTAAAGAAGGTGGCGTGCACCTTGCCCGCAGCCAGCACGGCAAGGATGCGTTCGATGTTCGCTTCCACCCGGCATTCACGGTCGGGCCAGCTGGCGCGGTCGATATAGGGGGCAAAGGCGGAGACCTGGAAATAATCTTCCACGTCGATCGTCATCGCATTCCTGATGACGGCGCCGGGAGCGGCCCGCTGGGGCAGGGGATGCATGTTCATTTGTTGTGCTCGGCTTGGGTGACCGCATTGTTCGTGCCGTTCGGGGAGGCGACAATTTTTTTCAGGATCGACAGCACGGAGACGATGGATTTTTCCAGGCGTACCATGCGCTCGTCCATCTGTCCCGACGAGCCCGTCACTTCGGCCGGCATGGGTTCGGCCACTTCGGCGCGCGCCGCTTCGGCGGCGCCTGGCGGCAGCTGGAATTCCTCATCGATGTCGGCGATCACTTCAGCCACGTCCTCGCCCGTGAAAGCGTGCAGCTCTTCCAGGTAGCCCATCAGCAGGATGCGGTCGCACAGGGTGTTCACCTTGCGGGGGATGCCGCCGGTGTAGTCGTAGATGGCGGCGTAGGCATCGCCTGAAAACGCCGGGTCGCCATTCCAGCCCACGGTGCGCAGGCGGTGTTCGATATAGGCTTGGGTTTCGGCGGCGTCCATCGGGCCCAGGTGGTAGCTGGCGATGACGCGCTGGCGCAGCTGCAGCATGCTGGCGCTGTGCAGGGTCGAGCGGAATTCCGGCTGGCCCAGCAAAAACGTTTGCAGCAGGGACTTGTCGTCGGTCTGGAAGTTCGACAGCATGCGCAGCTCTTCCACCGTGCGGGGCGTCAGGTTTTGCGCCTCGTCGACGATGAGGAGCGCCCGCTTGCCGGCCTTGTCGGCCTCGCGCAGGAAATTTTCCAGGCGGGTCAGCAAGTCCGGCTTGCTGGCGTTTTCATACGGCAGGCCGAAGGACGAGGCTACCATGCGCAGGGTCTCGTCGGAATCCAGATTGGTGTTGACGATGTTGGCGGCAATGATCTGCTCGGAGGGCATGTTGTTGAGCAGATTGCGCACCAGGGTGGTCTTGCCGGCGCCCACTTCACCCGTGATGACGATGAATCCCTCGCCCTGCGACAGGCCGTAGTCGAGGTAGGCCATGGCGCGTTTGTGGCCCTTGCTGCCGTAAAAGAAATGCGGGTCGGGTCGCAGGCGGAACGGTTTGGCCGACAGGCCGTAATAAGTTTCATACATGGCGTGCTCGATTCTGCTGGAAGGTGACGTCTATGTGGTTCGGTTCGCTGCCGGGCGCCTGCTACAGGCGGTAGGACAGGCTGGCCGTGATGGCATTTTCACGGTAGCCTCGGCCCAGCGCATCGAAGGTGCCGCCCTGGTTGCGGCGCAGTTCCAGGGTACCGCTGAGTTTCCGGTCGAATTGCTCGGTCAGCACGAAGTTGTACAGGGTCTGGTCTTGCTCGATATTGGTCGACAGGGCAGTCACATGCGTCTTGACCACGTTGGCGGTGGCCGCAAGGCGGGCCGACAGGCGGTAGTTCAAGGCCAGGCTCACGCTGCGCTGCTTGGTGTCGTCGTTCAAATTCGGAAAGCCGGCGGTGGGCAGGTTATTGTCCACCGTCGACGGCGACAGGGCCGTGCGCTTGGTGGTGCTGAAAGAGGCGATGGCGGTGCTGCGGGTGCCGTTCAAGACCACCGAGGCCTGGCCCTGCTTTTGCAGGAACAGGCGGTTGCTGAAGTAATTCACGTTGTTGGCCACCGAGGTGGGCAGACCCAGCGCGCGAATATAGGCGTCGATGGCCTGGCGGCGCTGCACGGGATCGGGAAAGGCGCTGGCGAAACTGGCGTCGAGCAGGGTCGCCGTGTCGATCGAGCCGGGCTGCAGGAACTGGGAGCGGGCGGTGGTGATGTCGTCGTGGTAGGTGGCGTTCCAGATCGTCTTGCGGCTGCGCACGGTGGCGGCCAGCGAATAGGTCTTGCCGAAATAACGGTGGCCGACGCTGGCGTCGATGCTGGTGCGCGAGGAAGGCGTCCAGGTAAAGCCGACGGCGTGGCTGTTGCCCTTGGTGGTGCCGCCCAGGCCCTGGTAGCTATACTTGTCGTAGCCGACGTTGGTATAAACGCTCAAGCTGTGCAGGGCGCGGTAGCGCAGGGTGCCGAGCGCGTTGTCGATCTCGGATTTGCCGGCCAGCGGGTCGTCCAGCTCCTGGTGGTACAGCGAAGCATCCCAGCCGACCGTGGTGAAGCTGGGACCGCTGTTGAGATTCAGCGCGACCGAGTTGCCCGTGCTGTTGCTCAACAGGTTACGGCTGGACTTGACGGAGTCGCGCGTGTAGCGCAGCTGGGCGTTGGCGAAGTTGCCGAAACGGTGGGTCAGGTAGGGACTGATGCGATAGGTGGTGACGACATCGGTGTTGGTGTCGTTGTAGTTTTGCTGGAACTGCTGGCCGAAGGCGGAAATGCTCTGGCGCGAGCGGGTGGCCGAGCCGTCCAGGTAGAGCAGGTCGTCGATCAGATTGGCCTTGCCGCCCGTGTTCAACTGGATGCTGGTGGAGTTGTTGGCGCCGCTGTTGCCGCCTGAATAGGCAAACAGGTGGGCGTTGAGCAGCGCATACAGTTTGAGGCGGGACGTGCTGACGGCCACATTCAGGGCGGGCGTGACGTCGGTGATGAATTGGCCGCGGGCCTGGTCGTCCGGCTGAAGCTGGGCATTGTCGCTGTAGGTCTCGCGCACGGCGATGCTGGGCACCACGGTGGTCTGGGCGCGCGCAGGCGCCGACAGCGCCAGGCCCAGCAATGCCAGCGGCGCGACCAGTTCAATGGCAGGCAAGCGCACCCTTGGCGCGCGCAGCTTAGCCATAGTGATAGTCATAGGTTTCTTCGATACCGGGGAATTCGCGCGTCTTGTTGTAAATCATGTTGACGTTGCTGCAGCCTTCCAGCTGGCGCAGCGATTCCTTGACGGCGTGCTGGGTGGTCGTTTCCGATTCGACCACCAGGACGATCTGTCCCATGTGGCTGGCCAGCACGTGGGCCTCGGAGGTGAGCAGCAGCGGCGGCGAATCGAAAATGACGATACGGTCAGGGTAACGGTTGGCGATTTCGTAGACGAAGGTTTTCATCGTCTGGCTGGCCAGCAATTCGGTTGCGCGGGGCGTGCTGGTGCCGGCTGGCAGGATGCTGAGGGTGTCTACGTTGGTGCGCAACATCACGTCGGACAGGTCCAGCTTGTCGTCGAGCAGGATGTCCATCAGGCCCCGCTGGGCGGGCAGGCCCAGGGTGCGCAGCACGGAGGGACGGGCGACGTCGGCGTCGATCAGCAGCACCGTGTGGTCCAGTTCCATGGCGATACTCATGGCCAGGTTGATGGCGCAGTAGGTCTTGCCTTCGCCGGGCACGGAGCTGGTGATCATGATGAGGTTGCCTGGCGGCTGGCCCGGGATGGGCTCGGCAAAGGCGCGCTTGATCAGGGGTCGCTTGATGATGCGGAAATCTTCCACCAGCAGGGTGCGCCCGCCCGCGGCGGTGACCATGCCCATGTCGCGCATGCGGTTCAGGTCCAGCTCCACCTTGCGGGTGCTGTGCTTGCGGGGTTTTGCCGGGGTCTCCGTGACGACGGCGGGCTCGACCGACAGTTCTTGCACGGCGGCGGCGGCTGCCGCGGCAGCCGCCGCCGGCGCAGGCGCGGGCGCTGCTGCTGTTGCAGTTGCTGCGACCGGCGCCGGCTGGGGCGCTGGTGCCGGCGGCGGCGTGAAGACGGTCGCCTGGATGGGCTCGGCAACGGCCGGGGTCGGCACCGCTTCCGTGTCGATCACGGCAGGGATGTCGGCCGCCAGGGCGGTTGCTGGGGAAGCGGCTTGCGCTTCCAGTTTTTTGTCGATGCGGCGCGCCGCTTTTTCGATAATGCTCACAGTTGCTCCCGGGCTCGTCCGCTTACAGCGAAGGTCGAATCAGAATGGCGGCCATGACGGCCCCGTAGGCCCCGAACAGGGCGAAGACGGCGGCGCCCATCGCATACAGGCGGCCACGGCGTTTGATTTTTTGTTCGTTGGTCCAGTTCATGCCGATGCTGCCCAAAATGGGCACGCCGGTGACGTCACGCAGCGATGCCTGGCTGAGGAAGGTCGGGCGGATCTGGCTGAGCAGCAGGGCCACGGCCAGGCCGGCGATCAGGGCGCCGGCGAACACGATCGAGAACAGGCGCGGACGGTTCGGGCCGGCTGGCGTCAGAGGCACGGTCGGCGGATCGATCACGCGGAAGGTCAGCATGTCGGTGGCCGAGCTCAGGTCGCCCGACAGCTTCGCCGTTTCGCGGCGCTCCAGCAGTTTCTGGTAATTGCTCTGGTTGACCTGGTAGTCGCGGTTCAGCTGGGCCAGCTGGGCTTCCACTTCCGGCGCTTCCGTGCTGGAGGCGCGCACCCGCGCCATGCGCGAAGCATATTCGTCGACGCGGGCACGCAGCGAGGCCACGCGCGCTTCGGCCACCGACAGGGCCACGTTCATCTGTTGCAGCATGGGGCTGTAGCCGGCGCCGGCATCGGTCTTCTTGCGCTTTTTCGACTCTTCCACTTTCTGCGCTTCCAGGGTCGCCAGCAGGCGCTTGCCGGCCACGATGTCGGGGTGGGCTTCGGTGTACTGCAGGCGCAGGGAATCGAGCTGCTTGTTGACGGCGGCAATGCGGGACGCCAGTTCAGGATTGGCTTCGCTCAGGTCGCCCGATTCGGTGCCGACCACCGGGGCCGGTTCGTCGCCCGCGATCTGGCGCTTGATGGCGTTGCGGCCTTGCTCCGCTTCGAGCAATTCCAGCTTGGCCTGGTTCAACTGATCCGACAACTCACCCATCTTGGCGCTGTAATCGCTGCCCGATTTGGGCAGCATGCCCATATTGCGAATCTTAAAATCTTTCAGGGCCGCTTCTGCGGTCGACAGCTTTTGTTCGTAGCTCTTGATCTGGTCTTCGATGAACTGCACCGCCTTTTCGGAGTCCTGCTTCTTGCCGCCGAAGCTGCCTTCCACGAAAATCGTCAGCAACGATTGCACCACGTCCTTACCCAGCTTGGGGTTCGGGTTGTTGTAGGTGATCGTATAGATGTCGTCACGCTCGGTGCCCAGGATCTTGATCTTTTCCATCAGCTCGTCGACCACTTTTTCGTGGTCCTTGGCATTGGTGGTTTTGACGTCCAGGTCGACCATGCGCATCACGCGCTCGACGTTGGGACGGCTGATCAGTGTGCGGCGCATGAACACCACCTGCTGGTCCAGATTGGGCATGGACGTCATGCCCGAGAGCAGCGGTTTCAGGATGCTCTGGGTGTCGACGTAGACCCGGGCGGAGGCTTGGTAGTCGTTCGGCAATTTGTAGACGACCGCCCATCCGATGATGGCAACCACCCAGGAAATGATCACGGCATACCAGCGGTATTTGCCGATCGCCTTAAGGAACGCTAATACTACGGCTGTCAGTTCTGCCATCTCGATAATCTCGCCATCAGGGTGTTGCTTGAGGTTTGGACGCGCGCGCGTGCTCAGAAAATGCGCGCAAGGAATTCACCGTATCATCGCTTGTACTGAGAGCAATTGCAATTGCGTAATGGAAAAAGTGCGCTCAGGGTGCAAGAAAAACCACGGGTTGCAACAGGATAACGCAAAGCCTCGTTTGAGCCATGTCAAAAGCGTGTGGTGTGGCAATGCTGCACAGCGCCATTCTGTATGCGGGACATTGTATTGGCGCACTGTACAAAACGCCAGAAATAATGCAATTAACACAAAGTGTATTCGGAATAGCATCCTGAGATGCCTGTTGGCATGGTCGATCTGATACGCATTTGTGATTGGTTCGTTGTAATTTGTATCATTTTGATTCGCCTTGGATGGCTTGCCGGGAAGACCGTCGTGGCATTTTCACGACTGCAAGCAGTCTACGCACGGGCGGGCCGGGCGATGCCGCGTTAATCTGCTATCGTGCGTGGCACTGTAACGCCGGTTGTTTGATCTCCCTCCAACCTTTACTTCCATTTACATGCTCCTCATTACATCTTCATTACAGCGCCGCGTGGGCGTCCCGCTTGCCTTCTTTTTGGCCGCGTGTGGGTTCGGCGCGGCGACGTGGCCCGCGATGGCGGCGGACTTGCCCGCCGTCGTGGCTGCCTTCAAGCCCTCGGTGGTGGGCGTGGGCACCTATTTAAAGACGCGCAGTCCAGCAGTGGTGTTTTCCGGCACGGGTTTCGTGGTGGACGACGGCATGAGCATCATCACCAATGCCCACGTGGTGCCGGACGTGCTCGACAGCGAAAAGCGCGAGGCGCTGGGCATTGTTGTCAGCAAGGGCAGTGATACGGAGTTTCGCCCCGTTACAGTCGTATCCGTCGATAAAGTGCATGACCTGGCCCACCTGCGCCTGGCCGGTGGCGCCCCTTTGCCCGCCGTCAAACTGGGCCAGGACAGCGATGCGGCCGAGGGCATGGACCTGGCCATCACGGGCTTTCCGCTGGGGATGGTGCTGGGCCTGCACCCGGCCACCCACCGCGCTTTATTGGCCGCCATTACCCCGATCGTGCTGCCCTCTCTCAATTCGCGCACCCTCGATGCCCGCATGATCAATCAGCTTAATAAAGCGCCCTTCAAGATCTATCAGCTCGACGGTACTGTGTACCCGGGCAACAGCGGCAGCCCGGTCTACGATCCCGCCACCGGTGTCGTCCTCGCCGTTATCAATATGACCTTCGTCAAAGGTTTGAAGGAATCGGCGATTACCAACCCGAGCGGGATTTCCTACGCCATCCCGGTCAGCCATGTTCGTGACTTATTGCAACGAAAATAGGTCAGAAGAAAATATTTCTGTCATCAAGCTGCATCCAGGGCAAGTTTGATGGGTTAAAATACAGCAGCGTAAAAAATATTTAAATTACAATTCTTGTGCGCCATCAGTGCTGCTGTCCGGTAAACAATTAAGGACTTGCGGCCGCGCACACAGCGTCACCGCCTGTCAATTAAGGGACCCAATACGTGAACACTATGAAGATGCAATCCTTGAAATGGCTGAGCACGGCTGCAATGCTGGCCGCTGCGTTGACCTTGAGCGCCTGCTCGATGCTGGGCCGCGCCCCGGCCGCCGCGCCTGCCGGCCCCGCGCCCGCGCCCCACGATTACCTGATCGGCCCTGGCGACAACGTCACCATCAACGTCTGGCGCAATCCGGAAGTGTCGATGTCGGTGCCGGTGCGCCCTGACGGCAAGATCACCACGCCCCTGGTCGAAGATCTGGAAGCGAGCGGCAAGACGGCCTCGCAGCTGGCCCGCGATATTGAGGCGGCGCTGGGCAAATACATCCAGCAACCGGTGGTCACCGTGATCGTGACGGGTTTTGTCGGCACCTACGGCGAGCAGATCCGGGTGATCGGCCAAGCCGCCAAGCCCCAGTCGCTGCCCTACCGCCGCGACATGTCGCTGATGGACGTGTTGATTGCCGTCGGTGGCGTCACCGAATTCGCCTCGGGCAACAAGGCCAGCATCATCCGCAAGGTCGATGGCAAAACCCAGAAAGTGCCCGTGCGCCTGAACGATTTGATCAAGGATGGCGACATCAGCGCCAACATTCCCGTGCAGCCGGGCGACGTGCTGGTGATTCCGGAAAGTTTTTTCTGATACCTGTCGGGAATTTTTACAAGCTGACAGGCTGACGGCCCCGCAATTTTTACCTGCGGGGCCAAGTCATTGATCCGATTGATGTTTTACGGCGCGATGATTCTGGGTATGACTTTTGCTTATGTAGGACAATGCCGCATGCGCCCGGTGAATGGCGCGTTTTTTACCAAATAGGACATACATCGTGGCTACACAAGATCAACACGACGGCCCTGCCGACGCGCCAGCGGTCGAGTCGACCCTGACAGCCAAGGGCGCCTCGCGCCGTCGTTTCGCCAAGGCAGCCGGCGCTGGCGCTGGCGTGATCCTGACCCTGACCAGCCAGCCCGGCATGGCCACCACGGTGTGCGCATCCCCTTCCCAGAGTCTGTCGCTGACCCACAGCGGCCGTCCCGGCCAGGTGGTTGCCTGCTCCGGCCGTTCGCCCGGTTACTGGAAAAACAACACGGCCTGGCCGGGCGGCTGCAACCGCGACAGCACGCTGTATGGCCAGGTGTTTTCCTGCACGTACGATGCGCAGTACGGCAACAGCAAGATGCTCGACATCCTGTCGCCCTGCAGCTTCGACAAATATGAACTTGGCGCCCACATGGCGGCCACCTATCTGAACGTGCTTTCCGGCCTGATCTCCTTCCTGACTCTGCAGGACGTCAAGGATATCTGGTACGAAGTCTCCAGCACCGGCGTCTATAAACCCACCGCCGGCGTGACCTGGAGCAAAGAAGACCTCGTCACCTATCTGAAAAAAACCATGTCTTGATGGCCGGGCTTGCAGGCGCACACGCCATGCTGCGCTGGCAGTTGATCCCCGGCCAGCAACTGCTCCACCGCAGCTGGCAGGACGAGTTCGTGTTATTCAATAATCTCTCCGGCGACACCCATTTATTGGGCGCCGATGCCATCGGCCTGCTGCTCGACCTGCGCGACGCACCTGTCGACAGCGCCGAGCTGGCCGCCCTGGAAGACGGCGCCGCCCTGCGCGAATTGCTCGACAGTCTCACCGGCCTGGGCCTGATCGAAGTGCGCGCATGCTGACCGTCAAGGCGCTCACGCGCGCCCAGCTCGACGCCCGTCTGGCCGGTCCCGGCCTGTACCTGCAAACGGGGCCCTTCATCAACCGTCTGCATTCGACCATTCCCCACATCGCGGACGGCATTGCCTTGCTGTATGGAGATTATCCGCTGGCAGTCGACCAGGGTCCGGGCTCGTTCGCCGATTTTCATCTGAATTTCCCCCGCTCCTCCGGCTTGCGCCGCTGGTGGCGGCCGCAGGCGACGTTCGATCACGACGGCACCCGCCCGTTCGCGCCGTCTCCCGAGGACCAGGCCTACCCCATGTTCGAATGGGTGCTCAACTGGTGCGTTTCCAGCCGTGCCCACCAGTATCTGATGGTCCACGCCGCTGTCGTCGAGAAAGACGGTTGCGCCGCCATCCTGCCGGCCCCGCCCGGTTCCGGCAAAAGCACCCTGTGCGCGGCGCTGGTGCACCGGGGCTGGCGCCTGCTGTCCGATGAATTGACCCTGGTGCGCCTGCGCGACGGCTTGATCGTCCCCTTGCCACGCCCCATCAGCCTGAAAAACGCCTCGATCAGCATCATCCGCGACTACGTCGACAACACCGTCTTCAGCCGCGCCGTCGATACGGCCCAAAAAGGGTTCGTCGCCCACCTCAAACCGCCGGCGGCCAGCGTGGCGCGGGCAGACGAGCCGGCGATGCCCGCCTGGGTGGTGTTTCCCCAGTACGCGGCCGGCGAGGCTGCCACCTTGACGGCGCTGCCGAAAGCCCGCGCCTTCATGCAGCTGGCCGAAAACGCTTTTAATTACAGCTTGTTGGGCGAGACGGGGTTCACTGCCATGGCGGACTTGATCGGGCGCAGCGACTGCTATCAATTCCGCTACAGCGTGCTCGACGACGCCATCGCCACCTTTGCGCGCCTGGCGCCGCCTGCGCCATGATGGACAAGGCGAATCTGCCGCTGCTGGTGCGGGCCTTGCAGGCCCCGGCCGATTGCCCCGCCTGGCCGCTGGCCGACTGGGATTTGTTGCTGCGCCAGGCCGTCAGCGCCAATCTGACGGCGGGACTGTGGGCCGCGCTCGACAGCGCCGGGGTGCTGGACCAGGTGCCGCCGCAACCCCGCGCCCATCTGGACTGGGCGCGCCGCCTGGCCGAGCGCCACGGCCGTGCCGTCCACTGGGAGGTGCGCCAGATTGCCAGCGCGCTGGCGGAAGTGAAGCTTCCTCTGATCCTGCTCAAGGGCGCGGCCTACGTCATCGGCGATGTCGCCGCGGCCCGTGGGCGCTTGTTTTCCGACATCGACATCCTGGTGCCGAAAGAGCGCCTGATGGAAGTGGAGAGCGCGCTGCTGATGCACGGCTGGATGAGCGGCCACCACGATCCCTACGACCAGCGTTACTACCGCGAATGGATGCACGAGTTGCCGCCCATGCAGAATGTACGCAGGCATACCATGATCGACGTGCATCACGCCATCCTGCCGCCGACGGCGCGCGCCCATCCCGATCCGGCCCTGTTGCGCGCCAGTGCGCAGCCCGTCCATGCGCCGCACAGTCCGCTGCCCCTGTCGACCCTGTGTCCGCTCGACATGGTGCTGCACAGCGCCACCCACTTGTTTTATGACGGAGAAACGGGCAATGCCCTGCGCGACATGGTGGATATGGACCGCATGCTGCGCCAGTTCGGCAGCGCCCCCGCGTTCTGGGAACAATTGCCTGCACGAGCCCGCGTGCTGGGGCTGGAGCGGCCCCTGTTTTATGCCTTGCGCTATGCCGTCTGGCTGTTCGATACGCCCGTGCCCGCCGGGTGCATGGCGCAGGCCGCGCAGGCCGGCAGCCCGAACCGTCTGCTGCTGGCGCTGATGGACGCCTTGTTCGGCCGGGCTATGTTGCCCATGCACAGCAGTTGCGACCGCCCCGGCACGGCCGCGGCACGTTTTATGTTGTACGTGCGCGGCAACTGGCTGCGCATGCCGCCGCTGATGCTGGCGCGCCATCTGTTTCATAAAGCCTTTATTTCACCCAAGGCGAGCGCGGCCGCTTAGGCAATCGCCGCAGCCTGTTGTTCTGAAAATGCTGTCGGAATTTTTTACAGCAGGGCTGCCGAACTCATCAATTTCTTGCGGTTTTTTCTCCAAGTCATTGATTCGAATCCAAATAATTTATCTGGCACGCCACTTGCTTTATACGTTCGTACGCAACGTCTGGTTCGCTCCAGACCACGGAAACACAACATTGCAACATCACCAACAAAAACTGGAGCACTACATGAAACTGAAGAACATCATTCGCGCCCTGACCGCCGTCACCCTGACCGCCGCCGTAATGGCACCTGCTTCGGCAGCCTACGTCGTTCTGGACGGCTGGCAGCTGGCCACCCCAGGCACCCTGACCACGAACATCGGCCGCCTGAACCTGGTGTCCGGTACCGCCAAAGTCGAGCAAGAAGTCAACAGCAGCGGCAACGCCTTCGCTGGCGCCCGTTTCATTGAAAACGGCGCGATCTACAGCATCAGCTTCACCAAGGAAAACACCGTTGGCGCCGGCGACAGCGGCATGCCAACCGGCCTGCCTGACGGCCTGACCCTGAGCTTCAGCAATGTTGCCGGTCACGTCACCCAGCTGAACGCTGGCGGCGGCTTCAAGTACACCTTCGATTCGGGATCGTTCACCATCACCGGCGCCGGCGGCGTCTACAGCACCGGCTCCATCATCGGCCTGGGCGGCAACGCTTCCTCGACCGCTGTGATCGGTGGCTTCAACGGCGATTCGACCCTGTTCGGCACCATCGCTACCATCCTGAACACCCAGTTCGACCTGCGCGACAGCAACGGCGTCTCCCTGAAGCCTGAACTGGCACAGGGCCTGGTCCTGATGGAAGCCGTCACCAACAACAACCTGACCAACGTCATCAGCCAGGGTCCTTGCTCGTTCGACGCTACCGCTGCTTGCGCACTGCTGAACGTCGCTTCGGCTGGCGATGCCTACCTGGTACGCAAGCTGCCTGAGCCAGGCAGCCTGGCCCTGGCCGGTCTGGCCCTGTTCGGTATCGGCGCCATCCGTCGCCGTTCCGCTTCGAAGTAATTGTTCGACGCCGCTTCCGCGGCAACAAAAAAGGCGCTGCGGCGCCTTTTTTGTTGCCTGTTGCATTTGCGAAGTTTCTATTGAGGCAAGGAAAATTCGCCTTGATATTAGTTTCCTGGAATCATTTGACACTGGAAAATCCATTTGTCGAAATTTCTTACAGTGAACCGGGTCAAAATTCTTGTTCGAAACCTAAGTCATTGAAAATTAAGGTGATTAAAAAATAGGCACGGATTATGCTTCGATTATCGGCAAGGTGGGCGATGTTGCACTACCAGACAATGATGACGATGAATGGAGAAAACTCATGAAACTGAAAAAAACCTTGGGCGCCATGACTGCGGCACTGGCGTTGGCAGCAGTCAGTGTGCCTGCATCAGCCGCATACGTTGTGCTTGACGGCTGGCAGCTGATCACGCCGACCAGCAGCACCACCAACATTGGACGCTTGAACCTGGTGAGCGGCACCTCGACGGTGTTCCAGGAAACCAACGCGGGCGGCAGCGTCTTCGTCGGCGCCAAGTTCAGCGAGTCCGGCGCCATCTACAGCATCAGCTACACCAAGGAAAATACGGTGGGTGCGGGTGACGTGGGTGCTCCCACCGGTCTGCCCGACAACCTGACCCTGACCTTTACCAACATCACCGGCCATGTCACCCAGCTCAACGCTGGCGGCGGCTTCAAGTACACCTTCGACACCGGCAACTTCGTCTTGTCCGGCGCCAGCGGCAACTATGCCAGCGGCAACATCATCGGCCTGGGCGGCAATGCCTCGTCGACGGCTGTGATCGGCGGCATCAACGGCGACTCGACCGTGTTGTCGACCATCAGCACCATCCTGAATGCAGCCTTTGATCTGCGCACCAGCCTGGGCACCTCGCTCAAGCCGCAACTGGCCAACGGCACCGTGCTGTTTGAAGCCGTGACCAACAACAACACGACCTCGATCACCAACACCAGCGCGACCTGCCCGTTTGAAACCGCCAACCGCTGCGTCCAGCTGAGCATTGCCTCGGCCGGTGATGCCTACCTGGTGCAAGCCGTGCCCGAGCCAGGTTCGCTGGCCCTGGCCGGTCTGGCCCTGTTTGGCATCGGCGCCGTCCGCCGCCGTACCCGTAGCTGGAAGCAGTAATACTCCGGCTGCGGCCGGCAACAAAAAGGGCGCCGCGGCGCCCTTTTCCTTTTATGGCTGCATTCGGCCGCTCAGCGGTGCATCAGCTGATCCAGCGGCAGCCGCTGCGAACGGGCCACGGGGGCCGGGCCGAAACCGAGCCGGCCCATGTAGACCGGGGTGTGGGCATCGGTGTGGATCAGCTGGGCGGTGCGCTGGCGCAACTGGTCGGCAAAGCCGTGCAGCTTGACGGTGTCCGTAAATTTTCTCCGATGGCGTACGTAGCGGGAGAAAATCAAAGGCGTCATCTCCGGCTGCATGTGCAAACCCCGCACCGTCAATGCCAGCCAGAAGCGCTGCACCGCGCGGCCGACCTCCACCCAGTCGTCGATGCCCTGGGGTTCCTGTTTCGCCTTCAACACGAAGTGGGCCGCGCAGGCGATGCCGGGAATCAAATCCATCTGCAACCGGGGCGCCCAGGTGCCCATCACGGCATTCATTTTCGACAACCGGCCCCAGCTGTGCATGGCCCATTTCATCATTTTCAAGGTCATGGGGTCGACCCCCAGCGCCCGGTCGGGCACGCGGTCCGGGCTGTACTGGCTGTTCCAGTGAATAATGCGCTTGTGTACCTGATAGGCTTCCGGCATCGACAGGCGCAGCCGGGCGTTGTCGTACATCAGCTTGGCGGTTCGCAGTTTGTCGCGCCGGCCTTCGATCCATTGCACGCTGAAGGCGGGGCCCACGATGGCTTGCAGCGCGGCCTTGTCATCGCCGTGCAAGGGCTTGGTCTTCATGGGCCGGCGCTGCACGCTGCGCGTGGTGATCGCCGGCAGCAGGGGGCTCGCCTTCACGCCGGGATCGGGCACGAAGTGCACATCGAAGACGGGACGGTGTTCCGCGCTGTCGCGGCGGCGGCTCAGATCGGCCCGCAAGCCGTGGGCGCTGGCGGCAATAGCCATGGTTTCAAACAGGGCGCCGTAGGAAATCTGGCTGGGATGGCCGTCCAGGTCGTAGACGGTGTCGGCGCGGGTATCGTGGCAATGTACCGCCACGTGGTCGGCTCCCGCCAGCTCGAAGCGCCAGACCTGGGTGTTGTCGCCGCTTGGCGCCCAGCGCGCCAGCTCGAGAATCTCCTTGAGGATGGCCGGGGTGCTCATGCGTCGGGGGCGCCGGCCAGTTGCCGCTTGCCGATGGCGATCATCAGGCGGTGGAGGGGATTGCGGTTGCCGCCCGGGCGCCAGGTCAGGGCCATCCGGTTGCGGTAGGCATCGAATTGCATGCCGTGGGGGGCGGCCAACACCTTGCCGCGGCCCAGCAGGATCTTGAGGGCTTCAGTGGCGGCGACCCCCGCGCAGATCTGGCAAGCCATGATAGTGGACGGACCGCGCCGCTGGTGAAAGCTGACGGCGCTGGGATCGACCAGGTAGGGACGGTGCAGGCCGGCCGGCGCCAGGCCGACCACGAAGCGCACGGCCTTTTCGAGGTCGCTGCGTTCGCCCCACTGAAAATATTCTTCGAACGTCATCTGGCCGGGCATGAAGTTGAGCAGGGCCGCGCCCATGCCCAGCGGGGCGACCGTGACGGCCGGAATGCCCAGCCTGGCGCACAGGGCAAAGGTCTGCTGGCGGATGTCGAAGGCAAAAAAGTCGAGGCCGTCGATATACAGGTCCACGCCTTCCAGAAAAGCCGGCAGATTGTCCTTGTTGATGCCTTCCGGGAACAGCTTGATGTCCGCTTCCGGGTTGATGTCGCGCGCCATCTGCGCCATCACTTCCACTTTCGGCTCGCCGATGGTGTGCATATTGGCGCCCACCTGGCGGTTGAAGTTGGCAATATCGAAAGTGTCGAAGTCGGCGATGTGAAAGGCGCCGATGCCCAGCCGCGCCAGGGTCAGCAGGTGAACCCCGCCCACGCCGCCACCGCCGGCAATGGCCACCCGCTTGCCGCGCAAGCTGGCTTGTTCGTCATGGGTCACCCAGCCGATGTTGCGGGCAAAGGCTTGGGCATACGGAAAGGGCGCGGCAGCCTCGGCGGGCGCAGCATTCTGGGAGGGAATTGTCATCCTGAAATACTAGCACGGCCCGCAGGGGAACCGTCCAGCCAGCGCTTAATTTTCGAGGGGATGGCCGTCGGGATGCGATTCATCCACCTTCATCAGGCGGTTGATGATGCCGCGCTCTTCGCGTGGCGAGAAGAAATAGGGATAAAAGGAGCGTTCGGTGGTGCCGCTGCTGTACGTGCCGCCGTGGCGTTCGATCTGGGTGGTGACGTAGTCGAGGTTGACGCGCAGCAGGTAGGCGGGGGCGTTGACGCGGGGATTGGTGCGCACGTCCGTTTCGCGCACGAAGCCCAGCATGTGCTCGTAAAAGCGGCGGTGGCGGGGATTCACCTCGATCATGATGTCGGTGCAATGATTGATGTCGCGGGCGTAAATCACGGCCAGGTGAAACAGGTTGGCCAGCGCCGTTTTCGAGCGCACATTGGTGTCGAAGGCAAACTTGGTGAATTCGCAGAGGCGGGCGCCCCGTTCGCGATGGGCGTCGAGTTCAGGCTTGAAAATCTGGTCGGCGGCCAGGCCGATCGGCGAGTCGATGCCGATGGTGAGGGTGCCCACCGTTTCGCCCTGGTCGGCCGCTGTCAAAGTAATACGATTCGGATCGTCTGTGAGCTGGTGCGTGCCAGCGTAGCCGCGCCAAGCGTACATTTTGCTGATCAACATGCTGGCGGAATTGCGCCCGTCAGCAGTGTCGGTCAATCGAATGCCGTACTTGTCTTGATTCACAATTACATCCTCGTATTCAGAGGACAACATATTAGCGCGTTTCCTGCCGTCACCGTCGCTCGATTGGGCCTCGTCTTTACCGATGCTTACATCTGTTACGTTTGCTCCGACCTTGTCGAGTTCGGCACTCATTTTACTCTCCACGGCACCCCAAGATGCTCACTGACTGCGGCGGACGGGCATGCACAAATGCCCACTCGTCCGCGAATTTGCCCTGCACGGCGCGGCTTGCCCGTGCAAGAGCTAACGGCATGATCTACAAAGTCTTTAACAGGGCCTTGGCGTCGTCCATCTGGGCAAACGGCGTGCTGTCGGCCAATACCTTGTCGAGTTCCTGGCGGGCCGCCTTCTTGTCGCCCGCCTTGGCCAGGGTGGCGGCCAGGTGGTAACGCAGCTCGCGCGAGTTCGGCTGCAGGCTGACGGCTTTTTGCAGCAGGGGCAGGGCGCGCGCGGTGTTGCCTTGTTCCGACAGCAGCCAGCCCAGGGTATCGAGCACGGGCGCCGCGTCCGGCGCTGCCTTGAGGGCGCGCTCGGCGGTGGGCAGGGCGCGCGGATCCTTCTGCTGCTGGTAGGCCCAGGCCAGGTTGTTGAGCACCAGCGGATCGTTCGGCGCCACTTTCAGCAGGCTTTCGAAACGCTCGATGGCACCCTTGAAATCCTTGCGGGTCATTTGCAGTTCACCCAGGTACATGACAGGCGCCGCATCGGCCGGATGGCTGGCAGCCCAGGCCGTGACTTTGGCTTCGGCTTCCTTGCCCTTGCCGGCCGCGTTCAAGGCGCCGGCCCACTTGAGCAAGGAGCTGCTGTTGTTGGCGATGCCGTGGGCCTGTTCGTAGGCGCGTGCGGCCAGGTCGAATTTCTTTTGCATCATGTAGATGTCGCCTTCGAGCACGCTGCCCAGGGGCGACTTGGGCGCCGATTTCTGCATGCCGCGCGCCAGGGCCAGCGCATCGTCCGGCTTTTTCGCGGCCAGCGCCATTTCGACCTGGCCCAGCTTGGCGCGTTCATTGTCCGGCTCCAGGGCCAGCGCGCGTTTCAGGTCTTCCGCTGCGGCCGCTTCGTTTTTCAGGCGCAGGTGGATCGCAGCCAGGCGCAGCTGGGCAGGGGCAGACTTGGGCAGCATGCCGGCCAGCTTGCTGTAGCTGTCGAGTGCGCCTGCGTCGTCATTGCTGGCCATCTGGGCCTGGCCCAGCACGTCCAGCAATTCCGGCTTGGTGGGATTGGCAGCCTGCAGCTTGCGCGCCAGGTTCAGCGCTTTGGGCGCCTGGTTGGTGCGCATGTAGTGGGTGATCAGCTGGCCGGCCGCGTTGAGGTCTTCCGGATTGTCGGCAACGGCTTTTTCCAGCCAGGTGGTGGCCTCGGCCGTATTTTTCTGGCTCATGGCCAAGGCAGCCAGGGCGACCGGCGCGGCCGTGCCCTTGTTCTTCTCCGCAAACGCCACCATGCGGGCCTTGGCGGCTTCCGGCTTTTTCTCGACCACGTCGATTTGCGCCAGATTCATGACGGGACCGAACAGGTCCGTCTTCATGCTGGCCGCCTTGTCGAAACTGGCGCGGGCGGCGACCAGGTCGCCTTTGGACATGTAGATGCCGCCTTCCAGATTGCGCAGGTCGGCGCTGTCGGGGTGGGCGGCGATGACGGGCTTGATGGCGGCCAGCGCCTTGTCGTAATGTTTCAAGGCCAGTTCGCTGCGGGCCAGGGCCACGCCGGCCTGCTCGGATTTCGGATCGAGCTTGGTGGCCTTTTCCAGTTCTTCCACGCCCTGTTCCTGCTTGCCCTGGGCCAGCATCGACAGGCCCAGCGAGGTGCGCAGGTTCGGCTGGTTCGGCTCGAGCACGGCGGCCTGTTCAAAATACTGGGAGGCCTTAGCAAAATCCTGCGAGCGCAGCGAGGACTCGCCGGCCAGCGCCAGGGTTTGCGCATCGTTGGCGCCCGCCTTGAGCAGGGGCGCCAGCGTTTCGCCGGCGCTGGCCGGCTGGGACGAACGCAGCTGGGTCTGGGCCAGCAGCTTGCGCGCGTAGGCGTTCTCGGGATAGTTGTTCACATAGGCGCTCAGATGCTGTTCGGCCAGCTTGAACGAACCCAGGTTCAGTTCGATGGCGCCGGCCAGCAAGACCGATGGCATGTGGTCGGGTGCCTTGCTGAGCACTTTCTGGATGCTGTCGTTGGCCGCGGTGTAATTGTTTTGCGTGAACTCGAGCAGGGCTTGGGAATACAGGGGTGGCAGGGCGTTCGGCGCGATCTTGCGGGCAGCCTCGACGTCGGCCTTGGCCAGGTCCAGCTTCTTCGCGCCGAGATACAGGTTGGCGCGTTCGAGGTAGCCTTGCATCTGGTCGGGACGCAGGGTGATGGCCTGGCTGAAGGCGGTAATGGCCGCCTCAGGCTGGTTTTGCGCGCGCAGCAGGGTGCCGCGGAACATGAACACGTCCGCATTCTTCGGGTTGGCGGCGACGGCCTTGTCGACCAGTCTGGCGGCGCCGTCCAGATCCTTGTCGATGGCGGCCAGGCGTGCCAGGCCGATCAGTGCATCGGGCTGACCCGGTGCGATGGCAATCGCGCGCTCGTAGGCATCGCGCGCCTTGGCAGGCTCGTTGATCGACAGGAAGGCGTCGCCCCGCGAGGCCTGCACGTCGGCGTTGGCGCCGCCCGCCATGGATGCGCTCTCTTCAATGGCTTTCTTGCCCTGGCCCTGGCGCACCAGCGATTGCACGAGGATGGGGCTGGTGCGGTTGGCGTCGACCTGCAGGCTGCTGGCCTTGCGCACTTCCTTTTCGGCCGACACGGCGTCGCCCGTCTTCAAATACAGGCTGGCCAGCCGCATGCGCACTTCGGCATCTTCCGGCGCCTTGGTGGCGGCATTTTTCAGCTGGATGAGAGCGGCCTTGTTATCGCCTTTGGCTTCATATTGTTGCGCTTCCGACATCAGCGATGCGGGGGTTTCGCTCTTGCCGCAAGCACTCAATCCCGCAGCCATCAGCAGCGCGGAGAGGATCAGGGAGGCACTCACGGCCTGTTGCTTTGCACGACGCGACATACATATTCCTTAAGGTAACCGCCCGCGGGGCAGGGGAGGCAAGGTGAAGCAAGCGTTTCTGGAATGTCAATAATACCTCAAGGAACCAGTTATTTCCTTAAGATTGTCCCGGTGTTGCAAATTCGCCGAGACCGGCGGCGCTAGGCGTCGCCGCCGCTGCGGCGCAGGCGGCTGAGCAGGGCTTCGACGCTGTCGCTGACCGGCATGTCCTGACGGCGCAGCAATTGTAGATGGAGTACGAGATTTTCAAGCACGAGTTTGGCTGACACCGCCAGCAAGGTCAACAGGCGGTCTTCGGTACTGAAATTTTCCATGGCGGCCGCCATGTCGCACAGGTGGCTGGCGACCAGTTGCCGCAACTCGTTTTCGCTGAAAGGCAGGTCGGCAAAGTCGATCGGGTCTTCCTGCTCGACTTCGTGAATCAGGGCGGCAAGTTGTTCGGGCTTGATGGGCATGCGGGGCATCCGATGAAGGCACGCCCCTATTCTATGCCGGGAGGGAGCGCACGCGCCGCGGCGGCGCGTGCGCCCGGCCTTCCGCTTACATATTGCGGCGGTACTGGCCGCCCACCTCGAACAGGGCGGTGGTGATCTGGCCCAGCGAACACACCCGCACGGCGTCCATCAGTTTGTCGAACACATTGGCGTTGTCGATGGCGGCCTGTTGCAGCGCGGCCAGGGCGGCGGGCGCCTCGGCGGCGTGCTGCTGGTGGAACTGTTCCAGGCGGGTCAGCTGCGACTGCTTCTCCTCGTCGGTGGAACGGGCCAGTTCGATCTGCTGCACGACCCCCGTCGACTTGGGATTCCTGAAGGTATTTACGCCGATGATGGGCAGCGAGCCATCGTGCTTCTTGTGCTCGTACAGCATCGACTCTTCCTGGATCTTGCCGCGCTGGTAGCCGGTTTCCATCGCGCCCAGCACGCCGCCCCGTTCGGCGATGCGCTCGAATTCCTGCAATACCGCTTCTTCCACCAGGTCGGTCAATTCGTCGATGATGAAGGCACCCTGGTTGGGGTTTTCATTTTTCGCCAGGCCCCACTCGCGGTTGATGATCAACTGGATCGCCAGCGCGCGGCGGACCGACTCGTCGGTCGGCGTGGTGATGGCCTCGTCGTAGGCGTTGGTGTGCAGGGAGTTGCAGTTATCGTAGATGGCGATCAGCGCCTGCAGGGTGGTGCGAATGTCATTAAAATCGATTTCCTGGGCGTGCAGGGAACGGCCCGAGGTCTGCACGTGGTATTTCAGCTTTTGGCTGCGGTCGTTGGCGCCGTACTTGTCGCGCATGGCGATCGCCCACAGGCGGCGGGCAACGCGGCCCAGCACGGTGTATTCGGGATCCATGCCATTGCTGAAGAAGAAGGACAGATTCGGTGCGAAGTCGTCGATGTGCATGCCGCGCGCCAGATACGCTTCGACAAACGTAAAGCCGTTTGACAAGGTAAAAGCCAGCTGGGAAATCGGGTTCGCGCCCGCTTCGGCGATGTGGTAGCCGGAGATGGACACGGAGTAAAAATTGCGCACCTGGTGATGCACGAAATACTCCTGGATGTCGCCCATCACTTTGAGGGAAAACTCGGTGGAGAAGATGCAGGTGTTCTGGCCCTGGTCTTCTTTCAGGATGTCGGCCTGGACCGTGCCGCGCACATTGGCCAGCACCCAGGCGCGGATTTTCGCGGCTTCGTCGGCGCTGGGCTGGCGGCCGTTATCGGCGGCGAACTTGTCGATCTGCTGGTCGATGGCGGTGTTCATGAACATCGCCAGGATGGTGGGAGCGGGGCCGTTGATGGTCATCGACACCGAGGTCGAGGGGCTGCACAAATTAAAGCCGTCGTACAGCACCTTCATGTCGTCCAGGGTGGCGATCGATACGCCCGAATTGCCGACCTTGCCGTAGATGTCGGGGCGCAGGGCGGGATCGGCGCCATACAGGGTGACCGAGTCGAAAGCGGTCGACAGGCGCTTGGCGTCCATGCCGGTCGACACCAATTTAAACCGCTTATTGGTGCGGAAGGCGTCGCCTTCGCCCGCAAACATGCGGGTCGGATCTTCGCCTTCCCGTTTGAAGGCGAACACGCCGGCGGTGAAGGGGAAGGAGCCGGGCACGTTTTCCTGCATGAGGAATTTGAGGACTTCGCCGTGGTCTTCGTACTTCGGCAGCACCACCTTGCGGATCACGGTGCCCGATAAAGTGTGCTGGACCAGCTGGGTGCGGATTTCCTTGTCGCGGATCTTGACGACGTAATCGTCGCCCGCGTAGGCCGCCTGCAGGTCAGGCCATTGCGCCAGCAATTTCTTGGAGCCGGCGTCCATCGCGGCGTCGCGCTCGCTGATCAGATCGTCCATCTCGACGGTGCGGCCGGCCGCGGCCAGCATCTGCTTCGAGGCCGACAATTGCTGGCGCTCTCTGGCCAGCTTGACTTGCTTGCGGGTGTTGGCGTGGTAGCCCCGCACGGTGTCGGCAATCTCCGCCAGATAGCGGGCGCGGGCGGGCGGGACGATCACGTTCTTGCCGCTGGAGTGGCGCGCGTTGACGGGGGAGAGGCGGCCCGGCTGCAAATGCAAACCTTTTTCGGCCAGGCGGGGCGCGAGGCCCTGGTACAGCGCGGTGACGCCATCGTCATTGAAGCGCGATGCCTGGGTGCCGTAGACGGGCATCTGGTCGGGAGAAACGCTCCACAGTTCGCGGTTGCGCTGATATTGTTTGGCGACGTCGCGCAGCGCATCCTGGGCGCCCTTGCGGTCGAACTTGTTGATCGCAATAAAATCGGCGAAATCGAGCATGTCGATTTTTTCCAGCTGGGAGGCGGCGCCGAATTCCGGCGTCATGACGTACATTGACAGGTCGACGTGGGGCACGATGGCGGCGTCGCCCTGGCCGATGCCGGAGGTCTCGACGATCACGAGGTCGAAGCCTGCCACCTTGCAGGCGGCGATCACTTCGGGCAGGGCGTGCGAAATTTCCTTGCCGGCTTCGCGGGTGGCAAGCGAGCGCATGAAGACGCGCGCCTTGCCATTCCACGGATTGATGGCGTTCATGCGGATGCGGTCGCCCAGCAGCGCGCCGCCGGATTTGCGGCGCGAGGGGTCGATCGAGATGATGGCGATGTTCAGGGCGTCGCCCTGGTCCATGCGGATGCGGCGCACCAGCTCGTCCGTCAGCGAGGACTTGCCGGCGCCGCCGGTGCCCGTGATGCCCAGCGCGGGCACCGTGGTTTGCGCGGCCGCGTCGAGGATTTGCTGGCGCAGCTGGGGCGCCGCTTTGCCGTTTTCCAAGGCCGTGATCAATTGCGCCAGGGGACGATGGCGGCTGGCGATGTCGCCTTCGCGCAAGACGTCCAGGCTGGTGGGGGACCACGCGGACAGGTCGATGTCGCAGGCTTGCACCATCGATTCGATCATGCCGACCAGGCCCATGCGCTGACCG
>JACXTT010000418.1_pt1 | contig 71614 bp, 64 predicted proteins | sample 9270951 | NCBI WGS metagenome assembly JACXTT01 (sample SAMN15532306, study PRJNA645909) | rock metagenome | isolation source: weathered quartz diorite | place: Puerto Rico | collected 2017-06-21
GCCAGCTGTAGCTGTCGGTCAGCCAGCCGCCGACGACGGGGCCGATAATCGGCGCCACGACGATACCAAGGCCCCAGAAGCCCATCGCCTTGCCGCGCTCGTGCGGCTCGAATGATTCAAGGAGCACCGCCTGCGACAACGGTTGCAGCGCGCCACCGGTCGCGCCCTGCAGGATGCGGAAGAAGATGAGCGACGGCAGGTTTGGCGCGACGCCGCACAAAAACGACGAGATGGTGAAACCGGTCACCGACATCATCAACAGCCGCTTTCGGCCAAAGGTCGCCGCCAGCCAGCCGGTCATCGGCAGGATGATCGCGTTGGCAACGAGATACGACGTCAACACCCACGTCGCCTCGTCGATCGTCGCCGACATCGTCGCGGCAATATGCGGCAGCGAGACGTTCACCACCGTGGTGTCGAGCACCTCCATGAAGGTGCCGAACATCACGGCGATCGCGACGATCCAGGGATTGACGTGACGTTGTTCAGTCACCGCGTGTACACCTTCGCGGTCACCGACATGCCCGGCCGCAACAATTGCTGCGCGTCCTGCTTCTCGTCGATCGCAATGCGAACGGGGACGCGCTGAACGACCTTGACAAAGTTGCCGGTCGCGTTCTCGGGCGGCAGCAGGCTGAAGCGTGACCCCGTTGCCGCGGCGAGACTTTCGACGTGCCCCTTGAAATCGCGGCCGCCGTAGGCATCGACTTCGATGACAGCCGGTTGGCCGGGGCGCATGTTCTCCAACTGCGTCTCCTTGAAATTCGCGGTGATCCAGACTTCTTCGAGTGGAATCACCGACAGGAGTGGCTGACCGAGCTGCACCACCTGACCGACCTCCACCGTCTTCTTGCTGACGATGCCGCGCATCGGCGCTCGTACGGTCGCGTATTGAAGATTGAGCTCCGCCTGCTGGACGGCCGCGCGCTGCTGCAGGACCCGGGCGTCGGCAGAGGATGCACGGGCGCGTTGCGCCGCGACCTGCTGCGGACCCGTTTGCGCGGTCTGCAGCTGCGCGGTTGCCTGCGCGGCGCCGGCCTTCGCCTGCATCAGCTGACTTTGGGCGACCGAAATGCCAGCCTGTGCCTCCTGCACTTGCGCATGCGCGGAATCCGACGCCGCGCGCGCCGCCTCGGCTGCGGCGACTGCCGCGTCGTACTGCTGCTGCGGAATTTCGTCCTTCGCGAGCAACGCCTTGAAGCGCTCGACATCCTTGGCGGTTTTGGCCGCGTTCGCTTCCGACTCGCGCTGGCGCGCCTGCGCCGTCGCCACGCGCGCAGTCGCGGCATCGACGCCCCGCTGGGCGGCTTCGATCGCGGCCTGCGCCTGCTCCACGCCGCCTTGCGCCGTGGACACGTTGCTGGTTGCCGCGGTCGACGCAATGGGCACGTTCACTCTGGCGGCAGCCGCATCGGCTTCCGCCGTCGCCAGTTCGGCACGCGCTTTGTCGAGCGCCACCTGATAGTCACGGGGATCGATCGCGACGAGCACTGCGCCTGCGTCGACCTGTTGATTGTCCTTGACAGGCACCTCGGTAACGGTGCCGCCGACACGGGCCGCGACGGGCGCGACGTGTGCGTCAACCTGCGCGTCATCAGTTGTCTCGCGGCCGGCCGTCGCCCATAACCATACGGATGTTGCCAGCAACGCGATCACCACGGCGCCGATCGCGATGCCAATACGTTTGTTCACGTCTCTTCGTTCTCCAATGGCCGGGTCCGAAAGGACCCGGCCTGCACAAATGCCTGTTATGGAGTGCCGGGCCCCAGGATGCGCTCCACTGCCGCCTCGGCATCACCTAACGACCGGGCGAGGACCGCTTTCGACACGTCGTACCCGAGCAGTGCGTCGATGTACTGCTCGTCCGCCGTGGTCACAGACTGCTGCGCCTGCACCACCTCGAGATTGTTGGCGACGCCCGCGGCAAATCGATCACGCGCCTGCATCAGTTCCTGATTGGCCAGCTCGCGCGATCGCGTTGCGACCTGCAGCTGCTCGCCGGTCGCTTGCAGGTCGAAAAACGCAACGCGCACGTCGTAGTACACCTGTGATCGCATGTCCTCCGCTTCCGCGCGCCGCTGCCGCAGGTCGGCATCGGCCTCGGCAAGACGTCCCTGGGTTCGCCCGCCCTGGAAGATCGGGATGATCACTGAACCTGCGAGTGTGTACGTTGCGACGCTGTTCGACGCGGTCAGACCGAACGCGCCGTAGTCGGCGTTCACCCGCACCGACGGCAGCTGTTCGCTGGACGCCGCCGCACGGGAGGCTTCAGCGGCTCTCACCCGTTCTTGTGCAGCGAGATAGTCGGGGCGGTCGCGATAGGCCTGCGCAAGCGCCTGCTCGAGTGTCAAATCCGGCACCGGCACATTGGGCAGCTCAGCGCTCAGAGCGAACGCCTGGCCGACGGGCAGGCCGATGATGCGCGCCAGCTCGAGTCGCGTCTTCTCGAACTCGTTTTGCGACACAGTGACGCGCTGACGGTCACCGTTCAACCTGACTTCCGCCCGGACGACATCGATGCCCGCAACGATGCCGTTCTGTTTCAGGTCCAGGGCCTGCTGGTAGAGCGTCTGCGAGGTCTGTAATTGCGCACGCGCCGACTGCGCACGGGCATCGGCGGCAAGCACCTGGAGGTATCCGTTTGCCGCCACCAGCACGACCACGTCGCGTGCGCTCTTGTAAGAGTACCGTGCCGCTTCGACGTTGTGGGTTTCGGATCGTGTTTCGTGGGACGCACGCAGATCGACCAGCGCCTGCGATAACGTGACGCGCGCGTCAAACGTGTTGAACGGCCCGACCACGCTCGACAGGCCAAAGCTGGAGGGATTGAATCCGAATGCCTCCAGGTTGATACGCTGCCTGGACTCGGTGACGTGCGCGTTGAGGTTCGGCAGCAGCTGACTCAACGCTATCCATCGTGTACCGCCCGCGTGTGAGAGCTCCTGTTCGGACAGCAGCACACCGAGGTTGTACTGCAGCGCGCGGCGAATGACGTCCCTGACAGTGAGTTGCAGCGTTTCGGCAGTCGCGGTTCCTTGCGGAACGCCGCCCCCAAAGGGACTGCCAGGTGGCAGTTGACGGCTCAGGGCTCCGCCCAGCTGCGCCAGTACGGGACTGGCGGAAAAACCGAACGCAGCAATAACAAGGAAAGCGGTGCGGAAGTGACGAATCACAGTACGGTCGCGCCTCAGAAAGACTAAGACGCAATCGTAGCTACGAACGTCACAAAATCCCAAACTCCAAATCCCAAGCTCGGACTTGGGGTTTGGGATTTGGGATTTGGGATTTGGGATTTCTAGCTACGACCCGAGTTGCGCCTGTATGAGCGCGTCGCGAACCGCGGCCGGAAATGTCGCGGCCGGAACAACGGCGGCCGCCAGGATCTCGCGCAGCCGATCGGCGTCAACCGATTCGACCTCGAGGAGCTCTTCGGCAAGCGCCTTCACGGCCGGACGCTGCCGCTCGATGATCTGGCGGGCCGTTTCGTAGCCGCGCATCACCAGCGTCCGGATTTCCTCGTCGACGCGCCGGGCGGTCTCCTCGCTGAATCCGGCCGCGCGAGCGTCGGTGTCAAACGCGCCTGACGGCCGGCGGTAATGCAGCGGACCGAGCGGCGACATGCCGAGCTCGCAGACCATCTTTCGCGCAAGCTCAGTCGCACGTTCGATGTCGTTGGAGGCACCGCTCGTCATCTGCCTGAGAAACAGCTCCTCGGCGATGCGGCCTCCCATCAGGATCGCAATCTGCGTTTCGATAAACGGCTTGCTGTGCGTATACCGATCCGCCTCCGGCAACTGCATCGTCACGCCGAGCGCCCGGCCGCGCGGAATGATCGTGACCTTGTGGAGCGGATCAGCATCGGGAAGCAGTGCCGCCACGACCGCGTGTCCTGCTTCGTGATAGGCGCAGGTGAGGCGCTCGCGTTCGCTCATCGCGACGGATTTCCGCTCGACACCCATCAGCACTTTGTCGCGCGCGGCGTCGAGATCGCCGTTAGCGACCGACTTGCGTCCAGCCCGAGCGGCAATCAACGCAGCTTCGTTCACGAGGTTGGCGAGATCCGCGCCCGAAAATCCCGGTGTCCCGCGCGCGATGGCGCGCAGATCGACGTCGGCCTCAAGCGCCACCTTCTTCGCATGCACGCGCAGAATCTGCTCGCGCCCCTTGATGTCCGGGTTGCCCACCATCACCTGTCGATCGAAGCGGCCTGGGCGCAGCAACGCCGGATCGAGGATGTCGTGACGGTTGGTGGCACCAATGACGATGGTGCTTTCCGACCGCGTGAAGCCGTCCATCTCGACGAGAAGCTGATTCAGTGTCTGTTCACGCTCTTCGTGACTGAGCGAGTTGCCGCCGCGATTTCTGCCGACAGCGTCGAGCTCGTCGATGAAGATGATGCACGCCTTGTGGCGCCGAGCTTCCTTGAACAGCTTGCGGATGCGTGAGGCGCCGACGCCGGCATACATCTCCACAAAGTCGGAGCCGCTCGCGGAAATGAACGGCACCTTCGCTTCTCCAGCCATCGACCGCGCGAGCAGCGTCTTGCCGGTACCCGGAGGGCCAATCAGAAGGACGCCCCGTGGGATGCGCCCGCCGATCTCGGCGAACCGTTCGGGCTCCTTCAAGAAGTCGACGATTTCCCGGACCTCGTCCTTCGCTTCATCGATGCCGGCGACATCCGCGAACGTGATCGTGACGAGCTGCGGATCGATCGTCCGCGCTTTCTCGAGCGTGGGCACGCGGCCATTGATCGCGCGGAAGAGCGCCAGACCGGCAAAACCGAGCAGCAGGAGACCAAAGCCCATCGCCCCGTAACCGCTGGCGGTGTGCGTCTCCTCGCCTGCTTTCACGTCGAAGCGGATGCCGCGCTGCGCGAGGTCGGTGACAAACGTGGGGTTCGACGCGACGTATCCCTGTGGAGCAACCGTCACATGGCGCGAACCGTCGACGAGGTCGAACTCGAGCGCCTCCTGTGACTGCGTGACGTGTTGAACACGGCCGGCCTCGATGTCATGCAGGAAATCAGAAAAGGCCGCGGTTGCCGGTGCTGCCTGCGCAGAGGGTCGGAGCAGGTAGAAGGAGATGACGGAAACGACGAGGACGAGCCCTCCCGCAATCATCCAGAACAGGCGGGTGCGTGGAAGTTTGCCTCCGAACACGGTAGTTCCTCTGCTGAAGAGCCAAGCAGCCGGGCATACCGGGTGCAACAGGCCCAATTGTCGGTGGAATGCGCGTAGGTTGGCGACCCGAACGCGCTTGATGATTGTATCGGACCGATCCGGGAGTGTAAACAGTGGGCAACGTAGAACTTAGCGAGCTCAACGGCGCAAACCAACAGCTCGACCGTTCGGAACGTGTTCGCGTGTATCCCTCGCGTCACATTCGAATCGGGTGTTCAGGGTGGCAATACAAGCACTGGCGGGGCGATTTCTACCCGGCCGAACTCCCAACCTCGCGTTGGTTTGCCCATTACGCGCTCTCGTTCGACACGGTTGAAATCAACAACAGCTTTTACCGGTTACCGCCGGCCGAGACGTTCGCCAAATGGCGAGCGCAAGCGCCATCCAGGTTTCTTTACGCGGTGAAGGCGAGTCGTTTCCTCACACACATGAAGAAGCTGAAGGATCCTGAGGATCCGCTCGCGCGGTTCTTCGAGAACGCGCGGCAGCTCGGCGCACGCCTGGGGCCCATGCTGTACCAACTGCCGCCACGCTGGCCGTTGAACCTCGAGCGTTTGGAAATTTTCCTTCGCGCCCTGCCGCGCGGCTACCGTCACACCATCGAATTCCGCGACCCGACTTGGTACGACGACCGTGTCTACGAGCTGCTTGGCCGCCATAACGTCGCTCTGTGTCTTCACGATATGCAGGGTTCGGCCTCCGGCAAGCGGGTCGTCGGACCATTCATCTACGTCCGGTTTCACTTCGGCACACGGAAGTACGGGGGCCGGTACTCAGACGACCGGCTCGACGACTGGGCCGAATGGCTCGCCGGGCGCGCCGCCGAGGGGCTGCACGTATTCGCATACTTCAACAACGACACTGGCGGACACGCGCCACGCGACGCTGTGCGACTGCGGCAAAAGATCGCCGGGGATGATCGCGATCAAGCTGCGGCTTCGAGGCGGTGACGCTTGATAGAATCGGCTCCGTGCCCCCACCGGCGCACCTTGCGCTCGCGCCCGAACTCGACGAGTTTCGGCGTCAGTTCGAGCAGCTCGCCAACGATGCGGACGCGCTTGTGGCGCCGCTCAGCGACGCGCAGTTCACATGGATCCCGCGGCCGAACGCGTGGTCGGTCGCCGAGTGCATCGACCATCTCAACGTCACTGCACGCATGTATCTGCCAGTCCTGGACGAGGGAATTGCCAATGCGATCCGCCAGGGGCAGTACGGCGAAGGGCCGTACGCCTACTGGTGGCTAGCCAGGATGTTCATACGAATGCTCGAGCCGCCGCCGCGCTTCCGTACGAAAACTCCGGTGGCCTTTCGCCCGCCTTCCGGACGAACGCGGCACGAGATCATGGCGGCGTTTCGCGCGTATCAGGTCCAGTACGTCGATCGGCTTCGTCAGGCCAACGGCCTCGATCTGGCGCGCGCCCGGGCGCGTTCTCCCGTCGTATCGTGGATGGTGTTCCCGCTTGGCTGCGGGTTCGCCGCCATGGCTGCTCACGAACGCCGTCACCTCTGGCAGGCCAGACAGGTCACGGAGACGCCTGGATTCCCTTCGAGCTGACAGCCGTCTAGTTCTTTGTAGCTGCCGAGAGGTACGCGATCAGATCGTCGCGCTGCGTTTTGTCGCTGATGCCGGCAAACGCCATCCGGTTGCCTGGAATGAACGCTTGCGGATCCGCGACGTATGTGTCCAGCGTGACAGCATCCCACACGACATCGCTGCGCTTCATCGCGGCGGAATATCGGTAATCCTCGAGCGATCCGGCTTTGCGTCCGATCACGCCTTTCAGCGTGGGGCCATCGAAGTCACCGGAGCCATCGAGCGAGTGGCAGGCCGCGCACTGTTCGAAAACCACCTTTCCCTTTTCAGCATCGGCGGCGCGTATGAGCGACGTTGAGGCGACGACGAACGCGACGATCGCACCACCAACCACCAACCACCAACCACCAACCAGGCGAGGCATCACGTCATCAGCCCCGGTCGTTGACGGTAACGCTTCCTGATCGCGTCGGCCGTCCAATACGCGAGCGCGCCGACCGGCCCCGTTGGGTTGTACGCGGAGTTGTGCGGAAATGCGCTGGCGCCGACGACGAAGACGTTCGGCACATCCCACGATTGGAGATATTTGTTCACGGCACTGTTACCGGGCGACGTGCCCATGATGGCGCCGCCGGTGTTGTGCGTTGACTGATACGGGACGATGTTGTACTCGCCGAGCGCGCCCGGACCGGTCATGCTCGTCGGCTTCAAGCTGCGCGCGATCTCGGCGGCCTTCCGGCCGACGTAGGCGATCACCTTCTTGTCGTTCTCCAGGAAGTTGTAGGTGAGGCGCAGCAGCGGCTGACCGAAGACGTTCTTGTACGTCGGATCGAGGTCGTAGGCGTTGTAGCGGTTCGGCATGTTACTCGCCGTCACGCCGATATTCATCGCGCGCAGGTACCACTTGGCGGTCGCCTTCTTCCACTCCGCACCCCAGCGCGGCGTGCCTGCAGGCACAGGTCGGTAGCCGATGGGCCGCCCATTGCTCTGCCCGACGGTAATCGTCGCGCCGCCGAGCGCGCCCATCGCCGCGCGGTCGAATTCATCGCTGGCGTGGAAATCGTCGATCGCGATGCCAAACGCGCCGGTCGCCATGAACGGGTTGAAGATCTTGTCCTCGAAAAACATCGTCACGCCGCCGCCACCCGGCTGGTAGCAGTAGTTCTTCCCGACAATCCCCTTCTGCGTCGTCGCGTCGTACGGCGTGCCGATGCCGGACAGCAGCATCAGGTGGACGTTGTTGATCGCATACGCGCATATCGCGACAATCGACGCCGGCTGCTCGTATTCCTGCCCGTTCGAGACGTCGGTATAGGCGACGCCGGTCGCCTTCTTCTTTGTCGAGTCGAGCATCACCTTCGTCACCCACGAGTGCGTGCGCAGCTCGAAGGTTGGCTGCGCCATCGCTTTCGGGATGACGGTGATGTGCGGGCTGCCCTTCGCGTTCGCCTCGCAGCCGAAGCGCTCGCAATGACCGCAGTAGACGCATGCGCCGAGACGTGACCCATCGGGGTTCGTGTACGCGCGCGACGCATTCGCGCACGGACGGGGGAACGGGTGATACCCCATTTGCGCGGCCGCGTCGTTGAAGAGGATTTGCGAGTAGCTCGGCTCGAGCGCGGGCAGCGGATAATCGCGACCGCGCGGCTGCTCGAAGAAGTTGCCACCAGGCTGTTTGCTACCACGAATGTTACCCGCCTTGCCGCTGACGCCCGCCGTTCGCTCGAATTTGTCGTAGTACGGTTCGAGCTCGGCGTAGGTCATCGGCCAGTCTTGAATCGGCATGTCCGCCGGGATGAACGACTTCCCGTGCCGCTGCTCGTAATACGAGCGGGCGGCGTGGTCGATGCCTGTCCACCGCCACGTCACGCCGTTCCAATGCACGCCGGCACCGCCGAGGCCTTCGCCCGGCAGAAACGATCCGAGCTGCCGCATCGGAAGCGACGGCTCCGATGGACTGTGGCGGAAGGTGAGCGTGTCGCGCGCCGGGTTCTGCATCAGCGCGTTGCGCACCGCGTATTTCAGCTCGTCCCGGATCAACGGGATGGCGAAATCCGGGTTGGTCGAGCGCATGCCACCGCGCTCCAGCGCGACGACCCGCATTCCAGCGTCGCTCAGTTCTTTCGCGAGAATGCCGCCGGTCCAGCCAAGACCGACGATGACCACGTCGACTTCCCGTAAACGTGTCGGCATCTAAGTAGTCCGTTGCGTGTTATGACAGGTCGAGGATGCTCTTCGGCTCGATGTCGTATTTCTTGTTGCGATAGGTCTTGATGTGTTCTGAGTAGATTGCGACCACTCCAGGAAACCCGATCATCTTCCACGCGGCTTTGTCGCGATTGCCGCCGTACACCGGATCCGCGAAGAACCCCTGCATGGTCGACGCGAGCAGCAGGTTGAAGAATTCCTGTGCGGAGATGCCTTCGAATGTGACGCGCCCCTGGTCCATGTCCTGGAGAACCTTGATCTGCTGATCGGTGGTCAAGCGATCGAAATCCTTCTGTAGAGTCTTCCGGCAATACGCGTTGGTCGCGGCGATGCCGGCGCGGAAAAACTCCGCCGGCGTCAACGGCGACTGATAGCCCTGCGTCGGGACCCCTTTCTGCCATGGGCCCTGCATGTACATCCGATCGCCGCTTCCCCACGCGCCGGCGAGCTGGCGATCGATGAACACCGCAACGCCGCAGTCGGTGCCGCCGGGCGTCAGATCGTCAGCAGGAATCAAGCGATCGACGGCCGCTTCGATGAATGCCGCCTCGGGAGCCGTCAAGAACGTATACGCGTGCGATACAGGGGCGGCGCTGGAAGCCGCGGCGGATGCTACGGACCGTGTCTGGGCTTCGGCATCGACGCCCACAGCCGCGGCAATTCCGCTCGCTCCCACGGTACCCACCGTCTTGAGGAAATCGCGTCGATTCGGTTGTTCGCTCATAAGCAGATCTCAAATCCCAAATCCCAAGCTCCAATCCCTAGCCGCGGCAGCTACTTCGTCACGGCCGCGACGATGTGACGTGATGAGATGCCGTAGTGGTCGATGAGTTCTTCGGGCGTGCCGCTGCGCGGAATCTCGCGGACGCACAGGCGTTCAACGGCAAAGCCGCCGCCCGCGACAGCCGCCGCTACGGCATCGCCGAGGCCGCCCGCTGCGTAATGATCCTCCACCGTGATCAGGCGCTTCGTTTCACGGGCACAGCGTAACAGCGAGTCCGAGTCGATCGGCTGAAGCGAATACAGATCGACCACGCGGATGCTCGTACCTGTCTTCAGGAGCTGGTCGTACGCCTTGAGCGCTTCAAATACGGTGACGCCGGCGCCGATCACCGTCGCCGTGTCGCTGGCGCTCTCGCGCAGAATCTTGAGGCCACCGATGGCGAACCGCTCGTCAGGGCCGTAAATCACCGGCGTCTTCGGCCGCGACGTGCGCATGTATGCGGGCCCCGGATGGTAGGCCATCAGCTCCAGCAGCCGCTCGGTGCTCATCGCGTCGCACGGATAGAGCACCGTCATGTTCGGCTGTGCGCGCATCATCGCGAGGTCCTCGAGCGCCATCTGCGAGGGTCCGTCCTCGCCTATCGACACGCCCGCGTGCGAGCCGGCAACTTTGATGTTGACGTTGCTGATGCACGCCATGCGGATGAAGTCGTACGCCCGCGTGAGGAATGCGGCGAAGGTCGAAGGGAATGGAATGGCCCCGCGCGCGGCGAGTCCCATCGCCGAACCAATCATCACCTGCTCGGCGATGTAGTTCTGAAAGAAGCGGTCGGGGTGCTTCGTCTCGAACTTCTCGCTGAACGTGGAGTTCTTCACGTCTCCGTCGAGCGCGACGACCCGATCGTCGCCATCACCCAGCTTCGCGAGGGCGGTTCCGTACGCTTCGCGCGTGGCGACGCTCTCGCCCCGCTTGTATGACGGTGTGCCCACTGTCGCGTTCATCGGCGGCGTGACGAGCCGGTTCTGGTCGCGCCGTGTTCGCGGACCGCCGGACGGCTGCGCCGGTTCATCTTCTGGCACGAGCTGCGATTCGAGCGTCCTGAGCACCGACTGGAGCTCGTCGCCCTTCTTGAACGCCTTGCCGTGCCAGCCGCCCTTGCCTTCCGCCAGCGGAATCCCTTTGCCCTTGAGCGTGCGGGCCAGGATCATCGTGGGCTGACCCTTCGTCTCCCTCGCCTCGTCGAACGCATCGATAAGCGCGCCGACGTCGTGGCCGTCGACGACGAGCGAATGCCAACCGAAGGCGCGCCACTTCGACGCGTAGGCCTCCATGTCGTGGTTCCAGATCGAGGGACCGCTTTGCGCGAGTCCATTGACGTCGGTGATGCCACAGAGGGAATCCAGACCATCGTGCGCTGCGGCTTCCGCCGCTTCCCAGACGGATCCTTCGGCGGATTCGCCGTCGCCGAGCAGCACATACGTGCGGTAATCGGATTTGATGCGCCGCGCATTCAGCGCAATGCCGACGGCTGCGCAGATCCCCTGGCCGAGTGATCCCGTGGCGACGTCCACGAACGAGAGTCGCGGCGTCGGATGTCCTTCCAGATCCGAATCCAGCCGTCGCAACGTGAGCAGATCGTCGCGCCTCAACAATCCAACTTCCGCCCAGGCCGCATACAGAACCGGTGCGGCGTGTCCCTTCGAAAGAACAAAGCGGTCGTTGTCGGGGTTCTGCGGATGGCGCGGGTCGTACCGCATCTCCGCAAAAAACAGTGCCGCGACGATTTCGGCGGCGGATGCGCAGGAGGTCGGGTGACCGCTTCCGGCTTCGCTCGTCGCGCGGACCGAATCGATGCGCAGCCGCGTCGCGACGTTTCGCAACGCCGCGATGCTCGGACGGGTTTGTACAGGAACCACAAGGACCTCCGAAGGGGATGATTATAATTCCCCGATGCTCGCGCTGCGGTACGTGTACATACTCGCGCTCGTGGTCTGGCTCGGCGGCATGCTGATGCTCGGCGCGATCGTCGCGCCGACGACATTCGAAGTCTTGCAGGCAAGCGCGGGCGCGCAGGGACGCGAGCTGGCGGGCGCGGTGTTCGGCTCGACGCTCGCACGGTTTCACTACATCGCGTACGGGGCGGGCGCACTCCTCCTGCTGACGCTCGGCGCGATGCGCGTCCTCGGCCCACGCCCGGCCCATAGTGGCGTCCGCGCCGCCATTGTCGCGTCCATGCTCGGCGTCGCACTCTATTCCGGCGTCGTGGTCCTGCGCCAAATCGACGCGGTACAGGCCGACGCGGGTGGACTCCCCTCGCGTCTCCCGGCAGGCGACGAGCGGCGCGTGCGCTTCGACGCGCTGCACGTGCTCTCGACGCGCCTCATGATGTTCAACATCGCCGGCGCGCTCGTGCTCCTCTACTGGGAGGCACGCGAGTAAGAGTGGCCAAACATCGCGTCACGCTGATTCCCGGCGACGGGATCGGTCCGGAAATCACCAGCGCCGTCGTCAAGATCGTCGAGACGGCGGGGCTCGACGTCGAGTGGGAGCCGCATCTGGCTGGTGCGGCCGCCCTCGAGAAACACGGATCGCCCCTCCCGACCGAACTTCTCGAGTCGATCGTCCGCAACAGGGTCGCCCTCAAAGGACCGCTGACCACGCCGGTCGGCGGAGGGTTCGCGAGCGTGAACGTCGGTCTGCGGAAGGCTCTGGAGCTGTTCGCAAACCTGCGTCCGGTGTGGAATATCCCTGGCGTTCCTTCACGCTACCAGCACGTCGACCTCGTGATCGTCCGCGAGAACACGGAGGATCTGTATTCGGGCCTCGAGCACGAGGTCGTTCCCGGCGTCATCGAGAGCCTGAAGATCATCACCTCGGAGGCGTCGACGCGAATTGCGGAGTTCGCGTTCGAATACGCGAGACGCCACGGCCGAACGCGGATCACCGCCGTGCACAAGGCGAACATCATGAAGATGGGCGATGGCCTGTTCCTCAAATGCATTCAGGAGGTCGCCGCCAACTACCCTGACATCACGCAGGACGATCGGATCGTCGATGCGGCTTGCATGCATCTGGTCATGCGGCCGGAACAGTTCGACGTTCTGCTGCTGCCGAACCTGTACGGTGACATCGTCTCGGATCTCTGCGCAGGACTGGTCGGTGGTCTCGGCGTGGTGCCTGCGGCCAACCTCGGCGCGAGCATCGGCGTATTCGAAGCGGTGCATGGCAGCGCACCCGATATCGCGGGACGCAACATCGCCAACCCGATGGCGTTGTTGCTGTCGGCGCTCTTGATGCTGCGTCACATTGGCGAAGACCCGATGGCGGATCGAATCATGAAGGCGCTCGGTACCGTGCTTGGCGATGACCGCGTGCGGACGCGCGACCTCGGCGGCACGGCGCGCACGACGGAATTCGCTGACGCGATCTGCCGACGCCTCGCAGCCTGAGCGACGTTCGAAGTGCGAAGGTCGAAGTGTGCAGTAAGTTCGAACTCGACTCACTTCGAACTTCAAACTTCAACCTTCGAACTTGCGGTATAGTCGGGCGTACTCGATGGTCGACGAGATCACCCAAGCCGTCCTCGCCCGCGACGACATCACGCGGTACCTGCAGGACAACCATCGCGGCGACGCCACCCTCGAGCGCATCCACGGATACCTGGAAGAGCTCCGCACGACCCAGCGCTATTCGATCTACCGCGCACTCAAGCACCCGCTCTATCCGATTCTGCGCAAGATCGAGCGCATCGGTGAGAACGTCGACATCGTGAAGGCGGCCGCTCGCGCGGGACGAGTCGTCTACGCCTCGAACCATAAGAGTCACACCGACTACCTCTCCGAGCCGCTCGTCCTCGACGACAACGGCATCCGCCCGCCGATTATCGCGGCGGGGATCAATTTGTTCGGCGGACCACTGGGACTGCTCCACCGGCACGTGACTGGCGCGATGCCCGTTCGCCGCAACACGAAGGATCCCGTGTACCTGGTCACACTGAAGGCGTACGTCGCCGAACTGCTTCGTCGCCACGACCTGTTCTTCTATCCGGAAGGAGGGCGCAGCTACAGCGGGGAGCTGAAGAGCCCGAAGACGGGGCTGCTGCACGCCGCGCTCCAGGCTGACGTGCCGCGGATGGCGATCATTCCGACGGCGATTGCATACGATCTGGTGCTCGAGGACCACGTGCTCGCACGCCAGCGGGTCAAGCGGACGCAGAAGGCGTTCAGCCGCGAGCTCGCAGAAATGGTGCGCTACGCGGTGGGCTACCGGTCTCGCGCGATCGTCACCTTTGGCAAGCCGCTATCGATCGAAGGACTCGATCCCACTTCGCGCCGCGAGGTGCTGGATTTTGCGCACTCGCTGATGGCGGCCGTCGGCCATCTTCACAAGGTGCTGCCGACCGCAGTGGTCGCCAACGCGATGCGTCCGTCCGTGACGCGCAGGGAGCTCGAAGCGCGGGCAGACGCGGTGATCGACACGCTGCGCTCGGCGGGCGCCAACCTGGGTGTCGAGTCCGGCGCCGAGGCGGTCGCGGCGGCGCTCGAGCCGCTCGAGGCACGCGGCATCATCGTTGCTGAACGGGGACGTGTCCGTGTCCGCGATCGCAACGTCCTGCGCTACTACGCCCGCACGCTTGATCATCTCCTCGCCTCGCCTTCCCGTCGGACTCACTGATTCGGAGGGCGCCGCCTGCCCAGGCGCGCCTTCATAGCCCGCCTCATCGGATGTACGCAGGCGCCAAGGCCGTGTTCTACGCTCTGTCACGAAGCGCCATGCTCAAACGCCTGGCGTCGAAGTACGGCATGCGATCGCCCGACAGCTTCGCGCGTCGCTTCATCGCCGGCGAGACGGTGGAGGAAGCTGTTGAAACTTCGCGGCGCGTCCAGGCCGAGGGGCTGCATATCACACTCGACTACCTCGGTGAGAGCGTCCGCACTGCAGAGGAAGCCGGTGCGGCGACACGCGCGTACGTCCGGCTCCTCGACGTCATCGTCGCGGCTGGAATCGAACGGAATATCTCGCTGAAGCTCACGCAGCTTGGCGCCAGCATCGACCGCGCAACCTGCGTCGACAACCTGCGTCGCATTCTCGAGCCGGCCGGACGCCACGGGTTTTTTGTCCGCATCGACATGGAGAACTCGCCGTGGACGCAGATGACGCTGGATATCTTCGAAATACTCTGGCAGCAGGAGTACCGCAACGTGGGTGTCGCTCTGCAGGCGGCGCTTCATCGCACCGACCGCGACATACAGCGGATGAACGAGCTCGGTGCGCGGGTGAGACTCGTGAAGGGTGCGTACAAGGAACCGGAAACCGTCGCCTACCAACGGAAGGCAGATGTCGATGCGGCGTTCCTCCGGCTGACGCGAATGCTCCTGGACGAAGGAACCTATCCGGCAATTGCGACGCACGACGCAGCCATGATCGAGAGGACGCGGGCCTACGCCGCCGAGCGCGGGACCCCCAAGGATCGATTCGAGTTTCAGATGCTGTATGGAATTCGACGCGACCTGCAGGCGGAATTGGCCGCGGAAGGCCACGCGGTGCGCCTGTACATCCCCTTTGGACGCGAATGGTTTCCCTATTTCATGCGACGTCTCGGGGAGCGGCCGGCCAACCTCGGCTTTGTGATGCGCGGAATCATTCGAGAAAAGTAACTATTCTTCTTCGACGCCGCCTTCGATGGACGCGCCAAAACTGTATTTCGGTCGGCCGGCGACCATCGCCGTCCACACTTCAGACAGCTATTCTTGGAATCCCATCACTTCGATTGCCTTGTTTGATGGACAAAAGGCGGCGTCGCCGCGTTCGATCCTGATCACCAATTCGTTAATCCATTAAGAAGCAACCGCTTAGGCATTCGACCGCACGCGTGGCATTTCTCTTGAAATGTCGGGCTCGCAGTCGCGGACGCCCGGGGAACGAGACCTGTCAGCGGCTCGTCATACCGGGCAGGTACTTGGAAAGGGGTTTCGCCGCAATGGTTACCGACAGGGTTCGGCAGTTCTTGTGTGGTCTCCACGGTCACGATGCGCTGCTGCACTTCGAGCATGGGCGCGTGTCCCTTCAGTGCACGTCCTGCGGGTACGAGACACCGGGCTGGGATTTGAAGACGGCGACGCAGCGGGCGCAGACTGCTGAATCGTCACCGGTGGTGCGGATGCCGCTGGTCGATCATCGACGCGTGGCGTAGCTTTCATTACATCGAGCATAAGAATCGGGTGGCGCGAACCACGATGTTCGTGCATCCGGTTTCGGGTGGGGCCAGGTCGATGCCTGGCCCTTCTTTTTTGTACGCGCGAAGGATAATTCCGCCGTGCCCTCGTTAGACTCACTCGACACGGCGCGCCGCATCGCAGAGGCCGCCGCCGCGGCCGGCGGCCGCGCGCTGGTCGTCGGCGGATGGGTGCGAGATCGGCTGCGTGGGTACCCATCGAAGGACATCGACATCGAGATATTTGAAATCAACCAGGAGCAATTGCCCGCGTTGCTCGCACCCATCGGACGTGTTGAACCCGTTGGTCAGAGTTTTCCCGTTTACAAGGTCGTGCCGCCCGGCGGGAGCCCCGGCGAGATCGACGTCGCGCTTCCGCGCCGAGAATCGAAGCGAGGCCGCGGTCATAAGGGCTTCGAGGTTCATGGCGATCCGTCGATGAGCGTCGCCGAAGCCGCGCGGCGGCGCGACTTCACGATCAACGCCATCTCGTGGGATCCGCTCACCAGCGGTTATGAAGACCCGTTCGATGGCCGTGGGGATCTTCAGCGGCGCCTGCTGCGCGCCGTCGATCCGAAGACGTTCGCTGACGACAGCCTTCGTGCGCTGCGCGCGGTGCAGTTTGCGGCGCGATTCGAGTTTGCTCTCGAAGACCATACAGCGGCGCTTTGCCGCGCGTTGCCGCTGGACGATCTGCCCGCCGAGCGCATCTGGGGCGAAATCGAAAAACTGCTCCTGCAGGCCGCTCGCCCGTCAATCGGACTCCAACTCGCGCTTGATCTCGGGATCGTCCGGCAGGTCATGCCCGAACTGCTGCCGATTGTCGGATGCGAACAGGAACCTGAGTGGCACCCCGAAGGTGACGTCTGGACGCACACGCTCATGGTGGTGGACAGGGCGCGCGAGCTGAACGGTGATCTGGATCGCCCTCGTCTGATTACCGTGATGCTTGGCGCCCTCTGCCACGATCTTGGCAAGCCGTCGACCACCGCCTTCGTGGACGGACGGATCCGATCGCTCGATCACGAGCAGGCGGGTGTCGAGCCAACCGTGTCGTTGCTCAACAGGCTGAATATCCACAGCACCGACGGCTTCGACGTTCGCGCTCACGTCATCGGTCTGGTCGCGCATCATCTCAAGCCCGGCGCCTTCCGCAAGGCTGCGTACGTCAGCGATGGTGCGTTCCGCCGCCTCGCTCAGAAAGTCGATCTGGAACTACTCGCCCGCGTGGCGCGCGCCGACTGTCTGGGCCGCACGGGAAACTTCGACTGCAGCGCAATGGACTGGTTCCTCGAACGGGCGCGGGCGCTCGGTGTCGAACACCAGGCGCCCGCACCGCTCCTGCTCGGCCGCCATCTGCTCGCGCTCGGGCTCACGCCCGGGCCACGGATAGGCGAAATCCTCAAGCTCGTTTACGAGAAGCAGCTTGACGGTGAGGTGACCAGTGTCGAGGGCGGGATCGAAGAAGCTCGCCGGCTCATTTCTGAATCGGCGAGCCAGTGATGTATTTCGCGTAGTCCTCGGGCGGAACGTTTCCGCCGGATACAACCGCCACAACGTCTTCACCGGCCGTCTTACCGCGCAACACGGCGGCAACGCTGGCGGCGCCGCTGGGTTCGGCGACAACGTTCGCGTTGTCGAAGAGCCATTTCACCGCGGACGCAATCTCGTCGTCATCGACCGTCAGCACGTCGTCTACCAGGGCCTGAACATGCGCGAAGGTGAGGTCGCCCGGCCGAACCGCCACCAGACCGTCCGCGATGCTCGCGGTCTTCGGCAGCGTCACGGGACGGCCCGCCGCTCGAGAGGCGGTCATTTTTGGCGCCCCGGCCGGCTCAACGCCAACAACGCGAACGGCGGGGCGCAGCGCGTTCACCGCTACGGCAACCCCCGATATCAGGCCGCCGCCGCCCATTGGCACGTAGACGACAGTGATGGATGGACGCTGCTCCACGATTTCGAGTCCGCACGTCCCCTGTCCCGCAATGATCCACGGATGGTCGAACGGGGGCACCATCGTCAGTCCCCGGGCAGCGGCTACCGATTCCGCTCGCGACTTGCGATCGAGTACGGTCGTTCCAGCGAACAGAACCTCGGCTCCCAGCCGCTCCGCCCCATTGACCTTGACCCGCGGCGCGGTCTCCGGCATGACGACGACCGCGGCAACGCCGAGCAATCGCGCCGCAAGCGCCACGGCCTGGCCGTGGTTGCCCGACGAATAGGTAATCACCCCCGCGGCGCGAGCATCCGGCGAAAGCTGCGCGAGCATGTTGTACGCACCGCGGATCTTGAACGCGCCCGCGGGCTGCATGTTCTCGCATTTGACCGTAAACGCCGGCTCGCCATTGACGCCGCCGACGTCGATGAGCGGCGTGCGTCGAGCGACACCGGCAATTCGCGTGGCGGCTGCACGGACGTCGTCAAGCGAAACGAGTGAAGTTGATGCCGGAGCCGTGGCCATAAGTGGATTTGGAGGTGGACCTTCAGGTCCGCCTAGTATATTGGCGTCATGGCGCGCTACACGCTGGTGTACGGCATCCGGCTTGTTCCCGAGGGAACGCTGACAGCCGTCGAAGAGAGCAGGCTGAAACTCAAGAATGGAGAAGAGGCCGGACTGACGCTACACACAATTGACGGGACGATTCCCCAACTGCGAAGGGCGCTGGACCGGAGTCTCGAAGCATTTTTCGAACTGTTGCCAGGTGCGGAGGAGGAAGACCGCGATGAGTAAGGAACCCGGTTTGCAGCCTCCTGCAGACGTGGCGGGCTCGTCTGTTCCGGCCTCACCCGAGAAAGATCGGGTGCAGGTCGCGCAAAGCACTTCATTTCGGGAACTGAACGATCGCCTCGTCAGCGAATTGATCGACGCGGTCAAAAGCGTTCTCCGCAAGGAGGCGTCTGACAGACTTCGCGACATATACCTCATCGGCGACATTGAAAAAGACACGGCGCGTGCGGTGATCGAGCGGCTACGAGAATTCGCCAACGAAAATTCGCGTCCGATCACGCTGTACATCAACAGCGCCGGCGGCAACGTGACCGACGGCCTGGCGATTCACGATGCCGTTCGCGAGATCGTCGGCCGGGGCGTCGAGGTCACCATTGTTGTGCAGGGAATGGCCTACTCGATGGGTTCGGTGGTACTGCAGGCGGCGAGCGCGGGTCGCCGTCTCTCGTACCCGCATTCCTGGATCATGATTCACGAGCCCGCGAAGTGGGCCGGTTGGCAGTCGACATCCGCCGCCGCCCAGCACCTCGACCGGCTGAAGCAGATGCAGGCGCAGATCTATCAGATTCTCGCCACGCGGTCTGGAAAGCCGTTACAGAAGATCATCCGCGACACCAAGCGCACGGACTTTTACCTTGATGCGAGAAAGGCGCTGGACTACGGCTTGATCGACGGGATTGTCGAAGACGTTACGCCGCCTCCCGCCTCGCCCTGAACTCTTCCATCAGTCGCGCCACGTTTCCGGACACCGAATGCAGGGTCGGCGACCAGCCGAGCGCGCGCGCGCGTGGGCTGCGGACGCGCTGATCCAGGGCGAGTGCATCGGCGTACGCCCCCATCTTCGTCCGCGCTTCGGGAAGCGGAACGTGGCGGATGTCGGGACGCATCCGGACCTGTCCCGCAATCGCGTCGACGATGTCGGCGACGCTTTCGTCGGCCTCGTCGTTGGCGTGAAACACACCGAACGCCTCGGAATGCGTGGCCACGCGGAGGTAGACGTCCGCGAGGTCGCGAACGTACACGCACGGCCAGTGATTTTTCCCTTCACCGATCATGCGAACGAGCCCGTTCGATGCGTCTTTCAACAGGTCGGCAATGATGCCGCGCGTCCCGCCGTACACAATTCCCGGCCTGACGACGACGGTTCGAAGCGTACTGTGAGCGCCCGCATCGAGCACGAGTCGTTCGTGTTCCGACCGCCACGCTGAGTACGCGGTTGGCCGCAGCGGCGCATCTTCGTCCACCGGTGCACCAGTATCCCCGAGCACCCACACGGCGGACGTGTAAATGAAGGCCGCAGCCCGGCCTGACGCGGAGCGGTTCGTGGCCGAGGCAAGCAATGTCTCCACGGCCTGCCGATCCATTTTGTCGCGGCGCACTGAGGGATCCAGCGCCGTGTGAACGATAACTTCCGCCTGTTCGGCGGCAGGCGCGTATGCGGCGGGATTCCCAAGTTCGCCAACGATGGCGTGCACGCCCCGCCGCTCGAGGTATTCAGCCTTCGCGGGCTCGCGCACGAGCGCGTCCACTTCATGACCTGCGCGCAGAAAAGCGTCGAGCACAGTGGAGCCGATATAACCGGTGGCGCCCGTGAGAAAGATGTGCATGGGGAGGGCGCTTATTCTATCGCGAATGCCGCCGCGCGAGACGATCGACGTCCTTGCTTCACATCAATTCAATGTGCACGCCCTCGAGCGCTACCTGCGCACGCGAATACCGGATGTGCAACCGCCGTTCCTCGTGCGGCAATTCCGCGGCGGCCAATCGAATCCGACCTACTACCTTGAGACATCAACGCGACGCCTGGTCTTGCGACGCAAACCACCTGGCCACCTGCTTCCGTCCGCGCACGCCATCGAACGTGAGTATCAGGTGATGACCGCCCTGGACGGTACCGGCGTGCCGGTTCCGAAGACTCATCTTCTCTGCGAAGACGCCGATATCATCGGCACGCCCTTTTTCGTCATGGACTACGTCGAAAGCCACCCCATGACGGATGCGGCTCTTCCTGATCGCTCGCCCGAGGATCGAAAAGCCATTTATCACTCGATGAGTGAAACGCTGGCGCGTCTTCATAACGTCGATTGGCGCGCCGCCGGCCTCGCCGAATTCGGACGACCCGGCAATTATGTGGCGCGTCAGGTGCATCGGTGGACGGCGCAATACCGCGCGTCGGAGACCGAACGCATTGATGCGATGGAACGCCTGATCGCATGGCTTCCGGCAAACGTGCCAGACGACACTGGTACCTCGATCGTCCACGGTGATTACCGGCCGGGCAATCTCCTGTTGGCGCCAGGCGAGCCGCGGATAGCGGCTGTCATTGATTGGGAGCTGTCCACCATCGGGCATCCACTCGTGGACCTCGCGCACCACGCGCTCCTCTTCCGCACGGGTCCGGAGGATTTCGGCGCGTTCGGCGGCCGGGCCGGCCCGGCGGGCGTTCCGACTGAGGCCGAGCACCTGCAGACATACTGCCGCTTGACGGGCCGCTCATCGCTGCCCGATTGGACTTTCTACGTCGTGTTTGCGCTGTTCCGGTTTGCAGCGATCTGTCAGGGCATCATGGGACGCGTCGTCGAGGGCACCGCGAACGATCCCGATGCCCGCCGGGCGGGGGCACGGGCACGACCGCTGGCGGAGAGAGCGTGGCGACTGGTGGAAACCCCGAAGGCCTAGCGGCTTCGTGCGTGCCGAAGGCCTTCGTGGTTGTTATTGATACTTGCGCAGCTCGAGGCGCGCGATCTGCCGCCGATGCACTTCGTCGGGGCCGTCGAGGATACGCATCGTTCGCGCCGTCGCGGCGAGATAGGCGAGCGGAAATACCTGACTGACACCCGCGGCGCCGAATAACTGAATCGCCCGATCGAGCACGCGTGTCGTCATCTCGGGCACGGCGACTTTGATCTCGGCAATCGCCTGCCGCGCGGCCTTGTTGCCTGTTGTGTCCATCATCCAGGCGGCGTGCAGCACGAGCAGCCGCGCGCGATCGATTTCGATGCGCGCCTGCGCGATGCGTTCCTGGGTGACGTCGTTGTCGCTGAGCGGCCTGCCGAACGCGACGCGCTGATTCGCGCGCCGACACATCAGCGCCAGTGCCCGCTCGGCGACGCCAATCTGTCGCATGCAGTGATGAATGCGTCCCGGCCCGAGGCGGCCCTGCGCAATCTCGAACCCCCGTCCCTCACCAAGAAGCAGATTCCCCCTGGGCACGCGCACGTTTTCGAACAACACCTCTCCATGACCGTGCGGCGCGTCGTCATACCCAAACACGTTGAGCATGCGGACGACGGTAATGCCGGCCGCGTCGCGCGGAACCAGAATCATCGACTGCTGTTTGTGCCGATCGGGGTTGTGAGGATCGGTCTTCCCCATCACAATCAGCAGCCGGCAACGCGGGTCGCCGATCCCTGAGGTTCACCAATTGCGTCCGTTGAACACGTAACTGGTACCACTGCGGACCAACGGTGCCTGAATGTTCGTCGCGTCGGATGACGCGACGTCTGGCTCCGTCATTGCGAAGGCTGAGCGGATGGTCCCCTCGAGCAGCGGTGCAAGCCACTGCTTTCGTTGGGCTTCCGTGCCGTAGCGAACCAGCACCTCCATGTTGCCGGTATCGGGAAACGAGCAGTTGAACACCTCAGAGGCGATGGGCGAAGTTCCCATCAGCTCACAGAGCGGCGCGTATTCGAGATTGGTGAGTCCTGGCCCGTAATCACTTTCAGGCAGGAACAGATTCCACAACCCTTCGCGCTTCGCGCGTCCCTTTAATTCCTCCATCACTGGAGGAATCGCCCAGCGGGACGGACCAGATTCAAGTTGTTCGGCAAAGACGGCTTCGGCCGGCAGGACGTGCTCGTCCATGAAGCGCTGCAGCTTCGCCAGCAGGTCCTTCGTACGCGCGTTGAACTCGAAATCCATTCGCTAGATGTCCCAAACGCGATCGCGATCGAAGAACGTGATCTCGCCATCTTCGCTGACCTTCAGCACCGGTCCGAACTTGCTCGCCGCCATCGCAGCGGTCGTGCGCGCGCCTTCGATGATGCCTCCAATCTCGAGCTGTTGCGACGGCGGATGTCGAAGGATCGCTCCCGCGGCGAGGAGGCGTGCTTCACGGTCAACGACGATGGCGCCGTCGAGCGAAGCCAGCGTCGAGAGGACACTCAAATCGAGATCGGTGACCGTCCGCCCTTCGAGCAGGTGCAGCACCTCGCGGCGCGATACGGTCCCCGATTCGGGCAGATCTGTTTGGAACGGGATGTCGAGCCGATCGGCCGGAGCGACGAGCTGAGGCACCGCTTCGGCCGGATCGCGAAGCACCGCGAACAGCGCCCCTTCCCGCGCATCCGCCAGATCGAGCGCGAGCTGGAAGAGTCGCAGCGCCAGTGGCGCGTTGCCCACCGCGTCCGCCCACAGCTGATACTTGGCTTTGAGGTCCAGCAGATGCCACGCGGCACCGTGAAACGAGAACACTTCGGCCCCATCGGCAAAAACCTTGATGTCGCGGGAGGGGCTGAGCACGACGCAGACGCTGCGCTGCTCCAGCGTCGCACGCGCATGCGCCTGGTACGCGCTGGCGCCCGGCACATCGAGGAGGTTGTCTGGACAGAGCTGGCGACCCCAGCGATCGATATCGATGATGTCGAGCAGCCGGCCTTGCGCGTCCGCGAGGAATACGGTCCGCACCCCGTCCGCCAGCCGGTAGAAACTCTTGATGGAGGTCAGTGCCTGCATGTTGGACGGTGGACGCTTGTCGGCTGCCGACAGCTCGGGACGGCATGGGTCGTAATCGCCGCCGAGCAGCAGGATCCCCGTCGAGATCGGCCGATTCTCATAGGTCGACAGCGCGGCGACACGCAGCATCTCTATGATCGACGCGATGCGATCGACGGTGCCCTCTGCTCCCCCGTCGGTGTATGGCCGCTCGTCGAAGAAGGCACCAACGTAACGATCCTCGATGGGGCCGCGGAACAGTTCGCCGCGCTCGGCGGCAAGTTCAGGATTGAGAATCGCCCGATACCGCGCCCGAATGACGGCCACGATCGTGCGTGCCATGCGGATTTGATGCGGCGTAAACGTGCCGCGCCCAGGCATGCGCAATGAGTACCTGGTGCCCGCCCAGGACAGGCTGAGCGTCGACGGCTCGATCGACGGCTCGATGGTGAGCGAACCCTCGGAGACCTGAGACTGTCCTGTCTCAACGGCGAGCGACGCTCGGCGGAAGAACTGCCGCAGCGCCGCTTGCAGAATGCCCTCGTAAAAGGCGTTGAGCGCGAGCGCAGGCGCCCCCGAGCCCGGAGTCATGAGCCATCATAATGCGGCAGTGCAGCGCGAGACGCTGATCGACTTCTTCCGCGACCTCGTCACCATCCGCGGCGAGTTTCTCGTGCACGACGACGGGTATCGGCGACGCGGACATACCTACGAGGAGGTGGGACGCGCGGCTCGGGGATTTGCCGCGCGACTGGCAACAGCCGGCCTGGTCAAGGGAGACAAGGTCGTCTTCTGGGGAGAGAACCGGCCTGAATGGATTGTCTGTTACTGGGGCTGCCTGATCTCCGGCATCGTCGTCGTTCCAATCGACTATCGCTCTTCCGCCGAGTTCGTTCGCAGGGTGCGAGCTCTGGTTGAGGCCAGGGTCGTACTCATTGGTGAAGACATCAATCACACCGGCTTTGACATCGAACAATCAGCTCAACCCGGGACTGCCGTCTGGAGCTTTGGCGACATCGACTGGCGCGCGGATGGTCCGATGCCGGACGTCACCATCTCCCGTGACGACATCATCCAGATCATCTTCACGTCAGGCGCCACTGCCGAACCGAAGGGCGTGGTCATCCGGCACCGGAATGTCGTCGCCAACATCGTGCCCGTCGAGCGCGAGGTCATCAAATACCGCAAGTACACGCGTCTGTTTCACCCGCTGCGCTTTCTCAACCTGCTGCCACTCAGCCACATGTTTGGCCAGTCGATGGCCACCAACATCCCGCCGATGGTGCGCGGCACGGTCATCTTTACGCGCAGTTTCAATCCGCACGACATCCCGCGGCTGATCAAATCTCGCCATGTCTCGGTGCTCGTCTGCGTTCCGAAAATTCTCGACGTGCTGCGCGAGCACGCGATGCGCGCCTGGCCCGAAGCGAAGGAGGCGCCGTCGGCGAGCATATCGATCCCGGGGCGATGGTGGCGGTATCGCCGCGTCCATTCCGCTTTCGGTTTGAAATTCTGGGCCTTCGTCGTCGGCGCGGCGCCACTGCCGCCTGACGTCGAAGAGTTCTGGCGCCGTATGGGGTTCGCCGTGATTCAGGGCTACGGGCTGACGGAGACGGCGCCGATTGTCACGCTGAACCATCCGTTCAGGACGAGCAAGGGATCGGTCGGCACTCCGATCGGCGGTGTGGAGGTTCGGATCGCGGATGACGGCGAAATTCTCGTTCGTGGCGAGAACGTCACCAGCGGGTATTACGAAAATCCCAAATCCCAAGTCCCAAGTCCCAAATCCCAAGCGGATCCCGGATCCCGGATCCCGGATCCCGTCTTTGACGCCAACGGCTGGTTCCACACCGGCGACATCGGCGAACGCGACGAGCAGGGGCGCATTTTCATCAAGGGCCGCAAGAAGGAGATGATCGTCACGCCCGAGGGACTGAATGTGTTTCCCGAGGACGTCGAACGGGTGCTGAATGCGCTGCCGGGCGTCCGCGAGTCGGCGGTCGTCGGCGTGGCGCAGGGCGGTGAAGAGCGCGTTCACGCGGTGATGGTGCTCGATCCCGGCGCTGACAAGGATGCGGTCGTCCGTACGGCCAATGGCCGCCTCCAGGATCACCAACGCATTCGTAGCGCTTCGGAGTGGAGTGCGGGGCCGCTGCCGCGCACCGAAGGAACGCGGAAGTTGAAGCGGTCGGCGATCCGCGAGTGGGTCCGGGCTGGCGAGCGACCCGTAATTGCCGCCGGCGGCGACAGTCTCGAATCGCTACTTGGGCGCTTCGCGCATGGTCGCGATATCACCAGCACGACGACGCTGGAGGAGCTCGGTCTCAGCTCGCTCGAACGCGTCGAGCTGATGATTGCACTGGAGGATCGGTTTCAGACTCGGCTCGACGAGGGCCGATTCTCACAAGCTGCGCGCATCGCCGACCTCAAGCAACTCGTCGAGCAGCCGGGTGCGCTCGACGAGGTCGCCGAACCCGTCGACTTCCCATCGTGGAATCGCACCTGGCCCGTGCGTCTCATCCGCCGCCTCTCGCAAGCCTTCTGGATTCTGCCGCTGGCTCGCGCCTTCGCATGGGCGCGAATCGAAGGCCGCGAACATCTTCGTCAGCTCGACGGTCCCGTGATCTTCGCCGCGAACCATCAGAGCCATATGGACGTCCCGGTCATACTGGCGGCGCTGCCAGCGCGCATCCGCGCGCGCGTTGCGCCCGCCATGGCGAAGGAATTCTTCAAGGCGCACTTCTTTCCGGAAGGGCACACCTGGAAGCAATGGTTCACGAACACGGTGAACTACTACCTCGCCGCGTTCTACTTCAACGCGTTTCCGCTGCCCCAGCGTGAGGCCGGCGCGCGGCAGACGCTGACCTACGCGGGCGAACTGGTCGGCAGTGGCTGGTCGATTCTGATTTTTCCGGAGGGTGAGCGCTCCGCGACCGGCGATATCAAACCGTTCCGCGGTGGAATCGGAATGATGGCGTCCCGTCTCGACGTTCCAGTGGTGCCGGTACGGCTCGATGGCGTGGATCGCGTACTCCACATGAAGTGGAAAATGGCGAAACCTGGTCACGTCCGGGTGGCGTTTGGCGCCCCGATGCGCTTACGTGGAGAGGACTACGCGGGGCTCGCGCAGGACGTGGAACGTCGCGTTAAGTCACTGTAACGACGAAACTTCTTTCGAGGTTGCGCGTGTCGTACGACGTGTGGCACACTCGTTGCTAGAATTGCGTGAAAGGATGAGCTGTTGAGCAAAGACGATCTAATCGATATGCAGGGAACCGTAGTGGCGGTGCACTCCGGTGGTCTGTATCGCGTGCAGTGCGATGCCGGCCATGAGGTGCTCGCTCAGCTGAGCGGCCGGATGCGGCGCTTCCGCATCAAGGTCGTCCCCGGTGACCGCGTAACGGTTGGCGTCTCTCCCTACGATCCGGTGCGCGGCATCATCACGTTCCGAGCACGATAGCGACTGGTGACACTGCATACCAACGCCCCAACACCGAAGCGCAGGGGCCGCCGCCCTGGCCCGAATCGTCCACGAGGCCGCAAGGGTCCTCACAAGCCGGTTCACATCAAGCCCGAGCCGCAGGTGCTGGCCTATGAGGCGGAGGCGTTCGACCCTGCTCCGATTACCTTCGACAGTCTGAATCTCGATGCGCGGCTGCTCAACGGCATCCGCGATCTCGGATGGGCCGAGACACGCCCAGTCCAGAGCGGCGTGATTCCGCTGGCGCTCGCCGGGCACGACGTGATCGCGTGCGCAGAGACTGGAACCGGCAAGACCGCCGCGTTCCTCGTTCCGATTCTTCAGCGGTTCCTTCGCGAAGGACCGACGCGGACTCCGGCCACGCGTGCGTTGATTCTCGCGCCGACGCGCGAGCTGGCGGTGCAGATCGAAGATCAAGTTCAGGGTCTCACGTATCACACGACCGTATCGAGCGTCGCCGTCTTCGGCGGGGTGCCGATGACGCAGCAGGAACAGGCGCTGAAGGCTCACGTCGACATCGTCGTCGCGACGCCCGGTCGGCTCATGGATCACATGCGGCACAACGCGGTGAGCTTCGAGTCGCTCGAGGTACTCGTCCTAGACGAAGCCGACCGCATGTTGGATATGGGGTTCTGGCCCGACGTGCAGCGCATCCTCGCCGCGCTGCCTTCGAAGCGCCAGACGCTGCTTTTCTCAGCGACGATGCCGGCGGAAGTGCTGAAGCTGACGAAGGAGTTCCTGCATCAACCGAAATACGTGCAAGTCGGCAGACGCGGCGGTCCGGCCCAGACAATCACTCACGCTGCTCAGACCATGCCGGCGGGCGAGAAGGTCCAGTGGCTCGCGCGATGGCTGCGCGACGAGGCTACCGGTCCGGTGCTGATATTCTGCCGAACCAAGGTCGGCGCGGATCGCCTCGCGTCGCGCCTGGGCACCATGGGCATCCGCACCGTGGCGCTGCATGCGGACCGGACGCAGCAGCAACGGATGGCTGCTGTCGAAGGCTTCCGGACCGGAACCTACCCGGTGATGGTCGCCACCGATGTCGCGGCACGCGGTCTCGACATCGACGGCATCGCGCACGTCGTGAATTTCGAAGTGCCCGATACCCCTGAAGCCTACATCCATCGCGTCGGCCGTACCGGCCGCGCCGAATCTACCGGGAGCGCGCTCACGCTGGCCGCCCCTGAAGAGTTACGCGCGCTCCGCGCGCTGGAGAAAGCCGTTGGCATCCAACTTCAATAACGACGCACTGGCCCGCGGCTCGGCCGACAATGACCGCGCGGCGCCCGTGGACCCCGTGGAACCCGCACCGGTCAAGCCGGGCGAAGGGCCTGTGACGTCAGATCGCCCCGAGTCGGCCGCGTTCGTGCGCTTCCGGTCGTGCCGATGGATGCAGCCGGCGGAAAACGGAAACCAGGAGTTCTGCACGCATCGCGAGGTGAAGCCGTACGCGGGAACCCAGGGATTCGATGCCGACGCATGGTGCCCCGAGTGCCAGTACTACAAGCTGCGACGCGCTCCGAAGAAGCGCAACCCATCCGACGACTACTCCTACTGATTGGGTTCAGCGTCTTCAACAACCCTCGCCTGAAGGCGAGGGATTCTGGCTGGCTGAAGCCGACTAAAGAGCCCGCTATCGCCGCGCGATGCAGGTTCAGGTCTCCGTAATTCGGAACCGGTCCTCGTCATTTGCACCTCGGTCCCGACGTCGCTTCGCAGCACCGCCCTGCTGTACTCCGTGATGAACACGGAGTGATCGTGCAAGCTATAAACGGTATGCGCCGCCCGACGGTACTCGCGCATGGCCGCGCATCGTATCGCAAGCCTCCTGAAGGCTTAGCCTGAGGCGAGAGGGTTCACCCATCCCAGAACGCGACCCTAAGCGCCGGCAATTTGGGATCGGTCGCTGGATTTTCGGTCAGCGTCGGTCGGTGGCAAAGCACCACCGCTGAAGATTTTTACTGGCCGAACTCTGGGCCGTGTAACGTTGACGCCTGGATAGCGAATAGCTCATTGAACGAGGCGCGCTGGGGAGAAAGCAAAGAGGTCAAGAGGCCGCTATGTTGAATCTGGTCAACCGGTTATGAGGACGACCTCGCATACGTAAGGGCGTCAATGCCAGATGCCTGGGTAGTTTTCATCGCGAAACATCGCGGTACGTTGGCGAAGCCTCAGAAGGAATGGTCCCAGGCCGAGACGGAGACTCTTTGGCTCGATCTCGTCTCAAGTAGCGGCATCTACGCAAGCCTCTGCGAATACAGCCGTCGCATGCTGTCGGACGGCGATCTGGCCGAAGACGCTGTGCAGGAAACCCTTGCGTCTCTAAGCACCCGGTTGACGTACAGGCCGGACAAGACTCGCGGCGGTGGAGTTCAAGGTTGGATCTTCCGCAGCTTGCATTACCGCCTCTGCTCGATTTTGAGGAAGAAGTATCGGAATGAAGAGGGGACGAAAGACATCGAGCAGCGCGAAAGCGAAAGGGTGCGAAGAGACCGACGGAACGTCGTTTCGAACCAACCGACGGTTCCAGAATTCATGCTTGATTTCGACAAGCTCATTCTGCGGCTGGACAGCAGAACGAGGGAAATTGTGCGGCGGACCTTCATCGACGGCCAGACGGATGCCGAAATTGGTGGGGCGCTGGGGCTTAGCGAAGAGAACGTCCGAGTCATTCGACATCGGGGCATTCAGCGCCTCCGCGTGTTCGTCCAAGCCGCTCGCGGGTGATACATGAGTGCAGATTTGGCAATTCGACAGGGACGCACGGCCACACCAGGACCCCAACCTTGTGACCGCGCACACCGAATGCAGAAGGTAATTAGGTTCACTGCACTCCTCAGGTTCAAGTGGCCTGGCCTTGCATTTCTGGATGTCGCGACGCTCGAACCAACTGCAACTGCCGCAGCATCTGCCGGCGGACGGCCACAGTGGGTCAGCCCTACGGGTCATGAAGGTTGGTCTAAGACTAAGGGAACAACGACGACGGTGGGGCTCCGGCTTGCACTTCCTTTTGCCAATGGTCTGCTCGTGTATGTGGCCTTCCTTGGCACTGCAGATGAATCTAGTGCCTACGAGACCCTCGCTGTAGTCCGGCCATTCGGTGAGACGAGCGTATGCAAATTCGATGTGCCATCGCGTTACGCAGATCCCGACGCCACCGTTCTCGTTGCTCTAACAACCTTGGAATGTGCTGACGAATCTGTGCTCACTCTACTCGACAAGGCGATCGACAGCGCTGCCACACTCGAAGACTGCCGCGCTTGGCTCATTTGGGCGGAGAAGCAGTTGCGCCGACCACTCATCGATAAAGCCGCGTCGGCTCGACTGATGCAGAGATGTTGGGACTCAAGTGCGTGGGGTCGGGCCCGTGGTAACGAACCTGAATCGGCACCACAACCAACTCTCCGGACACGCTCTGCTTCGCCGCAACACAATATCGACATCCGTTGGCTTTTGGATCAGTGTGGAGCGCTTGAGACAGGTTGTGATTATGAGCTCGCATCCGGACTGCATTCCAACGTATTCGTCAACACCGCACGTCTTTGTGAGTCTGAGTTACACATGCGCGCCATTGCGCGCTCGATTAATGCTGTCGCACGCGATATTGAATTCGACACCGTCGTTGCTTATGGTTGGCAACTGACGGCAATCGCACGGCGCTTTATTCGTGAGTACAGTCATGAACGACATGTCACTCTGATCTCAGTGGAGGGATACAGAGAGCTGACGTGGAGCACAGCACCGTCTCACGGTTCACGCGTCCTAGTGTTGACCGACATTGTTGTTACGGGCCAGTTTCAGAATGTCATTCGAACTTGCTTAGCTGGTTTTGGTTCTGTATGCACAGCCACGGTGCCCTTGGTGGACGCACGACAGAACCCCAGGGCCACCGATGCCATTATCAGAGGGTTGACGCGAGTGAAGATCGAGCTCCGCCACCCGGATCAATGCGAACGCTGTGCTGTTCTACCGAAGAAGGTGTTCAATCCGATTTCATGTGCGATGACGACCAAGGCTCCGAGCAGAACGCCAACAGAGTTCCTAACCGCGCATCCAGACGCCAAAGCTTTCTGGGAGGCTGTTGACGAGGCGCATGCATACGAACATCATCACGTCGAAGGCGGTAAGCACTACACGAATTTCATCAATACATCTGTAATGCTTACACATCCGACAATCGGTCCAATGATCGTCGGAAGACTTCGTGAGCGGATCCTAGAGAAATGCCCCACTCCGGATATCATTCTCGTGCCACGACGAGCACGCGGTTACCTCTTGGGGCGGTCTCTGGCCGAAGCGTTTTCTCAGTTAAGCGGCCGATCTCCACGACTCATGCGACCACTGAAAGTTGGTGACGCTGAGACTGAGCTTGGAGACTCGGTCTCTTTCAAAGGACTTCGAGTTCTAGTCGCTGATGCTGCTGCCGGTCACGGGCAGACCCTCGATGAGTTGTCGTTATTCGCCTTGGATCGTGGTGCTCAGTCAGTCGCCGCGGCTGTAGTCGTAAGCCGCCTGTCAGAAGCGCACGAGGAGGCGCTGTGCAAGCGTCTCGGAGTCTTTCTGCGGCTTTATCACGTTCCAATTCGGCCGATCGCGGTTCCTGAATCGTTGCGGATGTTGTGCCCCGTGTGTAAGGAACGCGACTCCTTGCTGGATGTTGCACATTCTTCCCGCGCTCATCCGGTCAGAGCATTTGCGATCGCCAAGCTGAAGCCGCGCCCACGCGGGCAGCATAAATCGGCTCCAGCTCGCAAGCCATTACAGCTGGTGTTATTCGAGAAAGAGCGTAGACCGGAGTTTTTGGAAGGGTGCCGGCGGTCCGTTGCTGCAGGCGTTGTGGCACATGCGCTTCACTCGTCCATGAATAACGGAATGGCAGCCCTTGCATTACCTGAAATCGTAGACGAGAGGATCCCGGTATCGAATCGAGCCGCTATGCTCCATACCCTTCCGTCGAGTGTCATTCAATGGAGTGGCACACACATAATGGAGCCAATCAATCAGCTGCTGATGAAGTCGGGCGAGCCTAGGTTATGTTTGGCATCCATTGATTTGCTCGTTCGTGCGGGCAGATACGAATGGCTGTCGTACCTCGGAAATATCGCGAACGCAATTGCTGGACAAGAGCGTCCAGCGATGTTGACGAACGAGCTGAGTTATTACTTGTGTCGGTCCGTTGCGTCAGACGCAGATCTGCGGCGGCATGCCCTGGACCAGTTGAAAACGTTCCAACGTGACGCCAGCGGCGAACAGAAGCAGATTATTGACGTGTTGTGGGACGCCGTGACTGCATCGACGGACTGACTCGTTGAGATCTGCACAAGTGGATCGACACCGAGGAAGAAGGCCTGCCGACTCGGAACGTGAGGTGAACCTGTGGCGTGGCCGCGGCGGCTCGAACTGTGCGACCGGGGGTTGTTGGTGGCACGTCGCTCGACACAGGTGAAGATCTATAACATCGCAGGGCGTGACCTGCCCTGTCACGGGTGAGAGAAACACTAAGAAAGAAGGCGCTCAGAATCGGTTTCCATAACGTGCGAGCGGTACGCCAAATAATCGATCGGCCGGCACGCCAATGGGCCATACGACGATCGTCCTTGGCGAGCGGCGGCGCACCGGAAAATCCAGCCGCCGTAGGACAAATCGATGATTCCAACTTGCACTTTCTTCCAGGTCGCCAAAGGCCACATGACGCTCGTGCAGTTCTCGAGCGGCTTCAATATGCTGGTCGATTGTCACAACTCGCCAGACTGCTCGTCTCCACTGGCACATTTGAAAACAAAGATCACGACGCTCGACCTCGTCGTTATCACGCATCCGCATCAGGATCACCTGACCGGACTCAAGGAATTAGCAATGTGGTTCAGGCCAGCAACGCTGTGGCACAACGGCAGGTATTTTCGGCCGGACCCAGTCTACGACGATTGGAGTTATTACGAACAGATGCGGGCCGGCAAGGTGTCGTACTGCACGCCCGTGAAGGTGCAGCGCGGCCATCGTTCAACCATCGGCGACTCGACGATTTACGTCGCTGGGCCGACTGTGCCGGCGCTGAGCGGCACGCCGGACGACGAGAACAACAACAGTATCGTCCTCGCCATCACGACGCGCAGAGCCAAGGTTGTACTGACAGGCGACACGGAAAAAGAACAGTGGGAAGCAATGGACCTGATGCCGCTTGCAAACGCCGCGATTCTCTTGGCCAGTCATCACGGCCGGGAAGACGGATTCTCAAAGGAGGCGCTGGACATGATCAAACCGCAGCGGATCATCATCTCAGATGGCGACGCTTGTGGAACGGACGCGACGCAGAAGTACGCCAGGATTGCGCCGGTATCGACAACACGGGAACGGTCCGTCGTCGTTCGCCCCAGTCAAGTGCCGGCTGCCGTATAAGCCGAACGAGGTATCACCATGCCACATAGCTCTGAACAAGTCTTGAGCGATCAGACACCAGAAGAAATTATCGAGATTGACGAGAACGGCGTTGTTCACGCGGTGGGAATGACCCCGGCCCAGTTGAAGTCCACCGTACTCCGGGATCCCGAAGGCGAATACTGATGCCTGAAATCGCCGCAAATCACGACCTGATCTTAGCGCCCGCGGAGATGGGATCGAACCGCTGGTACTATGAGCGGCAGCATCTGCAGCTCTTTCCGGCGTTCGTGCTGCTCGGAGTGAACGGGCAGATTACGGCGGCTGAGGGCGCGCTCGACACGCAATACCGGAACACCTACGGCGTCCGAATCACGTTGACAGGCTTTCCATATTCTTTGCCGAAGATCTTCACAAAAGGCTGGACGCCACATTCTGACGTGCCGCACAAATACGTCGACGGATCATTGTGCATCATGCGCTCGGACCAATGGCGCACGAACTTCACGGTGGCACTCGTCGTGAGCAAGACGGCAATTTGGCTAGGCAAGTACGAGATCTGGAAACGAAATGGCCACGTATGGCCCGGGCTCGGCCAAGCACATTAGCCACATGCTGCGCTTTGATCGGATCCAACATTTGCTCACGCCAGAGCACCTCAGCGACAAGCGCGTCGTGCAAGTCGGCGTTGGGAGTGGTGGTGCGCCGGTGAATGAACACCTGACTATGAACGGCGTTCGCCACTGGGTCCTTTTCGATCCTGATCAGTACGACGACGTGAATCTCGTGAAGCATCCGCGACTGCGTGCCGACCTGGGCCGGCCGAAGGTTGAGATTCAGAAGAAGTGGATCGTCGATAGAAATCCTGACGCGGAAGTTGAGGCCGTGGCGAAAGACGTGATGCAGTCCGAGCGATTTCGAAACGACGTTCTTGGCGCCGATCTGGTCCTCTGTTGTGCCGATAAACAGGAAGTGCGGCTGTTTGTGAACGCGGTAGCCGTCGACTTGCACCGTCCCTGCGTCACGGCGAGTGTCTTTCGTACCGGATTCGGTGGTGAAGCGTACGCGTATGTGCCGGCCCAATCCGGCTGTTTCGATTGCATGCTACGGGTCGCGGGCGCACAGGGCTGGAATATGGAAGGCCCGGTCCAATTACTGCAAGAGGAAAAGGAGGCCATCTACGGTCTTAACCTTCAGGACTTCAAGGCCTCTGGATTGTCGCTGGACATTCAAGCAATTTCGATCATTCAAGCGCGTCTGGCGCTCGATATCCTGCTCGAAAATACTCAACGCAAGTTCGGTCGACCCCCAGCAAATTGGATCATTTTTTACAATCGTCGCATACCGACTGTTCCCGACAGCGGCTTTCTTAAGAGCAGACTCCTCAAGGTAAGGCCTCAGCGCGAATGCGCGTGCGCCGGAAATGAAACGGCACAATCCTAGCCGGACGAGAAGGGGTCCATCGATGCAAATCGCGTTCGACCGACGAGTGGTGGACTTCATCAAGGCCGAGCTCCTGAAATCACCTGATGTAGAAGAGGGCGGGAAATACGTGGGCTATGTCCTGCTCGCGGGCTCTCCGCAGCTCAGGACGCTCGGCTTGGATGACGAAAGTGGTGCGTTCGTTGTGACGGACTTCCTGCCCAGCGGTCCAAGCGCAGTCCGCACAGCCGTGGAATTGCAGCCCGACGGTGAGTATCAGGAACGTCTGTTCCGGCAGCTTGAGCAACTTGACCCAGCAGTCGAGCATTTGGGAACTTGGCACAGTCACCACTGCAACGGTCTTCAGACTCTGAGTGGCGGCGACATTGAGGGCTATCACCGTACGGTCAACAAGCAGGCATATCGGCTGGATTGGTTTCTAGCGTCCTTGGTCACTCGTTTGCCGCGGAGTTCCAGCGATACAGGATGGATCGATCACTTCCTGTTTGTAAGAGGAGACCACGAGTTCTACAGCATCACGGATGCGATCCGGACCGTCGACTTCCCCTCGCGCTTCGGCAAGCTCATAAACCACGAGAATCCTTCCGTTGTGGCGAACGCGCACAGACTCGTCGAACCTGCGGTCGAAGGAACGCGATCGGATCGCGGTGCACCATGGTGGTACGAGGGCGAACAGGGTCGTAATGTCCTTGCGGAAGACAGGCGGGCGCTTTCAGTTCGCTTCAGCGGTGACGTCGTTGCGACAAGGCGTGGAGGAGCTGTGACCATGACGGGCCGCCTGCGCGACGCGAGCGTCGCAGTGATCTACCCGGCCTCGTCGACGGAGTCGCATGTGACGGTGAACGTAAAACACGGACGCGAGACGATCCTGCAGATTCGAGCGGATCTGCGATGGCGACAGCTCGCATTTACAGCCGCATTCCTAGCTGCCGAAGGTCTTGAGTCTGAATCGGGCGCTCGTGACGTCTTCTAGGCCGCTGACGCGTCGGTCTTTAGCGCAGCGTACGTATTGAACATCTCGTACGAATACTGGCGGAAGAATTTCAGATAACGATAAAAAAGCAGAATTCCTACCACGAGGGCCGTCCACCCGTACCGGGCGATGTCGGCCGTCCCGGGCACGGGTCCGATTCGCTGTTTCGCAAGTAATGCGATTCCGACAACGAGGCACGTGAAGCCGAGATTTCTGGCGAAGCCGTACTTGTTTAAGAAACCAGTGAGCCTTGCCATCAACTGTTCGTCCTTTCGAATCTGTGGATGGAATCGCACATGAAGAAAAAGAGATTCTCCGCTGGCCGATGCCCCCTCTTGGGTCGCATTCGCATGAACGCGCACACGAATGGCCGACGGTAGCGGTTTATAAAATCCGGGGAACAACAACCCGCGGATGCGCGGCTTCTTGGCGCGAAAGAGATTGACGTTCGGCCGACCCAAGATCTTGTCAACGATGCCATCTTCAAGGAGAGCTTTGGCAGGAGTCGCTACGAGCTGACCGGCAATGTAGATCGCAATAATCAGAACCGCTGTGTCGAATGCCTTCAGTTCGCGACCCAAGACGTTCGGGAATCCGAGCACGAGATCCATGCCCACTACAATGAGGAGACCGGACGCCAGATACCCGAAGAAATCGTACGGATCGAAGGGGAATCGGTCCATGGCTGGGATTCTACTGTTCCGGTGAATCTCGGCAACGCCAACGCGCAGCGCTCATTTCTTGCCGAGATCGATTGGCCGCGCCAATTTCGAGAGCGGGATGTGCCAAGGCGATCGATCGATTTCCTGAGGCGACGGATCCGTGGGTTTCGCCGCGGGCGCAACGAGCGACTGCATGTAACGTCAACCATACTCTCGCGGAATACCAGCTTAAGAGGGTCAACATGCAGGAAGCGTTCACCATCGCCGAAGTCGTGATCGTTCGGACGACGGGGGTTCTGTTGCTCGCGATTCTCTGCTACAGATTGCTGCGCGGCGACTTTCGAAATTAAGCGGCAACCGCGTTTTGGTTCTCGGGCCGGCAGTCGCAGTCGACCGAGCGCATCTGGTGGTACGAATCGAGACGCTGCGATGACGATGGCCGGCGCCCATCATAGGACCGTGACAGCAACCGAAGGCCGTGGACACAGACCGCCGCCGAGAACCCACCACGCGCGCGAGGGCCCGTAGAAGCAGCTTCACCGTTAGTAGAATCGCTCGCGAACTACGACATTCCGCAATTGAACCAACCGCTGGCGCGAGATTTTCTCCGAGCCTTCGCGGCAACCCGTTGAGTCCCGTCAAACGTGGAATTCGGTAGGGCGGAACCGAAAATTGATTGGGGTAGCGTTCGGCCGCGCGGCAGGCTGCCCTGCTTCAACAACCCTCGCCTGAAGGCGAGGGATTCTGGGTGGCTGAAGCCGACTAAAGAGCTCGCTATCGCCGCGCGATGCAGGTTCAGGTCTCCGTAATTGGGAACCGGTCCTCGTCATTGGGCTCGACGCCAAGTGGGGAGGCACACTCAACACAGATGCACGTGGTCCGGGCGAATGTGCCCCTGCAAAATCTCGATGTCGTGGTCCGACAGATCTCCCGATCGAATCCCGCACCTCGGTCCCGACGTCGCCTCGCAGCACCGGCCTGCGGTACTTCATGATGAACACGAAGTGATAGTGCAAGCAATAAACGGCATGGGCCGTCCGACGGTACTCGCGCATGGCCGCGCATCGTATCGTAAGCCTCCTGAAGGCTTCGCCTGAGGCGAGGGGGGTTCACCCATCCCAGACGCGACCTTAAAACACTCGCATCCAGCTCAGTTCCGGCGCGGCGGCATCGAGCCGCTGCGCGACGACGTCCAGACGGCATGTCGGCACGCCTGGGAACAGATGGTGCTCGACGTGGAAGAACATGCTCAGCGTCACGACATTTCCGACGCGGCTCCGCACCGTTCGCGCGATGAAGTGATACCTGTCGCAGTCGTGATGGACTGTCCACACTGCGAAAAACGCCGTCAGACACTGTCCGGCGAGCATGGCCGTGACGTGGTAGCGAAACGCGTGTGGCGAGGCAAACATCCACGCGGCGCCGACGAGGATGAACGTCGCTGCCAGTTCCACGCGCACCCACCGCAATTGCCGCGCGGACCCCACTGAGAATGCCTTCCAGTGAAGCAGCACGGGAAACATCGGGCCGAAGAGCAGCGCCTGCCACCATTTCATCCGCGCGCTGATCGCCTCGACATCGTCTTCATCCATCAGGTAACGATGGTGCCGGAGATGGTTGATCTGCACCGCATGCATCGAGCCCAGCATCAGCAGGCTGAGCGCGAACATCACCCACTCGGTGGCCTGTCGCGAAAGACCGAGCGCGTAATGCTGTGCGTTGTGCACTTGACGAAGGCCCGCCAGAAAGAACATGAACGAAAACGCGAGCGCCGGCACCTTCAGGCCGCGGTCAGCGGAGAACAACGACAGCGCCAGCCAGGGAAGTGACAGCGTCAGCTCCCGGATCACCTCGGGCGTCTTCAATCTGGTGAGATCTCGCCATTGAACCGCGCGGACGCGTGGATCGTGCGCGATGTGCAAGGGGCCGGTTTCGTCTGCGGCTAATCCGAGAACTCCCGGGCCAATTCCACCCATTCCCCGTTCGGAGCGAGCTGCTGATACGCCTTCCAATGCGCGCGCGCCTCCTGTGACTGGCCGTTCTTTTCGAGCGTCACGGCCAGATAGAAATGGGCATCGGCGTATGTCGGGTTCAGCTTTAGCGCGTCGCGATAGCACCCCTGCGCCTCGCGGTAGCGCCCGAGGTCGTGAAAGATGTTGCCGAGATTGAAGTGGGCTTCGAATACGTCGGGCTCGAGCGCAATCGCCCGTTCGTACAACGCCTGCGCCTCCGCGATCTCGTCGCGTGAGTAATGGATATTGGCCAGATTGATCAAGGCAGGCCCGAGGTACGGATCGATTTCGAGGGCGCGTCGATAGGCGGTCGCCGCCTCGTCGAAATTCTCCGGATTGCCATCGTCGAGTATGGAAGCGGCGGCGAAATACTGCGCGGCCGACGACTCTTCGACCACGGGAGCGGGATCCATGAGGGCGGCCATCGGCGGCGGCTCGCGCCGCTTCAGCTGCAGCACCTTGGCGTGCTGCGCGTCGAGACGGAAATCAAGGGTCAACTGTCCGTTCCGCGACGCGAGCAGATTCCGCAGTACTGAACGAAACTTCGCCCCGCCGCCCACCGCCTCGTCGGCCTGACGAACGATCGAGACATCCGCAAACGAAAAGAACGAGTCGCCGTGCTCGCGATGTGAAGGACGGATCAGACCCCACTTCTGCATATAGCGCAGATGATCCTCGCGCACATGCTTGTAGCGCTCGAGCAGTTGACGCTTGGAGATGTGAGCCGAGTCCGGCAAGGGCACGCGCGTTCACTATAATCCAGCTCATGATCCTGGCCGGCGATCTTGGAGGCACCAAGACGCTGCTCGGTCTCTTCGAACACGCGCAACGACGGCCACGGCCACTCGTCGCGCGTGGCTATCCGACTCAGGAGTTCGACAGCTTCACCGCGATCCTCGACGCATTCGCCCGCGACGTGGGCGAACCGCTCGAGGTCGACGCCGCCGCCGTCGGAGTTGCCGGACCGATCGTCGATCAACACGCACGCCTGACGAACATCCAGTGGGATGTGAGCGCCAAAGACATCGGCACGCACCTGAAGCTGCGCCGCGTTGCACTGCTCAACGATCTCGAAGCGATGGCCACCAGCGTGGCCCTGCTCGAGGGCGACGAAGTTGTGGTCCTGCAGCGCGGTGAGCCGAAAACGAGCGGCAATGCGGCTGTCATCGCTGCAGGAACAGGACTCGGACAGGCATATCTGCACCGGGTGAACGGGCGTCTGCTGCCGGTCGCGTCGGAGGCCGGGCATGCCGATTTCGCGGCGCGGACCGACCGGGAATTCGAGCTCGCCCGAATGCTCCGCGAAATGTATGGGCGTGCCGAGGTGGAGCAGGTGATCAGTGGCCCGGGGTTGCTGAACATTCATCGGCTGACGCACGGTGGAGAGTCGTGCGCATCGGTCGAAGGGATTGCACCCGCGGAACAGCCCGCCGCCATCTCAGAAGCCGCGCTCTCGCAACGGTGCGGGCGCTGCCAGGAGGCGCTCGGGATGTTCGTGGACGCGTACGGCGCGGAAGCCGGGAACCTCGGACTTCGAGGAGTGGCAACCGCCGGTGTCTATGTCGGCGGCGGCATCGCGCCCAAGATTCTGCCGGCGCTTCAGAACGGGCGCTTCATCCACGCATTCCGCGCCAAAGCGCCGATGGCGGACCTCGTCACCTCGATGCCGGTCAGCGTCATCGTCAAGCAGGACGCCGGGCTGCTTGGAGCCGCAATCGCCGCCCAGCAGTTGATTGATTAAATCCTAATGACTCATCGCATCGAGCGCACGTATGCCGGATCGCATGCTGTGCAGCCACGTCATCACCGTCAGCCCGATTGCACCGGCGAAGGACGCGCCCATCAATACGAGCCGCCCCGCGGGAATCGGTCGGTGCCGAAGCTGGTAATACAAGTAGGTCGTTGAAGGCCAGCCGACCAGCGCGATGATCGCGATGATCAGGAGCACCGCCGCGATCATGAACGCCACGCCGCCGTATGACCCGGCCAGCTCGCTCGGATTGTCGGCAGTGAACCGCGGGTAGCGGGCACCAAGACCGGTGGCGAGCCCCACGAGCGCAAGACTCAAAAACACGATCGCGACGGCGGCAACACTCTTCAGAAAGGGATCGGCATCCAGCAGCTCGTTGGCGGCAACGGTCAGCGTCTCGGTCAGCAGCAGGACGGGGACTAATCCCGTCCAGAACTTCGACCAGAGGAAGTCGTGCATCTCCACCGGCGACGTTCGAATCAACCAGAAAGCACGACCCTCGGCTGACACCATCGGGAACACGAAGCGGACCGCGACGCTGGCGAGCACGAAACCGGCCATCCCGAGATTGAGCAGCGCATACACGTTCTTCACGAAGCCGCTCATGTATGGAATGCGACCCAGATCCAGCACGCGGAAGTTGTAGAGGTACACAAGCATGAGCGCGAGCAGCAGCAGGAGCTGCGACCACTGGCTCACATCGCGCAAGAAGATCTTCACGTCCTTCACGAGCAGCTGTTTGCGAACAGGCGACAGCGGCAGCGTGCGTGCGATCAGATCGATGCCTCGAAAGTGCGCAAATCGTGCCTTCGGCGCCTCCTGCGAGCGGCTATATCCGGAGAAGTGCCAGCGTTCATCGGCGATGCGAAGGCCAACGCAGCAGACGAGCGCTGTTGACCAGAGCGCGCCGGCATGCACCGGGTCCCAGCCGCCCTTGAGGCTCGCAAACAACAGCTCGCCGGCCCAGAACGATGGCAGCAGCGGGGTGAGCGGCGACTGAAGGGTGCTGAAGAATCCGGTGAGGTCGGGAAGCGACTCTGCGCGCATCAGCTGCTCGGGACGGATCATCCGCACCAGAATCACGATGCTGGCCGCGAAGAGGAAGCCCATGAGCATCAGCAGCTCGCGTGCGCGCCGGGCGGGAAAGACGTTGACCAGCAGGAGCGTGCAGGCGGTACCGACCGCCACCGGAATAATCGCAAACGGCAGGAGGGTGAGGGCCGAGGTGACATAGAACGCCGCAGGCGCACACCGGGCCACTCCAACCCCGAGGAGCACGGGCGTGATGAAAACGACCACCATCCACGACGACCGCGCGACGGTCTTCGCAAACCGTGCATAGAACAGCCGCCGCGCGGCGACCGGAGCGGTGAGCAGCAGGCGCAAGTCGTCGGACAGAAAGAACGTCGACAGCGCCGTCACGATCCCGCTGAAGGCCAGGAACGCGAGGAACGTCATGAAGATCCACGAAAGACCCAGCCGCAGCAGGTAGTCGCCGAGCTCTTCGTAACCATCGAGCTGCCACGTCACCCACGCGGCGCCGTAGAACAATGCCGCGAACACCCCGATGCCCATCGCGCCAAACAGGAAGGCGCGCGTGAGATCGCCGGGTTGCCGTCGGGCAGCCCGGTTACGCGACGACCAGACCGCCGGCAGCAGCAGGTAGGTGAACGCGCCGTTCATACCGCTTCGTCGAGTTCCTGCAGCGCGCTCCCGCCGGTCAGGCGAAGGAACACCGACGTCAGGTGATCATCGGTCCCGCCCGCGAGCTTACGAACGTCCTCTACGGTTCCCTGCGCGATGATCTTTCCCTTCAGGATGATGCTCAGGCGCTGGCACATCTCCTGGGCAACTTCGAGCGTGTGGGTGCTCATGAGGATGGCGACGCCGCGTTCGCTCATGCGGCGGAACACGTCCTTGATGAGACGGGCGCCGCGCGGATCGAGCCCAACCATCGGCTCGTCAACCGCGACGGCACGCGGACGATGAAGAAACGCCGCGCACATGACCAGGCGCTGCTTCATGCCGTGCGAGAAGCTCTCGACAAGCTCGTGTTCCCAGCGCCGCAGCTCGAACAGGTCGAGCATCTCGTGCACGCGCTCCATGACACCGTCGCCGTCAAGCCCGTACAACCCTGCGTGGAACCGCAGGAACTCACCGGCGGTGAGCTTCTCGTAAATGAACGGCCGATCCGGGATGAAACCGAGTGACGCTTTCGCCCGCTCCGGCTCGGCGGCCACGTCATGGCCGTTGACGACCACGCGACCCGAGGTTGGCTTCAACAACCCCGCGATCATTCGCAGCGTCGTCGTCTTTCCGGCGCCATTGGGACCGAGAAAACCATGAATCTCGCCAGGCCGCACGTCGAGAGAAATGCTATCGACGGCGGTAAACCGGCCGTACTGCTTCACGAGATGCTCGACCGCAATCATCGGGTGTTCCTCGAGGCGTTCCAGGAGCGAGGCTTCAGCCAGCGGCTCAGCCAGCAGCAGTCCGCTGTTGGCTGTTGCGAGGTCGCTGGTTGGATGGGGCTCAGATCGGACTGCGCACCGACCAGAATCGGCGTCGTGTTGTCGGCAAGCTTCATGTCGAGGATGGTCATGCGCAGACGGCCGATCAGCGGGAGGATGGCGGCCTGCTTGTCGAGACCGCCGCGGGCGAGGCGCAGATGCGTCGCGTCGGCGGGAAATTCGTTGAGCGTTGGATCGACGGGCAGCCAGAGGCCACGGTCGTCGCCTTCATCGATATACACCTCGGGCCACGCGTGGTAATAAAACGCGCCGGTGATGCCCCGCACATACGTCAGGCCGACCGCGATGCGCGCCGGAATGCCAACCGAGCGCGCCATCGCGACATACAGCGCCGTGTGCTCGTTGCAGTCGCCCACCTTCGTCCTCAGCACGTCACGGGCGGACGGCAGACTGATCGTCGGTTTCTTGTCGAGCAGTCCGTTGACGTAGCGGGTCAGTTTTTCCGCACGCGTGCGCGTGTCGACCGCGCCTGCCACGGCTTTCTCGGCCTCGGCGCGTATTTCCGGCGCGTCGCTTTCAATCAATGGTTCAGGCTTGAGGTATTCGTCAACGTCCTCGTCCAGAGGTCCAGGTTCGAGCGACTGCGGATCGATCAATTCGATCGTCGAGCCGCGCACCGTCTGCCCGCCTCCCTGCAGATCCGCATTCGACAGATCCGCGCCATTCAGCTCGAGGCGCAGCACTCGTACATCGCGCGGCTCGTCGATGCGCCGCCGCATGGCCGGAACGACGGCCGCCGCCTGCAGCAAATCGGTCTGCACTGGTTCGGGAACGCTGAGAGTCTGCGCGCGATCTGCCGACTCGCGGACAGTAATCAATCCAAGCGGACTCTCCTCTCGAACGACCTCGCCGGTGTCCGTGATCCATGAGGTCGTACGGAGGCCCGCATATTCCATGTCGACGCGGAACGCCGGAAGCGGTCGCTCGCCGCCGTTTCGCACGATCTCCCGATTGCCGATCGCGACCGTGACCGGCGCGTTGCGGAGCGTTGCGGGATCGAAAATCGTCCACTGCTGCCGAGACCCAGCCACGAGCCGTCCGCCCGCGAGCAGGCGGGCAAAGTTCTGCGAGAGCACGGGCATCTCGGCAAGCTCGCGCGTTTCGGTTCGGGTGCTGCCGGCGGATGTAATCGCAATGACGAGACGCGCTCGCCCGCCCTGGCCGTCGATCGGCTCGACGCGTCCGCGGACGACAACCGCACCAGTACCCGGATCGAGCGAGAAATCGAACGACCGCAGCGCAAAGTTCGAATCGACGCGCGCGGCCGTGTGCAGCGCAGCCGCGCTCGATGCCCCAAGCAGCGACATCTGCAGACGGCCGTCTTCCTGCAGTTCAAAGCCGTCATCGCGCGGCACGGTTTGACTGACCGTGAAGCCGATCTTTTCACCGCGGTAATAGACGCCGCGCCATTCGGCATTCGACCCGTAGCGCGCGAGGTCTGTTGCCAGGTTCGCCGCCGACGAGTCGAAGTATGAACGCTTGACCAGGACGGACGTCGACGCAATCCAGGCGACGACGATGAGCGCGGAAACGGGCCTGGTGAGCGAACGCGGCAGTGGCGTGAACAACGTCATAGATCCGTGAAGTTCCCCACCACTTATCGGCGGGTTCCATCGCGTCCGAGACCCTCTTACGGATCTGGCATCGCGTATCCGGAAATAGGACTGCTGCTGGTCACGCAGTCCCGTGAAATCAACAACTTAGTGCGGGTACGTCCGTTGCGCCTGAGGCGCCGCATGAACACATTCCACTCGATGGAATCGACGACGAGCCGCAAAATCGTGTGGCCCGCTGTGATCCTGCTGGCAGCGACGGTCGCCGCGTGCGGTGGGTCCACGCAGGGAGTCGGCGGGACGGCACCTTCGCTCGTTTCGCCCGTTGCCGGAGCAACCGACGGCATCGGCAGCTTCAATTTGCTGAAAGAGGGCAAGGGGAAAGGGCACGCACCCGTTCCTGAAATCGGAACAACTCCCGAGCCGGATGATCCCGAGGCCGATGACGACGCCGGCGAGTTGGGACCCGGCCACGGTCACGGTAAGGCCGCGATTCAGTACGAAGGTTTCACCACATCGATCGTCGGCAGCTGCCCTGATAGTTTGACCATCACCTTTAACGAGGACACCGAGGTAACCACTATCACGACGGATCCCGCGACCGAGTTCCAGCGTGCGAAGTGCGACGCGCTTCTGGCCGCAGGCGACACTCCGGTCCACGTCCACATTGCTGCAAGAAGGTTGGAGGACCACTCGCTCGTCGCCATCTATGTCCGGATGCAGGGACCGAAGGGCGACGACACCGACGAATAAATCGTTCGGGACGTTCGGATCGTTCGGGTCGTTCGTCGTTCACCGCTAACGACGTTCCGAACGAACCGAACGACTCGAACGTTCCGAACGACCCGAAGGTCCCGAACGATCGGGAATCCACCGGATCCAGCCGCCAGATTCCGTACAGTAGAATTCAGCAAGACCAGGCCCGTGCGGATTACGCTCAACGGGGACCCTTACGATCTCGAGCAGCCAGTGTCCGTGCAGGAGCTGCTCGAACGATTGAACATCGATCCCAGGCGTGTTGCCGTCGAGCACAACATGGTCATCGTCAAGCGACACGCGTTCGCCGCCACGCTCGTGGGCGATGGCGACGAGGTCGAGATCGTCAATTTCGTCGGGGGCGGAGAGCCATGAACGATTCTCCATTCAGCATCGCGGGCCGCACGTTCAAGTCGCGGCTCATCGTCGGCACCGGGAAGTACTCGTCGCATCCGGTCATGGCGCAGGCGCATGCAGCGTCGGGCGCGGACATGGTGACCGTCGCCGTGCGACGCGTGAACATTTCGGATCGCAGCCGCGAATCACTGCTCGATTACATCGACACGTCGCGCATGTTCATCCTGCCCAACACCGCGGGTTGCTACACGGCGGACGAAGCCGTCCGGACGGCGAGGCTCGGGCGTGAGGCTGGTCTGTCCAACTGGGTCAAGCTCGAAGTGATTGGCGACGAACGAACGCTCTTCCCCGACAACGAAGCGCTCGTCGAGGCAACACGCATCCTCGTCCGTGAGGGTTTCGTCGTCCTGCCGTACACGAGCGACGACCCGATCGTCTGCCGCAAGCTCGAAGACGCCGGCGCGGCCGCGGTCATGCCGCTCGGCGCGCCGATCGGATCGGGTCTCGGCATCCAGAACGTCAACAACATCCGGATCATCCGTGAGTTCTCCCGGGTTCCCGTCATTGTCGACGCGGGTGTCGGCACCGCATCGGACGCGACGGTCGCGATGGAGCTCGGCGCCGACGGCGTGCTGATGAATACCGCGATCGCGGGAGCGCAGGAGCCCGTAGCCATGGCGGAGGCGATGAAACACGCCGTCGTCGCCGGCCGGCTAGCCTACCTCGCGGGCCGCATCTTGAAGAAGATGTACGCGAGTGCCAGCAGCCCCGTCGAAGGACTTGTCGGCCGCTGATCGATGACAGACGTCAAGGCAGGGCCGCAGCCTTCGGCGCTTCCCCCGCCCGATCGATCCCAGCTCGAACGTCTCAACACGCTCTATCGAATCGTCGACCGGGAGGCCGCCGGCAGTGGCCTCAGGGCGCGGCTTGCCTCCAGCGCACGCCGACTACTCGGACGCGTGCTGTCACGGCAGCAGGAGTTCAACGCGGCCGTCGTGGATCACATCAATCGGAACATGGCGCTCGGTCTGGAAGCGCACCACGCCAGTGTCAACACCATCGAATGGATGGCCGGCACCGTCGACGGGTACCGGGACGCGCGCGACGAGATCCAGCGGCACCTCGAGGCGCTGCTCGCACGCGAACGGCGGAACGACGCCGCCGTGCGCGCGCTCGTCGCGCAGCAGGACGAACTGCGTTCGGCGCTCAACGTCGTTCAGCAGGCGGCGCACAGCCTCAAGCGGGAGATCGAGCGGCTTTCGGCAGTAAATCCCAAATCCCAAAGCCCAAATCCCAAACCCCAAGTCTCGAATCCCGAATCCCGAATCCCGAGTCCCGGCTCCCAATTCGACGATCTCGACAGCCACAAGTACGTCGGCTTCGAGGATCAGTTCCGGGGCTCGCCCGACGAAATTCGCCGAAGGGTGGAAGAGTACCTGCCGATTTTCGCGAACGCGAGCGATGTCCTGGACGTTGGGTGCGGACGCGGTGAGTTCCTGGAGCTGCTGCGTGACCGCAGCGTTGGAGCGCGAGGGATCGACATTAACCCCGCGATGGTGGAAGTATGCCGGGGAAAGGGACTACAGGCGGAAACGGGCGACGCGCTTGCGTACGTGCGAGGGCTGCCGGACAGTTCGCTGGGCGGCGTGTTCGCCGCGCAGGTTGTCGAGCACCTCGAGCCGAGGTACCTGATGCGGCTGCTCGACGCCTTGTTCGACAAGCTGCGCCCCGGCGCGCCGATCGTCCTTGAAACGATCAACCCGGCGTGCTGGTTCGCGTTCTTCGAAAGCTATATTCGCGACCTGACGCACGTCCGCCCCGTGCACCCGGACACGCTGAAATACCTGTTGATTGCCACCGGATTCCAGCGCGTTGACATCAGCTATCGGGCACCGTATCCCGAGGCTGACAAGCTTCACGCGCTCGCGCGCGGCGGCGGCGCGCCCACGTCTCTGGACGACATGATCGAGACGCTCAACGCGAACGTCGAGAAGATCAATCGTCTCCTGTTCACGTATCTGGATTACGCGGCGATTGGAGTACGTGGATAGTGTAGGGCGGGTCTTAAGACCCGCCCCTACAGTCGGAATACGTTATCCGCCTGGACGTTCTTCAACGCATTCCGCGTATCGACCACGAGCGGGAACCGCTTCGGCATCTCGGCATAATTGAACGCCGAGTGGTTGGTGCAGATCACCGCGCAATCGATGTCGTCGCTGGCGGCGGCCGACTCGGGGACCGACTTCAGTGACAGCTCTCCGTGCTCGAGACATGGGACGTGAGGATCGGTGTAGCTGAGAATCGCCCCGCGGCGATGGAGCAGCTCCAGGACATCGAGCGCGGGGGATTCGCGCATGTCGCTGACGTCCTTCTTGTACGCGACGCCAAAGATGTGGATCCGCGAACCATTGATCGCCTTCTTCTGCGAATTCAGCGCCTCGCTGACCCGCTCGATGACAAACGCAGGCATCGATCCGTTGATATGACCGGCGAGCTCGATGAAGCGGCATTCGAACCCGTTCTGCCGTGCTTTCCATGACAGATAGAAGGGATCGATCGGGATGCAGTGACCGCCAAGACCAGGTCCGGGATAGAACGGCATGAACCCGAACGGCTTGGTACTTGCGGCCTCGATCACTTCCCACACGTTGATATTCATCCGGTGGGACATCAACGCGATTTCGTTAACCAGACCGATGTTGACGGCGCGGAACGTGTTCTCGAGCAGTTTGACCATCTCGGCGACCTGCGTCGAGCTGACGGGCACAATCGTGCTGATGATCGAACCGTACAGTTCCTTGGCGAGCTCGGTGCTGATCTCGTTCACACCACCGACGACCTTCGGGATGGAACGCGTCGTATACGTCGGATTGCCGGGATCCACTCGTTCGGGCGAGAACGCCAGGTAGAAGTCCGTGCCCGCCTTGAGACCACCTTCCTCGAGCGCCGGCTGCACCACTTCGTCGGTAGTGCCGGGATATGTCGTCGATTCCAGGATGACAAGTTGGCCTGGTTTGAGCCGCGCGCGCACCGCGTCAACCGCGAGAACGACGTACGACAGATCCGGGTCGCGCGTCTTCCGCAGCGGCGTGGGCACGCAGATGTCGATCGCATCCATGTCGTGCAGCTTCGACATGTCGTCGGTCGCCGACAGCTTCCGCGCTTTCACGGCGGCAGCGACATCCTCGCTTGGCACGTCGCCGATGTAGCTGTGCCCTTTGTTGATCGAGGTGATCTTGGCGACGTCAACGTCGAAACCGCTCACCTCGAAGCCCGCTTTGGCGAACTCCACGGCAAGCGGCAGCCCGACATAGCCCAGACCGATGATGCCGATGCGGGCCTGCCTGTTCCGTATCCTATCCTTCAGTTCCAAATCGTCTCCGCTTCTATTAAGTGGAGAAGTGGATAAGTGAAAAAGTGGAAGAAGTGGCACAAACCGTCGAATTCGCTGCGATGCACTTCACAGTGACGTTTCCACTTTTCCACTTTTCAACTTTTCCACTTAGTAAGGGTCTTATCTGATGGCTGCGCGATCTGCCGGCGCCAGACGCGCGATGTCGGCGTCGACCATCATGGCAATCAGCTGCTCAAAGGCGACCGAAGGCGTCCATCCAAGCCGCTTTCGGCCTTTCGACGAATCGCCAATCAGATGATCGACTTCAGCGGGCCGTTTGAGAGCGGGGTCGATCCGCACGTACCGCTGCCAGTCCAGACCAGCATGCCCGAACGCGGTCTCGGCGAGTTTCCTGACGGAGTGACTGACGCCGGTCGCGATGACGTAATCATCCGGTTCATCCTGCTGGAGCATCAGCCACATGGCACGCACGTAGTCGCCGGCAAAGCCCCAGTCGCGACATGCATCGAGATTGCCGAGGTTCAGGTGATCCGTGAGGCCCAGCTTGATGCGAGCCACGCCGTCGGTCACCTTGCGCGTGACGAACTCCAATCCGCGCCGCGGCGATTCGTGGTTGAAGAGGATGCCGGAGGAGGCAAACATCCCGTAGCTTTCGCGGTAGTTGACGGTGATGTAGTGCGCGAAGACCTTTGAGACGCCGTAGGGACTGCGGGGATAAAACGGCGTCAGCTCGGTCTGCGGCACCTCCCGGACCCGCCCATACATTTCGCTTGATGACGCTTGATACAGGCGAATGCCTGGATCCACCTGACGAATCGCCTCGAGCACACGCGTCACGCCCTGTGAATTGAACTCGCCCGTCAGCAGCGGCTGGTCCCACGATGCAGGCACGAACGACATCGCCGCGAGGTTGTAGAACTCCTGAGGGCGCACGTCCTGGACGATGCGCATAATCGACAGCTGATCGAGGAGGTCGGCTGGCCGCAGCGTGAGGCGATCGAGCAGGTGCTCAATGCGCGAGAGATTCGGCGAGCTCGAACGTCGCACGACGCCGGTAACCTCATACCCCTTTTCGAGCAGCAACTCAGCAAGATATGAGCCGTCCTGGCCGGTGATGCCGGTGATGATTGCGCGCTTACCCATGGGTGCTATTCATTTTATATGGGCATCCGTTCTGCCGCGGAGTTGCTCGACGCCGCTCGGAACGAACGGCCTGTGCACCGCGAGCCAGCGCCGCAGCGCATCCTGCCATGCCGGCATTTGGAAACCAGCGAGCGCGAGCTTGCGATTCGACAGCGCGCAGAAGCGTGGCCGCGCGGCGGAAAAGTGTGCATCTGCCATTGTTATCGGCTTCAGGCGCGCCGGCATACCTAGCACTGCCGCAACTTCGGTGGCGACCTGATACCACGTCGCGTGTCCGGAGTTCACGCAGTGGTACAGGCCGTACGGCGCACCCGCATCGACAAGATGTCGTGTCGCAGACGACACGTCGACCACGTAGCTCGGTGAGACTGTGCGATCCGTGAACGCCGGCACCTCGCGTCCGGCCTCCAGACCAGCGACGATGGTGTCGAGCGAACCACGCCTGCCCTTCCAGTCCGCCGGCGCGCCGAACAAGCTCTCTACTCGAAGCACGTAGGCGCGCGGCGACTCCAGTGCCAGCCACTCACCAACGAGTTTGGATGCCGCGTACACGCTTCGAGGAGACGGTGCATCGGACTCATCGTACGGCTCGGTATCCTCCCCACCGAGTCCCGAAAAGACGAAATCGGTCCCGTAGTGCACGAGGGTCGCGCCGCTGTCCTCCGCTGCGCGTGCGAGCGTGCGCACTCCCAACGCGTTGATATCGAACGCGTCGAGCGGCCTCCTTTCCGCGTCGTCGACGAAATTGAACGCGGCACAGTTGACGATGACATGCGGCCTCGCCTCGGCGACGGTGCGTTTGACCGCCTCGGTGTTCGTGATTTCGAGGGTCTCATGCGTATGCGCCGTGACGTGCCAGTCGGAAAACGCACTCAGAATCGCGGTGCCGAGCTGACCCGAGGAGCCGGTGACGAGCACGCGTCTGTTGTCAGACACGATCGACGATCGTACTTGGTCTGTGCTTTGACGTCTACGCAGGCCTGAAGTGGTTGGTGGTTGGTGGTTTCAATTGACAAGATGCACCACTACCACTAACTGTTAGATCCCACTAACCACCAAACACTGACGACCAACCAAGAGATATGGAGCAGATAGACACCGCCGTCATTGGAGGCGGCGTCGTCGGTCTTGCGGCGGCGCTCGCCATCGCACGCCGCAGTCGCAGCGTGTGCGTGCTCGAGAAAGAGCCTCGGCCCGGCATGGCCACGAGCACGCACAACAGCCAGGTGATTCACGGAGGGATTTACTATCCGGCCGGGTCGCTCAAAGCGCGGCATTGCATCGAAGGTGCGCGGCGCCTGTACGAGTTTTGCGTCACCTACGGGGTTCCGCATCGACGCTGTGGAAAGCTCATCGTCGCCTACGACCAGAGCGAGATCCCCGCGCTCGAGCAGCTTCGGGCTAAGGGCGTCGCCAACGGTGTCGAGGGGCTGCAGATCATCGACGCGGCTGCCGTTCATGCGCGCGAGCCGAACATACAAGCCGCAGGCGCATTGATATCGCCGAATTCAGGCATCGTCGAAGCTGAAGCACTTGTGCGCACGCTGGCGCGGCTGGTCGGTGAGCACGGTGGATATGTGTTACCCGGATCGGCGGTCGTCGGCGGCTCGTGCAACGGCGCCATCGAGGTGGTGACACCGGCAGAGCGCATTCGAGCGCGATCTGTCGTCAACGCAGCGGGTCTCTACGCTGACGAAGTTTCCGCCGCTCTCGGAGGCTCGACGTTTCGAATCTATCCATGCCGCGGTGAGTACGCGGAACTCGTGCCAGCGAAACGCGCGCTCGTCAATGGACTCGTGTATCCGCTGCCGCACACCCACAGCCTCGGGACACATCTCAGCAAGACCGTTCACGGGAACGTCACCCTTGGTCCGACGGCGCGGTTTCAGGAGCGAAAAGACGACTACGAAGGCGACCGGCTGTCGATCGAATCGTTTCTCGAACCGGCGCGACGGCTGCTGCCGTCCCTGCGGCTCGCCGACCTGAGACCCGGCGGCACCGGCATCCGCCCGAAGCTTCACGGACCGGAGACTTCATATGCGGATTTCATGATCACCAGAGACGAAAAATGCCCGCGCCTGGTGCAGGCAGCGGGCATTGAGTCTCCGGGGTTGACCGCCTGTCTCGCCATTGGCGAGCACGTGGCGGAGTTAGTGGACGAGATATTGGATTAGGCGGGTCTAAAGACCCGCCTCTACACGGTGCAGCGATCGTAGAGGCGGACCTTGAGGTCCGCCTAGCGCCACGCGGTGATCAATTGCAGCCAGCAGCGTGTGCCAAGAATCGCTCGCGCCAGCGCTCGTTTCGGACTGAGCGGCGCGGGCGCAACGTGTGTGGCGTAGTACAGATACGCGCTGCGATGGAACGCGCGGATCGCCGATCTTCTCGCCGTGCGGCTCGACTGCCCAACGCGGTGAATTGCCGACCCGCCTGGCACGTAGCGCACGTGATAACCCGTGGCGCGAAGACGGCGACAGAGGTCGGCATCCTCCCAATACAGAAAGAAACGCTCGTCGAACCCCCGCACCGCGTCGAGCGCCTCGCGGCGCGCAAGCATGCACGCGCCCGAGACCCAGTCGACCTCCACGCTCTGCTGCCCGCTTCGGAGTGCCTCCTCGACGACGATGTTCCGCCTGCCAATTGCAAGGAACGGCGCAACTCGACGGAGCAATGTCGTGCGGCCGAACAAGCCGGTCAACATGTCCGGGTCTCCGCGCGCACTTCCCTGTATCGAGCCGTCGGGGTTGAGGACGCGAGGCCCCGCGACCGCGCACAGTGGCTGCGCGTCGAGGGCCTCACGCAGCGCGGCGATCGAGCCCGCCATCAGGCGACAGTCGGGATTCATGATCAACACGTACGGCGCAGTCGTCGCGGCAAGCCCCTGGTTCACGCCGCGCGCGAACCCGACGTTGGCCTCGTTGCGAATCAGCCTCATGTGCGGCACGAACTGGTTCACCTTCGACGCGCTGCCATCGACCGACGCGTTGTCGATGACGATACCCTGCCAGGATTGACCGCCCATTTCGTCGACGATTGAACGCAGCGCCCGCTCGAGCTCCTGTCCCGCGTTGTAGTTGACGAGAATCGCCGCAAACTGCGGGGCCGACGTCATTTCTCGACGACTCGCTCGCGCATGTTCGCGTCGAACTGTTTTTCGCGGATCTTCGTCGACAACCACGTCGTGTCGAGCAGCAGTGCGATGGCAGCCGCATCGACGCGACGCTCCCGCTGCACGGCGGTCCTCTTCCGCAATATGCTCGGCAGGCGAACGACGGCCGCCGCCTTCGCGCGAAGGTACGGCCCAAGCATGCCGGTACGCGCGAAATGCACACCGGCGGCGAGGTCATAGACGATGTGGCCTGGGAGCGTTTTCCACAGCAGACTGCCCGGCGTGTCCTTGAAGTAGACCCATTCGAGGTTGCGCTGACCGTGAAACACGGAAACGGGAGTCACGGTTCCAAGCGTCGCGCTCCCCACATGACGGACAACCGCGTCGGCGACATAGCGGCATCGATACCCTCGAAGACGCGCTCGATAGGACAGGTCCACGTCTTCGTGCGACGCGAAGAAATCCTCGTCGAAGCCGCCAAGCTCTTCGAACACCGCCTTCGGCATCATGCACGCCGCGCCGCAAACGCCAAAGACTTCCTGGCTGACAAGCGCCGTGGACGCCGATTCGCCATGGTGGCGTTTGAACGCCCCGCCCCAGCGCAGCACGCCATCGCCGGCGCTGTCGATCGTGTCGGGGTCGTGCATGTAGACGATGCGTGAGGTAACCAGCGTAAAGCGATTGTGCTCGTCGATGCCTCCGGCGAGCGCGCGCAGCCAGCCGGCATCTACGGCGGTGTCGTTGTTCAGAAAAGCAACCAGGCGTCCGTGAGCCTCGCGGACGCCCGCGTTGTTTCCTCCTGCGAAGCCGCGATTTTCACCAAGCGAGACAAGCCTGACCCATGGAAATTGCGAACGTACGAATCCCGCCGTGCCATCCGTTGAACCGTTGTCGACGACGATCGTTTCGGGGCGGCCGCCGATCTGCGCGGCCACACTGGACAGGCAGGCTTGCAGGTGGTGGCGGCCGTTCCACGTCACGATCACAACCGAGATCTCAGGCTGCACTGGCTGCACTGGCGACATCGCGATAGGCGTTAAGGGTGAGCCGTGCCGTACGCTGCCAACTGAAAGTCGCCGCGCGGGCGAGGCCGCGCGCTCTCAGATCGTTGCGCAACCCTTCGTCGTTCACGAGCCGGATGATCGCCTCACGCCAGGCCGAGACGTCCCGGGGATCCAGCAGCACCCCGGCGCCCCCGAGAACTTCTGGAATCGACGCCTCGTGGGAAGCCAGGACAGGTGTGCCGCTGGCCATTGCCTCGACGAGCGGCAGGCCGAATCCCTCGTAGAGCGATGGATACACCAGGGCGAGCGCGCCCCGGTAAAGCGCGTGTATTCGATCTTCCTCAACGGGTCCCAGGGCGACGACCGCTTCCGGCGTGCCGGCTTCGGCAGCCATCGCGCACAGCCCCTCGGCGACACCGCGATCGACGCCCGCGAGCACGAGCGAGATGGCCGCCGCGGCGCCGAAATGACGGCGCGCCTCGAGCAGCGCGTCGACGACGACGATGAGGTTCCTCCGTTCATGCAGGTCGCCGACGTGCAGCAGGAACGGTTCGAAAACATTTGCCGGCAGGTCGAGCGGCAGATTCGGATCCCCGGCGCCGAAGGTGCTGCGAACGCCGAGCGGGGTCACCGTGATGTATTCGGGCGGAATTCCGTACGCGCGCGAGATCTCCGAGGCCGAAAACGCCGACACGGTGAGCACGCGCGCCGCCGTCTTCGCGCTGCGGCGATAGAAGTAGCGGCGGAGCCGATCGCGGCGGTACGGATACCACTCGGGATGAAGCTCGTAGCTGACGTCGTGAATCGTTAAGACGACGGGAACGCCGGCCCAGAACGGGGCCGTGTAGGAGGGAGCGTGAAGGACATCGACGCGGGCGCGGGCAGCGGTCCGCGGAAGACCGATCAGCGTCCAGCCCGCGTTGCTTGGCGGATGCGCCGATTCGGGGATGCGTTCGAGTCCAGGGGGGATAGCAGCGGCGTCACCGCCGAGCGCGACTACCTCGAGCGGCTCGTCGAGCGACGCAAGTGCGCACACCAGTTCGGTCGAATACCGGCGGATTCCCGCCGCGGGAGAACTGAAGGCGTGACCGTCGAAGCCTATTCGGAGTGGTGGTCGATAATTCAAAATTCAAAATTCAAAATGCAAACGTTTTCCGTTTTCGTAACGAGGAGTGTGAGTCGTTGCGACGTTCACCCCGCTGCGGCAAACAACGTCGTGTTTGAATTTTGAATTTTGAATTTTGCATTACTGGATACTCATATGAAGCCGTCTCACGGGACATTCACGCGATGCGCAGACCTCGCGGATGGTGTGCTCGATGCTGCCATTGATCAACGGGCTGCTCAGAATCACTTCGTCCACCTTGTATTTCCGCATCGTCGGCTCGAGCTGATCGAGCGCGCCGCGAACCGGGACTCCCATGATCCACCGATGCGCCTTCGTCGGGTCGTCGTCGATGAATACGACCGGGTTCAGTCGCCAGTGAGCGTTCGCGCGCATTTCCCTGACGATCAGCTGTCCAAAGGCGCCGGCGCCGTAGACGAGCACACGCCGGCTGCGTTTGCTGCGCGCCGCCGCGACCAGACTCATACTTCGGAACGAGGCGCGCGTCGCCACGATGGCGATCAGCAGCAGCAGCCCGTCGATGATGAAGACGACCCGGGAGAATCCTTCGAAGCGGTAAAAGTAGGCGGCCGCTAGGACCGACAACAGCGAACCCATGAACACGCCGCGCATGACAACGGCGATATCGCGCAGGCTGAATGTTTCCCAGGATCGCTGATACAACCCTGAACCGTACAGCGACGCGAGCTTGCAGCCGAGTACGACCGGCAGCGACGCGGTGAAGTACGGCAGGAAGTGATCGAGGTCTTCTCCCTCGAACCGCAGCCGATAGGCGAAGTAGTAGCATGCGGTGATCAGAATCAAGTCCAGCATCACCTCGCCCGCATGCCACTTGAAGGTCAGGTCCTTCAGCAGCGGAGCAAATGGCGAACGATTGAGCGCCTTGAAATCCTGCGCGCTGTACGCGGGAACACGCGCCAGGTAAATGCCGACCAGCGTCACGAGCACGGCGAACAGCGCCGCGACCGGAATCATCTGCTCGATGCCGCCCGTCACGAGCGCCAAGGCGGTCAGACCACCGACGATGCCGAGCAGGTAGAGGATGCGAACGGCACTGCGCACGGAAAACCCGAGCGAGACGAGACGATGCGACACGTGGTCGGTGCCGCCCCGCGTCGCGCTGCGGCCGGCGAGCCGGCGAAGGACCAGCACGAAGCCGGTGTCAAACAACGGGACGACCAGAATGACAATCGCCAGAATTGACGTCCACGGAAACGCCGTCCGTTCCGGCAGGACGGGCACGAGTGAGGCGCCGGCGATCACCGCACCGACGAAGAGGCTGCCGCAGTCGCCCATGAACAAGCGCGCAGGCGGCCGGTTCCAATAGAGAAAACCAATCAGCGCGCCGCACAGGGCGACCAGGAGCACAACGATCGCGGCGCCGAGCGACGGTCCGAGCAACCAGGCGAGAAACCCGGCAGCAATCGCCGCGACGCCGGCCGCAAGGCCGTCCATGTTGTCGAGCAGGTTGAACGCGTGGCACACGCCGGCAAACCAGATCGTCGCCACGAGCGTGTGCGTCAGCGGCAGCGCGTTGTCAAGGCGCCTCGCCATCGAGAACACGAGGAACGCCCCGATGATGAGCGACGACACCAGCTTCGCGAGCGGCGTCAGCTGGAGGCGATCGTCGAGAACGCCGACGACGAACATGGCAAGGCCCGCAAGCGGGATCGCCAGCCACGTCGACGGCATGGCCCCGGCGTTCACGTGAGGCGCGATCACGGCAAAAGCAAGGACAGCCGCCGGCGCAATTGCCACGCCGCCCATCGTTGGCGTGGGCGCGCTGTGCCACCGATCGGGCCGCGGCGGCACCACCGCGCCGATGGCGGGTGCGCCTCGACGCACCAGCGCACAAAGCGCCACCGATGCCAGAAGGGAGATCAGCAGCGCGAGTGGCAAGTAGATCACTGTTACCCGCCGGATGCCGGCTGATGGATGCCGGCCAGACGATCCTCGTTACGCCGCTCTTCGGAGGCGTCGGACGTGAGCCGCACCTGCCGGTCGCGCAGCACAAACGGAGCTTTCGACAGGATGCCTTCGCAGATGGTGTCGAGTCCGTGCGATGCCCCTGGCAGCAGCTGCTGCAGGCGATCCAGCTTGAGGCCATAAATGGGATAGCCGGCCTTCGGTTCGATAAATGGCAGCGGAATCATCCTGTTGAAGAAGAAGTGATAGGCATAGCGGCGCGCGCGCGCCAGTTGTGCCTCCGGGAGCCGCTCCGCTATCGGGAGCTGCGCCAGCAAACGGAAGTACTGTTCCGGCGAACTGGCGTCAAGCGTAATCCCCTTGTTGCGAATCCACGCCTCGCCCGCAACGATCACGGGAAGTCCGACGCTCGTCAGCTCGACGCCCATTTTCGTGCCGTAGATGATCGCCGAATTGCACAACGACATCAGCGCGTAGGTGCTGAGGCCGCTCTCGGGAGGAACCACGATGATGTTGGGCGCAAGTCGAGGCAGCCGCCTGCGCAGCTCGGTGAGAATCGGCTGGCGCGACGGCGGAAAACCGCTGATCTCCGCCGGATGCACTCGAATCAGCAGCTGGAGATCCGGGCGCGTAGCGAAGTACTCGCACGTTTGCACGAGCCACTCCAGCATGTTCGGAAATGCGTTGGCGGGATAGTGCAGCTGCGCGTCCCACGACACGTTGGTCAGCAGGCCGATGACCGGCCTCGACGCGTCGATGCCGATGCGCTGCGCAATCGCCGCCGGATCCTGACTCGTCGGTCGATGGAACACGATCCAGTCGAACATCCCTTCCCGCCGGCTGCCGAGGTACTGCATCAGCTCCCGTTCCTGCGCGGCAGACAGCTCGAGCCGCTCCCAGTGATCCCGAGGCTCGCTGAGCAGGGTGTGATGGTACGTGTCGTCGTGGCTGAAGATGAACCGCCGCTTGCGGTACGCCACGTTCCAGTTCGACACCTGAACGCGTTCCTGGCGCGCGACTTCCCCCACGATCCCCCACGGGACATAGATGCCGTGCGTGAACACGGTGGATCGAAACCCGATCGTTCGAATCAGGTTGCGCGATGCAAAGGCCGTCAGCATCGCCGCCTCGAGATATCGTCGGAGAATCGGTTCCCCCAGCGGCTCATCCTGGAGTGTGCCGGTCGCAAAGAAGCGGAGCGCACCGGCGTGCGCGTGTTCGCCAATATTGAGGCCGTCGTACGTGAAGGGCTCGATGCGATCGAGCGGCAATGTGGAACCGATGTGCCTCGCCTCGGCGCGATCAGCGGGCGTGAGCCACTCGCTCATGCGATGGACTTTGAGGCCGAGCGTGTCGTAGACCGTTTGCGCCGGCCAGCTGCAGTCGCGGCACAGGTCTCGTGACGGCCCGTGCTGAACGAAACGCCGCAGATCTGGATACATCGACGCTTCGCACTCGGCGCAGGCACTCATCGTGCCGTCGCACAGCAGCGCGTGCACTTCGACGCCGCGGAACGTCAAGGCCGCGGCCAGCGCACTTTCGAGGGTGACCGCATGTGCATAGGAGCCGATGGCGGTGGCCATCAGCACGCGCGGACCGCCCTGAGCGGAACTCCGCGCCGAATTCCAGAGCGCACGATCGGCGTCAATGGCGGCGCGCCAGTCGGGATACGCCTCCCGCCGGGCGTGATACCAGCGCCGGGCAAGCCGCGTCGCTCGCCAGATCGACGGAAATTTCCGAATGAAGCGCTTCACACGCGGGCGCTCACGTTCTCGATCGCAGCCTGGCCAATCAATTCCAGAAACTCGGCCGGCGGCGGCAGCTGCTCGAATACACGCCATGGACGGTGCGCGTACAACTCGTCGACCGAATAGCCGCCGGTCGCCACGGCAATCGTACGCGCCTTGATTGCGCCGGCAGCTTCGATGTCATGCGGCGTATCGCCGATGACGAACAGCTGTGCCTCGGTGAGCGGACCATTGCGGCGCGCGAGCTCTACGGCACGCGCCGCGATTGAGGCGCGGAGACCCTGATCTTCGGCGAACGCGCCGTCAGGAAAATACGTGAACAGGTCATAGTGGGTGAGCTTGGCGCGAGCACCGCGGCGGGTGTTGCCGGTCAGCAAATATGATCGAACATCGTGCCGTGCGCGCAGCGCCTCGAGGATCTCCCGCACGTTCGGGAGCACGTGACCCTGCTTGAGTGGCAGCGTCGACGGCAGCAGGTCCTCGTAGCGCGTCACCATCCGTTCGAGCAGCCCGTCTCCAGGCTGCACGCCCAGCAACTCGAACGTCCGCGCGGCAATCTGGAAATCCGTCAGGCCGGGCACTCGAATCGAGGACAGCTGAAAGTCTTTGCCGGTCGTTTCCCGTACTGCCGCTTCCCATGCGGGAACACCCGCTTTGCCGGTGGTGAGGAGAGTGCCGTCGATATCCCAGAACAGAATGGTCATGCGATTTGGGGAATGGAGGGTGCGAGCACGCGACGAAACTGCTCGACGAGCCCCGGTACGTCGAGATGGTGATATGCCAGCACCTCGTCGTTGGTCCCGCATTCCGGCAGTTCGGTCACGCCTATGCGCGATACGCGCACGACCGGATTTAATCCGAGCTCGGCGATTGCAGCCGCAAGCATCTCGCCCTGGCCGCCTTGAAGATAGTGATTGTCGAGCGTGATTACCGTGCGGCACTCGCCAACCATCTGCTGCAGCCATCCGGCATCAACGCGATTGAGCCATGGCAGATTGACGATGCACATACTCGCACCAGTGCTGCGCTGAAGTTCTTCGGCCGCGTGCCACGCGTTGGACAACAGCCATGGGCCATAGCCGAACACGACCGCGTCCCTGCCTGCGCGTACGGTCCAACCCTTGCCGGGCTGCACCCGCATGTTCGACGGGTAGGCAAACGGCAACGGCCACTTGACGGATACCAGCCGGAGATACCCGCTCTGGCTGGTCTCATTGACGAGATAGTCGAGCAGCGCGTGCACCTCCGGCTCGGCCGACGGCTCCGCGAGGAGAAGGTGTGGAACCGCGCTCAGCGCGCTGATGTCGCGCACTGACTGGTGAGAGTGGCCGGGGCCGCCAGGAAGGACGCCGGCCAGTGAGCCGACGTAGATCACCTTCGAGCCTTCGCTGCACTGGTTGTAAATCTGCTCGTTGGGACGCGTCGACAGGAAACAGGCGAACGAGTGCGCAACGGGAAGCGCACCCCGACGCGCCATTCCCCCTGCCATCGACGCCATGTCCTGCTCCGCGATTCCGCATTCCACAAAGCGCTGTGGATACCTGGCCGCGAATTCGAGAAGCCCGCAGTCCTTGATCAAGTCGGCGTCGAGGACGATCACATTCGGATGCGTCTCCGCCTGGTGCACGAGCGCCCTGCCGTACGCGGCGACCAGATTGTGCGTCTCGCGTGGTTCGCGGCGCGGGTTGCGTGTGCGCGTTTCGGTCGTCAGCTCGCCGAGACCAAGAGAGGAGAACGCCCGCCGTGCGGCATCGAGCAACTCGTTGAGACCGCCAACGTACTGCTGTTCGGGCGGCGCGCCCGAGTGGAAGAGATAGAGGTCGCCGTCATTGCTGAGGGCCGCCGGTCCTTCCATGAACGAGACGCCTCGCCCTTTTGTCGTATCCGCCACAATCACCTTCGGTCGATCGGTGATCGCATCGAGCGAACGGAACGTGCGCCGAAGCGCGGCGATGTCGTGGCCATCGCATCGCGAAACGTGCCAGCTAAACGCCCGAAGTTTGGCCTCGAGGTCGCCGAGATCGCTAACCTTGCGCACCCATGTGTCCGATTGGATTTTGTTATGGTCGATGATCGCGACGATCTCGCCGAGTCTCATGTTCACGGCTGAACCGAGCGATTCCCAGAACTGCCCTTCCTGCAGCTCACCATCTCCGGTCAGAACGAAGATGCGGCGCTTGCGACCCGCAAGGCGATTGGCCAGCGCCATCCCTTTGGCCTTGGAAATGCCCATGCCGAGCGAACCCGTATTGGCCTGTATGAACGGCGTCTCAACGTGCGGATGTCCTGGCAGGCCGCCGATGCGCCGGAGCTGATGAAGCGTGTCCGGGGGCAGCAGTCCAACTCCGATGAGGACGGAATACAGGGCTGGAGCATCGTGCCCCTTCGACGAAAAGAAAATGTCGCAGGCGTCGGCGCCCTTGTCGAGATCGCGCAGCTCGTTGAGGAACAACCAGCTCATGATGTCGAGCGAGCTGAAGCTCGTGCCGATATGTCCCGACCATGCCCCCGCGATCATGTACAGCGCATTGATGCGCGCGAGCGCCGCAAACGCCGCGGCCCTGGACACCGGATCAACGTTCGCGTTCACCACCCGCGCAAACTCCGACGCGGGTACGTAACGAAGCTCTAAGCTCTCGCCCTGATCTGTCTGTAAATCACCCATGGCGTTATCGAACCCCGAACCCCAAATCCCGAATCCCGGTTACGCGCGCACAGCTCCGTGTGGTTCCTGTGCCACCCGCGGTAGGCTCACGGCGCCGTCCGCGAGCAGACGCTCCGCAATCATCCAGTCGTGCGGATCGTTGATATCGAATCCTTCGTAGCCTTCCGTGATGAACGGCATCAGGATGTCGCCCCCAATCGTTCGCCTCTCCAGCACAACGCGCGTCCACGCCATCTCGAGCGAGGCGTTCTGCACGTAGACGCGCGGCAACGCCTGATACGGCGTGCTGTGCCACGGCTGCGTCCGCGGCTCGGGCTGGTCGAGCAGCGGCCGCATGCGGCGCCCCTCGATGACCCACATCTTGCCGGGGTGCTGCGCGCACAACTCCACCGCGCGCAGCGAATCGACTGCCGGTTCTGACGTGAACAACTGCCAGGCGCGCCGAATCGTGTCGGCCGTGCGAAACGGACTTGTCGGTCGCAGAAGCGAGAATGCGTCCCATCTGCGGCCGCGTGTGTTCAGCTCGCGCAGCGTGTAGTCCACCCACTCAATATCGGGGGAGGTGTCGGTCGCAAAAGCCGCCGGCCGCAGGAACGGAACCTCGGCGCCATAGTGCCGCGCAATTGCGGCCGTCTCGTCCGAATCGGTGGAAACAATGACGGCATCGAACACGCCACTGTCAACCGCGGGCGCAATCGTGTACGCCAGCATCGGATGCCCGTTCAACAAACGGATGTTCTTGCCGGGAACTCGTTTCGAGCCTTGTCGGGCGGGGATCAGTGCAACGGCAGTAGGCATCAGGTCGGCGGGTCCGCCGGCGCATTCTTTCCAAAACGCCGGCGGGACCCGCCCTACACGTTATTGGGATTGTGATTGATGTAAACGGTCTTCAGATCCGAGTAGACGTCGAGTGCCTGCGTGCCGGCTTCACGCCATCCGTTGCCTGACTGACGGAGGCCGCCAAACGGCATGTGCGGCTCGCTTCCATAGGTGCCGCCGTTGACCACCGCCACACCAGCCTGAATGCGTCCGATGAAGGTCATCGCGCGGTGAATGTTCTGGGTGTGGATCGCAGCCGTGAGACCAAACGGTGAATCGTTCGCCAGCGTGATCGCTTCCTCGAAATCCCGGACGCGGTACAGACAGGTAATCGGGCCGAACAGCTCGCTTCGCGTGATCTCATCATTCGGTCCAACGCGCTCGACGATGGTCGGCGCGACGAAATATCCGTCGCCGTACGCGGATCCGGTCAGCCGCTCACCACCCGTGAGTACGAGCGCGCCCGAATCTTTCGCGCGCGTGACGGCGGCAAGCATGCTGCGCATCTGCTCTTCGTTGATGACGGGTCCGTAATCGTCGGTATCACCCGTGCCGACCTTCAGCTTTCTGGTCGCCTCGACCAGCATCGTCTTGAAGCGGTCGTAGACACTGTCGAACACGATGATGCGGCTGCCAGCGGCGCAGCGCTGTCCCGCGTTGCTGAACGCAGAACCGAGCGTCCACGTCACCGCGTTGGGCAGATCGGCATCGTCGCAGACAATCAACGGATTCTTGCCCCCGAGCTCGAGGCAGACTTTCGCGAGCCTTCGGCCGGCCGTTTCCGCAATCCATCGTCCGACTTCGCACGAACCGGTGAAGCTGACAATCGCGACGTCGGGATGCTCGACGAGCGGCGCACCTGCCTCTTCGCCGAACCCGTGCAGCGTGGCATAGACGCCGTCGGGTACGCCGGCTTCGCGCGCCAGCACGCCGAACGCCCATGCAGAAAGCGGCGTATCTTCCGCCGCCTTGAGGACGGCGGCATTGCCACACAGCAGCGCGGGAAATGCCTTCCACGCCACATTGGCAATCGGGGTGTTCGCGGCGATGATGAGCCCGGCCACACCGAGCGGCTGCCGCACTACCATTGCGGACTTGTTGGGCACCGCGCTCGTCGTCGTCTGACCGTAGAACCGGCGGCCTTCACCCGCGACGAAGAAACCCATTTCGATCGCTGCGTCGGTCTCGCCAAGCGCGTCTTTGCTCGACTTCCCCGTCTCAGTCGCGACGAGCATCGCAATGTCATCGCGATGCTCACGCATCAGGAGCGCGATCTGCCTGAGGATGTCGCCGCGGCGCACGACGGTCATGGCTGCCCACGCAGGCTGCGCGGCCTTCGCTTTCCTGACCGCCAGCTCGACGTCGGCGCGCGTCGAGCGTGCAACTTCGCACAGCGGACGGCCGGTCGCCGGGTTCATCTTCGTGAACGAACCGCCACCGTCAGCCATCCTGTCGAGATGACCGATCTGGTTCGGAATCCGCGCAGGTATGACTGAGAACTTGCCGCTGGCCTGTATCGCCGGCGAAACATTCATGGTCATTGATCCATACCTACCAGGCCGTAAAACCTCCGTCGACGCGCAGCTCATGCCCGGTCACGTAGGACGACGCGGCGGAAGCGAGGAAGACCAGCGGACCGGCAAGATCGCCAGCCTCGGCCATGCGGCCGAGCGGCACGCGAGCTCCGTATTTCTGCTTGAAACCGTTGTCCTGTCCGCCCGCTACACCTCCCGGCGAGAGCGTGTTCACGCGAACGCCGTGGGCACCCCACAACGTCGAAAAATACTTCGTCATGTTGACGACCGCTGCCTTCGAAGCTCCATACGCAGGCGACTTCAGAAACGGAACATCACCGGGAAGGTGGTCATAGAACCGCTGATCGGGAGACACCGAGGCGTACAGCGATCCGATATTGATGATCGAGCCGCGGCGGCGCTGAGCCATTGCAGAGCCGAACACCTGCGTGACCTGAAACGTCCCCATCAGATTCACTTCAAGCATCCGGTTGAACTGTTCGATTGGCAGATCCTCGATGCGTGCCCGCGTGCCGCCGGAATCGGGCGGTTGATCGACACCCGCGTTGTTGACGAGAACGCTGGCCGGACCGATACGTGCGTCAACGGCCGCGGCCGCGTCCATGATCGATCGTCGATCGGTGATGTCGCAGTCAAAGCGCTGGACTTGACCGGGCGCGCGCTGCTCGAGTGCGCGAAATGCAGAAGAGGCGGAAGCCCCCGGCAGCTCCAAAGCCGCCACCTGCGCCCCCGCATCGACGAGCGCTTCGATCCAGATCGGCCCGAGTTTGCCGCAGGCGCCAGTGACGACTGCGATCTGACCGTCGAGGCGAAACCGATTGCTCGACGCCGCTCCGGACGGATCTGTCACGAACGAGCGAGCTCGACGTCGGGCTTCGTTAGCACCTCGAAAGTGAGGAAATCGTCTTCCATCAGCGGCCGCAACGTCACACGACCAAGGACATTGTTCAGCTCGCACGGTGGAATGCCACCGCCGGGCGATTTCATGACGATGTCCGCAGGGCCGAGGATGTGCCCGCTCGGCAAATCGCGAGCGACAACGAGACTCTTGCCCATCTTTGTGATGGGCGCCCTTTCACTCTCGTAAATCTTCTTGACGCCATTGCCGAGCGCCTTGTGCGTGCGCTCGAGGTCGCGAACCATCTTGCGCAGACCCACTGGCTCCAGTGAGAAGGCGTGATCGGTTCCCTTGCTCGCGCGGTTCAGCGTGAAGTGCTTCTCCACGATCCGGGCGCCCAGCATGTAGGCGGCGAGGGGCATCGCGATCCCGTTGTCGTGGCTCGAGAAGCCGATGACCGCGTCCGGAAAGCGCTCACGGAACGTGCTGATCACGCGAAGGTCGAGCTCCTCGAATGCCGCCGGATACCCCGCCGTGCACTGCAGGATGGCGAGCTGCGGGTTTATCGGCATGATCGTCTCGTACGCGCGCTGCACGTCGCCAAAGACGGCGCCGCCGGTAGAGATGACAACGGGTTTGCCGAAGCTCGCGACGTGCCGCAGCAGCGGCGTGCTCTTCAGATCACCAGACGCAATCTTGTACGCGGGGACATCCAGATCGTGCAGGAAGTCGGCGCTCGCCAGGTCGAATGCGGTGGCGAAGAAATCGAGGCCGAGCTCCGCCGCGAACTTCTGCAGTTCGCGATACTCCTCGAGCCCGAATTCCAGGAACTCGCGGTGCTCGCCGTAGGTCGACCCAAAGCTGTTCTCGTTGTCGTACGGTTTGTTGTAGGCGGCGCGGGTGTAGAGGCCCCGGTTGTCGCGCTTCTGCAGCTTGACGGCGTGCGCTCCAGCCAGTTTTGCCTCGCGGAACAATTCGCGCGCCTTCTCCACGCTGCCCTGATGGTTGTGCCCGATTTCAGCGATGACATAGCACCTGGACTGATCGCCGATCTCGTGCTGCCCGATCCTGATCGCTCCTGCCAATGGTCTCCCCCTACGCTTCGACGACCGGCCGCAGCTGCGCGACCAGCTGATCCCATCCGTAGTCGGCATGCGCGATCTCCCGCGCGGCGCGACCAATCTTCTCCGCCTCCGCACGCTCCGGAAGGCGCTCGCAGCGATTGATGTCGATGACGTTCTTCAGGTGCACGAGCCGGTTCGGCGAGTGCTCGTCAAGATTGGTAATCACCGCGCAGCCGACTTCCATCGCGGCGTTCACCGTGGTGTTGTTCGCGCGCAGCCCCTTTTCAAAGAACGCCGCCAGGAATGTGCAATCGACCAGATGGTTGAAGACCGCCGTGTCGGACAGATACCCCATGAAATAGACGCGTCCGTTGAAGATGGACTGCAGCTCCTCGAAGCGCACGACAAACGAATCGTCAAAGCTGGTGTTTTCGTGGATCGCCGTCGAAACGAACACCGAATAGGTCTTGCCTGTCGCCTCGAGCAGCTCGAGAAGCCTTCGGTAGAGCGGAACCCTGATCTTGTGCGCCATGCCGAAGGTGAAGATCTTTACCTCCGTATCGTCGAATCGCTGGGGGTTCAGCAGGGTTCCCGGGCAGAACGCCTCGACAATATCGGGACGCGCCGGCCGCAGCTGTTCGAACAGCTCGCGATTGCCGCACGACACACGCGCGGCGCCGGACAACATCCGTTTCTCGAGCGCTGTACTGCCGAAGGCGTGCAGAAACAGCTCGAACTCGCCCGTGTGTCGCTCAATCCAGGTGTCGAGCGCCAGCGCGTCCTCGGCTGAAAACTCCGACATCTTCAGCGACAGCAAAGGCCGGCGGTAGAGCGCCAGCTCCGATGAACCGATGCGGACGACAGGCAAGTCGAGACGGCGCGCCAGGATCGCGTTGAACTTTGCGATGCCGCACGTCCATGGATTCAGGTGATAACCGGCTATACAGTCGATCAAACGAACCTCAGGGCCTGGAACTGTTTTGCGGTTGCGGGGAGCGCACAGCCCAGCCGTTCGGACGCGCGCAAGTGGCCATTCTACTGCAGCTTGGCGGCTTCCCGCTGTCCCGCCATCGCCTCGATCAAATACGGCGGACGCCGCCGCGACTCTTCCAGCGCGCGCCAGACGTACTCGCCGACGACGCCGACCGCGATCAACTGGAGTCCGGCGAGGCCGACGATCAACGACAGCAGGAGCAGCACTCCTCCACCGAGCTGCGGCAACAACGCAACGGCGGAGATCGACAACACGAGGCAGCACGCGAGCAATGCCAACCCAGCGTAGGTGCAGAGCCGGATCGGAAGATCGGAGAACGATGTAACCGAATCGACAACAAGCTTGATCTTCCGCGCGAGCGTCCACCCGGATTGTCCCGACAACCGCGGCTGCTTGTCGTACTCGACGAACTCCTGCCGAAAACCCAACCACGTAATCAGCGCGAGCACGCTGACGTTTCGTTCGGAAAAGCGCCGGAAGGCGTCGACGACCACGCGATCGAGGAGGAAGAAATCCGCGCCTCGCGCCGGCATCTCGGTCATCCCGACAAGCCGCCGCATCATCCAGTAATACACCGCGGCGAACCCTCGGTGTGACGCTTCGCCAGGCTGGACGCGCCGCGTGGCCCACACAACCTGTGCACCCTGACGCCATCGCGCGACCATTGTCGCGAGTGTCTCGGGAGGATCCTGCAGGTCGGCGGCCATCATCACGGCCGCATCCGAATCAACTTGATGAAGACCGCAGGTAATCGCCACGTGCGACCCTGAGTTGCGAGAAAGCCTGAAGCCGCGTACGCGCGCGTCCCGGAGCGCCAGCGCTTCGATCACCGCGAACGTGTCATCCCGCGAATGGTCGTCGACGACGATCCATTCCCAGTCGCCACCGACGTCTCGCAGCGCGGCCACGAGACGCTCGTACAGCGCCGGCAGGTTGGCGGCTTCGTTGAACGCCGGCGTCACGATGGAGATCATTCGCGATTTGTGATTTGTGATTTACACGTCCCGAATAACGCGGGCGATTGTATCGACGACCCTGTCTTGATCTTCTTCGGTCAATTGGTGAAACAGCGGCAGGATGACGGTTGTCTCCTGCGCTTCTTCGCTCTGGCTCAGGCTGCCGGCGGCGCGCCATGTTCCCGCCGGATACGCGGGTTCACGGTGCGCGTTCATCACCCCTCGACGCGTGGCGATCCCTGCGTCGAGCATCCGCTGCATGAACGTGCGCTGATCGATCCAGGCACCTAGGCGGACCGCGTAGCTCTGCCAGTTGCTTCGAGCCCACTGTGGTTCGCGCGGGACAACGAGCTCATCAACCGATCGGAGACCCGCGTCATACCGCGCGGCCAGCTCCCGCCGCCGCGCGACGATCTCCGGCAGCCGCTTCAACTGCTCGCGTCCGATGGCCGCCTGGATGTCCGTCATACGGTAGTTATAGCCGGCTATCGGATACTCCTCGAAGACGACCTGAGTGGACGAGTGCCGCACGGCGTCAGGGACACTCATGCCATGCTGCCGCAAAAGACGGAATGCGCGATCGAGATCCGCGCTCCTCGTCGTCAGCATCCCCCCGTCGCCGGTCGACAGCAGCTTGCGCGGATGAAATGAAAAGCACGCAATGTCGCCGTGTGGCCTGCCGAGTCGCTGCCAGGCGCCGTCCCATTCGATCTCACTGCCGATCGCGCATGCAGCATCCTCGATGAGCGGCAGCCGGTGCCGCGCTGCAATCGCGGTCAGCGCCCGAAGGTCACACGTCATCCCGATCTGATGCACCGCAAGGATGGCTTTCGTCCGAGGTCCGATCGCCGCTTCGACAAGTCCGGGATCGATGTTGAACGTCGCCAGATCGATATCGATCAAAACCGGAACCGCGCCGCAATAACGAATAGCGTTCGCGGCGGCGATAAATGAGTGGCTGACGGTGATGACCTCGTCACCGGCCGCGACACCCAGCGCCACGAGCGCGACATGCAGCGCCGTGGTGCAACTGGACACGGCGCACGCATGCGGCGCACCGACGACATCCGCAAACTCCCGTTCGAACGCGGCCACCTCCGGACCCTGCGTGATCCATCCAGACAGGATGACGCGGCGCGCGGCCGCAGCTTCCTGCTCGTCCATCCACGGACGTGCGACGGGAATGATCGTGTGTACAGCCACGGCAGGTCGGTGGTGGGTGGTTAGTGATTGGTGGTTATCGAATTCACGTCCCAATTGCGAACAACTTCCTGTTGGAGCAGCTGCTCCGGCGAGGTGTTCCCCGAGCGATACCAGTCGCGCAGCATCGTCAGCCCTTCTTCCAGCCCCACCTTCGGTTCATAGCCGAGCAGACTCTTCGCCTGCGACATGTCGGCATACAGCCGCAGCACGTCACCGGGGCGCGCTTCGTCATGAAGCACCTCCGCGCCCGGACGCTCGGTGATTTCGGCGACGGCGCGCGCCAGGTCGTTGATGGACAGCTCGAATCCGCTCCCGAGATTCAGCGTGCGGCCGACCGCCGTCGCCGTTGTCGCCGCGAGGATGATGCCGCGCGCGGAGTCGCTCACGTACGTGAAGTCGCGCGTCTGCGTTCCATCTCCAAAGATCACCATCGGCTTGCCCGCCAGACAGCGCAGCATGAATTTCGGGATCACTTCGCCGCTGTCGCCTTCGTGGTGGCTGCGGGGACCGTAAGTGTTGAACGGCCGTACCACGACGGTCGGAAAGCCATAGGTACGGTGATAGGCGCGGGTGTACGCCTCGCCCGCCAGCTTCGACCCGCCGTAGACCGTGCTCGGAAACGTCGGATGCTCCTCGGTCATCGGCACTCGTTGCGCGGTGCCGTAGACCTCGGAGCTCGAGACATACACGAATTTCGGTACGCCTGCCGCACGGCTGGCTTCGAGCAGCCGCAAGGTGCCTGTCGCATTGACGTCATGATTTTCGAGCGGCGAATGGACCGAATGCCGGACGCCGAGACACGCGAGGTGATAAACGACCTCGGCGTCCCGAAGGAGCGGCGCGTAGGCGCTGACATCGCGAACGTCATATTCGAGCAGCGCCACGCGACCCTCAACATCGGCGAGATTCTCCCGCTTGCCGTTGACGAGGTTGTCGATCACGACGACCGGCGAGTCGTCCGCGGTGAGCTGCCGGACCAGCTCGGACCCGATAAAGCCCGCGCCCCCTGTAACGATGGTGCTCGTACGACTCACGAGGAATGCTCGATTGACTCCAGTTCGAGAATGTCGATCTGATCCAGCACCGCCAGGTCCAGCGGCGTGAAACGCGCCGCGTCCATTGAGTTGAAGGCGTGCCGCGCCGCATAGAGGTGCGGTGTCAGGAAATGGTCGTCCGCGTACACCGCCACCGTGTCGGTCCCCAGCATCGGCGCCAGCCACGCGAGGCTTCCACACGTGCCAACGAAACGTGTCGCGCGTCGAATGACTTCAGTCTGCACCGCCAGATTGTTCTGAGGCGTCAACCAGCCATCGAGGGTAATCAGCCCCGGCACGCCCTTGAACACGTAGTCGTCGTGCTCGTCGAGCGAGAGATTCGTATTCAGCGCAACAACGGGGTACCGGTGGCTGATGCGCTCAACGAGATGACGGAGTTGCTCGCGGTGCGCGGGCGTATCCACGAGGGCACGTCCCGTATAGAACTTCACGGCGACGAACGTGTCCGGAAGCCTCGGCAGATCGACCGAGGCGATCGTGGTTGCGCGCTCGTACTCGGTGTAATCGAGCACCGACTGCAGCGAGTCGTTGCCGAGCCAGAACTGGCGAAGCAACTGAAACATGGTCGAGGGGTGTAACACCGCGGAAGCGAGAATCCCGACGCTGGCGCGGGCGCGGCTGAGAATCTCCTGATCGAAATCCGACACGGCGAGTTGCTTTTGATCGGCCTCGCGCTGGCGTGCCTGGTTGCGCGACGCGAATTCCTCCGCACCGAACAAGTCGAACTGTTCGACGTACCTCGAGGCAATGCCCGCGTACCACGCGGAGACGCCGCCCCGCGAGAGCGCGATGATGCGGTCGGGATCCACGTCGTAGTGCCGCGTGAACCAGCGCAGGAAGGGAACCCAGTACAGCGCTTCATAGCCGACTTCGGAAAGCCATGGACCGACGATGATCGGGCCAGGACTCGTCGCGACGGACCTCAGGGTGCGGCGGACCGAGACGTCACGCGCGATGACCGGCCACGTGCGATGGCGTAGCCGATCCCAGTAACGTGAGGTGCGCACCAGGCCTGCATACGCGTGCTGCGCCGCGTCACGGCCGCGTTCGCTCCCGAGCTTGACCTGTGCGCGAGCGTGCTTATGAGTCTCACGCACGTCCTTCTGCCGACGCAGCGTCCAGTGGCGGCCGCGGCGATAGAGCTGTGCGGTCCGGTTCCAGACGACACGGGCGAGGTTCTGCGCGGCGAGGGAAATGCTCATGCGGACGACCGGTCGCCCGTATCCCTGTCGTGCCCACTCCGCCAGCGAAGGAACGTCGCCGGTACGCCGGCGACGATGGAGAACTCTTCGACATCACGGGTGACGACCGCGCCTGCGCCGACGATGGCTCCCTTGCCGATCGCGACACCCGGAAGGATGACTGCGTTCACGCCGATATCTGCCCACGCGCCGATGCGGGTAGCCTTGATCTCGAGATCGGTCTGAATGATCGGAACATCGTGCGGCTGCCCCGTATGCTGCGACCCCAGCGCCCGCGCCCCCGGTCCCCACCCGACGTACTCACCAATGACGAGATCGCGCGCATCGAGATAGCTCTGTGGTCCGATCCACGCATAGTCGCCGATGATGCATCGCCCTTCCGCGCGTCCCTGGATAAACGCCATTTCACCAATGAACACGCCGTCCCCTATCTCAAATGTCTCGAAGTGCGCGCCGATGGCGCCGCGGCCAATCCGGACGGCATGGCCGAACCGCTTCGCCAGCGCCCGCCATGCGGCGCGCCGCATACGTGCGGCGTGTTCGTCCTCGCCAAGGGCATGCGCGGAGGCAAGCTGCAGGATCCCTTCGCGCGACTTCGATTGACGGAGGTTTTCGCCGAACGCCACCCCGTCTTCGGGTTCCCCGCCAAACGGCAGGATGCCGTGAACGCGACGG
>JACXTT010000419.1_pt1 | contig 71607 bp, 73 predicted proteins | sample 9270951 | NCBI WGS metagenome assembly JACXTT01 (sample SAMN15532306, study PRJNA645909) | rock metagenome | isolation source: weathered quartz diorite | place: Puerto Rico | collected 2017-06-21
TGATGGCAAGCAGTTCCAACGGGTCAACGGTAGTGTCGAGATTAAGCCGAACAGTATCGTGAAGTTCGGGTCGGGCACTATCGTGAGGCTCGAGAATGGATGACGGAACCCAAAGACATCGCAGACTTGCTGAGTAAGGCCAAGGAAAAACTCTCGGGTCCTCTCTTGCCGTCAAAGGATGTTGACAGGGTCATTTTCGTGGGAGATACCCACACAGCCATAGATGTAACGGAGAAAGTTTTCGAGAAATATTACGAGGATGCCGACCTCATCGTGTTCTTAGGAGATTATGTGGACAGGGGCAAGACAGGAATGGAAAACCTGGCTCTGATCACCTCCCGCTTCCTGGAAGACCCGATGAGGATCGTTATGCTTAGGGGAAACCATGAGAGTCCACTTACAAACCATCACTACGGGTTCGTCGAAGAAGTGACCGAGAAGCTGGGCCCGTCCGGTTACGATGCGTTCAAAGCGTTCTTTGAACAAATGCCCTATGCGATAATCGTGAACCAGCATCTTTGCCTCCACGGCGGAATCGCCCAGGGATTGAACGACGTCTCAGAGATTGCCGCGCTGCCTCGCCCAGACGAGAACCCGGATGACCCAACAGCGTTCCAACTCCTGTGGAATGATCCGAGAGAAATGATCGACGGATTCCTGCCGAGCGTCAGGGGAGACGGTGCATATTATTTTGGGGAAGACGTGACCAAAGAATTCTTGTCGAAGAATTCCCTCAAGGGAATCATCAGAGGCCACGAGGTAGTAGATGGCTTCCGAGAAGACATGGGTGGCAAGGTAATTACCGTGTTTTCAAGCCGATATCATGGAGCTTCCGCTGGCATTCTGATAATGGATGATGAGAAAATGGAGAAGGTAACAATATGACAATCTCCGTGAGGACCGAACTGAGCCACAACTACTCGTACGACAGCGCGATCGACGCGATCTTCAAGGTAACTCTAGTAGCCGAACGAAGAGCCGAAGCCAAGGGTTTCCACCATATCATCGTTATCGACACGAGCACCTCGATGGCCGGGCAGAAGATGGAACTCGCGAAGAAGGGTGCGGAGGAATACGCAAAGCGAATACCCCCCGGAAATAGAATATCAATAATCACCTTCTCTGACTCAGTCCACAACTATCCGCAAAACGACATTAGCAAGATTCTGCCAGGCATTCGCGCCGCTGGGCTAACTGCACTCTACGCCGCTCTCCAGTCCACTTTCGAGCTAGCAAACAAGACTGGCGGACAAGGCTGGATACTCCTGCTCACCGACGGCGAGCCCACCGACGTTATGAAGCCCGAGCTTTACTCGAAACTAAAAGTTCCCGGAGGATACAAGATGATCGAGTTCGGCATAGGAGATGATTACAAGGAATCCATTCTCAAAGCCCTGGCAGACTCCTCAGGAGGGACGCTTTACCACATTACCGACGCACAAAACCTGCCCGTCCTCATGCAAGACAGCGCAGTTGATCAAGTCGCAGGGCGAAACTTCCGTATCGAATTCGGAAACCCAGAAGTGAGCGTCCTAAACTACAAGGGTCCCCCGGTTGAAATTAACGCGCTAGAATCCATCGTTAGAATATGGGGCCAAGTACGCCTGCCCGCCGGATTCAAGGGTGAACTGATGAACGTGCAGGTCACCTACAACGATGCCACCGATGGGTCGAAACAGACCGCGAGGTCCCCTGTCAGCGTCAGAACGGCTAAGAACAATGAAGAATACCAGTCAGGCATCCGCAACAACCTGATCTCCGAGTTCGCCTACTACCGAGGCCTTGAAGACTATTACAAACAATTGTCAGCCGGCCAGTTGAAGGAGGCGACCAGAACAATGCAACAGCTATCGTCGAACGCGGAGCAGACACGGCGTGCGGACTTGATAGAGTCCACCCGAGTACTTTCTGACAAGCATGAGGAAACTGTGAGGCTCGGAGGCAGCTCTGAAAACACTAAGAAGCTCGCCAAGGTCGCCGCAAGCGAAGCGACAAAGAGAACGAGAGGAAAGTAGCAGGCGCGCGTCTAGGGCAGGCGAGCCACTAGCTTCATCATTTCAGCATAATGATGCTTGATGATGTCGGCGCCCTGCGTTCCCATCATCTTCTCCGCGTTGCTCTTGCATTGTTCGATCGCCTGCTCAATACCCTCCTTTGTGGGATTAACGTAGTCGACGCCACACTGACCGAACACTTGAGTCACGAAACCCTTGACCTGAGCGCTAAGAACATCGTCGGTCACCTGCATACGAAGCACCCCAGCGAATTCTCGATTTGCACTCTCAAAACATCGAAGAAGCTCATCCCTTACAAACTGGGGAGTGACTAAACTGTTCGGGACAACCGGTGCACGATAGCTTCGGAACATAATCATCCTACATGACGTATGTTATATAAAGCCGTATCTCTCAATCAATATAGGATTCCTGGAGATGGACGCGGAATACTCAGGACCGCCGGACAAGAAGCTCCTCGACGCGTTTAACGAACAGATCCGGCCCAAGGCTCCACACTGGTCCAGCGATGGAACAAGAATCGAGCGCCCCACTCCGCTGGTTGACATTACCCGAGATCTAATGGAGTGCGCTAAGTCACAGTATGGGCTAAAGCTCGACGCAACACGGGCTCTGATACTGGCTAAGTTCGAATCCGAAATCTACGGCGGGTCCGTAAAAGTCAGGCCGGCGGTACAGATAATCGAACAAGCTATCCGCTCAGGCAGACTGCACACTGGTCAGACGGTTTTTGAGGCTACTTCGGGCAATTTTGGCATTGCGCTCGGACTCTTGAGGAGTTTGGGGCTGGAAGTTGTAACGCTTGTCTCCAGGAAACTCCAGGAAGGTGTCACCGACGAACTATCCAAGGAAGGCGTGAAGACTGTCAATCTCGACATGGACATATGTCCCGCCCCCGGATTACAAATTGACCAAAACCTCGCCTTGGCCAAGGCCACCGCCTCCGCTGTCAGGGAACAGTTGATCAACTACGGGCTGAATGAAACTCTGTTTGACAAGGCAAGGCCAGAAGTTGAACAATTACTCGCCAGGCAAGACGTGATAGGACTTGCCAAACTCCTTGCGAAGGCCTATGGCGGTTTCTGTCCTGAGCAATACGACAACGATCAAAATGTCCAATCCCATGAGACCATTACCGGACCAGAAATCGACCAGCAACTCAAGGAAATGGGAAGATCGCTTGGGGACTTCACTATCCTCTGCGCCTTCGGAACCGGGGGAACATCGACAGGGCTCAGCAAATACGTTGCCAAAAAGTACGGGACCCGAAACGTTCACGTAGTATACCCATTAGGTAGCCAAGACGTCGCAGGAATACGAACAAGAGAAAAGTCCGAGGGCCTCAAGTTCTACCTCCCAGAGCTCTACGCCGGACAGCACGAGGTTGACTATCAGGCCGCTCAACCACTGCTGAGATTTCTCGCAGGCAAAGGATACAATATTGGAGAGAGCGGTGCACTGGCCCTCTATGGCTGCCTCCAAATGCTAAACTATGGAGTGGGACAAAACTTCATAGTAATCATAGCCGATGGTTCGGAGAAGTATTCCAAGGTCATTGGGCCCACTGAGCCGCCTCGTTACGAGATCACTGTAGACGAAGCTCGGACGAACCCGGCCGAGTTCGGAGCTGTCCTATGGACGCACACGACCTTTGCGCCAAGGCCCGAAGGGGTCGAGTTGATCGCGTCCGCGTTACAAGTTGGGCCAGGGAACGTCAAGGTCATGAGGGCTCGAGACGTTCAGGCGATCGTTTCAGGGCAACCTCTCCCAGAAGGCGTCTTGAAACTCATTCCCGATAAGCGCAAGGTCCTTCTTGTTTGTATGGTCGGCGCCACGTCTTTGAGGGTAGCAGAGCTGCTTGGTGACCGAGGAATTCAAGCATTAAGCGTTACCGGCGGAATAATGAACCTGCCCGAAGCTAACGGGAAATCACCTCCGGAGATCATCCAAATTGCAAGCGAGTGAGGCTCAGATAAGCACAATAGCTCAAGGCAAGATGGTGGGCCCGGCCGGATTCGAACCGGCGACCGTCAGGTTTCTCGCGCCCTAGTCGTGCAGGCGTTGATATGAGCCTGCCGCTCTTTCAGGCTATCCTTTCAGGAGAAGTAACCTAGCTGAGCTACGGGCCCCACAGAACGCAAGCCGCTGACTCTTCCAATTCTTAACCTTTGACGCTAACCACAAGACTGAGCGTTCGGGTTCATGTTGGCGTGCAAAGCGTGCTTTTATCATAGTCAAAGTGGACCATAATCCAAATCGAGAATGAAGATCAAATTCATGGGAGCCTGCCAAGAGGTGGGCAGGTCAGCTTTTGCCGTGAACGTGGGGGAGAAAGATGTCGTCCTCGATTATGGCGTGATGGTCAACCATCACGTCGGCTTCCCCATGCACATCCCACCAAAGGAAGTCGAGGCGATCATCCTTACGCACGCTCATCTGGACCATGTTGGTTCGGCTCCCCTCTTCTTCGTCCACGGAGGCGTACCGATCTATGGTGTACAGCCAACATTCACGCTGACGACCCTAATCATCAAAGACTTTCTCAAACTAAGTGGCTACTATCTGCCCTATGAATACCTCGACTTACAGACGATGCTAAAACATGAACAAGAGGTTCCCTACAGGCAGCCTATTGATGTTGGCGGGGGAAAAGTGACCTTGCTCAACGCGGGGCACATACCCGGAAGTGCCCAAACCTTGGTTGATTATGAAGGAAAACGACTGCTCTACACGGGAGATTTCAACCGACAACCTACTAGACTGGTTGACGGTGCCGACCCAGAAGCATACAAGAACTTGGACGGAATAATCATTGAGGGCACCTATGCAACGGAAGACCATCCAGTTAGGGAAGAGCTAGAGAAAGAATTCGTCAGCAAGATTACAGAGGTTGTTGAGAGAAAAGGCATTGTTCTAGTTCCCGCCTTTGGAATAGGAAGATCCCAGGAACTCCTTACAGTACTCTCCGCCCACAACTTTGAACATCCAGTCTATGTTGACGGGATGGCCCTGGACGCAATGGACCTCCTGCTCAAGCACCCGGAGGCTCTCCGCGACGCTCGCATCTTCGAACGGGCAACCAAGACCGCTCACTGGATAGAAAACTGGCACGACAGGCGAAAAGCCGCGAAAACCCCTGGCGTCATAATCTCCCCAGCGGGGATGCTGAAAGGTGGAGCTTCCGTCTTCTATATGGAGAACCTAGCTGGTGGGAAGGAGAACGCGGTCTTTCTGGTTAGCTTCCAAGTTCCGGGGAGCCCAGGCCGAATACTCCTAGAGCGTAGGAAGTTCGTACTCCATGGTCAAGCCCGCCCCGTCGAAGCTCAGATCGAACGTTTCGATTTTTCGTCTCACGGCGGACGGAAGGAATTGGAGTTGACCTTGTCGAATCTGGACAAGAAAACCAAGGTCTTCGTCGTTCACGGCGCTGAGGGAAACTGTAAGAGACTCGCGGAGTGGGCTTCGAAAGAGATGGGGCTTGAAGCGAAGGCTCCGAAAACGGGCGAGGTCCACGAAATTTGAGCAATGATCCCTTGCCGACAAACTCTACCTCCGACTCCACAACGCACACTCCGAGCGTCCAGCCAGAAAAACAACGCAGGAAGTTTGTCCCACAGCTCTATCACCTTTATCCGATATTCTTCAGTTTCGCGGTCACCGGTATTCTCGGAATCCCTTTCTATGTTAGTGGATTTGAGCCCCAGAAATACAGCAACTTCCCTGACACCTATGCTGGCGCCAGCCTAAACGCGTTGGTTTTCATTGCAACTCTGACAGCGAGCGCTACCGGGATGCTGTTGCTCGTGAAGAGACGCAAGAAGCGAACGCTCCAGAGCCTGGTAAAAGCTGGGCTGATCCTCATGTCGTTCGTCGTGACACTATGGTATGGTACTTACGTTGCCCTAATTATCGACCCATCTACAGATTTCACTCTACAACTCTTGGTAATATCGGCCGCGGTGGCTGGGGCGCTCGCTTTGCTAGTGTATGGAAAAAACAAGAAACTGCAAGCACTTGGAGTTACGACGGTGGGCGCTTCTACGGGGCTCTTTCTGGGAGAATCGATCCCGTTGCTTACCGCATTCGCCATAATTCTCGCCTTGGTTGCCTACGACACGGTTTCCGTGTTCAAGGGTCCCATAGGCGCGCTAGCAAAGAGTGTGGAGATAGGAGATTTGACCGGGGCTGTTTTCACATATCGTGACTTGACGATTGGAATGGGAGACATCGTCTTCTATTCTTTGGTGGAGGCGATCGCACTTCTCCAATTTGGAGTGATTCCATTCTTCGCCGCCGGGATTGGCGTGATTGTCGGAGCCTATCTTGGTTTCAAAGCCCTAAGCAGGTTCCAGGTATTCCCTGGGCTCCCATTCGCCCTTCTTCTGGGTACGGGAGCAATGTTCGGGTCCGTGCTTGCCCTCGGTGTGCCGATAGTATGGTAGACTCGACCCTAGGCAAGGATAAGCGGAATCAGTCCTTCTAAGCTCCTAAGAACCACATCTGGACGAATTCGACCGTAGCTTGTCTCCTGCCCAGTCTTCCTGACAACGAGGACGGTCTTGATACCCAATGTCGACGCCCCTCCTACATCGTTCCTCGGGTCGTCTCCGACATGCACACATTCCTTCGACCTGACGCCTAATTTGTTCAGAGCATACGAGAATATTCCCGGGTCCGGCTTGCGAATTCCGGTCAGAGCAGATGTGACAAGGAGGTCTACGTATGATCCGAATCCAACTTTTCTTAGAATTTCGTACGCTGCTTCGTGCGACGAGACATTTGACACGATAACTACTTTCAGGCGGCTTTTGATCGATTTCAACACAACTCTGGCATCTCGATATTCAATCGCGTGTGCAGCCCGGCTCTCCGCGACAATTTGGGTGGCCCTCTCAACCATGCTTGAAGCGGGTTCTGCGCCGATTGAATGTCGAAGAAGCTCACGCATCCAAGAAGAAATCGGAATTTCCACGTTGTGAGTTGTCCGGATGGGCTGGTTGTGCAGATATCCCTCTTGATAGAGCCTGAAGAGTTCATCCGGGCTGTGCTCGAGCGAGAGCTCATTTGATATCCGCTGGAGGGCCTCCCGCGTGACAATATTGTCCTCGATATTTTGTGTCACGAGGGTTTCCCCGAGATCGAAGAAAACGACCTTTGGTGTGAAAGCGGTCATCTTGGTAGACTCACGGACATGGGTTGCATGTCATTACCTAAAGACCAACTGCTCAATCGCCCATCCCAAAAAATACCTAGGCGGAGATGAATGTTCCGTGTCAATTTTGACAATCCAAGCAGACATCCCGGTGGAGAGTCTCCTAGGAACTCGGCCAAGTGGAAGCTGATTGCTGTTGCCCTATCATCTAAGAAATCTCTTCTTGCATCTTAGAAGTTCACATGACTAACGGAACGTAGAACGTCGCAGTCTTTATGGAATGCCGTGATCACTGAGGGTTGAGGACGAGCTTGCCAATCGAGTCGCTTCCGCGTGCCCACTCTGAACGTTTTGGCTGGCTAGACAAATCCAACTGGAGGGACCTGGACAACCGGCGGAACCTGCGGAAGGTTGATCCCGCCCTTCGCGAGATAATACAACTGCTCAACAAGAAAGGATACAAGACATACTCGTCCTGTAGCGGAGGTCATAGTACAGACCTCAGTAGACGGCACCAACAGCATATGGAAGGGTACATCGCCTTTTCGCCACCCAGTAGGGTCTCGGTAGACCTTTACTTCACGCTTTTAGGGAAGACTGATCACTTTCAGCTGTCTACTAACATCGGGATTCTAGACGAGGATAACGAAGTTGATCATACGGTCTTCTCTGAACTCCGCTGGCAACTTCAGGACGGTCGGAAGCATCGTAATGAGTACTATCGCGAGCTCTTTGACCGCCTGAGAAGGGCGGTAGAACGGTTACCTTATGGTGACCCATCTCAAGACAGGAAATTTGCAGGAACGTTCTTCGGTAGAGGAAATGCCCGCCGTGGATTTCGAATAGTGGACGAGCAGCACAAGAGATTTCACTGACCTCCCCGGAACATTTTATAGCCGGCAATCTCGACGTTTCGGGAGGAAGCAAGCACATGCCGGCTGAGATATCCAATACTGACCAGTTTGTCACTCTCTCTGAGACAGCTTCGGAGTGCCGTGTAAAACGGCAAAAGGACCTGGTGAAGCTCAAGCTTCGGACACCTAAGCAATTGTACACCTACAAGGTCAAAGTCGAGAGGGCAGATGACATCATTCGCCGGCTCAAATGTGAAGTCGTCGAAGTCTAGCTGTCGCTACTCCTCGCTCAAGGCTCAGATTAACCTCCGTGAGCCACAGGGATAATTGTGACCTTCGTGTCGGGTTGAACGATCGCTTTTAGCCCTCCGAACAAATTACAGTCTTGTTCATTCAGAAGAATTATCACATTCGGGCGGGGGTCCTTTGTGCCCGAGTCGACGAGGAACTCCTCGAACTGACGTTTCCCGATCGTCTCGAGTAGTTTCAGAACCAAACCTGAAACTGTCTGCCGGGTGTTGAGAGTGAGCTCAATTTGTCTTGTCCCCGCTGCTGATGCGAGAACACCTATGAGCTTGACATGAACACAAATTCGAGGCGAATCAGTCTGGGCAGGCGTTTCAAGTCCGATCAGCTCATTCAAAGAGAAACACTTCCTCCATGTATCTTCGGCTTCCGATAGTTGAGCCCTCACCCAATCTAGTGAGCTTCATTCTACTCAGGTGATCTAAAAGCTTCCGTCGCGTATTTTGCATCTCTCCAGACACGAGCCAATCCACAGGGACCCTTGTTCCCAAAGGCCTTGACGGAATGAGATGTCTAGTAGATTTGGGCGGGTACATTTTGCCGGTCTTGACAGTGCTGATCACGTCAGACTTCGCGAGCTTGATCGTGGATAGAATGAGGGTCTTTTCGGGAAGCCTGTCCGGGAGAGAGTCCGTGTAGCTCACATCGTGCCCGTTTTCCCGAAGGGCCGACTCTACTCGAAAGCCTGCAACGACCGCTTCCAGAGTATCGAGAAATGGAGCGCGAGGTGTGAAGGCGGTGGCTCCCTCATCGCTCTCAATAACCGCAACAGCACTCCTCGCGTCCAACATTCTAGCGGCATCCGCGGGGCTCTCCTCCCTTGTAAGTAAGCCCAGTCTCTCAAGGCCTGGCATCACCTCATCAGACTTGGCGTTCGGGATCATGCGGTACCATCTTTCGATCGTTATTGTTGGATTCCGATAGTCGACCAGCGCGACAGGCGCCAAGCGACAGCGCAACTGTCTAAGGGCTAGCAGTCGGTGTGTTCCGTCTAGCACGATTCCAGTCTTGTCGTCAGCAATTATTGGGTGCCTGAGAACGCCGTCGGATCGAATGGAACTAGATAGAGCCGAGAGTTCGCCAGGGACAACTTCCTCGTGTGGCTTGAGGTTTTCGAGTGGTCGGACGGTTACAGTAATGGGTATCTTGGCTTGCTTGATTTCGAAATCGTTCATCTGCCGGTGCAAAACCAAGAACTCTCGCCGCTCTCACGGGAGGTTCTGCTTAAGATGTCTCCTTCCGATCTGAATATACCGAGATCAGGCTTCTTCTTCGTCAGCGCCCGCAATGCCTCCCTCGGGAGCGGAGGCTCTCGTCTCCTCGGTGATCTTCAGGCGCGTGATGTACCCGATAACTCTGTTTCTCATTCTCTTAGTCCGTGCTTCAACCAATAGGTTAAGCGCTTTTTTGTTCGCTTCAAAATCAGTGTTGAATTTGTCCGGATAGCGTGTGACTAGGTCTCTAGCCACTTTCTTTACGGCGGCTATCCGAACTTTCCCCAATCACACACTCTCTAGTTTCAAGGGTGGTTCGCTTCCCCTGAGGTTTAAATATCTTGGTTTTGCGAATTCGATGGACGGTTTCCTGTTTGGCAAAAGACGGGGAAATTTCATCCGCCGCAGTCCGCAGACTGATCCGGAAAGGAGGTGCAGGAAGAATCGGGGACGACGCAGCCGAGGAACTACGAAAGGTAATCGAGGAATTGGCTGTGCTGATCGCGAAGGAGGCTATCGAACTCTCGAAGCATGCAGGACGTAAGACGGTCAGGTCTGACGACATTCGATTGGCCGCGAAACGGGTCCAATTGTAGCAGCCCAGCGACTAGATTTCATCCAAGGGATTCCTGCCGGAAAAAGGTTTTTTAGACATAACACCAAACACCGACACCGATAGGTGTACAGTTAGTATTGGCGTATTTATCCGGTTCCGGACAGCAAGTCCTGATTTTGAAAGAAGGCTCAGGCCGAAGCCGTGGGAAGGATGCCCAACGGAGCAACATTAGCGCGGCTAGAATAGTTTCTGAAGTTATTCGTACAACACTCGGTCCGCGCGGAATGGACAAGATGCTAGTCGATAGCCTAGGCGATGTCACCGTCACCAGCGACGGAGCAACAGTATTAGACGAGGTAGATGTTCAGCATCCCGCCGCGAAAATGTTGGTTGAAGTAGCCAAGACACAGGATGACGAGGTTGGCGATGGAACGACTACGGCGGTCGTGCTGGCGGGAGAATTGTTGAAGCAGGCTGAAGGGTTGCTTGACCAGGGCGTGCATCCGACAGTTATCACGGCTGGCTATAGGAAAGCGGCCGACTTTGCGGTGAAGACATTGAACGAAGTCGCAGTTCCCGTAGAGTTGGATGATACCGAGAAATTGGAAAAGATTGCAGTCACTGCGATGCATGGTAAGGGATTGGGCTCCGGCACGGAGCACTTTGCAAAGATCGCAGTCGAGGCTGTTATGCAAGTTATGGAGAAACGCGGTGACTCTTACACAGCTGACATTGACAACATTCAGTTGGTAAAGAAGGAAGGGAAGAGCCTTCTCGACACGAGCCTAGTTAGGGGAGTAATCATCGATAAGGAGGTAGTCCATCCGGGAATGCCAAAGCGCATATCGAATGCGAAGATCGCGCTACTGGACACTCCAATGGAGATTGAAAAGACAGAGTTCAGTGCTGAAATAAAGATCTCCAACCCACAGCAAATGCAAGCTTTCCTCGACGAAGAGAACAACTTGATGAAGGAAATGGCAGACAAGATCAGAGAGTCCGGCGCCAATGTAGTCCTCTGTCAAAAGGGTATCGATGAAGTCGCCCAGTCTTTCCTCGCTCGCCACGGCATTCTTGCAGCTCGTAGAATCAAGAAATCCGACATCGAAAAGTTGGCCCGAGCGACCGGTGCTAAAATAGTGACGAACTTGGACGACCTAAGGAAATCAGACTTGGGCCAGGCGGGGCTTGTTGAGGAGCAAAAGATCGGGGATGACAAGATGATATTCATCGCCGACGCTAAGGACCCGAAGGCAGTAAGCATACTCATCCGGGCTGGACTTGAGAGGCTCGTAGACGAGGCCGAGAGGGCTTTGAAGGACGCACTTTACGTTCTAATCGACGTTGTCAGGAAGAACAAGATCGTTGCAGGGGGAGGAGCGGTTGAGACAGAGCTTGCCAAGCGTCTCCGAGACTACGCAACCAAAATCGGCGGAAGAGAGCAACTAGCGGTCGAAGCGTTCGCCGACGCGTTTGAATCGATACCCAGAACTTTGGCCGATAACGCCGGTCTGCAACCTATCGATATCATGGTAGCGCTAAGGTCCGCCCATGAGACTAGGGGCTTGTGGAGTGGTGTCAACGTCAACACTGGAAAGATCGTGGACATGATGGAAGAGGGAGTTCTTGAGCCACTAAAGGTCAAGGAGCACGCGATCCGGTCCGCGTCGGAAGTCGCCTCAATGATTCTCAGAATCGATGATGTCATCGCTGCGGCGAAACCTCCTCCGGCTCCGCCTGCTCCGCCCCATCCCGACTAATGAGCGAGGAACTCACTCCACGCAATTCTCATCGGGGGCAATTGGCCGCGCTCGATCGTTGAAGGCTAGTTTTTAAGGAGAATTAATTCTAGCCGGTCGATGCTCCGGTAGTATAGACCGGTCCGCAGCATCTCAGAAGCATGCTGACCGCAAGTATGCCGGACTCTCGATCCGGCGACCCGGGTTCAAAAGCGCGCCGAGTAAGTCGGAAGCTGAAATTCCCGGCCGGAGCACCACAAGAATCAAGAAATGCAAAGACAATGCCTCCTGTCATAGTTATCACCGGAACGCCAGGTGTCGGAAAATCAAACGTAGCAAGGAGCCTGGCCAAGCGTCTCAACTACTCCCATCTAGACATTAGCGGCATTGTCGAAAGAGAGAGGCTCTACAAGGCCATTGATAAGAAAAGAGAAACGCTGATCGCAGACAAAAAACGACTGGCGACCAGATTGCGCCAACTATTTGGAGAGAGGGCCCGAGGTTTCGTCGTCTCAACCCATTACCTGGATAGCCTGATCCCTTCCAGGATGGTGGTTCTTGCTTGCGTCCTGAGGCTCGACCCAACGCTACTGCGAAGACGACTTGTTCGGAGGGGCTGGGCGCGGAACAAGATCGCAGAGAATGTGGAGGCGGAGGTCGTCGGTGTATGCTTAGTCGAGGCCATTGACCAATATGGTCCTTCAAGAACATGCGAGATAGATTCGAGTCACAAGTCCAAGGAAAGGGTCATCAAAGAAATTCTAGGATTGATAACTAGCAATACCAAGGGTAGGGTTAAGGGCAAGGTCGGCGTTGTGGATTGGCTGGCGACCTACCAGCTAGAAAGCGGCGGCGAGAATGTTGGCTGAATCGAACATCGATTACAAGATAGTCACCTGCCCCTATTGTAAACAATTGTTGATCGCGGACGTTGACTATAGGAGCAAGTCTTGTTTTCAATGTGGCCGGAGGTTCGACCTTTCCGAGAGGCCTGTCCTAGGCTCGGCGAAGAATGCCAGGGAAGCTCGCGAAATACTCGCCAAGATGAAGATGCCGAGCACAAACTAAAGATGATATAGCGGTAAGCCGGCGGCGGTAGGCTTCAAGAGCACGTGAGAAACATTGTCGTCAACAGCTGACAGAAAATTCATGGAAGAGCTATCAGCACTGCTCCAGAGAGGCGTCAGCATTCTGACCTCGTCAGGACGGACCTTTACAGGGACGCTCTCTGGCATCGACACTGACACTTTGAGCGTTTGCCTGACTAATGCTCGCGATGACAAGGGTTCCGCCATGCACAAAGTATTTCTCAACGGCAAAGAGATTATGCAAATCTCAAGCTTCGAAAAACCGTTTGACCTTCAGAGTCTGGGAGACCGGTTGGAACGCGTCTTCCCAAGAATGGTAAGAGTAATGGAAGATGCAGGAGTGATCGTGGTGATGGACCGCATCCGGGTGTCGGAGAAAGGGATCATCGAGGGCTCAGGGCCTGCTGCAGAAAGGGTCCAGAAGGTCTACGAAGAATTCATCAGAGAGAAAGGACGCCCCCAGGCCTAGTTCGACTTCCAATTCGAGCTAGCATGCTAACCTCTAGGACTGACCATTGAGTTTCCGGGTCCACTCCAAAGATCTGCTAGCTCGAACAGGCACTATTCAGACAAAGAGCGGTGCCTTCCAGACCCCGCACATGTTTGCGGTGGTCGACCCTAATCGACCCGATATAACCCGGCAAATCCTTAGAGAGGTCAAGTCTGAGGCTATAATGACTAACGCGTATCTTTTGAAACGAGGCCAACAAGAGTCTGTTCCCGTCGAGCTACATGATCATCTGGGCTTCAAGGCAACCATTGCGACAGATTCGGGCGCATACCAGATTCTACAATTTGGCGAGGTTTCAATTGAGCCAACTGAGATTGTAAGGTACCAGGAGGAGATCAACAGCGATATTGCCGTCATCTTGGATGTCCCCACTGGATTTCGGGCGAACCTCCAAAGGGCAAGATGGACTGTCGACGAAACAATCCGTCGTGCCGACGAATCGTTAGCCGTCATGAAAAGAGATGATACTCTCTGGGTCGGACCCGTCCAAGGCGGAGTCCACCTTGCTGAGGTGGACCGGTCGGCACGAGAAATGGCAAAGCGCGATTTTGACATATATGCGCTTGGAAGCCCAACCGAGTTAATGGAGACGCAACACTTCGAAACACTTGTAGACATGGTCGTAACCGCAAAAAAGGCGCTGCCCATCTCGAAACCACTTCATCTCTTCGGGGCAGGACATCCAGCGATCTTTCCTTTCTTCATCGCGCTGGGTTGTGACCTTTTCGATTCGGCCGCGTATGCCCTGTACGCTAAACTGGACAAATACTTCACGCCTGAAGGCACCCTGCAGCTGGGCGAGGTCGAAGAGTTGGCGTGCGAATGTATTTCCTGCCGGTCAGTTACCCCCGACCAGCTTCGAGCCTTACCTGCCGAAGAGAGAGAAGTGGCTCTAGCGAAGCATAACTTGAGCATATGCATGACCGAATTGAGGAGGATTAGAGAGGCGATCAGGACTGGCCGATTGTGGGAGCTGCTGGAGGCAAGGGCCCGCGCACATCCTGCATTGAGACGCTGCTTTCATCGTCTTGGGTATCATACAGGGTTTGTGGCGCAGTACAATCCAGCGGTCAAGCTTCATGGCATCTACTATTATGGCGAGTCTTCTAGACTCAGACCCGAAATCGTTCAATATTCGGTAAGACTTCTTGCTGCTGTTGAGGGTCAAACCAGAGAACGGCTAGTGCTTCTGCCCGCGGGTTGGCGGAGGCCGTTCCACCAAGACCCAGGGTTGGAGTCCACTGTCCGAGAACTCCGTGATCTTGATCACGTCTCCGTGCTCTTCTACTCTCTCCCATACGGGCCCGTCCCTCTGGAACTGGATGAAGCCTACCCCATACCTCACACTGACATATTCGACCAGAAGTCCAGTGATGACTATGAGATATCCGCGACGCTGGTTGCCGACTACGTGCGCCGAACGAAACCCAAAACAGTTCTTCTGTTGGCCGGCGAGGCCAGGTTCGGCATGACCGTCCGAACGCACTTGAGTGCTATAACCAGCATCGAGCTAATCCATGTTCAAACCTTAACAGAAGTGTCGATGATCGCGAAGGAAGAGAGTGACTAGAACAGCCTTTGCTTCACGGTGAAATCAAGAGTACATTCTCTGTAAGGACTTGCAAGTCATCCGATTCTTCTGGTTGAAATCCCTCTCAACAAACTTCGCGTCTTTCACGAGCTCATTAACCTGTACCTTAAATCCGTAAGCCTTTGAGATTCGCTTTATCGCGAGTGCAGCGGCAGCTGGGTCTGCGCGAGCGGTATCGGCAAAGGGCAGAACAGCGACAGCAGGAAAGTTGTGTATCTCGAACTCCCCGAGCATAACAGCAAGGGGACCATAGACCAGCAACCCTGGTTCAAGAACCTCACCCCTAAAATCCACCCCATTTGGATAAGCGCCCGTGGGTACTGTGCACAGCTCTTGTCCGTCTCGTTTGTAATTAGAGTCGAGCCCTCCTATCAGAACCGCATCCTTGAACTTCTGTTCGATCGCCCAATCTGCCAGGACCTTGGCGAATTCTGCTTCCTCACTCTTGTGTGGCGAGAATTCCAGTTTTACCATTACAGTTCTCCCGTGTTTGTAAACTTCGAAGGGTGTTACGAGGCCACCATCTGCAGTGCCTATCCATGGGGGCGGATTAGACACTTCTACGAAGCCGATCCTCACAGCCGCTAAGGCATGGATCAAGTAAGATGTGGCAAGATAGCCCGTCTGCCCGACACCGTGGAAGCCAGTGATTAGCGTTGAACCTCTCAGACTTCTCTTGCCCTCGATAAGAACGCGCACTGGCAGTTCGAACACCTACAGATTGGCGCTAATGATGTGATCGAACTCTTCAGTTTAAACTCATCTCGACCTGAAATCAAGTTCTCCGCAAAGAACGGTCAAACCGGTCGGGCTCCAATCTTTTAATAAACCCGGAAAATGCCCAATTCGACTGGTGCCGCCGGCATCTAGCGAGCCGCCGTTCCTTATTCGAAAGAATATGGGACGAAAGCTCAGTGGTTAGAGCAGCGGACCCGGCGAGAAAGCTGGGGCTGAAGCTGTTAGAGTGGCCTCTAACGGACCACTGTAGCCACCCGTTGGTCACTGCGTCTCGACCAAGAGGCGCGACCAGAGGTTCGAATCCTGTCGGCGGCGCCAAGCCCAAGCCTTTGATTTGACTTAGATCTAGTCCGGTTCCAAAAGAGTCCCGACCCTACCCATCTAGCGCTGTGTGGACCGTCCACAAGCACCGGTTGGGCGAGTATCATAACGGATTATATGGGGGTTCAGCTCTATTCTAGATAACTGAGAGCAGACCGTACCACTCGCTCGAAGGACCATGTGTTATGCGATTGGACCGTTCAAACGAACCTAGAGTGCTCGACTCAGGATACACAGACCAAGTTCTTCTCGACTATATCGACAAGGAACGAATAGCGAGGATTCGAGCAATCGTCTACAATTCACTGAGTGATCTCAACAAACTATTCCATGTTGACCGTGTTCTTTACACTAACAGCCCGGATGCCCCTTTGTTCTACGAGTTTACGCCACAAAATATTCTCTCGATGAAGGTTCCCGTAGTTATCAGTCAGGTGAAGCTCTATTCGCTCGAGGAGCACTGGGGTTTAAGCACCCTCAGAATGATGAGATAGACTTCGTTAGGCTATCCTCAATCAGTCTTCTCAAGTTTGATCTCGATAGTCGATACGTTCCGGGACTCTTCCCCCTCGTTCCCGCCCACGACCTCGGTCCCGATTCGTACATCCCGCACAACGAGCTTGCCCGCAAAGAACCGTCTCCGCACGACTTCGACAACGTCCACGGCATGGCTGATCGCTCGACCTCGAGCTTTTACCGTAACCTCCTTCCGCCCGCCGTTAAAGTGCATCATCACAGCTGTGGCATAAGCCATCAAGGGCTTCTTCCCGATCAGAATGGTGTCCGGTGAGATGTTGCCCCTTGGCCGGGCCGGCCTTTCCTCATTTCTTGCAGGCGAAGTACCTGGACGTAGTGGCCTTGATGTTTGAGCCGCTTTACCTTCCTTTTCCATCCGTTCCTTGACCATCCTTGGATATTCTAGGTGCTACGAGCGAAAGGGCTCCCGCTGATTCAACTTAAGCTTTTGGGGTGTAAGAATAGTTTGGTCGGGCCCTAGGATAAAGTGAAGAGAGTCAAAAAACAGGAGGAGTCGGGAAGAAAGAAGAGAGATAACTCAGATGATCTCTCTTGTCAAAGCTTCCCGGAATTTTACCCGGCAGTCTTGACACTGGAACAGTCCGATGAGCACGTTCTTCTTTGACTTTCCACCTTTCAGCTCCCAGACTTTGGCTGGTTGTCGGACGTCCGCTCCGCACTTCGGGCATACTACATTGTAGAATGCGTTTGGCTGGGAAGGGCTGACTTGTGCTATGTCGGATGTTGCTGGAGCCCCTGCTATGGATTCGGTTGACACTCCGCCTCCCATGAGTGGAGATTGGAGTTGTGCTTCGGCACCTGTTGCGACTGCTGACGCGTCCAAGACTGGAATGTCATCGACAACTTTGACCATCATTGCGTCGTCAGCGACGGACCCGATCATGGGTGTGTCAGGGTTGACCATTTGAGGTGTCTCGGGCACTTCGGGTGCAGGTGTGACGATTTCGGGTGTTCCCGAAGGAACAGCCTGGTCGGGAACCGTTGCAGGGACGACATCGACGGTGGGTTCAGATGCGATGGAGATGGGTTGTTGAATAGGCTCCACGGTCCCGTTGTCAACGAGCGGCTCAACGGTAGGCTGTGGAATCAGTGTCTCTACTTCGGGCCTTTCTTGTACGGATGATACCGATTCATTGGCGGCCGTTGCAGTCGGAGCAGTGTTCTCCGATTTGGGCGCGTCCTGGGTCTCGGCCAATGGTAGGACTTCCGGTTGTACAGCGGAAGTGGGTGGAGCTGCGACCTCGGTCGCGGTGCTGGGCTGGTCTGAGAAAGGAAAAGTCGAAACCGGTTGTGTTGGTACCCGCGGTGTTGTCCAGGCCATAACTGGCGCCTCTGGGGCTTGTTCTTGAGCTGGCTGCTGGGTCGGTAATTGGGCTACGTAAGCCGGTCTTTCGGGAAAAGAGTTGGGCCTGTTTCGGTCCTCTGTCGGATTCGTCGGACCGTAGGCCCGGGGGGTTAGACTTGATGGGATGCTTACGGGAATGGATGTTGGTGGCGCTTGAAGTGTGGGTGATTGCTGTCGGATCTCGGCCGGTCCGAGGGGTCGGGCCTCGATCGCTGAGAGTACGTTGATCATGCTCTTGATGTCCTCGATGGTGTGAAGGTTATGTTGGAGAAGCGACTTGAACTCGCTCCTTTGGACCCGATAGTCCGAGTCAGTGACTTCGCCACTGACGTACTTCGTTTCCAAAGTCAAGAGCCTTTGCGGCGTGCTCGATATCGAGTCCTTCACGTCCTTTAGCTGCTCGTTTAGGTTGTATCCCAGAACATTGATCCTGTCCTGTAGGTCTTGGGCTGCGCGTCCGTAGTCCTCGTACAGAGTCTGCATTTTCAGTTTGTAGCCGTTGATTTCGCCAATCAGTTTCTCTAGTGTTAGGTCGTTTAGTCCCATTCTTGATTTTTCACCAGTGACTCGCCATTAGATGGGCTGAAATGGTAAAAGCGTTCGACCCAGGTTTTGAGTGTGAGAAACTCTGGGAAGAGGCAGAAACTGCGACTAAGCCTAGTCACGGCTGTCAAAGAACCAGTGACTGATTGGACGATTTTTAGCCACAAGTGCTAGAGTTTGACAGGCAAAAACTGGAATTCGGCACAACGTCCTCCCTGTCTATATAAACCAAAAAAGTCCTGTTGACGGCACAACAAGCGGGACGTTCTCCTGTAGAAGCCCAACAAGTGTTGTACCCTCTAACATTTCGACAAAACAGATCGACGCGTTTCAACCCGTGCATGTCAAGAACTCACTTGGAAAATCCGGGTGCCCAACATCGCTCCAGGAGTCAATCAGTCAGCATGAAAAATTGGGAAAGGGACCGAAAAGAACCACTGATAACACGGCTAAACGCGGGAATACACAGACAGGAACCATTGAAGGAGAGAATTAGCCAAGTCGTCTACAAACTCCGAGTGCAGCAACACCGGTTGGAAGGCGCCAATCTGAAAACACAGCAGCACGACAAGAGCCTCTTTGAAAAGTGCGTCCAAGCACAGATTTCGAAGGACTCTGCACGTAGCGTAATGTACGCCAACGAGATCGCTGAAGTCCGCAAGATGGCCAAGATCACCGTACGCAGTGAACTTGCGCTTGAGCAGGTCGTGCTCAGGCTTGAGACAATCCAGGAGTTCGGCGATGTCGCAGCGCTCATGGGCCCAGTTGCGGGCGTCGTTCATGCCATAAAGGGCCAGATCTCAGGCGTGATGCCCGAGGTCAGCTACGAGCTCGGCGAAATATCGGAGTCGCTGAACGGAATGGTCATGGAAGTCGGAGAAGCCACCGGACAAGGCTACGACGTAGAAACATCCAGCGCGGAAGCACAAAAGATCATCTCGGAGGCAAACACAATTGCGGAGACCAGGATGCGAGAAAAGTTCCCAGACCTGCCTGCATCGGCAACGGCTCAATTGGAAAGACCGATCGAGCCGACGATTCCAAAGTGAGGGAGAAAAAACTCCCCACCAACCTTTTTGGAGGTAGCATAACACGATAACGAATCTCGACCAGGTCCGGAAGTTCCTCGGGAAGCAGCTTCAAGATCCGTACGGGAGGACACACGGGAAGCTCATCGGGATAACTGCCAACTTACGCGACGAGGCGACCGCAGTCGGAGTCGAAACCGCCAACGGCGAGTTTGCACAGTACCCTGGCGAACGTCTCTCTGTGAATGGGGAGAATCTGACCCTCATTCCCTCTTGGAAGATCGAGTCAGAAGACTTCCGGAAAGAGTTCGACATTGTCACTAGACGAATCAAAGCTTTGGACGAACTGTTCAGTGTCGGAGACATCCAACAGGACATCTACGAAGACTTGCGAAAACAACACGAAGACGCTGTCAACGAGCTGAAGGAAAAACGAAAACGCCTGCTTGATGCGCTTGCCCACAGGACATTGACCTTGAACTCACAATTGCGAGAGCTTCAGACATATCTAGCGAGCAACAAAATGCTGCATGCCAGCGGCGAATTCGACGATGCTGGTTACAAGATCGCAAGCGACGAGATCGATCTAGGTCTTGTCAGAACAATCGCTGAGAGAAAGGACATAGAGTCAGTGAACACCTATCTTGTGAGACTAGACCCGACCACACCCGTCGCAATATCATCTGCCGCTCAACACCGGGAAACGCAGAACGTAACACAGGCCCAGCCTAACCCTACGCCCCCTCCCGCTCAGCCGGCGCTAGTCTTGCATGTGAGGGAGACCTAAACCACAAAGATGTCATTGTTCAAGAGGTTCGAAGACCGAGTTCACCAAATGCCGCTCAAGGAGCGGATCGACCAAGCTCTCTTCCGGTTAAACACTCAAAAGGCAAAGCTGGAGCAGACCTCTATGCGGCTTCAGCAACGCGACAAAGAGATGTTCCAACGATGCGTTGGGGCAGAACTTTCCAAAGACGTGTCGCACGCTCGACTATACGCGAACGAATGCGCCGAGATCAGAAAGATGGCACACATCGTCCTGAGTAGCGAGCTCGCTCTCGAAAGGGTTACTCTCAGGCTTCAGACAATAGAAGAGTTCGGTGATATCATGGTACAGATCGCACCAGTAATCGGGATCGTCCGTGAAACGAGAGGGCGTATTGCGGGTGTCATCCCGGAGGTCGCAAACGAGCTGGGCGAAGTTAACGACATGCTCAGCGACATGAGCTTGGAAACTGGCGGCGTCGAGGGCCCAGAGCAGAACTTCGAGGTCCAAGCGTCGAGCGGAGAAGCACAGAAAGTACTCCAAGAATCGGGAATAATCGCGGAGCAACAGATGAAGGAGAGGTTCCCGGAGCTTCCAGTACCGCCAAACACAAGGGAGCCCACACCGTTGCCTAAAGTCCCCGTAACCGAGACCAAGGTCCCGGTTGCGGTAGCAGTGGCAGAGGGAGGCGCCCAACAAGCAGAGGTAGCCAGCCGTCCCCAACCACCCTTCGAAGAGCGTTTACTGAATTACATCAAAGCGCACAACGGCGAGATTAGCATCAACGGATGCTCGACTGAACTTTCAGTCAACGCTGACGAGGTCAAGAGGGGATTAGAGCGTCTCCGCGGCGATGGTAAGATCGTCATCGATTAGACCTTGCAAAACGGCAATGACCCGACAATCGCCCAATTTTTTCTTAGGGCTTTCGAACAAGGTAACGCATGAAGTGAAATCATCAAAATCAAGGTTGAGTTTGAGTGTCAGCATCAGAAGAGCTTGAATCACTGGCCGTAAAGTACGCGAACGAGGCGATTGAGCTAGAGAAGAAAGGCTCCAAAAGGCTTGCTGCGCAGAAATACCAGAGAGCCGTCGAGGTCCTCCTCAAGCTCTGCTCTCTTTACCCAAGTGCAGTTCAGAACAGAGTCTACATGGAGCACGCTGAAGGTTATCGGAAAAGGATCCAAGAGCTCCAGTCGCAGGTCACTGAGCCTCCGGAGCATCCTTCGAGCGGTGCGGGTGGAGACCCGTCCAAGCCTGCTAGTTTCGACCAATGGGTTCTAACAGAGAAGCCTGACATCAGCTGGGGTGATATCGCAGGCCTTGAAAGGCCAAAACGAGCAATAGAAGAGTCAATCATCTTCCCGGTCAGGCGACCGGACCTTTTCCCCTTGGGTTGGCCTCGAGGACTGCTCTTCTTCGGGCCTCCAGGCTGCGGCAAGACGTTGCTCGCAGCCGCCATAGCAAGTGAGGTGAAGGGAACTTTCTTCTGTGCAGATGCGGCCTCGCTAATGTCAAAGTGGCTGGGAGAATCTGAAAGGAACGTCAGCCAGCTTTTCGTGAAAGCCCGGGAGGTTTCAGACTCCGGCTCGCCTGCAATAGTCTTCCTAGACGAGGTAGACTCCCTGATGGGTGTGCGGGGGGAAGAGGTCGGCGGAGAGGTGAGGGTCCGCAACCAATTCCTAAAAGAAATGGATGGGATCCTCGACAAGAAGAAGAAGTTCCATGTCTACGTCATCGGCGCGACAAACAAACCCTGGGTCCTAGACGAACCGTTCATCCGGCGATTCCAGAAGAGAATCTACGTACCATTACCTGACGTGAAAGCGCGAATGGACATGTTCACGATTTACGCCGAAAACCTCCGTTTCAACGACAACGTAGATTTCGCAGAACTCGCGCGAATAACTGAGGGATACTCCGGGGGTGACATTCGGGACCTCTTTCAGTCGACCCATCTCAAGGTCGTTCGAAACTTCTTCCAGCACGGAAAGGTCAGCGATCCAAGTGCGTTGCCCGACTCAATTACAATGGAAGACTTTGAGACGGTACTAACAGAACGGCGGCCCAGCGTTTCGTCGAATGTCCTGAAGCGGTACCATGACTGGGACGAATCGTTCAAGGCAAGTTGAACCCCAATTGATAACAAGCTCGCCCAAGGGGGGTGCCGGTTGAACCTAGACGGAACCGACCTTAGAATTCTGGCTGAACTGGTCGAGAATTCCAAGTCCTCCTACGTCGAGATTGGCCGAAGGTTGGGATTGCACCCGAATGTCGTTGCTTACAGAGTCAATCGGATGGAAGACTCAAGAATCATACGCGACTACACCGCCCACATCGACTTCTCAAAACTGGGGCTATCAGAGCAGCTGTTCGTCGCAGCAAACTTTCCCAACAGCACTTCACGAGACGATGTGTTGAAACAGATCTCCGAGATTCCTGGAACAGTAAGTGTGGTCAGCAGCCTTGGCTCTCCTGAGGGTCTCGTGTTCATCGTGGCGAAGAACAAGGAAGATGTCAACATCGCGCTATCGAAGCTTCGTTCACTGAACATGGACATCGAATTCACATCATCGGTGATCAAGACCTATGACGAGGGACGCTTGGGAACTATGCTGAGGACCATGGCAACTAGTCCGAGCCCAACAGGAGCGTAACAAGAATCGGAAAATACAAGTCGTTTCCAATTGGCCTTCAGTCTCACCCTCCCCAAGACCACATTGGACTTGGCTACGGTCACAATGCTTCTACTAGTCAGTTTCCACCAAAGCGGCCCCCTTCCGTTCGTCCCCCTCAGCCTATTGGCGCTTTTCTTGGCCGCGAGCGCTCAATCCTCAGTCAGTTTGAGACGGTACCTGGGACTATTCACGTATGGAGTGTCGAAAACAGAGATGTTGCTAGGACTATATTGCAGAGGCGTGATTCTTGCCGCGCTTGGAACGCTTCCTCTTCAACTCGCAACCCGTTTTCTAGTCTTGCAGACCCCATCACTGTGGCAGATTGTAGTTCCCACCATAATCGCGGGCGGCGTTGTGTATCTAGTACCCCCGCTCAGGAGGCTACGGTCACCCGAGTTCTTGGGGCTCCTGAAGAACTAGGCCCGACTCCTAGAGATCTCGGAAGGGATGGCTTCTAATGACCGCCCCATGTCTGACCGTCAAGTCTCTAGTGAAAGATTACCCTAGAGCCGATGGTGCGACCCTTAGGCTGTACGGCGGCCTCTCGTTCCAAGTCGATACTGGCCAATTTGTATCAGTGCTGGGGGGCAGTGGATGGGGAAAGTCAACTCTGGTGAGCATTATTCTTGGGCTTGAAAGGCCGACTAGCGGGTCAGTCCACTACAAGGGAGACGACGTGGGTAAGCTTGGATTCTCACGGATGGTCGGGCGTTCGAAGGTTGCGGCGGTTTTCCAAAAGCCATCCCTGGTTCCGGAATTATCAGTAAGGCAGAACTTGACACTGGCGCTCTCAATGTCGAGGGTTCCAAAGGCAGAGAGAGGAGAACGGATTGATGAAGCAGTCCATTTCTTCGGATTGGAGACAATCACAGACTCATTCCCGAACAGACTCAGCGCTGGACAAAAGCGGCGGGCCGAGTTGGCGAGGGCTCTGGCGGTCAGGCCAGACTTTCTGGTCTTGGACGAGCCCATTACCGACTTGGACACTTCAGTAACGAATCTGGCCCTGCCTCTTCTCAAAGGAATGAATCGTCATCATGGAACCTCGATCTTGATGACAACGGCGGTTCCACGCGTGGCGAGCATTACGTCTCATGTGGTACACGTGCCCGTCCCATCGATAATCCAAGAAAACCGAATCGTGCAGAGGTTGGAGGGCTAAGAATCTGTTCAGGGAGAATCCGTCGTTCAAGAGTCGCTTGAAAGAAGCGCTCAAGCCCACACCGATGAAACGGAGAATCGAATTCACAGTCCAGAAGCTACGGTTTCAATCAACGAAGCTCGAAAAAACGGTAAACCACCTGGAAACAAGAGACCATGCACTGCACGACAAGTGCGTAAAGGCCCTAGAAGCCCGCGACACTCCAACCGCAACACTCTACGCGAACGAGTGCGTGCAGCTTAGGAAACTGGCGAAGACAGCGTTGAGCAGCCAGATCTGTCTCGAACAGGCACTCTTACGGTTGGAAACCATAGAACAGTTTGGCGACATGGTTCAAGGGATGAAGCAGGTCAAAGGCATCATCGGACTCGTACGGACTGAACTGGAAGGGCGACTACCCGAATTGTCCACTGGACTTGGCGATGTTGAAGATTCACTCGCCGGAATGACGATGGAAGTAGGTGAAGCGGTAGACATTGAAGGGGCAAGCATCGTCGCGAACGACGAGTCCGCCCGAATATTGAAAGAGGCAGATCTAATGGCAGAACAGAAGATGAAAGAGAAGTTCCCCGAGATCCCACAGGTCGCAAGGGACGCGGGGAGAATACTGAGATGACCACGCTTAGAAAGGAGGTACGGACTCAAGGCTTTGTTATCTCCTGAGCTCGAAATCAAGGCTCTACTCGGCCGAGAGATAATCGACATTTACGGTCGTACACTGGGGCGCATCATCGGAGTCAATCGCAACCAGTACGGCGAGATGGAAGGACTGGAAGTCGAGTCTCCCGGAGGTAACGTTATCGACGTAAGCGCGAAGAGCATCATGCTCACTCCAAAGACGATAACGGCAACGCCCGAATGGAAAGTGGAAGCGCACGAGTTGACCCTGGAGATTCAGACTGTTAAGAAGCGAATGGTCGCGCTGGAGGCTTTAGGTTCTCAACAGGACAATGTAGACAGAGAAGTATACGAAGAGCTGTTTGACGCTCAAAGGTCCGCCTACCTATCTCTCGTTAAGCGGGCAGAGGGGCTTGCCGGCTCGATAGAAGATCGTCTGCAAAAGACAAACATGAAGGTCGCGAGTCTGACACGCCATCTGGTCAATGCTAAGCTCGACCATCAAAGTGGAGAGTTGGACGAGGCTTCGATGAAGCTCGCCGTCGGCTCGATAGAGCCGAGCCTGCGGCCGCTCATCGCGGAGCGGAATGACCTCTCCAGCACGATTAAGGCCATTGCCGAGTATCTCCCGACTCGGGTCAAGGCGGCCTAAGCGGGCACGGCCGAGCGTGATAATGATAATATTCTAACGTTCAACCGCGCTCAGCAAGGCAAGGAAGGTCCTCGGCGATACTTGCAGGCGTTCATTCTGGCGGGTGGTTCGGGTACGAGGCTGTCGCCTCTCACGAGCTATGTTCCCAAATGCATGATCCCGGTCGCGGGACGACCTTTCATCGACCATGTCCTAGAATATTTGGCGAAGCATGGAGTGAAGGACGTTGTCCTGTTGCTGTCTCCTGACGATGCCGACGTCTTCAGGAATCATCTGGGCGACGGGTCGAAGTTCGGTGTAACCACGACCTATAGTGTCAGCCCACGGGGCGGAACGGCCGCCGCGTTGCGTTCGGCTCGAAAAGCCGTGCACGGGTCCTTCATTGTCTACTACGGTGATGTTATGACCGACCTTGATCTGGCGGGTATGCTAAAGTTCCATGAGGAGAAAGATGCGATGTGTACGCTTGCGCTCAGCCGAGGTGTACATCTCGACTATGGAGTCGGGAGGCTGGATGGGGAGGGACGAGTAAGCCACTTCGAGGAGAAACCGGTACTGTCGGAATATCCCATCTCGATCGGCGTGTATGCCTGCAAAGAAGATTTCCTCTCCTACTGCAACGCGGGGCCAGATTTGGCGGCCGATGTGCTGCCGTTAGTCATCGCAAAAGGGGAACGCGTGTACGGCTTCGTCACCGACCACTCGCATCACGACATTGGCTCATTCAAACAGCTGAACGAGGCAAAGGACTTCCTGGCGTCATCGAGGAAGAGAGATTCTTCTCGCTCGACGCGGAGTAAGTAGGGCCTCTCGATCACGGTTCGTCCGGCTGAGAGCTGCTTCTGTTGAACCCTGGGCTGTTAGGAGGCGGTATCTTCCACTAATAGGCCCATTAGCGAGAGCTTCTTCCTTATCTGATCTGAAAGGGCGTAGTCTCCCTTCTTTCGCAGATCGGTCCTCAACTCGAGCAGCAGGCCTAGCAATGCTCCCGAGTTTTGTTGTCCCGGTTGTTCGGGATCGATTATGCCGAGTATTCCACCCAGCTCCCTGATAGTTTCGAGCACCGGGGTGCCAACGGTACCGGGATTAGCCGAGATCGATTCCGCGAGCCCGATGATCTTTATGAAAGCGGTGACGGCGCCGGGTGTGTTGAAGTCATCGTCCATGGACCGGAAGAAATCGTCGCGTGCGTCGTCCAGTTGCATGCGGAGTCTAGCTTCGTCAGGTCGTGAACTCGTCGGTTTCAACGTTGACACGGCGAGGTTGTCGTGTGTTCTCCTGAACCTTTTCGCCAAGCTTCCTGCTTGGGCGAGTGCTTCATCAGTATAGTTGACGGGGCTTCGATAGTGCGTGGACGCGTAGAAGACGCGTAACGCATCCACGCCATTCTTTTCTATCGATTCCTGAATTGGAATGATGTTTCCGAGGCTCTTGTGCATGCCCTGCTCGCCAATGTTGAGCATTCCGGTATGGAGCCAGTATCTTGCTAGCGGCGATTGCCCTGTCAGACTCTCGGCCTGGGCGATCTCCGCCTCATGGTGTGGAAAGATAAGGTCCGTTCCGCCCCCGTGAATGTCGTATGTTGGCCCGAAATAGGTCAGTGTTATCGCAGTGTCCTCGATGTGCCACCCCGGCCTTCCCTTGCCCCATGGGCTGTCCCATGCTATCTCCCCGGGCTTCTGGCTCTTCCACAACACGAAATCGGCGTTGTTCCTTTTGAGCGGGTTCGGGTCGACCCTGTGAACCCTGAGGTCCTCCAGCTTCTGTTTTGAGAGTTTTCCGTAGCTCGGAAACTTGGTGACGTCAAAGTAGACGTCCCCGCTCACCTGGTAAGCCAAGCCCTTCGCGATGAGCCCCTCGATCTGATTGATGATTTCAGGGAGGTGGTCCGAGGCCTTGGCGTAGAGGTTGATGCTGTGCACTCGTAGGTCTTTCATGTCTTTGTAGAATAGGCGGGCGTATCGGTCGGCTAGATTGAGCGGGTTCTCGCCCGTTTCATGGGCCCTGTTGATTATCTTGTCATCGATGTCCGTGATGTTCATCACGAAAAAGACCATGAGGCCCTTCCAGCGCAAGTATCGTACGATGATATCATAGGCAACGTACGTTTTTGCGTGACCAATGTGCGAGAGGTCGTAGACGGTTGGGCCGCAGACGAAAATGTTGACCCTCCCGTTTCGTCGGGGCTCAAACATCTCCTCGTCTCGTGAGAGTGTGTTGTAAACTGTCAATCCTTTCTTCTTCTTTGAAAGGTCGCCTTTTGGAGAGGTGCGCATTCTGAGTTGGATTCATCCTTTCTTGGTGTGTATCAGTTGGTCGGTGGTGGCTTGGACGAGGATGTTGGTTGCCCTCCAGGAGTCTTGGCCTTTATCATGCTCCAAGCTTTCGACAGCATCTCCTTCTCATTCGCATAGGAGAGTGTCTCCGCCGCTTTCTCGTAGGGCATCCACGCCATGAAGTCATGCTCGTTGCCGACCTTCGCGTCAGCCTGGTCCGTCTCGAACAGGAAGAAGTGGACGGTCTTATCGAACGTTTTGGCTTTGAACCCGAACTGGTACTTTATCACGCCGACCTTCCCGTGGAGTTTTACCCTGCTCACCCCAGTCTCCTCGCGCACTTCTCGCATCGCAGTCGTAAGCTCGTCCTCGTTCTCTTCGATCAATCCTTTCGGTAGGCACCAAACGCCTCTGCGATTGCTGCCGAGAAGGAGGAAGAGTGGGCTCTCTTTCTCCCAACGATAAACGACTCCCCCTGACGAGGTCACTCGAACTCTCGGCCTAGGCTGCATTCCCAAGTCTCACACGCCCCCTCGTCGTTCTAGACTTGGGATATTGGGCGTGCAGCCTTTAATAACATCATTTCTCAGCTCGGATCGATGCCCGACCAATCTAAAGAATAGAGTTGGGAAGCTACGTTTCGAACCGATAAAAGCGTTCTCTGAGGTTAGAGCGGTACTTCTATCATCAACTTTTCGAGGAGTTCCTTGTACCGGTTCCTGATCGTGACTTCGGTAACATTTGCGATTTCCGCAATCTCTCGTTGAGTCTTCCTCTCGTTGGTCAGGACTGTTGCAATGTACGTGGCGGCGGCCGCGATCCCGGCTGGGCCTCTGCCGCTTGTGAGTTTCATGGTCCTGGCGATGTCAAGGATTCTTATCGAGATCGTCTCGGCTTTTCCTGAAATTTCCAGTTTGTTCGAGAAGCGTGCTGCGTAGTTCCTGTTGGTCGATGGGGGAACGAACAGTCCCAGCTCTCGGAGCATGAACCGATAGCTGCGGCCGATATCCTTCTTGTTCAGCGTTGACGCGGACGCGATCTCGTCCAGTGTTCTGGGAACGCCGCACTGTCTGCATGACATGTAGATCGCGGCGGCCGTAACGTTGTGGATCGAGCGTCCACGGATGAGCCTTCGTCTTATTGCTCTTCGATAGATGACTGAAGCTGTCTCGAGAATATTCTTGGGGACTGAGAGTGCGGCGGAGAGTTTGCTGAGTTCTGAAAGTGCGACCGCTAGGTTGCGTTCCGTCGCATCGGATACCCTGACTCTCCTCTGCCATTTTCTCAGCTTGTAGAGTTCGATCCGCTGGTCGGCCGTTACGGACTTGCTACCTGTCGGGCGGTCTCTCCAGTCGATGATTGTAGATAAGCCCTTATCATGAATAGTAAATGTCATCGGAGCGCCAACGCGAGCCCTCTTAGCACGCTGCTCATCATCGAACGCCCGCCACTCCGGGCGAGTATCCGCGATCTTCTCCACCACAACAGTCCCACAGTTGACGCAGACCACTTCTGCCTGTTCATAGTCCCGCATCAATCGAGACCCTCCGCATTCAGGGCAGACCCTGATCCTTCGCCCTGCCTCAGACTCGGGCCTAGGGTGCGCAGGCGGCTTGTCTTGCTGCTGAATCGCCGGTGCTAGTTCTTCAACCAAGTTGGGCTCTTTCTTGCTCCCCTATCTCTTCTCGAGGAGGTATACGATCTTGCCTTCAGTCTTCACCAAAGCGATGTTTGAGCCGGGTGTTAGTGAGAGGTAGGGTGCTCCGACTGGGCCGAGCACGTTGTTTACAATTCCGATTTTTTCCAATTTTGTATCGTAGACTTCGGTGCCGACGCGTGGCGGGTTCATGTTGTTTGTTTCGAGGCGAACGATTAGGTTGCCGCTCTTCGACAGGTGCAGAACTTTGCCAAGCCGCCTCAAACCCGCACCTGGCACACTCCGGTTAAGGCTCGAAAAACTCCGGATCGTCTATATAAACATATACGGAATTGCGGTTCTTCGAACATATTTTTCAAGTGCTTCCAAGCAGGAATAGTGATCGGAGAAGAACAAGGGAGAAAGTCAGATTCTGATTCGCGAAGTTCAGCTTAGCAATTTCATGTCCTACACGAACGCGAGCGTTCCGTTAGTGCCAGGTCTGAATCTGATAATCGGACCGAACGGAGCCGGAAAGTCTTCGATCCTATTAGCGATAAGCGTAGTCTTGGGACAGACTTACACGGAGCGAGCCAAGCGGCTTAGTGACCTCATTCGCTGGGGCGAGGAAGAAGCGAGAGTATCGATCGTCCTAGAAAACTCGGGTATGAAAGGAGCAAGGCCCTTTCCCAGAGCGCGCGGTGAAACGGTTGTTCTGACGAGAGTGCTCAAGAAGTCGGGCGAGTACAACTATCTGCTCAACAACAAGCCCGCCTCAAAACAAGATGTCGTAGAGGGGCTCTCAACGATCGGATTGAACCCCGATAACATGCTCGTCATAATGCACCAGCTGATGGTCGGGCGTTTTGGGTCCGTCAGCCCTACGGACAAGCTCCTGATGCTGGAAGACGCGGTAGGATTCGGCGCTTACCGAAAGGAAGTGCTCGACTCGTCCCAGAGACTGGAGAAACTGACAACCGAACATCAGGCCATGGCCTCCGTCCTAGAGGGAACGCGGGAAACCTACGAACACTGGAGACGCGAATACGAAAAGTACGAGACGAAAAAGAAACTGGAGCAGCAATTACACAACCTTAAACGCGAACTGGTATGGAGGAAAATCCTTCGCAAAGAGTCAGCCGAGAAGAGACTGGAAGACCGACTCTCAAGAGTACGAGACGGAATTGAAAGGGCGAAAGAGGAGTACGACGATTCCGACAGGAAGAGCCAGGAAGCGAGTCAGCGACTCCTCGGGCTCAACGCGCAAACCGAAAACCTCAGAGAGAAACAGTTCATCTTCGAAAGAGACATGGGGCAAAGAGATGCAACTCTCAAATGGGCTCAAAGGACACGGGAACTGATCAAGGCCCAGCGAAAAATTGTCGGCACTGCAACAATAGCGGACGCGAGCGGGGCAACAGCTCTTGCTGAAATCAAGAGGACGCTGGATGCGTTGCAGTCGGAGACTAATGTTCTGCTACAGCAGGCTGGGAGTGAGGAGCAGGCGCGTCCTTTCGCCTCTGACCTAGCAGAGTTGACGAGTCAGATGAGCAAAACAATCGACCTGCTCGTAGAGTCCAAAGTCAGCAGAGAAGTGAACAGCTTCAAAGTCAATTCCATGGAAGAACAGGTGAGGGATCTCGAGACTCAGCTGAGGTCGGGATTGGAAGAACTCGAACCCTTGAGGGTAGAGGCCGCGTCGCTTGGGGAAAAATATCAGGCGCCTCGTGAGTTCCAAGAAATCAGTATCGACATCGCAACGGTCGAAGACCGCCTGAAACCATTGTTTCATCTGTCCGATGAGGTTGAGAAGATGTACCGCAACTATGCCGGGCTGTACGATGACCTCAGGAAGAAGGCGGAGGTTGTCGAGCAGAACAGAGGAGAGGTCTTGCGCGACCTGAGAGAACGATTAGAACGGTGGCGGAACATTATGGAAAAATTGTTCGAGGAACTTTCGGTCAGATACGACGGGCTCCTCTCAATGGTAGGCGCGAAGGGAAGAATCGCGTTGAAACCTGCGAAGGAGATCGAAAAGTCCGGCTTGGAATTGTACGCGGGCTTCAAGGGCAACGAGCCTATCTCCTTGGACAGCCTTGCCCCGAGCGGAGGCGAGAGGACCGTTGCCATCATAGCCTTTCTGCTTTCTCTGCAACAATACGTTGAATCGCCCTTCCGCGCGATCGACGAGTTCGACGTGCACATGGACCCCAAGAACAGAGAGACCGTAACCAAACTCATCTACGCAGCCGCCAAATCAGGCGATCCCAACGAGTACATCGCCATCACGCCGGGCGAGGTAGCCCTCCCCGAAGAAGATGATGTCCACGTTGTGGTTGTCCAGAATGTCGAAGGTGCATCCACAGTGAAGGAGCTCAGGTAGGACAGAAGCGAGAGCCTGGTCTAGTTTGAAAGAAAGCTCGAAGAAGAGGGGAGCGAAAGGAAGACGCGACCTGCAGGAATTGATCGAGACGTGCAATGCGATCGAGAATCGACGTTTCAACCCTTTCCTGTTGGATATTGCTGAAGCTCTTCGAATCTTGAGGAGCCACATGGGCGACTGGTCAGACTTGGCAGATCACCTTCTGGACATGAAAGCACTCGCAGGTCTCGCGAGAGTGGTCGGACTACAAAGTGCCAACCTGAGGTTCCAATCGAGCACGCTATACGTGGACCCCTCCATGCTCAGGGATAAGCTCAAGGGTTTGACGAGAGATCAGCTCAGCGAGATCTTCCTACTTTCCTGGCATCCCATTGTTGAGCTCGAACAGTTGACCGTTCCCAGTGCAAAGGAGGCGTTGGATTACTGGGACAACATGCTGCCTTTTTCGGAGAGATGGAGGAGGTTCCAACCCGGCCCGCTAGCGCATCCAACCTCATCGGATGCAGAAGAGCTACAGAGGCTGGGAGTACTCGCTGACAAGGCATTCAACCAGAAACTCGAAGAGTTCTGGCAGCAACTGAGAAAAAGAGCTGGAACGAATGGAAAAATAGGATATTGGACTTTCATAAAGGGAAGTGATCGGACGGACACCGTCGCGCGCGCCCAGCTCACAAGCTTCCTGATTTCCTACGGCTACTCGACTCTCGAAACACACGACACACAGCTATTCCTAGTTCCGAAAAACGAACCGAGCATCCGAAAAGAGTCGACACCAGTGAGTCTACCTATACCTATCCCAAGAGAAATGAGCTAGGGCCACCATGGAAGAAGTCCAGACCGAAAGAGAATCCGAACAAAACCAGCAGGTCGACAAAGACTCTTTGTCAAGCGGGATTACAGTGGAACAGTCCCCAATGGAAGAAAAACCCGAGGCCCGTGCTCCTACCTTCCCTAGCGAACGCCTGAAACGCGCGGCTCACATGCTCTTTTTCAAGCGGGGAAGGATTCCCGGGGCTAGGTCTTGGGAACTGAAAGCTGGACTTGGCAAGTCCTACCAGAAAGTATTGGAGCAATTAGACGAGGGGCTAAAGGAGCTTGACCTTCAAGTGAAGAGAGTCGAAGAGAGAGGGCTTGCCGAGTACGATATGGGCGCGAGCGAAGACGACAGGTTCCGTTACTTTGTCCGGCTCAGAGGCACTCTCTCGCCCAAGGAGGCCAGGATGTCAGGCTGGAGAATTGACAACCTCGCTGCGTTGGCCGCCGCGCTAGCATTGGTCGTTTCCAAGCAGGGCAAAGTGGAACGGAAGGAATTGGAAGCGCTGATTTCGGAGAAGGCTGGCAGATGGAGAACGCTGACCTTGACGGATACATTTCTCCGGACTGGCTATCTGGAAGAGGATGAGTCGGGAATGGTTAGCCTCGGCTGGCGCACGAGGGCCGAAGTGGACCTGCAAAGCTTGATGATGCTATTCGCTGAAGCCAAGCCAGACAAGTCGGAGTCCGCGGAAGATGAACAGAATGCAATCGAGGACGCGTCCAAGGATTCCGGACTCGAGATCGAGGTAGCCCCGCCGGAACCTTGACCAAGCTTATTTCTCGCTCTTTGGCATCTGCCTTAGAAAATCCCTTGGATATTGCTTAGAGTTCAACAGCGATAGGTATTCTCCCTCTTTGATTGAGGTCCGTGCTTTCTCGAGCTCGAACCGTTGGGACAAATGGTCATGCACTTTGGCTTTCGCCAGAACGTCTAGCACTTTCCCTTCGTAGAACGGCTCGAGATCCTTGCCTTGACAAACGGCACACCTGCAGTTTGTCGTGTTTTTCCTCGTTTCCTCGAAGTCTTTCTTCTTCAGTGCTCCCCATCCCTTTGGGTCGAACAAGTTGATGACATCCTTTGTTAGGGGCGTCGGCGGTGGCGGGACGATCCATCTGGAGTAACTATCGATTCCGAACATGGGCAACATCATTCCCTCACTACAAGGAAGAGGTGAGCGTCCAAGCCTTATTTTCGGGGGGACCTGAAACGCGTGTACCCAGACCTCTGGCGACTTTTTCTTGTAATCCTCGATCGCTCTCAAAGCATGGTAATGGAAGCCACCTCGAAGATCAAAGCCCAGTGCTTTCCCATCGTGCTTGGAGACCAGAGACACTAGGTCGCTCGCTACCTTCGCGTCGTCGATCGCTTGTACTATCGGCATGAGGGGCTTGTCGACTCCCCGTTCGTCCATCCATCTCTCTGCGAATTTGATCTGAGAATCCATCTCGGCCGGAGACATTTCTGATGTGTGTTGGACAGTTATTATGTCGAGCCCGGCGAGAAATTGCAAGTCTAGCATTGTCTTCAACTCGTCCGAAGATGAGAGGTGCGCGCCCTTGAGAAATGAGAGGTACAAGAGCCGGACAGCATCTGTGCCTGCTTCACGCGAGAGGAATTTTGCCATCGACTTCAATGCTTCCTCTTGAGTGAGTATTTTCTTAATCGTGTCTGGCTGGCCGAGCCGAGCCAGAACTGCTACCTCGCCAGGCAGCGGTTCCTTCACACCCGCCGGTTTCAGCGCGTTCCTTTCCGGGCTGATGGGAAAACGGTTGGGCAGCGGGATTCTTGATTGGCCCACTCTAAGCTCGGAAAATGTCGCACTAGTATTCTGATCTTTCTTAAGCCTGGCCACTCGCAACTCTGCCATAGTCGATGTTCCGCTCTATCAGAGTCTAGCGTGCCCCAGCTTATACAAAACGCCTTGCCCTCACTTCTATTTTGTCACAGCCAGGACCTTATCTCTCATTGTGCGAGCTTTGTCGAGCCTTTGATCAATTCTTACAAACGATGACACGCGCTTTGCTCCAAGCTGCGTCACCCTAGTGTGGGCCAGGATGACCGCGTGAAGTATCGTTTCTAAGTCTTCCGACTCCAAGACAGTCGACATCGGGTTGACTTGAAACTTCAATCCTGGAATGTCGCTTAGAGCATCTATAGCGGCCTTGACGTATTTGCCGACACTGGTGCCCTTTCCAATCGGATGGATACTAAATTCAGCGATTACGACTAGGCCTCTATTAGAGACCCGTTTTCTCCCACTATGTCGCTTCGTCCCTCAACGCACCGGATAGAGTGCCGGACAGATCGGAGAAAAGCTGCTCGGCCTAGCTTACGAGTCGATTCTGACCCGGAGCTCTTTGGCGTAGTCCGTGAGATTGCTCGTACTTTTCCGTCTTGTCAATATCCAGTTCCATGAGTTGGACAGTTGCTTTCTTTATGATCCCGAATATTTCTTCAAGTTCGATCTGGTCGAAGTCCTTCAGTGAGAGATTTCCGATCCACTGCATCCACCCTTGCATGCTCTTCGCAAGCGTTGAGCAGCACAGCCCGATCCCGTAGACCATGTCGAGACGGTCTTTCGGAGTAAGGTCTTCTATCCGTTTCACCCTGCTCCTCGCCTCTTCGACCCAGCTTCTAGGCTCGTCTGAGAATTCCATGTTTTCCGTTCCTTTTTCTGTTCCTGACGAGAGCGACATTGAAGTTCTCACGGCTCGGGGCTCCGCTTCTTGGAGCTCTCGATCGAGTGGAGATTCCACATGACTCAATATTAACGTTACGTGAACTCATTCCGGCATTCCAAGGAGACACGAACGATCGAACTCAGCGCACCTTTATCGATCGAGCCTTTAGTGAACGAACTGCAAAGGAATTTTTCGCTGGAAAAACCCGAACAAGATCGGAATGGAATTTGAGGTTCCGGTAAGCTGGTGACCGACCTCTCAGGCCGGGCCTGGGGAAGTCGTTGGTGACGGGGGTATGGAGGTTTTTGTTGATGTTGCTACAAAGCTCCCTGCTCGCTTGCGCCGGAGAAGGAATGCAACGATTCCCCCTACGCTGGCGGCGGCTACGACCGTAATGAAAATCACCGTCAAGAGCCCGAGTCCCTGGGAGGGCTGGAAGAAGGCCGTGTAGTCGGGGTCATGAACGATCTTGTACCCGTTCCATGTGGGATATGATATGACGTACAGATAGTTGGATACGGTCACATCTGCCAATCCGCTCTTGGCCTGGTTGAAGAGTTGTGGGTCGACGTGTGCGACGAAGAGTGGCAGGAATCCCATGAACCCTGTTTGAAACGCGGCAAAAGCAGGGTTGGCACCCCATCCGTATCGATTCACCGTTCGAGTCACTGCTGGGATCGACGTTGGGTTTGAATCAGAAGCATCGTACAGGTTATAGTTTTGCTTAACGCCAAAGTCGGCCTTGAAGACTTCTTCTCCATCGCCCGCCTTCGTGTCAATTGCTGTACTGCTGACATCAATGTTTGAATCGTTGTCAACGCTCTGGGAGTTTTTCTCGGTGTTGTCAGTCGTCTTCTCAGTTGCCAATATCGTCTTGTTAGCAAGGACTATGGAGAGTTTCATGCCTCTCTGTTGTAGGTAAGTGTAGATGTTCGTATTGTTGGCTCGGGTCCCATTTCCATAGAATGTTCCGGTCGAGTTTAGATGGAGAACTGGGCTCTGGCTGACGAGCCAGAGGTCCGTCATGCGTCCGATCGTGTAGCTCGTGGTAAGCTTGGCAGTCTTCGTGGCAGGGTCTATTGTGAGATCGTATTGAAAGGTGAGCCCATTGTACTGCGCGACTCCCCTTGGCGTGTTCGCTCCATCCCAAGTTGGGAAGACGGGGTCGGGGTTAATCTTCCACCAAATCGCATTCAAGTTGGTATATTGAAGGCCCCAAGTCCAGTGAAGGTTGTTCGTTGTCGTCAGCGGGATTACTTGGCTTGACGCGACCAAAGGAATTGGATGCCCGGTGATGGCCGTCATATTGACACCTAGGCTGAACGATGCGTAGACTGTATCTGTCCTATCCGGGGAATTAGGGTATGGGTCTCCTGTGCTACTCTCGTTGAAGGCAACCACTGAGAGGAAAGACGAAGCCGAGATAGCGTCCTTACCTAGGGGTGTCTTGTAATGTTCGAAGAATGTCTGAAGGGGGATCGTGACGTAGTGTCCGTTGTGTGTGGCATTTACGAGTCCCACGTAAAACAGCTGGAAGCCCTGCACGTTGATGTAGTTCGTGTTGAGATACGCGTGTTCGGTGCTAGGCGGTGGTGTAAGCCCGTTTTGAAGGGCGTATTGTCGAACATAATCATAGAAGTCCACCACCTTGGAAAAACTGGTTGCCTGATAGTCCGACTGTTGGAGCGTAGTTGCTGCAGACGCATTTTGAGCCGCGAAAGTTACAGTTCCGCAGAACCCCAATAGTATTAGTGTCAGAGCCTTAAGGGTAAGTTCTAGTTTTCTCATCCCTCAGTTCTCGCCTTATGGGTCTGGCAGAACGTGCTCAGTGAGATATGATACTCGTAACTTCGATTGGGCTAATCAAGGAACATGAAAAGAGGATGAAAAAATTATGACGTTAGGTTGCTAGTTGTCCTCACTGGCGTCGGAATCGTCTCCGCCGCCTCCCCACTCATTGTCTCCCCACTCGTCGTCGCCGCCCCAATCTTCATCTTCTCCCCACTCTTCTTCAACTCGAACCTCGGGAAACAACAATTTTTCGCTCGGCCCCTTGAAGGCGGCGCTTATCGAAAACGGGTGAGTTAAAAAGTTCTTCTCAAGATCCTCAGATTGTTGTTCCTTTCATGCCCGACTTGGTCCCTTTCTTGTCAGCACAAGCCCAAGCGAGGTGTCTGGTGGTGTGGGACACGCCTACCTCGCCTCGCCTATCCAAGGTTATGATTCCCAGCCCCTTCCCTACACGGTTTCGGCCAATTCTGATCGCCTTTTCGCTCGCTGCTTGAGCCGTGTACGACCTCATCAGGTCGCACGCGGTCTTCGAAACGCTAGTTCTAATGGCCAGTTCTCCAATGCCAGTTGCGGTCGCGGCGCCCAGCTTGTCGTCTGCGTATAGACCTGCTCCGACAAGGGCACTGTCGCCTATGCGGCCAGGAAGTTTCAACGTTACGCCTCCTGTTGACGAAGCCGCTGCAAGATTACCATATTGGTCGATTGCAAGCGCCCCAACGGTATCCGCGAGGGCTGCTAGGAGCCCGTTTTTTTCGAGAACTCGATTTCGTGGAAAGTAATTGGGCCTGCCTCGTTCCATCGCATTCTTTTCCCGGTTCCAGCGTGCGAACCTCTCAGGAAGTATCGGTTTGGCCGCCGCGAGTTTGTAGACCCGTCCAAGTCTTTCCGCGGTTCTCCCAGCCAAGAGAACATGATCCGTTTTCTCCATGACCAATCTAGCCAACCTTATTGGGTTCCTGATGCCATTGACCAACGCTACGGCTCCGCTCTCCAATTTCCTGCCGTCCATTATCGCAGCATCGTTTTCGATTCGCCCTTCAAGGTTCATCGTTGACCCTGTGCCGGCGTTGAAGCAAGGATCATCCTCGAGAACCACGATCGCTGCTTCAACGGCATCTCGGGCGGTTCCGCGGTTCGCTAGCACATCATATCCAGCCCTGGCGGCGGCTTCCGTTCCCCTCCGGGCCTGACCGTGCTTTTTCGACTGCCATACTCCCGCACCCCCGTGCACGATAATGGTTGTTTTTGCCTTAGTTCCAGTCAAATCGGTCTTCGGGACACTTTTCGAAACTGGATATAAGTCTCGGTTCTCTGAAAGACTTGGCGAAGACCCCTGGCCAGAGCCAAGATTCTCCGGTTTGACGACGAAGGATTGGTGGCCAAAGAAGCGGGCAGAGTAATTTCGAGCGGTGGGCTCGTCGCCTATCCTACGGACACAGTCTATGGCCTGGGATGCGACCCATTTGACGCGCGGGCAGTAAAGCGCCTCATACTGGCGAAAGAACGACTCAAGGGATCACTTCCATTGCTCACCCACAGCACGGAAGCTGCCAAAATGGTGGGAAAATTCGATCAGGTCTCCTCAAGAATCGCGCGAGCTTTTTGGCCAGGTGCGCTGACACTAGTGGTTCCATCAATTGGGCGATTTCCGCAGGAGGTCGCGCCTAATCGGAGGGTCGGCCTAAGAGTACCAAACAAAGCCGACACTCTCAGGCTAATTCGAGAATGCGGTGGTCGTCTCGTTGGGACCAGCGCTAACATCTCCGGAAATCCCTCATGTACAAGCGCAGAAGCCGTCATGTCCCAGTTGGGCGACAGGATCGACTTGATTGTGGATGGCGGCCCTTCGACGATGGGAATCGAGTCAACGGTTCTAGAGGTTGTGGATGGTCGTGTCTCGGTCATAAGAGAAGCAGCGGTTTCGAGAGAAAGGATTCTAAGCGAGTGTTCGGACATTGTGTTCGCCTAGTACCGAGAAGCGGTTCTACTTCGTTGCTCAAAATTTTCAACATCTTGATCTCAAGTGCGCGTGGTAGTGAAAGGGAAGCGAATGCCGAGCTACGATATTTGCTGGGCGAGCTGGGAGACTCACGTGTCACGACGGGTCTCACCTCAGTCAGTGGACTCACGGTTGCCAACACTTCCATGGACGCTGTCGCGGCAATTCATGGCCTGCGACCACTCTTGGGAGAGAAACCCTGGCAATTCAGATACATCCTAAAACTGAAACCCATCATGCGAGTGGTCCCTGCTCAGGCAGACGCAGTGTCCGACGCTGTCAGCGATCTTGCCTCACGTATTTCTATCGACGAAACCTTTCGGATATCCGTTCAGAAGAGGCACAACGACTTGCAGTCGCGCGAGCTCATTGATGTGGCGGCGAAACGAGTACCCCGAAAGGTGAATCTTCAAAATCCGTCCAAGGTGGTCCTGATCGAGATCTTGGATGAGGTCGCGGGCATCTCGATAATTTCGGATGGTGACATTCTCGCAGTCGAGGCCGAGAAGAGGCGCTTGCTCAATCGACCGAGAGAAGTGCCGAGCGTTCTACGACAAGACGCTTGATGGTTTCCCCTTGGGCCTCTCCAGGTAATCTTGCGACTGATTGCTCTCTCTCGCTAATTCCGAAAGCGTCGCAAAGCTTCCGCATCTTTGTGCTGGAGCCAACCTCAATGACTGCATCATTCCTAGCTCCTCCGAACAGTTGCGCGCAAGCGTTCTCTATCCTTCTCTCATCGAATTGGACTTGAAACCCCGAAATCGCGATCACTACCACCTCGGGAGTGTCCTTTTCAACTCCAACCGTCTGAATTGCCTTTGAGATCTGACTCTGGCCGGACAAGTAGATCAGGAACTCCATGGCTAGACTCTTCGATCTCATCCTTCCCCGCTTTGTTGCTCTAGAAACAAAGGAGGCAACTAAACTCAGGTGCTCGTTGCCTGCAATCATGTCCGCTCGAACAACCTGAATTTGGGCATTCTCGAGCTTGCGTCGCAGTTCTCTCAGCAAAGTCTCAGGGTCTTCGACATGAACGCCGGAGAAACCCATTGCCTTTAGGAAGAACCCGGTACCCTGCTGCGTCAATATGATTGGTTCAACTTCATGAGGCGATTTATCAAGCGTGGTGGTATGCCGCTTCCTCTCAGTTCTTCCCTGACATATCTAGCGTTGCCATCTTTCTTGTTCTTGTATTTCTTTGATATGAGTCGGATTGTTTCGAGTCTCTCCCAGGGGAAGACTACCCAACTGGATGTTTTTTTCGCATAATAGTCGGGGAGGAAGATGCTGTGAGGCTTGTAATAGATTGTGCAGGCCCGCGCATCGGCTGCTCCTTTTCTTCTAACGTGAGACATGACGGCCCGCAGGCTGAGCCCGGTGTCGGCGACGTCGTCCACCACTAGGACCCTACGGTGCCGAACGTCTGATGTAACGGGCTGTGTTATCTGAGGTTTTCTTGATCTGACCCCAATGTCTTTGTAGAATTCGACTCTTATGTTCGCAACATGAGCATTTGAGAGTAGGTCGCTTATTATTCGGGCTGGGGGCCAGCCGCCGCGTGAAACTCCCACGATTACATCGGGGTTGAATGCAGATGCCCGGACTTTCTCGGTAAGGTCTATCATGAGGTCGTAAATCTCGTCCCATGAGGGAGCAAGATACTTTGCATCCCGCTCTTCAACGGAGTGAGGCTTTGCTCGAAGCTCCATCTCTGTGCTGGTTATCAAGGGTTTAGGTCCACCTTTTCTGTATTTTTTCTCAAATCGGGTCATTGATGAGTGCTCAGTGGAGATGCATCTCCTCATCGGCGTACGAACGTCCTCGGTGCAGGTCAGTCCACATCATAGCGTTTTGACTATGCATCCGCTTCTAGAAAAGTTCTCGGCTGGCAAAGACGTCACTGCCAGTGTTTCTTAATTTGACCATTTTGACACTGAGACTACTGGAATCAGGGTCTCAGTGTTTACGATGTCCGGTATCCCCTTGATCCGGTCAATTATGAACCAGTAAATGCTCTTAGGGTCAGGCTCAAGGAATTGCCTTTGGACGTCGACAACTACGAGTATGTCGTGTTGCCCTGGAATAATATGCACTTCTTTGACCTCCTCCATCCGGTATAGGGCATCTGCCACTTGGGACTCCCTTCCAAGAACGGTTGAAATGTAAATGAATGCTCTGCAGTTCCTCTTCATTTCGTCTTTCGGATGGTAATGAGGCATTGACTATTGCAGACTTCCTAGTTTGCCGCCGGCGGTGGTTATGCCTTATTACACTTTTCTTGCGAAGGAGAGTCTCCGCCGGTTCCTCCGATTTCAGGCCGTTCTGGGAGTAATGGATTTTTCATCGTTTACCCTTGGCGCTCTCCTCCTCACTCCTGTTTTTCCGGTGTCTTGAAGTTCCATTGAGGTGTGTTGGATTCGATATTGGAGAGCCATTCGAGCGCGACGCGTTCAGGGAGGGACAGGAATAGGCGGCCTAAGTGCTTGCATAACTGTCTCGTTTCTGGGGCCCTTTCCCAGTCGCCGCAGTCATGGACGATTGTTCTTGACTGCTTGTCCATGAGGACGCTGTAGTTCCGCACGTGTGCTTCGATTGTTTGAGAACTTGCCTTTTCAATCGATACTTCATTTTCATCCATTGCCATTGCTCTCTCCAGTCTTTGCTTTCCCATAACTTGCGAGAGCGAGTCTAGTATCTTCGATTCTGTTGGGGGTTCTGAGCTCTCTTCTTCGCCCATCCATTTTCCCAATCCAGATTCGGGTGTTCGTTGTCTTTCTTGCAGGTGGCGCTCGGCACGTGTGAGTGCCGCTTCTTGTTCTGGTGTCAATTTCCCTAGGATCCGGAGGATCTTCAACGCATTTTCGACTGCGTACCCGTGGAAGTGATTGTTGAAGTAACCGTACACGTTCTTGGTCGAGGACTGGACTTCTTCTAATCTCGGTTTCCAATCTTCCAATTCCTTGTTACTGTAATGGTAGTTGTACCAGGGGTTCTGCCCGTGCCCGTGCCATCGTAAGTAGGCGAAGTCTGCTGTCAGGTGTACGTCAGGCGGTAAGAGGGGTTCGTCGACAATCGTATACGCTACATTGTACTTTTCAAGTGTTTTCCACGTTTGAGGTTGGAGCCAGGACTTGTGTCTGAACTCGGCCGCATATCTGAATCCGTGAGGTAGCATTGCCAGGAATTGTTCGAGATGTCCCAGATCATACGTGTAGGATGGAGGCAACTGAATGAGTAGACACGCAAGTTTTTCGCCATTGTTTAAGGGCATCATGAGTTCCGCGAAACGGTCCATCTCTTTCTCGGTCTCCGCGTCCAGCTTCTTCAGTCTGTCATGCGTGATGGCTTTTGGAAGCTTGGCCGCGAAAAGAAAATTGCCGGGCGTATAGCGGTTCCATCCTTGCACTACGCCGGACTGCGGAAATGCGTAGAATGTGGAATCGATTTCGACAGTGGAGAAGACGTGTGTGTAATGCCTCAGTTTACTTTCTGTCGAGGACGGATAGAAGACTCCGACCCACTCTGCGTACGACCATCCAGACGTCCCAATGAGCGTCCGTCCCATATTTTCATCCTCCACTCCAAGCTTTGATAAGATTGTAGTCTTCGACATTGAATTGTCGGATTTGAGCCTTTTACGGATAGGAGCTGGCGGTTGGTCCTACTTTCAAGTGCCAGGCGAGGCTAGCCTGCAAGCCTACTCGAAGGGTTTCGACTTCGTAGAAGTGAACAGTACATACTATGAACTCCAGGGAATTGATACTCTAAGGCGATGGAGGCGTGCTGTTCCCGACAGGTTCGAGTTCTCTGTGCGGTGTAACCGAGCCTTGTTGGACTCGTATCTTTCAAAGACCAGCATGGGTGAAAGGCGAGAGCTCTTCCTTCTCTCTGTTGAGCAGGCTTGCAAAGTTCTCGAAGCGAACGTACTCACAATTCTCATGAATGATTGCGGAGCCGGGGCAGTTTCTGGGTTAGACCAGTTCTTCTCCGACTTTCACGTAAAAGGGACTAGGGTCGCAGTTGAGTTGCGAGGGTCACAGGTCTCCCCTGACTTTTTACGTGTTCTCGAAAGAAATGATGCGATTCATTGTGTTGACATTTCGAAGGATGAATCCCCCCAGGTGGAGTCGGGAGTTCTCTATACTCGGCTCTTCGGAAGGGGAGAGGGGAACGTGTACGAGTTTGAAGATAACGAGCTGAAACAGATACTCGTAAAGGCTGAGAGTCCAAAGTTCGAGAAGAGTATACTCGCCTTTCACGGAGTCAGAATGTACCGTGACGCGGCCCGGCTGAAAGTTTTCTCCATGACAGGAGAATTTCCTAGATTGACCGAGAGTACAGGTCTGGACGCTCTCCAGACGGTTCTTGAGGAGGATGCTGTGTTCCCCATGACAGGGTTAGAATTGTTGGAGAGGCAGGGCTGGAAGCTGATCGACCTCACTGCAAAATCTCGAGCGAGAGCTTGTCAGTTCCTTCAGATGCTTCCTTCCAGCGGTATTTTCACAAGCCCGAGGCATGTTAGAGAAACACTAGAGACCAGCATCGCCTATCAAGTCGAACAACTGAACGATTGACGCAGAAGTTTTCACGTCTTGAAGCTTGAGCAACTGGCCCCGCTCGAAGAGGACATTGAAGGTCAGAGTTGCGAGCTCAAGGTTGACTATTGCAACAATTGTAAGCTCGTCCTAAAGATTGTCCCATGGGCACTTGATGCGGTGATGCTCTGTTCACCTACCACGTACCTGAACTGTCCTGATTGTGGAACAAAACTGAATGGCCTGTCGATGGGTCACGATCGCTACTTTGGTAAATTGGGTTCTTTCTCGTACTTGGATTCTAGGTTGGACCAGGGTTTGTTACAAGGAGAATCGCGCAAGCCTGAGCGGATGACTTGGAGTTCTGAAAGCCCTCTATCATGGGCTGCAAAAGACGCAACGACGAGTTCTCGTCTCATCGTTCTTTCCGGGAAGACGGCTCGGATGCGGGGGCACTATGAATGTGCAAGAGCAGCTTTGAGCGGGAAGGTAGTCTTCCTAGATGGGGGAAATTCGTTCAATGCCTCCTGCCTCAGAGACTCGGTTGATAGTGAAAAGACCGACGTCGTGCTCGATAACATAATGATCAGTCGGGCTTTCAACTTCCACCAGATGACCAATCTCGTCACCGAGAAGCTCCCCCAAGCATTGCAGTCCTATCATCCCAAGACAGTCGCAGTCTTTGACCCCACACTGCTCTATGAAGAGGAGGATGTCATTGACGAGAGAGAGGCTTGGGACTCTTTCAAGAAAATGGCCTGGTCTCTGAGAAAATTTTCATGGGAAAATAGAGTTCAGCTGTTCGCAGTCGTTTCGAACTTGGAGACAAAAGCTGGGCGATTGCTACGGAATATCTCCACGACCAGAGACTGCGATTCTGAATCCGAACCCCGGGGGCATCCAGGCGATTCCTTATTCCCTTCACAAATCTAGGGCTCGGTAACAATCTTCAACTTATTCGGACCTTAGAACGGTTTACTCCACATACTACTGACAACCTTCCAGGCCGACGTTCTATCGTATTTCCTCGCGTAAGGTTATGATCACGTTGTCGATTGCCTGACGGTCGCGCACCTTCCGACGCTCAAGATCTGACATCAACGATTCATAGAGCGATTTCTCCATCCTCCCCGACCTGTACTGGTTTCTCAGATCGACCAGCCCCGTGCGGACAACCTGAAGGTCTGCCTCTGAACGTTCAACCCGTCGGATCATGTCCCGGTACCTCGAGCTCGCACTCGAGAGCTGAGCCTTCACGGGCCCCAGCGAACGGTCGATCTCAGACATTCGAATCTCTATCAACCGTCTCCTGTGTTTGTACTCGTGCCGGTTCATCGCGCCCCGCGTCATATCGTCATCTATCCTGTCGGCCTCCTGCCTCAGGGTCGACTTTTCATCGTACAAGTCAACGAACCGCCGAATCAGATCCATCGGGCCACCGCCAACCAACACTGTCCGGCCCGACCCCGGCTCATAGACAAGAACCGCAAAGACAACCGCTAATTCCAGAAGAACGACCCACGCTAATGGTGCGAGGCTCGCCCAAAACGGGCTCAACACATAAGACATCGAAAGCGACAGATTCGATCCCGGACCCACACTAAAGGCAGTGAAGACATACTGGTTGCCGGTTAACGTGCTCCCCGAAACCGTCGGCGTAACCGGGCTCGCCAAAGACAATTGCCTGAACCCCATGGGTGTTACAAGCTTAGCTGACAGGATACTCTGGTAGAACTGTACATTGTTCAAAAGGTTGTAGGTAATACTGAAGGTTCCAAGACTCGGAGAGGATACGATGCTCCCGGGAAGGTCGTATCTAAGCGAAATAACCACTGACTGGTTTGTGTTTATTGAGCCGTAACGTGGGGTCACCCTCCACGTTGAATTCGTGCTCGCTGTTCCTCCAGAAGTAATGCTCGTCGAGTCCAAGGGACCTATGGCGTCAACCGCGGACAGAGACTTCACGTCTTTCGGCAGTGCGAAAGCAATATTCTGCAGTATCGGCCCATGATTCGTGAGGTTGTAATCATCGCTCGCGGTCACAGTGCCCGACGACAATATGGTAAGCGTTCGGTCAGCGGAAGCATCGAAAAGATTCTGAGAGGCTGAAGTGAATGAAATGCTGGCAACGGTCATGTCGAACGCGTCCAGAGCCGCCGGCTGCGTGGAAAAAACTCCATTTGCAAACGTTCCGTTGACCTTGTAAGCGGTCGGGTTAGACCAACCCTGGGTTACGACGGACAACCTCGCTTGGGATACATTATAGTCAGTTACGGGGAATGGGCTGAATGTAAAGTTGAACTGGCTGCCTGCCGACTTGAACCTCAATAGGCCGGTAAATACTGTTCTGACCGTGAATGTATAGGATGAAGATGGACTGCGCAGGGTTGCATCGTACAATGTGTAGCTCGGAGTCGCCATCATCGTCAATGCGAGAGCATTGCCAGAAGTATCCACCGCAGTGACGTTTCGAACGTCCGACGCCAGTTCCGCTGGGAAGCCCACTCCCATGTGTCCGATTGGCTGGGCGGCACTGACCAAGGTTACCGTATCGTTTGTTATCGTCGTCCCCCAAGCAGTGGTCATTATCGTTCGGCTAGTATTGACCACACAGCTGGAATCGCATGCCGTACCGCTCTGTCCCCTCGTCGGGGCAAACTGGAAAACAGCAGCAATCAGAAAGCTTACGAGCAATAATGTCAAGAGCCGTTTCATGAGAGCACGACGCAGTTGTTTCTTAACGGGGCCTAACGTGTTTGGAGTGTCGCCGCTCCACTCCTTCCTACTTATGTATTCCTTCATCGGGTTCTGTAAAGTTGTCGGATGCTAAACGGGTCGGCAACACCTGTAAGAAGTCGATTGCCGACGCTAAGTCTGAGTTCGAAGATAATATTTGGGAGGCTGTTTGGTTGTCCACGGGAGTTATTTTTGCCATAACAGCCCTGTTGGGGTTGTTTCCGTTACCGATTATCGGTGCTGTAGCGGGAGTTTGGATAGCTACGGCTTTTTTCGTTCGAAGTATTCCGACCGTAGAAACCGATACAGAAGGAAGGAAACAAGAATGTTCAGGAAAAACCCGAGAAGAAGGGGTCTCCAATAGTCGAATTGAAACAGGTAATTGACTTCTATCGAGATGCCTTCAGCTATGAGTGAGCTAAACCCAGTGTCGCTACGACTAGCAGGAATAGGGCGATGCCTTTGCTTCTCTCTCCCCCACCGTCTTTCAGAATGAAAAATCCTTTCCCACCACCGACAAACCGGTCCATTACCATTTCGAAAATCACGAAGGACATTATCACAGCCCAGATTGTTCCTCAGAAAGAGCGGAACACGGGAATAGCCAGTAATCCGGTAAGAACAAGGAAGACAAGTAGAACGGCGAGGGCCGGATGATCAAGCTCTTTCGGGAGCGAAAAATCCAGTAAACAAAGTTCCACCGGGAGCCCTTCCAATCAAGATTGATAGCGGAATCCAAAGAATCGAGAGAAGAAGCAGTACGCCTGCCGTCAGGCTTTGGCCGAACGAACCGCTTGGCCCAAGTAATCCCAACCAGACGAGTAAGCCAACAATAGTCCCAAGCAAGAACCCTGTCGCCTCGTTTTTCCCGAACCGTTTCGGAGGATTGAATCTCGTTGCCCTTCTCCAAGCATTACTCATGCTTGCACCCGTCCTAAAGCAACCGAGTTTTTACAGCTTTGTAGAACGGGCTTTCGCACCGGAGACTTTACAGAACCCTTCATCGGACAGGGTCTTGCGGGTGAGGAATCCGAAAACCATCCTGATAACGGGCGCGGGAGGAAGCGCAGGCAACAATGTTTGCTGGAGTCTAAGGGCAAGCCCGGACGGAAAGCAACTCTCACTAATTGGGACGGACATTGACCGCACGAGCCTCGAGCTCAACCGATGGATTGACGAGGCTTATGAAGTCCCCAAAGCCGACGATCGCACTTACCTAACAACGCTGCGCAAAATAATCCGTAACAAGAGAGTCGATGGAATTTTCCCGCAGCCAGATCCGGAAGTCAGGACAATAGCAGAATCTGAGAATCGTCTTGAGACCAAGTTCTTCCTTCCCGAGCCCAACGTTGTGAAAGTGTGTTTGGACAAACTCGAGGCGCTCCGTCAATGGAACGCTGCAGGAGTTAGAGCAGTTCCAGTTCTGATCTCCGCAAGAAAGGGCAAATTGAATAACCAGTTGAAGCAGGTCAATTTCCCTTGCTGGGTGCGGGCGCGAGAAGGCGCAGGCGGACTAATGAGCTGTCTAGCGAAAGATGCGCGGACCCTCGAATACTGGGTACGATTCCATTGGTCACAAGGAATCAGCGCAGATTTTGTTGCCGAGGAATATCTCCCGGGGCGAGACTACTGTTTCATGTCCATCTGGGCAAAGGGAACCCTAGTAACATCCATGATCAGAGAACGTCTCAGCTGGGTAGGACACAGAACCGTCGGAGCAGGCGGGACTTCAAAGCTTAACCATGTCGTTCACTTAGATAGCGTGAACAAAGCTGCCACTGAAGCTATCAACGCGATTTCCGCAAACCCAAACGGTGTCCTGTGTGTTGATCTAAAGGAAGACGTCAGCGGCACTCCTAAGCCGACTGAGATCAACTGTCGGTTCACCACGAACGTCCACTACCTCACCCTAGCCTCGGTAAAATATGGTAGGCCAGAATGGAATTTTCCTTGGCTCGCCTCAAGGCTAATGATCAGTGAGCATATTCCAAGTTGCAGTCAGTATGATGCACTTCCCGACAACCTTTGGTTCACGAAGAACATAGACATGGGGTTCACCGTTGTCGAGGATAATAAGTGGAGGGCGGCGGTCCTTAGATAAGAGAATCTAGTCTTGATTTTGCTGAGTGTCCCTACTGAAGAAGAAGGCTCGCACCTGCCGGTCCCAAATGAACAACCACGTCATAGACAGAATCAACCCGAGAGCTGCCTTGACACCTGCATCCAAGTACCTTAGAACGAGGGTGGTCTCTGGGATGAGAGTTCTTGGCGCGATGAACCTGGCTATTAGGCCGAAACCGAAAAGCATCAATCCCCATTGCACGAGAAAAATCAACGACTGAAGCAAAATCACTCTTCGATTGATCAAATGGTGACGCCCATAAGCAAGAGTGTTATGAACCCAAGGAACGATGAGAGTACGTACAGTCCAAAGATAGTGTAAACAACATCCTTTTCCAAAGCAGGCTGGCCGACCACAACGGTTCTCACGAGAGTTAACGGTGCCCTCCTGTCAGAGGTAGACGAAAGTCGGCCGTCTAGCATGAGTGCTGTCGGCTTAGAAGTAAGTCTACTGTGTTCCGTGAACCTCCTGATTCTAGAGAGGAAGAAGAATGAATTCTGAATGTTGGGGAAGATCGCAACCAGCGTGGCGATCTCGATTCTACCCAATATTGCAGCCGCTCCGAGGGCCGCTCCCAGCGAAATCTGCCCGACGTTTCCCGAGAATGCGCGTGAAGGAAAACGGTTGTAGTAGAAAAACCCCAGAGATGTGAACATGATCAGTGCATAGAGGAATGTGGAAAGGGGACCCTGAGCGGTTACGAATAGTCCCATTAACAACCCGATGCAGGCAATGGTTATTCCGCCAGCCATGACTCCGTTCAACGGGTCCAACATGTTAACGGTGTTCGCCGTCACAGATACAGCAACGGGAATCGCGAGCAGGTAAATTATTGGTAGATGAAAACCACCGAAAAGGGGAACTCGAAGATCGGGATTGTATACAGCGGCAGGATAAGCAAGCCCAAGAACTATGATCGGGAGCCCACAGACCAGTCCTAAGAGAGGCTTGAACAACCCTCCCATTCGTTTGAAGTCGTCTATCGCGCCAAAGAGTGCTGACAATCCGACGACGATGACGAACGAACATACTGGAATCCAATAGCTTTGCTCGATCATCGCGAATCCTGTGGCGACAATCATGATCGTGATTGGCATTGAAGCTCCGCACATCTCGGGAATCCTCGGCTTCGATAGTTTGTGCACATCAGTGCCGAAAATGTGATGCGAAGCGTTCCAAGACATTAGGAATCGCGTCAGGGCCACCGAGAGGGGGAGTCCGATCGCCGCAAGTGAGAATGGGACGACCGACTCCATCGTGGTAGCAACCATGTTGCTAGTCTTTTTCACCCGCAGCCGAGGCGTGTATAAAAAGGGGTTCGAAACCCCCTGGCGAAGGAAAGATTATGAGCTCTCAGTCGGTACGCGTCGACGAGAGTCGAGTCGCGGGAGCCCTGAACCCCGAAAACCATCCCTTCATCCCAAACGCCTCGAAGGAAATCCGGCGGAGGATGTTGGCTTCCATCGGAGTTAACTCAATCGAACAGCTCTATTCTGACATTCCTGCGGAGGTCCAAGTCAGGCATCCCCTGCAAGTCCCTGAACTCGAATCTGAGCATGAAGTGGCAGTCCACATCGAACGGTTGTTGTCCAAGAATCAATCGTCAAGTGACCTGACGAGTTTCCTTGGTGGAGGAATTTACAACCATCATATGCCTGCGGCCGTCAAGGCAATAATCTCGAGAGTCGAATTTCAGACAGCATACACGCCCTACCAAGCGGAGATCTCCCAAGGATTGCTTCAGGCCCTTTTCGAATTCCAGTCGTTGATGGCAGACTTGACGGGAATGGACGCTGTGAACTCATCCTTGTACGATGGCTCGAACGCCCTTGGCGAGGCTGCTAGAATGGCTTCACGAGCTACCCACCGTATGAAAGTGCTCATTCCCAAGAATATACATCCCGACAGGTTGTCCGTGCTGCGGAACTATTCAGAGCCAGGTGGGATAGCTATAGAGAGTGTGAACTACGACAAGGAAACCGGAGGTCTCGATCTCGAAGACCTCCGAATCAAACTTGACTCGAATGTCGCTGCAGTCTACAACGAGGTTCCTTCCTTCTTTGGAACGCTTGATCCAAGCGCCAGCGCAATGCCCGACCTCGCCCACTCCAAAGGTGCAATGTCAATTGTAGGTTATGATCCGATCTCTCTCGGCGGGCTAAAGGGGCCCGGAGAGTACGGGGCTGATATCGCGATAGCCGAAGGCCAGTCAATTTCCTCAGAAATGAACTTCGGAGGGCCACTGTTGGGGATAATCGGCTGTCGAGGAGATGCCCTCGTTCGACAGTTGCCCGGACGGCTGATCGGCAAGACCAAGACCCTGGACGGGATGCATTCGGCTTATTGCATGGTGTTGCAAACACGCGAGCAGCACATACGACGGGAGCGGGCGACCTCCAACATCTGTACAAACGAAGCCCTGATGGCAATTGGTGCCGCGGCATATCTTACGTTGCTCGGGCCACACGGGCTCAAAAGACTCTTCGAAACCATACTGACAAAGACGGCGTACGCCGTGAAGAAATTGTCGGAAGTTCCTGGTTTAGTGGTCCCACGATTCGGCGCGTCTCACTATCAGGACTTTGTCGTATCTTTCCCGGGGAAACGATCCGAGAGCGTAGCCTCGGTGGTCAACAGGACACTCTTGTCGAAGACAATCCATGGAGGCAGAGTGCTAACTGAGGACTTCCCAGAACTAGGGGAAAGTTCACTGTTCTGCGTAACAGAAGTCACAGCGCGGGAATCGATTGACAAGCTTGCCGACTCGATGTCCGAAATCATGGTAGGCAATCGAGATTGACCTTCCATCAAGCGTCTTGGGACGAACCTCTAATCGTTCAGCGGTCGAGGCCAGGAAAGCTGGGCCATAGGCCGCCCCGACCTACGGACGCCGAGATCAAGGTCGCTGGTGAAAATCTTGCTTCCAAGGTTCCAAAAGGACTCATCCGCAATCGCCCTGCTCTTCTCCCCGAGGTCTCGGAACCCGAGGTCGTCCGACACTTTACGCGGTTGTCGCAGGAAACGTATGCGGTAGATCTCGGGATCTATCCCCTCGGGAGCTGCACCATGAAATATAATCCGAAGATAGCCGAGTTGGTCGTTCAAACTCACAAGCTGGAGAAGCTTCACCCTGAACAGGATGAGTCAACCGTACAGGGAGCCCTTGCTATCCTGTACGAAATCTCCCGAATCCTTTCTGAAATAACGGGCATGAGTAAGGTCAGCTTACAGCCGGCAGCCGGCGCGCAAGGAGAACTCGCGGGCGTTCTCATAATTCGTGCCTTCCATGAGGCGCAAGGTGACCTAAGAAATAGGACTGAGATGCTGATTCCTGATTCGGCCCATGGAACGAACCCAGCTAGTGCGGCAATGGCCGGATTCAAGGTCGTAGTCATTCCCTCCAATGCAGAAGGAATGGTGGACTTGGACGCGCTCAGAAGCGCGGTAGGTCCACAAACCGCAGGCTTGATGATTACAAACCCAAACACCTTGGGCATATTCGAGAAGAATATTCTGGAGATCTCTCAGATCGTCCACCGAGCAGGTGGGTTGCTCTACTACGATGGCGCCAACTTCAACGCAATTCTCGGGAAGGTCAGGCCAGGGGACATGGGCTTCGACATTGTACACTTGAACATTCACAAGACCTTCGCCACTCCCCATGGAGGCGGGGGTCCTGGTGCGGGTCCTGTTGGAGTTACGAAGCGACTTGAGAGATTCCTGCCCGTTCCACTGGTCAATTTTGACGGTGAAACCTATCATTTCGACTATGATGTCCCAGATAGCATCGGGAAGATAAGATCGTCCTATGGCAATATTGGGGTTCTAATCCGAGCCTATTCCTACGTTTTGAGCCTTGGTTTCAAGGGTCTGGAAACTGTCGCAGAGACGGCGATTCTGAATACAAACTACCTGCTGACAAAACTGTTGGCAAGCGGCTACTTCGATCTGCCGTACTCCCGCATGAGGAAGCATGAGTTCGTGTTAAGCGCAAAAAGGCTTGTCGAGAAGACGGGGGTTCGCGGGGTGGACATCGCGAAAAGAATTCTTGATAGTGGGGTTCACTCCCCAACGATCTATTTTCCACAGATAGTCGAAGAAGCAATCATGGTAGAGCCGCCTGAAACAGAAAGCCTTGAGGACTTGGACTCACTCGCTGAGGCAATAATTGCTGCGGCGTCGGAGAGCGAGTCGGATCCTGAGAGGGTTCGAGGCGCCCCGTTCAACACTTCCGTCAGTCGGATTGATGAAGTGCGGGCGTCCCATCCGAAAACTATAGAGCTCCGATGGGAATGGAGTGCGGAGTCCCGTATCCCTCAAGATTAGACAGTGTCAGCCACCTTTTCGTCTAAGACAGCTTCGCGATTTGACAGGAATGCGGCGAGCATTGACTGCGCTTTTATAGTAGGCTTTCACGTTTCGGCTAGCCGTTTTACGGTACAGTATACGCGAAGCCTATGCGAAAATATAATGGCTGGTTGCATGTGGGAGGAGGGCCCAGATTTGTCCGAGGAAGAATTGTCCAAAGACGAGCCTGACTCTCCGGGAGGACCAAGGATTTCGATCGTCGGCATTGGAGGAGCAGGAAACAGGCTGCTCACCAACGTGATCGGCAATGAAGCGGCCACTGCGGAACGGTGTGTTGCTGTAAACACCGATCGAGCTCAGCTGTCCCGTTCGCGAGCGCACAACAAGGTGCTTCTCGGCGAAGACATAGTCGATGGCCGGGGTGCTATGGGTAGTGTTCTACTCGGCAAGAGGGCGCTGCAATTGTCAGCCCACAGGATAACTTCGTTTGTTGATGCCTCAGACATGACAATAATATTGGTCGGTTTCGGAGGTGGAACGGGCACAGCAGCCGCCCCCATAATTGCTCAATGGGCTAGGAGTCAGGTCAAACCTGTGGTAGCTGTTGTCGCGTTACCGTTCACTCATGAGCGTGAGAGACGATTCGTAGCTCTAAGGGGTCTGAAGAGAATGAGCGAGGCTTGCGACTGCACAATCGTCGTGGATAATGCGACAAGCTCCCCGGACAGCGACCAAGGCCCGGGACGATCTGCGGACGCCACTGCTGTCGTAACTGTAAGGCGAATATCGGGAGCTCTCTCAAGTCTTGAACCGGCCGTTATGAAAAACATAATGCGAGTAATGACGCTTGGTTCATTGGCGGTCGCTTGCGTTCGCAATGTTGAGCCTGAGGGGAATCTTACTTCTGCTGTAATAGCATCCATTAGATCGCCCTCATCTGAGCTTCCTCTTTCACGCGCCCGAGGAGCTGTGCTCCTGCACACAGGGCCGGTGTCCCTAGGACCGGGCCAAGCCAATCATATCTACGAAACTGTATCTTCACTCGTCGGCCACGAAATCAGCTTTGCCTACGGCAGCGTTGTCTCCACAGACAGCCAGCTATGTCTCCTACTCACCGGATATCATTACGACTCCTCAATCGGCGGTTTCGTGGAACTCCTGACGGACTTGTATGACGTCGAGTATGGACAGCGAGAGGGTCGGCTGGTTAGCCCCCTCTGGCTGCCTTTGTACCAGCTTGAAGGATCCTAGATAGACCTCATAGTCTGCAGAAACGATTTTTTCAATCTCATTCCCAGGCTAATCTGCTTTCCCACTGGTGTGGTGCGTCCTAATCTTATCGCCTCCAGAATGGAATCTTGATCGTCTGAATCGGCTTCGATAATAGTGAACGCCCTTCCCAGAGTATCCGGAATATGTGAGTCGCTTCCACCTAACTTTGGTAGTTTCTTCGAACTTGCGAAACGATCCGCGGGAGGCCACACTCGGCGTGAAAGAATGCTGGTGCTATTGATCACTTCAATAGCGTCCGGGAGGATACTCAGGCTTTCAGGTCTCACTCCGGCGCGCAAAATGTCGTAAGGATGTGGGAGTGATGCGACTCCGCCCTGCGCTCGAATCGCGGCCATAGTGTCCTCTGCTGAGAGCCCCTTTTGAATCAAGTCTCGCACACCGTACCCAATCACATGTCCAGCGGCTGAGCTTACCTCTGTTCCACTAAGCGCAACGATCTCCGTGGGAAGACGTTCCATCACCCTGTTATGGTCAGTGATGGCCACTCCATCAATCCCTGCTTTGTGGCACAGATGGACAAGGTCCCATGGCTTCGTGAAAGCATCGGAAGAGTTGGTAGTATGAACGTGAAGGTCAATCTTGAGTCTCAGAGCTCTCGGCACCTCTTATCTTCTCTAGTCTCCGTCGAAGGTCCTTGGCCGACACCTTATGGTAGAGGGGCCGGAGTGGGACAAGTCTGGACCCCGGCGTGACCATTGACTTTCCTAGCTCGGACCACTGTGAAGGTCCCTTTAGACCGAGGCTATTTCTGATCGAGTTTGAACTCTCTGGGAGGAAGGGATACAGCATGATCGATATGGCCAGCAAGTGCTGGAGGGCTATGCCCATTGACTGGGCCGCCATATCTCGATTTGTCTTTATTGTTCTCCACGGTTCGTTTTCGTTCAAATACCGGTTGGCCTGGCGTCCGAAATCGATGAGTGATTCGAGGGCCTCTTTCAATCGGAAGCGTTCGAACTTCTCAGAGATTTTCCGGGCGCAATTGATCGTCGCTTCAATGACTGCCGGCTCTTTTTCGATGTCAAACTTGGGGACGATACCCTCAAAGTTCGTCTGGATGAAGGACATCGTTCTGTGGACGAAATTGCCGATCACATCATTCAACTCCGAATTTATTTTCCGCTCAAATTCCTCCCATGTGAAGTCAGTGTCCTTCAGCTCGGGTCTTAGGCTCATCATGGCGTACCTCCAATATTCGGGTCCTTCCAGCTCAAGAGCTTCGTCCATCCAAACCCCTATTCCACGACTCTTAGAGAATTTTTGATGGTCGAAAAGGAAGAACTCTGTAGAGGAGACCTGCCATGGCAGACAGTACTGTTCGCCAGACGCCAACAGTAACCCGGGGAATACTATCGTGTGAAAAGGGATGTTATCCTTGCCGATGAAGTGAATGTTTCGACTCTCGGTATCTAACCAGAATTTCCTCCAGAGGTCAGGGGCGCCCGTTTTCTCCGCCCACTCCTTCGTGGCGGAGACATAACCCAATACAGCCTCCATCCACACGTAGATGGTCTTTCCATCTGCTCCCTTGAATGGGGCAGGAATACCCCAATGATTGTCTCTCGTTAGGGACCGTGGCTTCAATCCTTCCGCGAGCCAGCTTAGGCTGAAGTTCCTCGCGTTCTCCGGAAGATTCTGGTTTTCCTTCACGTATTCGGTCAAACGCCCCGTCAATCTCGGTAGGTCGAAAAACCAGTGCTTGGAATCCTTGATTACAGGTGTTCTATGGCAGATAACGCAATAGGGGTTTATCAGATCCGTGGGGTCAAGAATCCTTGAGCAATTGTCGCATTGATCTCCTCTAGCTTGCGGAAAGTGGCAGTGAGGACATTCTCCTTCGACAAACCTGTCCGGCAGGAAAATCTTGTCTGTCTCGCAATAAGGGAGTCTGAGAGTTAGGCTGTAGACGTAACCGTTTGATTCCACTTTCTTGTAGAATCCTTGCACAAACTCTGCATGAATTTGGCTTTCAGTTCGTGTATAATTGCTGAAATCCAGCCCCAAGGTCTTCATGAGATGCTGGATTAGCCTGTGGTTCTCGCTCGAGAGTTTGTAGGGTGCGATTCCCCTTCTCAGCGCTTCTACTTCGATAGCCGTGCCGTGTTCGTCACTCCCGCTCACGACGACAACCTCTTCCCCTCGCATCCTCAGGAAGCGAGCGTAAACATCGGCTGAGAGAAGATGAATGAAGTTACCCAGGTGAGGTCTGTCGTAGACGTAAGGCCACGCGCAACATACAGTCCAACGGCCCAATCCCTAGCAAACCTCCGCCTCTTGTTCGTCGGAGCTTGGTTTTCAAATAAGGGTTTGCTGACTCTCAGCGAACGGGATAAATGCCACGCTCGCCTCTATACGTTAGAACGGAGGAGCGAGCAATTTGGTTGAGAGTTACGAAGCAATGTTGGACCGGGCGATGGCCCACGTTACCAGGCGAGACTCATCCGGGGAAAGATTCGAGATGCCAATCGCGTCGGTCTCAGTTATCGGTGCAAGGACGATAGTTCACAACTTCGCTGAGATTGCCGACCGCTTGAACAGGGACCCGCAGCACATTTTGAAGTACCTCGCGAAGGAGATGGCGACTGCTGGTTCCTTCGAAGGTGGGAAGGGGTACTTCCAGGGTAAGTTCTCCCGAGATACTGTAAACAGGTTGATCGGAGCGTATTCGAACCGGTATGTCATTTGCCCTGTCTGCCATAGGCCTGATACAAAAGTGGAGCGACGAGAGCGACTTTCGTTCCTGGTTTGCGAGGCTTGTGGCGCCCGTTCGTCGATTCTGACAACCTAGCCTACCCCTTTTTCGGAGATTTTCCTTGGGCTCGGTATTTCTACAAAGATTCGAAACTGAGAAGGGCAGGTTGATTGCGGCGTGCGATGAAATGCTGATCGGGAAAACATTTCGGCAGGGTAAGATGAAGCTGGCTATTGACGCAAAGTTCTACGGGAAAAAAGCGGTTTCCATTGAAGAGGCCGTAACGATTCTTGAACCCGCAGAAATGATGAACTTGGTCGGTCATGAGATAGTCAAGGCGGCAGTAGACCGGGGTCTAGTTCATCCCGCTGCCGTCATACAGATTGCTGGAATCCCGCACGTTCAAGTATTGAGGATGTGACGTCATTCACTCCGGTCGGAGGATTTGCACGTCACACCTCGCGAGCTCCTTAAACCTCAATGCATCCTTCTCCGATCCTACTATCGTTCCATAGTGCATGGGAATCGCTAGCTTCAGACGGATTCTGCCCGCCGCCTCAGCCGCTTCGTCAGCCGTCATAACGTAGGTGCCGCTTACCGGAAGGAGAGCAATGTCTGTCTCGATACCTGTCATTTCAGGAATGGAGTCAGTATCGCCAGCGTGATAGATCCGAACGCTACCCACCTGGATTATGAACCCGACTTTCTGTTCTTCCTTCGGATGGAAGACCTTCCCTGGTTCTTTGAATTTGTTAAGATTGTAGGCCGGCACTGCTTCAATCTGGATCTCGTCAATCTGCAACTTGTCTCCAGGCTTCACGTTGCTCACGTTCGCCCCGAGTTTGGCCCTTGCAATTTCTCCTTTGGAGCCGGACGGGGCTACGATTCTAGTGTTAACGGATGCAACTTTTCTCATATCGTCTGGGGAACAGTGGTCAAAGTGTTCGTGGGTTATCAGAAGGATATCAGCGGTGGGGTGGCTTCCTTTCAGTTTGAACGGGTCAATGACGATCGTTTTCCCATTACTGATCAGAAAAGAATCATGGCCCAGCCACGAGATTCCAACCCCTTTGTACTTGTACAGAGTGGACGTCCATCCTGCGTACTGAGTCCCGGTTGGATGGACTTAGTTAAGTTTTCAGGAGAGGTTAACGTTTCGGCTGAGAATAGCCATAAATCGATCGGAACACGACCGCTAGTCCACCCAGAGTAATGACGGTTTACGATGTCATAGTTATTGGGTCAGGCGCAGCAGGATATACCGCGACCATTTACGCCTGTAGGGCGGGTCGCAAGACACTCCTCATCGCGGGATCTTTGTCCGGTGGACAGTTGATGCTGACCTCCGATGTCGAAAATTATCCTGGTTTCGCGGAGCCTGTGTTGGGTCCGGAACTCATGCAAAGGATGAGAATGCAGGCGGAAAAGTTCGGCCCCGACGTCTTGTTCGACGACGTTACTCAAGTCGACTTCAAGAAGCGACCATTCACGGTGACGGTCGGAAGTGAGACCCGGAAGGGGAGGACGGTCATCATTGCCACAGGAGCTTTTGCAAAGTGGTTGGGGTTACCTTCGGAAGAAAAGTTCCGCGGGAAGGGAGTATCGACATGCGCCACATGCGACGGCTACTTCTTCAAAGGTAAGAATGTGATCGTCGTTGGAGGCGGCGATACGGCTATGGAAGAGGCCTCATTCCTCGCTAACATAACCAATCATGTCACAGTCGTTCACCGGCGTGATACTTTGAAGGCAAGCAGAATCATGCAAGAGAAGACCTTGAAGAACCCGAAGATTGACTTCCTTTGGAACTCCGTGATTACCGACATACTCGGTGACCAGCATGTTGTTGGGGTGAAGACCGCTAACCTAAGGACTGGCTCGTCTGCAAGCTTGAAGACTGACGGCTTGTTCGTCGCGATCGGATATCAGCCCAATACCGACGTCTTCAAGGGCCAGGTCCAGCTCGACGAAAAGGGATACGTAGTAACGCGGGACGAGACGCGGACGAATGTTCCTGGGGTTTTCGCGGCAGGCGACGTACGCGACCATAGGTACAGGCAGGCGGTCACTGCAGCAGCTGACGGATGCAAGGCCGCAATCGACGCGGATAGGTACATTTTGGAGTACGGCGAGCAACAATTGGGTCTGCCTCAACAGTGAAATGTCCAAAGTGCGACCTTCAGCTCGACTTCGTCGGCCGCTATATAGTACAAGAGGATTTTGAGGCCGGCGCTCCCGCTCAGATTAGGGACATGGAGGTCTGGCAATGTGACATGTGCAAGACCTACTATGAAGCAAGTCGCAGCGGAAAGCCAGTCGCCATCCGGTTCATGCAGAGCCTGTTCAGAAGACTAGAATAGCCAATGTTCTAGGGACGGCCCGTCCCAACATATTGAAATCCTGCTTTCTCCGAGGTCTGCCTCGACAGCATATTCCGCGAATCAAAAATAATCGGATTTGGATTCATTCTCTTTGCCATTCTCTTCAGGTCTACCTTGCCGAATAGCTTGTGGGAGGTCGCAATCAGAATGCAATCCGCTTTCTCAACGGAATCTGCTAGGGTCTTCGTTGAGTCCACTGATCTTGCTCCGACTCGAATTGTTGGGACAAACGGATCGTAGACTCGAATCGCAGCTCCGCGCGATTCAAGCAAATTGAGGACCTCAATCGCAGGGCTCCTTCTAGTATCCTTCACCTCCCCCTTGTAAGATAATCCCCAGAGGGCGATGGTCGTTTCGGATAGATGCTTTCCGTACTCTCTCAACTTGGCTTCCAATCTAGACACGACGTGCGAGGGCATCGCGGTGTTGATCTTTTTCGCAGTAGCGACTAGTCGCAAGTCGATGCCGACGCTCTTCGCCTTGTAAACAAGGTAGAATGGATCTTTCGGGATGCAATGCCCTCCAACGCCTGGACCCGGATAGTGAGGCATGAATCCGAATGGTTTCGTGGCGGCCGCCTCTATTGTCTCTATGAAGTCTACGCCTAGTTTCTCATGCAACACGGCGAGTTCATTCACGAGCGCGATGTTGACGTAGCGAAAAATATTCTCCAGCATCTTGGATGCTTCAGCGACGGAGGGGCTGCTTACTTTGAAGACGGACGCTTGAAGGATCGATTCGTAGAATAGGGCACCAAGAGTCGTCGACTCCTCGTCGATTCCGCCGACAACCTTTGGGATTCGGGAAACGTTGTATCTCGCGTTGCCGTAGTCGATCCGCTCGGGAGAGTACGCCAGACCAAATTTTCGGTTGCCTTTGCCTCGAAGAATTGGATAGATTATCTCTTTCGTGGTCCCAGGATAGCTCGTGCTCTCGAGGATGACCAGCTTGTAACTAGAGGCTAGAAGCCTGCTGAGCCCGCGAGCGACATGTTTCACGTAGGACAAGTCTGGCGTGCCATTTCGGTCGAGAGGTGTCTGGACGCAGATAACGACGACATCCGCGCTCGTCGCCCCTTGCCCAAGCTCGGTGGTTGCCTTGATCTTTCCTGCTTTCACCATAGGCGGAAGGAATCGTTCACTGTATGCATCTTCGACATGGGAGACGCCTTTATTGACACTGTCTACCTTAGACTGGTCTACATCGACTCCGGTGACGACAAACCCGGCGCGAGCCGAGGCGACTGCCAGTGGCACTCCGACATAACCCAGCCCGATGATGCATACTCTAGCGGTTCGGTTGCGGAGGCGAGTGCGAACCTCTGAATTCTTCGTCAATCTACCAGCCATTTCCCTCGGGCCCTTTTGATTGTTTCATCGATCTTCGCCGTGGGGTCTTCCATCCAAGAGAGAAGCCTTCGACCCCTTTCTCTCTGCGATTGCTGTCGACGATCATCTCGAAGAATCTTGATAGTCTCCCTAGCGATCGCAGCCGGCGATTTCATCGTTCTCACGAGGTGTTTCGACTCGAGGTAGCTAATGTAGAGTGGCTTCGGACCCGGGAAACATGAGACTGCGGACACTCCAAGCAGAGCCGCCTCCATTGTCATCGTTCCGCCGGAGCCGATGAAAACGTCTGTCTCAGACAGCAGGCTAGCGGCGTCGATCGTCTGCTCCAACACCAACACTCGCCTTCCGAATCTCCCTCGTAGGACGGGAGCTTGTTGGCCATAACGCGTTGAAACAACCGTTTGTAACGTGCTGTCTAATTTCAGCAGTTGCTCGATAACCGGTCCAACCACGGGTCTGCTGTCGCTCGAACGTCCCATTAGATACGAGGCGAAGGCCTCTTCCGTTCTCAAAACAACGATTGGGCGTTCCGGGTCGAGCCCCAAGTCTAACAGCACATTTTTGTCGGGATGATGTCCTTTGAGCCACGCGGCAGGGTCCAGTGCTCGGTAAGGAATCACGCGTCCTCTCGCGACGCCAAAGTGTTCCCAGATGCCTTTCTTGATAATCCAAGGAGTACATACGTACGCAGCCAGGGGGACAGTAAGTCTTGCCACCATCCACGAGTGGGGTGAGTCGTTCGCGACCACGTGGGGGATTCCGAGTCCGAAGGCCACCCTGGCTGCCTCTACGGACGAGAAGGATACCGCAACGTCGGGCCTCCACTCTTCGATCATTTTTCCTAACTTGACGATTCGCTGGCCGCTCGTAAGCAATTTCCCAGCTCTTGTACCACCACCATGGTGTCCCACAACTCGGTATGGCACATGCACTCTCCGCAGTGTCTGCTCGGACTCGCGGTAGGTTCTTGTCGTCACGAGCACGTCATTCCGACGGGTTCGGAGAGTGTTATGGAGTGGACTGAAGAACAGAGCCTGTTTGGGAGTTAGAATGTCAAACCAAACTCTCAACTATTCACAACAGCCATGCAAACGGGTGAGGCTCCGGCTGGGAAGAGTAGATAAAGCAATCAAGGATTCTGGTCCTGTCTCGAAGGAAACGAGTCACTCCGTCATTTTATTCATAATCGTGTGCGACTCAAGGCTCACGCAATACTAGCAAACTTGGTTGGTCATCCGCGTCAAATCCGGCTACTTTGGATAAAAGCAGGGTTAACTGCAACCTCACTGTGTCGTCCAACTTCTCCCACGGCAAACTAAACCCTAGCATGAATCAAAGATGTCTGACCGCTCAATAGCAATTATCGGCGACAGTCCTGAGTCTATGATCCTGTCCGCTCTACTTGCCGAGGCAGGTGTTCGCAACAGTCTCATCAGCTCGTATGATTCACCCAGTGGCCAGAGTGTGCTTGGCGATGCCGCAGGCCAGGCAAGCTGGCTCGTCAATGCACACTCGAACGGAGGTGCCGTTGAGAAGCGTCACTCGATCGGACAACTGGACACTGCTGGTCATTCGCTCTTGATACTTACGGACCATGCGAGCACTTCCATCGAACAGGCAATGATTGAACGGCGGGTTCGTAGTCTTGGGTCGACGATGCGCCAGGGGCAAATCTTGCTCTATACCGGACTATGCCCGCCTTCCTTTACCCAGACTGCAATCAAGGTCGCTTTGAAGAAACATGGTGGTCTGAAGGCTGGCGAGAGTTTCGGCTTGTGCTACATGCCCCTGCTCTGGAATGGCGAATCGCTCGAGCGCTTCCGCGAGACACCGAAGGTGTTAGCGGGTGAAGGCCCAAGAGAGCTTGAAGCCGTACAAGAAACTCTATTCTCCATTTTCTCTGCGCTAAGCATCGCACCGAGCTTCGAGGCGGCTGAAACAGCTGGCCTCCTGGGACCGGCATACCGGGAGGTTGTCCGAGCCTTGGAACTCGAACTAGCAGAAATGTGTGCCTCCCGCAGCGTGGACTATTCAGTCGTCGCAAAACTCTGCTCGAAGAGCGGGACCCCAATACTTGGAAGCCCTAGGACCGCGAATGGGCGCGATCCGATAGCAAACGGCATTCTCTTGGACGTGCTAGGAAACAGGAACCATCCAATGTTGATGAGGACTGTTCGAAGAATTAACGATGAGGCTCCACAGCGCGTGTTCATGATGGTTAAGGGAGCGCTTGCAAGGTGCGGTCGGGGAGTTCGAAGGTCAAAGATTGCTATCGTCGGATTGGATTCTCTTGGAGTTGATTCTTCATCAGGTATCGGAGAGTCCGAGGTCATCAGAACGCTGGTGCGCAGGGGAGCAAGCGTGTCTGTTTACGCAAGGAGTGGGGAGCCCTGGCTTGGCAGGAAGAGTGAACGTGAAGCTCTGAGGGTTCGATTCGAGCCCGATCTGACCCGAGTGATCCAGAAGGCTCAGTGTGCGATCATTGGGCTCAAGCCTTCGGAACGAGAGGCTCTGGATTTGAACCCTCAGAAGCTTGCGGCTGAAATGGACCGTCCTGCAGCCATCTGTGACTTGTCTCGGGTATTGGAAGCTTCAAATGTCGAACGGGCGGGCCTCTTCTACACGTCGCTAGGACGAGGCTGCACCAGTTCGTGAAACGTGTTGGTATAGGCGTTATAGGCACAGGGTTCTGGGGTGAAAATCAGGTCAGGGTCCTCCGTCAGTCCGAGAATTGTCGACTGCTGGGAATCTGCGATGTTAACAAGCGGAGAGCCGACGAGGTCGGTGCAAAATTTGGTGTTGAGTCTTTCTTCGAACTCGATCAGTTCCTGAGACTCCCAGGGTTGGAAGCCGTAACGGTCTGCACGCCTACGCACACACACTTTGAAGTTGCAACATTGGCGTTGGAAGCAGGCAAGCACCTTCTCGTCGAGAAACCCATGACGGGTGACCTGAAAACAGCTGAGAAACTTGTGAAGAGCGCAATGCGGCTGGGAAGGAAATTGGTCGTAGGGTTCATCGAACGATTCAATCCCGGCGTCGGCTATGTGAAGGAACTCTTGGAACAGAAGGCTGCGGGCGAAGTGATCCTCGTGAACGGCCGCAGAGTTACCCGGTGGCCCGTCAGAATAGGAGACGTTGGCGTGGTGAAGGATACGGCGATTCACGACATTGACATTATGAAGTTCCTGCTTCAGAAAGACGTCCGCCTTGTCTACGCGCAGACAGGGGCTCTGAAACATTCGTTTGAGGATTATGCTGAGATAATGTTGAGGTTCGACCACGGTACGACCGGATTCATCGATGCAAACTGGTTGACTCCGAGAAAGGTTCGAACACTGATCATAACTGGAAGCGAGGCAACGATATATCTGGACTATATCAGCCAGGAGATTACAATCGAGGACTCTGATCGAATGATGAGGCCGGCTGTGAAGTGGGACGAACCACTGCGTTTGGAATTGGAAAACTATCTCAGGATTGTCAGCAATGACTTGGCGCCAAGTCCATCAGGTACGGACGCAGTCGAGGCGATCAGGATATGCGACGCTGCGCTCAAGTCGGGCAGGACGCGCGACGTGGTGTTGCTGGATTCTGAGTTGGGGCGAGGTCGCGCCGCTCATGTCGGCGCGGACCCAGCTATCATAGAACGGCAACGTGGCTAGTAGGAGCGGGCGAAGAATACCCTCCGGGAACCAGTGGAGCCGCAGTAAACGCATTTTCCCTCTGAACTATCGTCAAAAGGGACGGCTCTAACCGTCGCGCCAGTATCATCCTTGATGCGAGCTTCGCAATCTTCGAGGCACAGGTAGGCTTCAATGAATCCACCCTTCTCCTCCAGTATCTTCTTGAAAGTGGCCATGTCGTCAGCCTTGCTTGTGAGTTCTTCCTTCGATGTTCTCGCTTTCTCAAGCAATGTTGACTGGATAATATCGAGGAGTTCCATTATCTCGTGTTCGGCCGCGCTTCTCTGAACTGCTGCTTTTTCTCTGGTGTCCCTTCTCACGATTGTGACCTGGCCCGCTTGAACGTCTCGGGGCCCAATTTCCACCCTCAATGGGACGCCCTTCATCTCCCACTCGTTGTACTTCCATCCGGGCGTGTACTGTTCTCTGTCATCTATGAACGTCCTGATTTGTTTCCCTTTCAGCTCCCTTGACAGATTCCTCGTGTCTTCGAGAATTTTTTCTTTGTCTGCCTCCTTGTAGAATATCGGGACAAAGACGACTTGGATGGGTGCGACCTTGGGGGGTAGGACTAGCCCTCGGTCGTCTCCGTGGACCATTATGGCCGCGCCGATCATGCGCCAGGAAACTCCCCAAGAGGTGGTCCAGGCAAAGTGTTCTTTTTCGTCTTTTCCGAGGTATTTGATCTCGAAGGGTCTGGAGAACTTTTGGCCCAGGTGGTGTGACGTTCCCATTTGGATGGCCTTGCCATCGGGCATTATCGCCTCGAGGGTTGTCGTGTAGACTGCTCCCTTGAACTTCTCGCGTTCTGTCTTCTTCCCGACGAGTACGGGAATCGCAAGCTGTTCCTCGGCGAGCTGTTTGTACATTCCGAGGATCTGCATGACTTCTCTTTCTGCGTCTGCCTCGGTCTCATGGACGGTGTGCCCTTCTTGCCAGAGGAACTCGGATGTTCTAATGAACGGCTTGGTCGAGGTGATCTCTGCCCGTACGACGCTGTTCCAGACGTTGATTAGCAGGGGGAGGTCGCGCCAGCTCTTGACCCATTTACTGTACGATTCGTAGATGACGGTTTCCGATGTGGGCCTGACTGCGAGCCTCTCGGCGAGCTCGTTGTCGCCGGTATGGGTGACCCAGAAGACTTCCGGGGTGAACCCTGAGAAGTGCTCAGACTCTCGATTGAGTAGTCGTTCGGGGATTAGGAGGGGAAAGTACGCGTTTGAATGCCCGCTCACTTTGAGCTTCTCATCGAAGTAGGCTTTGATCTCTTCCCATATGGAGAAGCCGTAGGGCATGAGGACCATGAAGCCTTTGACGCTGGAATAGTCTGCTAGCTGAGCCTTTGTGACGAGCTGGGTGTACCATTCGGAAAAGTCGTCGAGTTTGTGGACGGTTATGCCCATTTCCTTTTGGGGAGATGTTCCTTCTTTCTTGTTGGGCCTAGAGTCTTTAGAAGGTGCTTGAGCCTTGTTACTCGGCGACGGTTTGGACTGGAAGAGAGTCACCCAAAAGGGATCACTCGATACAAGCGGTTTCATGACCAGTTAGATATTTAGCCTTTCTTTCCCTCAACCTAGAACGATCGGACACGTTCCGAGGTGAATGAACGGTTGCCAGGCTGATCGCGTCGAATTATTGAGCCGCTCCGGCTCAATGCTCCTTTGGAACTTTCCACGAAGGGTGCTAGAAAAAGAGGAAATTATCTCTTCTTTGACTGTCCGATCCGGGCTCGAAATGAGCTTGATTGGCTTATGTGCAACTAAAATGGGCGAGTCCGGCTTTGCGGTTGGGTCTGTTAAAACGCCGATTTCCTCACGAAAAGAATAAGTTTCAGAGCGTATCGTAGAACGGCGAAAAGAAGTTCAAAACGAACGAGTTTAGGTCGGTTCTGACCGTCTAGCATATTGTGTATGTACAGTTTCCGCAGGGTCACTCTTAGAGAAACCGAGACTGCGGCTACGCCTTTTCGGGTTTGACTTTCAACTTTTCGGGAAGGTACTTGTCAACAATGTAGGTCAATCCATACCGGCTGAAAGCCTCCTGCTCAGACTTCTTCTTGATCTTTCGGAAGGTGTCAATCTCCCGGCCCCACATATCTCCGGCATACCTCGGGTCCTTCTCCAACTCGTTCAACCGTTTGATATCTAGATCGGTTAAGGGGTCGCTGGGCAGCTTGTAGTCGACAATGTCTGTTGCCCATACTCCGCTCCAAACCGCGTCGGGTGTGTTCAAATCTCGCAAATGAGCAGCATTCGCGCTGCCCGATATGATGACCATTGCGATGTGCATGCCCCAGGGATCGCCGTCCGTGAAAATGTAAACGGGTAGCTCCAGTTCTTGGTTCAGCCTACGAAGAATGAAGCGAGTTGCTCTAGGCGCCTGGCCGGCTGTATGGATCAGGAGAGCCTTGTAGCGCTGGTGCACTCTTTCCTCGATGAACCTGGTGAAGAGACCGCCCTTCTCGATAGCGATTACCTTGTCAACTCTCCTCTTGTCAGGGCGGAGGAAGTCAGCGGTCGTAAGTGCGGGTCCGATCATGACACCGTCCGGGTGGCTGGTCAAGTTGAGCTGGCGTCCCTCATAGCCCGGCACCGTGTATTGAATGGTTAGGTCGCCGAATATCGCACTCCTCTCTTCTGGGTATACGTTGAAATCCTCTCTGGAAAATCGGACTACCGATTCCAAATCGGTGATCAGACTGTCGCTTTCTTGCTGGTCTTGGAAGTCCATCTCGTAAGCCTGCGCGGAATAGAAGACGTCTCGCAAAGTGCTTGTCTTGTTCTGCTCCGTCAGCTCGTCAACGAACATTGCCGTCCAAAGCAGTTGTGTGAACGGGCGTATGTGCCGGACGTTCCGAGCGCTCCGTTTGACGCTCCTTTTTCCAAGAATGTACTGACGTGTCTTGTCGTCGTAGAGTATGTTGGCAATGGACCGGCTGGGCATTTTTACGGAGGGGAACTCGTTCTTGACGAGTTGTTCGTACACGTCGGCACCCAAGTCCTTGAGCGAGGAGAGGACTTTCTCTTTCCTCTCCTTCATGGTGCCTTTACGCTTGATTCTCCGCAACTGCTCCTGCGATTTGTCCTTCTGTTTCTTCCCCTTGCTCTTCTTCGTCGCCGACATACTTGGCCACTCCTTTCAGCAACTTTTGAATGTCCGGTTCCTTGTTTGCTTTCGCAAGCCTTGTCGAGAAGACCGAGACTTTCGGCAGGTACTTTTCGAACACGTCTAGCCTCTTCTTCTCTTTTTCAAGATGTTCTTTACGGCTGAGGTATATCTTGAGCTCTCTTCCCACTTCTCTGATAGAGTTCAGAATCTCATGCTCTACCTCGGGCCGGTCCGCGATGAACTCTTTTCCAACGGTCTTGTACGGTATCTTTGTGCTGCAAACATGAACAAACACCGCAAGAGGTGTCTCGCCAGGTGTCACCCGGTAGTTTCGCCAGTCAATCATGTCATTGATAACAGACCATGAGACGTCGCTTGCCTCATCGAACAAGAGAGGTATCTTATTCGCGAAACGAAACAGTAGGATTCTCCCTTCAGATTGAACCTGTTTGGAGCATGCGAGTCCCACTTCGACGATGAACGGGAACCCAGCGTAGGTATCCGGCTTGCGTTGCAGCGTTGTAACGAACGCCTCCCCCTCCTTGATCTGCTCATCCGTAATTCCCAATTCCTTCTTGATCCCGGTTGCAAGCAAGTCCTCGCCGAGAGGAGAAAGGCAGGTCGGGTCGGGCGCAAGGAATCCATCGTAGGATTTCATCGCGTTAACGAGTTTGACGACATCGTCCGGGGTCATGTTGGGCGGGGTCTTCTTCGAGCCCAGTCCGGCATATTGTAGGAATTTTCTCGCGGTCGTATCTCCGATTCTCTGAAAGTGCGTTCTCAGAAACTCGTGGAGCGACTTGGCCTCTGTTACTTTCAACAAACGCCTCACCGTCTCCACGTCAACGCCGTGAGGGTGAGGAGAGGTCTCGGTGGGTGCCGTGGGCACTTGGGTTGTTCCCCGGACGAACCTGTACAGTCTCCCCCTCGGGTCTACGAAGGTAATGTTGGCGTACGGGACGATTATCGCCGTCTGCTTCATGTACTCGAGTATCTTAGACATGGCGCGGCTGTAGTCTGCCTCAGTCCGGAATTCGACGATAGTTCCCCTCCAGTGCTCCGGGTTGCGTCGCAGTTTCTTCTTGAGAATTATCGGTTTGTTCTGTTGAATATCCGTTCGTATCTGGTACTCGATAACTCGTTTTCTCGGGTTGTTGCTGGAGATTATCGTGGCTTCAGTATGAGTAGTGATCTGCCCGTACAATAGGGCCATCTTCCCGCCCAACCCGAACGTACCGCGCGTCTGTCGCAACTTGTACTTCGACCCGAAAAGGACCTGGCCGAAGGCGGAGGGGATTATTTCGGGTGGGATTCCGATACCGTTGTCCTCGACCCTGACGATGTACATTCCAGGACCGTCGACAGGGCCTGATTCGTGTGAGAGTCGCACGTAAATGTCGGGTGGAATTCCGCCGGTCTCGCATGCGTCGAGAGAATTTTCGACGAGCTCTCTGATGGTGGAGTATAGTGATCGGCTTGGGCTTGTGAATCCGGCAATGTCTCGATTGCGATAGAAGAAGTCGGCGGCGCTGATTTCTTGGAAGGCTTCTTGGACTAGGGTCGTAGTTGTCATGGTTTCTTGGCTTGTGGTTGCTGGCCTTCCCAGAGCCCCAACGCTCTCTCCTTTTTCGCCTCGCTCTTCTTCCTTCTGAGGAATTTATAAACGGTCCCGTGCTGCCGTCCTTTGACTAGTTTCTCGATAGCATCTTTTGCCGTTGATACGTTCTCATAATTCCCGATGATTGATACAGTATGCCCGCTTACCGAGACTAGAGTCCCCGTCATTTCCTCGATGATCCGACGTGTTTTTCCCTCTCGACCGATGATCCTCCCATCAACTCTGCGGATTTCTGCATCGTTCTTGCCAAAAATGTCGTGCAAGTCTAGTACGTCTAGCGTAATATCTTCGTTGAGCAAGCTGAACGCACGGTCGGGTGAGAAGCCGCGCCCTATGGCCGTGATGACATCTTTTGCTCGCAGGGCATTAGTAGGGTCCGGCGAGTTCTTTCTCAGAGCAATGTCCACTATTCCCGTTTCAGAATCGATCGTCAAGCTGACGCCCAGTGACGATTCCACCTTCGATTTGACACTACCCTTCGGTCCAACGAGTACGCCAACACGCTCACGCGGGATCGTCGCGTTCATCCTCACCGTAGACATCAGTTTCTTGACACGTCCTTGACAACTCGGTCTGGTGAGACCGTCCTGACCTTGAATTGTCCGAAGTAATGGTTCAAGTTTTCGATGTCCCTCCGAAAGAACGCTTCAGCCTGGGGGTGCTCGGTCGTCACTGCCTGCCCGAAGTCGATCAGGACAGGGTATCCGTCTGGGATCATGATGTTGTACTCGCTGATATCGCCGTGCACGAGCTTCGCGTCTGTGTATAATTTCTTGACGACGGAAAGTATTGACTTGTACCAGGAGGAGGGTGAGGAGAGTTCTACTTCCTTGAGCAGCGGGGCAGGCTTTCCGTTCTTTCCTATGAACCCGATCACAAGGACGTTCTTATCGACGGCTATCGGTGGGGGGACCTCGATTCCCGCGTTTCGTGCGAGCTGAAGGTTCTTGTACTCTTTCAGCGCCCACTTGTCAACAACCTCTGCGCTAGAATGAGGGATTTCGCGGAATCTCGGGTCACCCACGAGGTACTGTAGCCGTCCTTGCCGGAAGATTGCAGAAGTCGTTAAGAAAATTTTCACGGCGACTTCCTTCCCATCACCATCGGTCCCGGAGTAGACCCTGCTCTCCTTTCCTGACTTGACAACACCATGAATCTCCTTCAACCTGCCCGTGTTCAGCATGCGCAGTACAGTCATGATCGTTCTCCGGTCGAAGACTTCCTCCAGTGTCTCTAGATTCTCGCTCCACTTGACCTTCATCCTGGACTCTCTGTCGAAACGGACTTCCTTCTTCCGGAGCCGTTGTTCCACCTTCTCGCGTGTCAACTCATTTAGCCTGACTAGGCTGTTGAGAGTTCAAACAGCACATTTCACCACGTCTCTCGCGTGCCCTTATCTGAAGATTTGTAATCGTCCTATCGCTTTCGGCCATCTCTCCTACACTTTTAGACTATTTTTTCACTAACACTTTTGGAATCTGTTATCATTGGAAGGCTGGGTCTTCGACCTCTACACAAAATGGCCCGATAAGATGATCATCTGGTTGAAGACGAACACAGGTATCAAAAAACTCGTCGACAACTGGCAGCCCTCTTTCTATGTTGCAGGAAGCAGAAGGGATTTGGACGAGCTCGCGTCAAGGCTTGGAGTCCTTGTTCCCCATCGAATGGAGGACTGGTACGAACGTGTAGACTCGCCATCAAAATCGAGAGTGCTCCGTGTTTTTTACAGTGGTAAAAGGGATTGCGACCATCTGAAGAGGCTAATCTGGAGCTTGGGAAGAGAGGGGTCGCGCTATCGAATGTACAATCTCGACGTGCCCCCCGACCAATTGTACTTTTACGAGAAAGACCTCTTTCCCATCGCATATGTTGAAGCCTCCGAGTCCAATGGAAGAATCATTTGGAAACTTCTAGATTCGGCCTACGACATTGACTATCCAGAGCCAAGTCTCTGCACGGTCAGTCTGGATGTGTCGACAACAGACAAGACGTCTGCGCTCCTAAGATTCAACGTTCCCGTCGGGCAGATTAGAGTTGATAATGGGCTTGAAAGCTTCACGATAGATTCTGGAAGCGAGGAAGACAAACTTCGAGAATTGACGGACTACTTTCAAGCCTTGGACCCAGATGTCGTGGTGACGGCGCAAGGCGACAACTTACAGCTTCCCTATCTGGGATGGCGAGCGAAAGCCAACAATCTGTCTCCGGGATTCTTTCTAGGACGAGAACCGACTCAGAAACTTCCTGAGAAGCAGGAGGGGCAGAGCTACTTTTCCTACGGAAGAATCTTCTATCGTTCTGCGCCAATTCGCTTACTCGGCCGCTTTCACCTGGACCGGGAAAACGCCTACGTCTACGACGATTGCGGATTGGACGGTCTGATCGAACTCTCCAGGTGCTGCAGGATTCCCTTGCACCGGGCGTCACGGTCAACAATTGGAACTGGCATGACAAGCCTCCAGATGTACACTGCCTACAAGGACGGGTTCCTGATCCCGTGGCAAAAGGATACGCCTGAAGATTTCAAGACGGTCAGGGAGCTCTTGATAGGCGACCGAGGCGGTTTCATTTACGAGCCCCAGGTCGGGCTTCATGAAAAAGTGGGCGAACTAGATTATTCTGGCTTGTATCCTATGATAATGATGGCTGATAACATAAGTCAAGAGACAATTCGCTGTTCCTGTTGCCCAGACAGCTTGAAGCGTGTTCCCGAGCTCAACTGGAACATTTGCAACAAGAGGATGGGAATAGTGCCCAAGAGCCTCCAGATACTCTTGAC
>JACXTT010000420.1_pt1 | contig 71466 bp, 73 predicted proteins | sample 9270951 | NCBI WGS metagenome assembly JACXTT01 (sample SAMN15532306, study PRJNA645909) | rock metagenome | isolation source: weathered quartz diorite | place: Puerto Rico | collected 2017-06-21
CAGCCTGGGGCGCCGCCCCTAAACTAGAAAAGTTGTTTGCGTGCCGGGGTAGCTCACTGGTAGAGCGCCGCCCTGAAAAGGCGGGCGTAGCCAGTTCGATTCTGGCCCCCGGCACCACTTTTGAGCAATTTCCTCCTCGATTACGTCCCTTTCTCGGCCCAAATCCGACATTGTCCACGCTTGTGTTTCCTTGGAGTTGAGAGATACTCACGCCGGCACGCATGCAGCGATGCATCTCTTTTGCGCGGAGTGAGCTATGGCGGAGTTGGCGTTGTTCGGGGGCAAGCGGGTAAAGACGAAGCCGTTTCCTGCGTGGCCGCAATACGACGAGAAAGAACGGCGGGCACTTGAGGAAGTGCTGGAGAGTCGCGTGTGGTGGCGGACGCCAGGAACAAAGACCCTGGCGTTCGAACGTGAGTTTGCGGCGTTTCACACAGCAAAGCATGGGATTGCAGTGACGAATGGGACGGCCGCGCTGGAAGTAACCATGCTGGCGCTGGGAATTCAGCCGGGCGATGAGGTGATCGTCCCGGACTTTACATTCATTGCGACGGCGAGCGCTGTGCTGGCGGTGGGAGCGCTGCCGGTGCTTGTGGACATTGATCGTGAGACGCTCTGCATCAACACAAGGCTGGCAGAAGCAGCGATCACTCCGCGCACTAAAGCGATCGTTGCAGTGCATATGGGAGGAAATCCGGCGGACCTCGATTCGTTGACCGAATTGTGCAAAAAGCGCGGACTGGCGTTAATCGAAGATTGTGCGCACGCCCATGCGAGCGAGTGGCGAGGGCGGCGCGTTGGCTCCTACGGAACGGCGGGGACGTGCAGTTTTCAATCCGGGAAATTGATGACCGCCGGGGAAGGCGGAATCGTGATTACGAGCGATGACGCGTTCGAACGCCGCGCGCGCTCGGTCCACGACTGTGGACGATTGCCTGGCGAATGGTTCTACGATCATTTTCAGCACGGCTCGAATTACCGGCTCAGCGAATGGCAAGGAGCCGTCTTGAGCGCGCAGCTTTCACGTTTGGATGCGCAAACGGCGCTGCGCCACAAGAATGCGCGGCTCCTGGACGGCGAATTGGCGAAGGTGGAAGGAGTCACGCCGCAGAAACTCGATGCGCGATGCACGAGAAACGGACAGTACGCGCAGATTTTCCACGTGGAGCTTGCGAAATTCGGCGGCGTTTCGATGAAGTCGTTTGTTGAAGCGCTGATTGCGGAAGGAATTCCGAATCAGGCAAGCTACCCGCCGCTGCATGAGCGAGACGTGTTCCGCAACGGTTCGTATCGCGAAAGGCTGAGCGGCGAACAGAAAACAGAGGCGCATGAGTTTTTGCGTGAAGAATTTCCGAACACGAAGCGCGCAGCCTGGGAGACGTATTGGGTGCCGCAAACGGCGCTTCTCGGCGATGAAACGGACATGTGCGAGATCGTGGAAGCCGTGGAGAAAATCCAGCGCAACTCCCGCGAGCTGGCGGCCGCCGGAGGCAAGAGCTAGGCGCGCGTCTTCAGGAGAGCAAATTGAGCCGAGCTGTTCATTTCTCGGGTCGGTTTCGCAAAGCGTCCTCAGCATCCGTATCAGTCAGTCGAGCCTTCGCCATCAAGAAGTTCCGCGTTGGCCCATTTTCGTCCCCAACTAGAGCTTTTTGCCTGTTTGTTTGCTGGCCTGCTTGTTTGCATACAAGGTTTGATCTGCGGCAGCAAGCATCTGTTCTGGAGTTTCTCCGGCTTCATATTCTTTCCAACCGGCGGAATAGCGGATGGGAATGGTGACGCCTTGCCAATTCACGCTGAGCGAATCGAGGCGAGCGAGCACACTTTGCAATTGCTCAGCGTGACAGTCCGGCAGGATGACCATGAATTCGTCTCCACCCATGCGGACCGCGAGATCGGAACCGCGGATGGCTTTGTTGAGACGATTTGCAAATTCGTGCAGCACTAAATCGCCCGCGGGATGGCCGTGGGTATCATTAATTTGCTTGAACTCATTTAGATCCAACAGCAGAACGCAGAGAGGATGGGGCTTGCGGGAAGACCGGGCCACTTCCGCGCTTAACCTCTGCTCGGCAAAGCGGCGATTGTAAAGCCCCGTAAGGGAATCAACCATTGCGAGATTGCGCAAAATCTGAGAATGGCCCTGCTTTTCAGCGAGTTGGCGCCGAAGGCGTTTGATAAGAATCTGCTGGTGAATCGTATAAATATTGAAAAGTACAATCAGGGCGATAAGTCCAAAAATCGCTTCCTTCAATTTGATTCGGAACAGACTTTCGGCATCTTCAAAAAACGATGGGAGGGCAAGTGAGAATACGGCACCGGTGAGAAGCAGGATTACGAAAAGGGTAAAGGCCCAGATCCACCAGTCCTTCCTCTCGATGCGGGTCAGACTTTCCACCAAGTCAGAATTTGAGCTCTCCTCAGTGAATGAGGAGGCAGGCCTTTGGCCCGCGGAGGGGTCCTTTTGCTTGCCCAAATCCACATGAGCTCCCATCGGTCCTAATTGCCTATCTGGCTGAAAATACAAGCGTTAACCAATGTCCTACCACAACTGGTACGACCGACTCATTGTTATGAGAATTGTCAAACTGCACAATTGGCGCGCAGGGAAAACGACCATGTTTTCGGTAATCATCCTTGTTGTTTCCGGAATCGCACTGGTGCAATTTGCAATAGCCCAGTGGCGGTCGATCTGGATTTCTGCCGCCCAACAGGCGGTTTCCGACACGTTCAGGGCCGAAACTGGAGTGGATCCGGAAGCCATCGAGCCAACGGATTTCCGTGTTCTTGTTGGGCTTTACGATCAGGTATGTCCTGGTCAAAAGACGAGCACTCCGTGGTTGCGAGAAATTACGCGCTACTACGGGTTCATTTCCGTAGTGCGAGAGATCAGCAAGAAAATCCTTCCTTCCCTCTCCGATTGGGCCAGCACAGAGATGAAGACATGCTCGCGGTATGTAGCCGTGGCAATTGATCAGCATCTTGCGATCGATCTGGACCGCCGTGCGGTGGTCCGCTGCTCTTGATTTTTCTTTCGGGCATACCAACTCCCGATGACATCATTATTTTATGTCGCGACCTTGGTTCGCGCCTTAGTGCTTACGGCGGGTAGCACCGCAAAAGTTACCTCCTGAGGCAATTACAAGAATTTAGATCAGACCTTCAATGTTCCACTTGAGAGACACATTCCCGCCCATTGACGGGCTGGCACAGTACGCCCATGGGTCGATGGAGCCTATCAGGACTTCTTGCGCGCGATTTGTGGTGCTGCTCAATCTCGAGAGCGGCAGGAACATTTCGAGGCGTTACGGCTGGGAGCGACCAATGTTTTTGCGCGTTACTATCAGCCGGACGCCGTTGAGCAGATTTCTCATCCGCGCGGAGCGCGACACCTTGCGAAAAGAGGCGATTGGCACGACGGCATCAGCCTAGTTGCGTGCTGGTATTGAAACCCTAGCGCTTCGCCTGCGCAGGAGGGTGCCGAGTCACCAGGGCATCCTCTGCGTCCACTCCGGTGATGAGCCGAGCGCCGCGACTGAACGTCAGATACTCGAATCCCCATTGAATGAAAACCACGACGCGGCTTTGAAATTCAACGATGTACATCAAATGGATGAACAGCCAAATGAGCCATGCAAGCAATCCCGAAACTTGAAACCCAAAAATATTGGCAACCGCAGCGGCGCGGCCGATGACCGCCATATCGCCCTTATTGAAATAGTGAAACGGTTTTAGTTCCGTTTTGCCCGCAAGCCGCGCGCGAATTGCTTTGGCCGCGTACACCCCACCTTGCATCGCCACCTGCGCTACGCCGGGTAGCGGCTTCCCTTTTTCGTCGTACGCGGCGGCAAGGTCGCCCACAACAAAAATGTCCGGATAGTTCGGCACAGTAAGCTGAGGCGTCACTTTGATCCGGCCGCTGCGTTCTGTTTCCGCTTTCGTGCGAGTGGCAAGAATTTTTCCAAACGAGTTCGTGGTAACACCACCTGCCCAAAGCACCGTTTTTGCAGCTAGCCGTTCGGTTGTATCGCCTTTCTTATAGGTCACGCCGTTTTCATCAACTGAAGTAACTAGAACTCCCTTTTCCACTTCGACGCCTAGCTTTGTTACCAACTTCTCTGCTTTCGCGGAGAGTCTTTCCGGAAAAGCGGGCAAAACTCGATTTCCGCCTTCCATCAAAATAATTCGTGCGTCGCGTGGATTGATGCGGCGGAAGTCATGGCGAAGGGTCTGATTGGCGATTTCGGCCAGGGCTCCGGCGAGCTCCATGCCCGTTGCGCCCGCTCCGACGATGACAAAAGTGAGCCAGTTGCGTGCTTCTTCTTCTGTCTCCGAGCGCTCCGCCCGTTCGAAGGCATAAAACAGCTTGTGACGGATCGCCGTCGCCTCTTCCACAGTCTTCAAACTAGGGGCTACCGGACGCCAGGTGTCGTTTCCATAGTAGGAGGTTTGCGAACCGGTCGAGACGATCAGGGCGTCGTATTCGAATATCGAACCGTCTCCCAGGATGACCCGTTTCGAATCCGGGTCAATATCCGTAGCCTCTCCCAGCAAGACCGTAGCGTTTTTCTGTGAGCTCAAAACCCCACGCAAAGGGGCGGCAATATCCCCCGGGGAGAGGGATCCGGTCGCTACCTGGTACAAAAGGGGCTGAAAAAGGTGGAAATTGCGCCTATCGAGGAGGGTCACCTGCACTGGGGCGCGTTTGAGCTTCTGGGCCGCCAGTAGCCCGCCGAAGCCCCCTCCCAAGATAAGTACCCGGTACGACGGACCCATGAGTCATGAACCGAAAGTAGCCGTTGCAGAATCTAAGAAACATCATACTATTACAGCCTCCGCAGATGCACTTCAGGCCGAGGCAGGTCCGGGTTCGGAATGGCGAGTTTTTCGGGGCGAATTGGGCTTCTTGGGAAAAGCTGTGAACGGTTGTCTCTAACGGCGCTGTTCTTCGGCGCCATGCAGATTGGGTTTGCCCGTCCTGCTCAAGCGCAGCACATGCTCGCGCCCGCAACGCCATCTTCCGCGGAAGCCGCCGGAGGAGCCATTCGACCGGCGTCTTCTCCCATCATCATCGGATTTATGGGCGGAATGGTTAAGCGTGATTCGCCGTTTCGGAACGAAGTGCGGCTCGCCACAAAACTGCGTGAAGAGTATTCGAACAACGCTTACGTTGACACATACGAAAACGCGCATTGGAAAGACGCACGCAAGAAGATTCTGACGCTTCTCGATTCAGACCGCGACGGAAAACTTTCCGAAGAAGAAAAGCAGAAAGCGCACATCATCTTGTTTGGTCATAGTTGGGGCGCTTCAGCCGCGGTGACGCTGGCTCGCGATCTTAGCGAGATGGGGATTCCAGTGCTGCTCACCGTGCAAGTGGACAGCGTGCAAAAAATGGGACAGAAGGATGACGTGATTCCTTCGAACGTCGCGGAGGCCATGAATTTCTTCCAGCCGGATGGCATGCTCCACGGTCGAAAACTGATTCGCGCCGAAGATCCAAGCAAAACAAAAATCCTCGGCAATCAAGCGCTCAGTTATAAGCACGCTTCCCTTTCCTGCAAGGGCTATCCGTGGCATCAACGCGTTTTCGCCAAGGAGCACATGTACATCGAATGTGATGCGCAACTATGGACGCAGATTGAATCGTTGATTCGTTCGAAATTACCGCAGTTGCAGGTGGAAGCCCACGGAAACGAAGCGCATGGAAACTAGTTCGTAACTTTCCTTCCTGCTTTTCTTAATTCCAGACGCCCACAATTCGTAATCCGCATTTCGGGCACGCGCCGTTGCTGCCGAGCTGGTTTGCTTCGACGGTGTGCCACGACCTTCGAATCAGCGTTGTTTTGCAGGCCGGACAATTTGTGTTCGCGCCATCGCTGTAGATATTTCCCTCGTAGACGTAATGAAGCCCGGCTTCGAGCGCGATGGCGCGTGCGCGATGCAGCGTTTCCGGGGGCGTGCGCGGCTTGTCCTGCAGCTTGAAGTCCGGGTGAAATGCGGTGAAGTGGAGGGGCACATCGGGGCCGAGATGCTCCAGAATCCAATCGGCAAGACGCTTCGTTTCGCCGGGATCGTCGTTCAGCGTTGGAATCATCAGATTGGTGATTTCGAACCAAACATTAGATTCGTTCTTGAGCAGCAACAGAGTGTCGAGGACAGGCTGCAAATGGGTGAGGGTGATTCTGCCGTAGAAGTTTTCCGTGAACGCTTTTAGATCCACATTCGCCGCATCAATGTGATCGTAAATATCGTGAAATGCTTCGCGCGTAATGTAGCCGTTGGTGACCATCACGGTTCTTAGTCCGTATTGTTTTGCTTCGCGGCAAATGTCCACAACGTATTCGCCCCAAATGGTCGGTTCGTTGTACGTGAATGCGAGCGACGGGCAATTGTATTTTCGCGCGATCAGCGGAACATTTTCCGGCGCGATATTTTGCGAATGAACTTGATCGTGACGCGATTTCGAAATGTCCCAGTTCTGGCAGAAAAAGCACCCCATGTTGCAGCCGGCAGTTCCCATGCTGAAAACGCGCGTCCCCGGCAAAAAATGGTTGAGCGGTTTTTTTTCAATGGGGTCGATTTGGATTGCCGCCGGGGAGCCGTAGCCGAGACTGTAGAGTTTTCCGGCGCGATTGACGCGGATGAAGCAGAAACCGGACTGGCCCGGGTGGATGTGGCAATGGCGTGGGCAAAGAAAACAGTGAACGCGATTGCCGGGCTCGGGTTCCCACCAGCGTCCTTCGTGGAGCGCCGCGGCGTCTGCGTCTTGCAAAATTTCAAGTTCCGCCATGGGTACCGCCCTACCCAGGAGTATACGCTTTTGGGCGGCGCGCAATCACATAACGTGGCCTGGGTGACGCTGGGCGCGGCGGCGGCGGGCGGCCCAGTCCACGAAACTCCGCAGGCGGTCACGGTACTTCCAGGAGAGGCGGAAGAACTTTGCGGCCGTCATGTTGTCGGCTTCTTTGCCGAGAAAGGTTTCAAGGCGCCAGCGCAGGTAGGGGCTCTTCCAGGGCCGGAAGCGATAACCGCGTGCAACGATCCAGTAGTATCGCAACGTTCTCCACATTGTCGTTCTTCGCTCTACCCCCGTCAGTGGGGAGTCTTGTTCTCCGGTCGGAGCTTAACTAATGATAGTGCCCAGACTCTGATAAACATTTCATTGAAACTGCAAAAACAATCAGCTTAATGGAGCTGAGAGATGCTCGTGGACGAGCACCCAGTTTGCACCACGCTTTTCCCAAATTCCAGTGTAACGAATGTCGGTCTCGGTGGACTTCCCGTCTTTTGTTTTCAAAGACAAATGCATAGGGACGGTGGTCCAGGCGATTGTGCCGCGACGAGTGACTTTTAGATCTTTGCCCGCGGTGAGGGAGGCCGAGGCAGCGTTGTCGAAGAATTCCTTTTGGACGCCCACGCGGTATTCCTTCCAACTGTGATAGGAAAACGGCGCGACGTCGTAGAAAACGAGGCCGGGTTCTTGCGCGTAAAATTTGGTGGGCTTGTCGGCGTCGCCGGTACTCCAGGCGGCACAATAGTCGTCGATCAGTTTGCGGAAGGTTGCGGCGTCGGTGGCTTTTTGCTGGGCGCGCGCGCCGACGAAAGTGAGCAGAGCACCGAAGAGAGCCAGACCGACGTAGAGAAGCCAACGCCAACGTTCGACTTTCGCAGCCGAATGCGAAGTGCCAACAGAAGTCATCCCAAGATCCTCCAAAGTAATAACGGCAGCTTTTTGCCTGTTGCAGCGGATAGAGCTTGTTTGTGTGGGCATACCGTAGTGCGAAACGTAGAATTTTTCAAGATGGGAATGTTTTTTTTGGCGTACCGGGGAGCATGGCGGCGCCCTAGGTTTGTAAAAGCAGCGTCAGGAGCAATTTGGTGCCGCCTAGCTTCAGGTGAGCGAAGGCTACCTGCGGTAGTTCTACTCGCCTCTATTGCTCCGCTGGAGTGAGGACGATGTTGCGGTAGGCGATGCGGCCCTTTTCGCTGCCTTGAAGATAGATGGGGCCGGGCAATTCTTCGTGGCTATCGAGGGCGCCGCCGGTGATGCCGGGAATTTCCTGATTGTTGATGACGGTTTGGCCGTTCCAGACGACGGTGACGTTCCGACCGATCAAGGTGATGTCGTAGGTCTGCCATTCTCCCGGCTTGCGTGGAAGCTCCGGCGTTGGCGCGAGGAAGCCGTAGACACCGCCGATGCGGTGGCTGGGAGGCTCATCGATTGAGTCGGTCTCGATTTGAACTTCGTAGCGGCCGCGAAGATAGACGCCACTGTTGGAATTGGGATCGCAGTTGAATTCGATGTGCAGCCTGAAATCCTGAAATTTGGAATTGCTGATAAGCTCGGGGCCTTCGCCCGGGGTGATCAAGAGACCGTTTTCAACTTTCCATAATTTGATGGATTTTGGATCGCTCATGGTCCAGCCGGAGAGATCCTTTCCGTTGAAGAGCGTGACGGGCTTTCCCCATTTTGGAGTGCCGGTTCGCCTCAAAGAAGGCGCTTTGACGCCGGTCCATGGCCAAACTTTGCCGTCCGGACCGGTGGTGGTGCCGGAGAGACGATTGCCGCTGAGAGCTGCTTCGAAGACCATGTCGTCGTTGCGGCCTTCTTCCTCTTTCGGCGAAACGAATTTGAGATGGCCGTTGGCTATTTCGGCTTTGGGCAACGGGCGCGCATTTCCCCAGCGGCCGACGTAAACCGCTTTCAATTGGCCGTTTTCCTGAGTAAGTTCAAGCCAAGAAGGATATTCGCGATCCGGCGCCTTCAGAGTCATATCCCAGCGGCCGAGGAAGGCGGCGACGGAATCGGAAGCCGGGCCAGACGAAGTTTTAGCGGAGTAGGAGTTCCGCGAAAATGCGCCAGCGCCCAATAGCAGCACAGCAACCACAAATAGCAATGCAGTTCTTTGCAGCTTCATAGGATCAGTTCCCTTCTATTTCGTACTCGCTTACATTCTGTTCGAAACGAAGATGGTAGTCGCATTGAAGCAAGCGGGTCAATTCAAGGCAAACTCTACAATATTGGGAGCCGCCATTCGTCTACAGGAATAGATGGACGAGGCGTTGAGCATCACGTCGATGACAGAGCAAGACCGGCGAATCTCCGAGGTTATTGCGGAACAACGATCCCGGCTGCGCGACTTCATCCGGCGGCGCGTGCCCGATCCGTCCGACGTTGAAGACATCTTGCAGGAGGTCTTCTACGAACTGGTGGAAGCGAACCGGCTGCTGATGCCGATTGAGCACGTTACGGGCTGGCTTTTTCGCGTCGCGCGCAATCGCATCACGGACCTTTTTCGCAAAAAGAAGCCGGAGATTTTCAGCGCTGCAGTGGTCGAGGACGAAGGCGAGTTGCTGCGATTCGAGGATTTGTTGCCATCGCCGGATGCCGGGCCGGAAGCGGTCTATGTACGGAACGCGCTTCTCGAGGAGTTGGAATCTGCGCTCAGCGAACTGCCGAAAGAGCAGCGCGATGCATTCGTCGCGAATGAACTGGAAGGACGCAGCTTCAAAGAGTTGTCGGCAGAAACGGGAGTGAACGTCAACACGCTGCTCGCACGCAAGCGTTACGCAGTGCTGCATTTGCGGGAACGATTGCAGAGCATATATGAAGAGTTTCTTAGGAAGTGAGGAACAGAAAATGAGAAGGAAATGGATATGGATTGCTCCGCTGGCGATCTTGGGATTGGTGGCTTTTGTCTGGATTGGCGGCGAAATCGTGATGCGTCTTTGGAACTGGCTGCTCCCAGATTTGTTCGGCTGGCGGCAAATTACATTCTGGCAGGCTATCGGGCTACTCGCCCTCTGCCGGATTTTGTTCGGCGGGCTTGGTTCTCACGGCGGCAGCCAACGGTCCAAGATACGCCGGCGAATGGACGATCGATGGGCGAAGATGACGCCCGAGGAGCGAGAGAAGTTTCGCCAGAGTTGGCGTGCACGTTGCGGCGGTTTTGAAGAACCAAGCGGCGGAACTGCTGTTGGTGAGAATAAAGAGCCAGCCTGAGCGCGTGTGACGCTGCACTTCTGCCTTGGTGCATCGGCCGGAATAGATCCGATTTTCGCCGGTGCCATAGGCAAAGATCTCTTTTGAATAACCATTCCTGTGCCGTGTTCGCCGGTAGCGCGGCTGCGTTCACCGAATAGGGCGCGATTCGTGTGCCTGGGAGGCCCTAGTCTGGTCTTGCAAGGACGAAGTGGCAGGCGGGAGGGGTCATGCAACAGCAAACGAAGAAGAGGATCGGCGGCAGGGCGAAGCTGGGGCAGGCGCTCCTTTGGGTGGGTTCGTTGGTGTTGTTTGGCGAATCGTGGCTCTTGATTGCGCGAGCAAGCGAGTTCTGGCGCGGCTCTGGTGCTGCGACGCTGGGTTGGGTGGCGGCCCTGGGTGCGCTGGCACAGAAGGCAGTGTCGGTTTTGGTGTGGAACGACGGGCTGCTGCTCGCGGCGATGGCGAAGGTGCTGGTATTATGCTCCCCGTTGGTCATCCTATTCGCGGGCTTTGTGATGATGAAAAGTGTGAGTCACGCCAATGGCGCGGCGCCGATCGAGGAGCAGGCCACAGCTGTAAATGGAGACGACCGATGAGCTCGGAAGAATTTCGGCGCGACCTCGAAGACAAAATAAAGAGAGAGGCGGCGGGCTTCAAAGGGATGCGCATGCGCAGAGGAGATTTTCGGGGAAGTTTTGCCTGCGGTGGCGTGATTTTGTTTGTCGGTGTGGTGCTACTGCTGGATCACCTGGGAGTCATTTCGGCTGAGGGGCTGTGGCGGTTCTGGCCGATGATTCTGGTGCTGGCTGGAATCGTAAATCTTTTTAACGAGTGCCGACGAATTTGGGGAGTTTGCCTGCTGCTGGCCGGGATTCTGCTGGAGCTTGGGCAATTCGGCATTGTGCATGTGACGTGGGCGTTGCTCTGGCCAGTGATGGTGATCGGTATCGGGCTTTCGCTGATGTGGGGCTCGATCAAGGCGCGCAAGGCGGGCTTGGGCAGCGACGAAGTCAACACCGGACCAGGCGCACTGAATGAATTGGCGGTCTTTAGCGGCGTAGAAAAACGCATCATGGGGAAGAATTTCCGGGGTGGCCGGTTGGTGGCCATTTTCGGCGGCATTGAGATTGACCTGTGGCAGGCAGAAATGGAAGGCGACGAAGCAGTGCTGCAGATTGACGCGATTTTCGGCGGCGTGGAAATTCGCGTGCCGGATACGTGGATGGTGTCCTCGCACGGGCAGGGGATTTTTGGCGGGTACTCCGATTCCACGCATTTGCGTCCACCTACCGACCCGTCGCAGCCTCGGAAGACACTGGTGATTCGCGGCGCGGCTGTTTTTGGCGGCGTTGAAATTCGCAACTGACGCGACTGAGCCGCACTCATGGCAAGCAACTATCCCGTTCCCAAAAACCTGCCGAAGGTCGTATTTCGCCTTCTATGGCTGCCGATGGGCGGGGTGCTGTTCTTTCTTCTCAACTCCACGGGAGGAATGAAAGCGCTGGACGCGGCGGTGATCGCATTTCCGGTGTGCATCTTCGGACAATTCACGCTGGTTGCGGCCAAATACTCCTGCAAATTTTCCCCCATCGAGCGGACAGACGCGGCGCGGCTGCTGGGCACGCATGTGCTTGCGTCGCAAATCATGGGAGTGCTGTGGTACAGCCTGGCGCGCACGTTGGTTTTTACGATCTCGTTCGGGCCGCAACTGCAAGGCCTCGATCAGAGATTTTCAGGCAAGGGCGTACTGGTTTACGTCGCGGGAGTGGCGTTTTATTGGCTTTCGGTTTTGTATTACTACGTTGTATATGCGCGAGAAAATGCGATGAAGGCGGAGGCACGCGTATTGGAAACGACGATGCTGGCGCGCGATGCGGAGTTGAAAGCTCTGAAGGCTCAGCTGAATCCGCATTTTTTGTTTAACAGCCTGAATTCGATCAGCGCGCTAACAAGTATTGACCCTGGGCGGGCGCGGGATATGTGCGTGCTGCTCGGGGATTTTTTGCGGACGACACTGCGCGTGGGCGAACATCCGGTGATTCCTTTTTCCGAGGAGCTGGGATTGCTCGAACGGTTTTTGTCGATTGAGAAAGTACGATTTGGGGCGCGATTGCGTACGGAAGAGGCGATTGAGGAAGAGGCGAAGAAATGTCTGCTGCCACCGCTGCTGCTGCAGCCGCTAATTGAGAACGCCGTGGCGCGCGGGATCGCTAATTTGCCGGAAGGGGGCACGGTGCGGATCGAGGCGCGCTGCACTAACGGAAGGATGTTCATCACCATCGAGAATTCGTTTGACCCGGATGCACCGCCGAGACGCGGGAACGGAATGGGGTTGCGCAACGTGCGCGAGCGGCTGGAAGCGCGCTATGGGAAGGAAGCGAGCTTGCGAGTGACGAGCGATGGAGACAAATTCGAGGCGACGGTAACACTTCCCGCGGAGATGGGAGTGGTGCGATGAGCGCGATGCCAGAGAAAAAACTGCGTGCGCTGATTGTGGACGATGAGGAGCTTGCACGATTTGTGGTGCGCGAACTCGTGGAGGCTCACAACGAAATCGAAGTTGTCGCGGAGTGTGTGAACGGATTTGAAGCAGTGAAGGCTGTGGCCGAGCACAAGCCGGATTTGCTTTTTCTGGATGTGCAGATGCCGAAGCTGACGGGTTTCGACGTGCTGGAGCTGATTGGCACGGACATTCCCGTGATTTTTGTGACGGCGTACGACGAATTTGCGATGAAAGCGTTTGAAGTGCACGCGGTGGACTATTTGCTGAAGCCGGTGGGCAAGGAGCGATTCGAAGCGGCACTGGAGCGCGCAAAGGAGCGAATTACGGCGAACATTCCCGTACCCGCGGAAGTAATTGCAGCGGCGCGTCCGCCCGGGCAGTTTCTGGAGCGAATCGTGGTGAAGGACGGGACGCGAGTGACGCTGATTCCGTGTTCGAAACTCGATTACGCGGAGTCACAGGACGATTATGTGGCACTCGCGAGCGAAGGGAAAAAACATTTGAAGCAGCAAACGATCGCGAGCCTGGAGGCGTCGCTCGATCCGTCGTTATTCGTAAGGATTCATCGTTCTTATTTGGTGAATCTGGAGCGCGTTGTGCGGATCGAACCTTACGGAAAAGACAGCCGGATGGCGATTCTTGCCACCGGGGCGAGATTGCCGGTGAGCAAGACGGGGTATGCGCGATTGAAGGCGCTGCTTGACGAGCGTGGCTAAAGTGAAAACCTTTCGAAAGAAAAATCAGGCAGCTAGTTTGCGGACCCATATGCGTGAAGTGGCGGGCTTGCCCAGATGAATTGTTTTGCCCGCCGCATGCAGCGTCATCGTTTCATCGTATTCGCGTTTTTCCACACCGAGTTTTGTGCCCGGACGGAGATGCAAGCCCTCCAAAAATTCCAGGAACTGGCCGTCTTTTTCGTAGACGCAGACGATTTCGGCTTTGTCTTTCGCGCGGAGGTCGGAGAGTAGAATGACTCCTTGTTTGCGGAGTTGGCCGATTCCGCCGTGAAGGGGAACGCCGTGCGGGCAGCTGCTTCTGTCGCCAAAACGCTTAAGCAGGAGTGCCTCCACTTCCGGCGAGATGGCGTGTTCGAGGCGTTCGGCTTCGTCATGCGCCTTCGACCATGGGAGGCCGATCACGTCGGTGAGGAGCATTTCGGCGAGCTGATGGCGAAGGGCCATGCGCTCTGCGAATTGGCGGCCCTTGCGCGAAAGTTCGATGCGGCCGGTGCGATCAATGTGCACGAGATCATCGCGAGTGAGGCGTTTGAGCGCGGCGGTGACGGCGGGAGGGGTCACGCCAAGTTCTTCCGCAAGACGCGCGCTAATGGGGGCATGACCCTCCTCCAGCATTTCCCAGATCGCTTTGAGATAATCTTCACGCGATACGCTTGTTTTCTGCCGCTTCAACCGTCACTCCGCTTTTGTGAACCTGCCCCGGAGATTTGCGCGCCACCAGACGAACGCAAGCGCTCGGCCAGTTCAGCAATTCTAGTCCGAATCTCGTCGAAAGTTTGTTGATACATCTCGGGGTCAGCCCCGAAGGGATCTTCCACAGGCCAGTCTTCGACTTTCTCCGGATCTTCGAAAACACGATTCTTGTCGAAGCCGCTCATGTTGATGACGAGATCCACCTCCTGCCAGTGCGCGTGCATGATAGGCTTGGAAGTGAGCCCATCGGCAGAATAGCCATTGTTTTCAATCGTTTCTATCGTGAGCGGGGCCACGTAGCCAAGGGGAGTCAGGCCACCGCTTGTGACTTCCCACAAATCGGACGAGTGCTGGCGGGCGATGGCTTCCGCCATGGGGCTGCGGCAGGAATTACCGAGACAGACGAAGAGGACGCGAAGCTTTTTTGGAGTTTTCACCCGGAAGTAAATTCTCTCACATTCCAAGTGTTAGAAGCGAAGCCGCTCGGAGCTAGACTGCAGCAGGCTTAGCCGCACCTCTTGCGGCCATTTCCAGGAAATGGGTGTGTACCGTTGTGTCCGATGTGAGTTCCGGATGGAAGGTAGCCGCGAGCAAGTTGTCCTTCCGTACGAGGACGGGTTTGCCTGCGAATTCAGCGAGGACCTCGAGATTGGGGCCTATGCGCTCGATGATCGGTCCCCGGATGAAAACCATTTCCATCGGTCCGTTTTTCAATCTGGATGGACCGAAGAAAACGTCGCTGGCGACTTGGCGGCCGTAGGCATTGCGAAGGACGGTCATGTCCATCAAACCCAGCGAACTTTGCGGGGGATTTTTTACTTCCGTGGCGAGCAGGATTGCGCCGGCGCAGGTGCCAAAGATGGCCCGACCGTCGGCGGCGAACTTGCGAATGGCGTCAGAAAGGCCTTCTCCCTGGAGAAATTGAAGCTGCGTTGTGCTCTCGCCGCCGGGAAGAATCAGACCATCGCAGTCTTCAAGGTCGACGACGGTGCGCACCTCAACGGTATCGGCGTCGAGGCCCCGGAGCATCGAGGCGTGGGCCTCGAAATCACCTTGAATGGCAAGAATTCCGATTTTCAATTGAACGTCTCCACAATCCCATTTGGCGGGCACGATATATCGTGCCCCTACGACAGCACCTTGTTCGCCTCACCAGCCGCGTGTTGCGAGCAGATCCTTTTCCGGTAACTGGCGAACGTCGAGACCGGGCATGGCTTCACCGAGCTCTTCACTGGCTTCGAGCACGGCCTTCGGATCGGCAAAGTGCGTGGTGGCCTTCACAATGGCCTTTGCGCGAACTTCGGGGTCGCTGGATTTGAAAATCCCGGAGCCGACGAAGACGGCTTCCGCTCCAAGCGCGCGCACGAGAGCGGCGTCGGCTGGAGTTGCGATTCCGCCTGCGGAGAAATTCGGGACAGGAAGCTTTCCGGTCTTCGCGATAGCGCGGATCAGTTCGAGCGGAGCGGCGTGCTCTTTCGCTTCATGCATGAGTTCGTCGTCGCGCATGGTGGTTAGGCGCTTCATCTGGCTGACGATGGTGCGCATGTGACGCACGGCTTCGACGACGTTGCCGGAGCCGGCTTCGCCCTTGGTGCGAATCATCGCCGCACCTTCCGCGATGCGACGGAGCGCTTCGCCGAGATTGCGAGCGCCGCAAACGAAGGGCACGCGGAAGTCGTGTTTCCAGACGTGATTCTCCTCATCGGCGGGCGTGAGAACTTCGCTTTCGTCAATGAAGTCCACCTCGAGCGCCTGCAAAACTTCCGCTTCGGAAAAGTGGCCGATACGAACCTTGGCCATCACAGGAATGGTGACCGTAGCCATGATTTCGCGAATCACTTTAATGGAGGCCATGCGGGCCACGCCGCCTTCTTTGCGGATGTCCGAAGGCACGCGCTCGAGTGCCATGACTGCGCACGCGCCCGCCTTTTCGGCGATGCGCGCCTGCTCGGCGTTCGTGACGTCCATGATGACGCCGCCTTTGAGCATCTCCGCCAGGCCGACCTTGACCCGCCACTCATTGGAATTTGCGTTGTTGCCGCTGCCATTTACTTTCTTCGCGTCCATGTTTCCTTCTCCTCGCCAAAATCAAATCTCAAAGTCTTTCAAAGCCTAAGCCGCGTTTGGCGGCGCGCCAATCACCACGAATCGCCCGCGGCCACGCGCCAACAGATTTCCCGCTGCATCGCGAATCTCGCCAATGCGGAAGCGGTTTCTGCCCGTTTCGCCTTCTTGCCAACCCTCGACCAAAATCTCGGCGTTCACAGGCACGGGCTTTTTGTACTCCACCGAAAGTTCGGCGGTGACTGCGCGCTCCTCGGTGAGCTTCGAAATTTTGCCCATGGCCTCATCGAGCAAGACCGCAATGATGCCGCCGTGGGCGAACCCTGCACCGCCACCGTAGCGCGAGCCGAGCACGAACCTGCCGCGCGTTCTGCCCTCGTCCACACACAGGTCGAAGGTCAGCTTCATCCCGGCCTCATTTGCGCCGCCACAGCCAAAACAGTGGTTCTCCGGTTTTGGCTCAAGCCGGATGACTTTGCTCATGCCCTGCGGCGCCTCAGACCAACGCCACGCGACTGCGTTCGGCGCGACGAACACCGCGTTCGCGCTTGCGCATTTCCGCGCGCAGCGTGTCTGCGAGGGTCGCGACGCCGCGGGCAATCTGCTTTTCGTCCAGGCTGGCAAATCCCAGCCGGAGCGTGTTGGGCACTGGGGCCTGTACGTAGAAATAGCGGCCGGGAGCAAAAAGGACGCTGCGTTCCTTCGCGTGGATCAAAAGCTCGCTGGCGTCAAAGCCGAGCGGAAGTTCGAGCCAAACGCACATTCCACCTTCTGGCAAGGTCCAGCGCGTGCCTTCCGGCATGTGCTTGCGCAGAGCTTCATCCACGGCGCGCAGGCGCGATGCGTACACTTTCCTCATCTTGGAAAGATGCTTCGCGAACATGCCGCGGCGGATAAACTCGGCGAGCGTCGCCTGCGCAAGTTGGTCCGTGTGCAGGTCGGTTGTTTGCTTGACGAGACGCAGTCTCTCAATTGCTGTGGGCGGGGCGACAATCCAACCTACGCGCAAGCCCGGGAAAGCCACTTTCGCGAAGCTGTCAATGTGGATAACGATATTCGTCCGATCGAGCTGCTTGAGCGAAGGAATGCGTTCTTCCCGATTGTACAGGCGAGCATAGATGTGGTCTTCGACGATCGCGACCTGATAGCGCGTTGCCATTTCCAGAATTTTCCTGCGTGCCGCCAGAGGAATTGAGGTGCCGGTTGGATTCTGGAAATCAGGAGTGAGCACCATCAACTTGACGCGATTGGCCGCAAGTGTGGCTTCGAGAGCTTCGAGATCAATTCCCAGCGAGCTGCCAGGTTCCGCGTGAGTTTGTACAGGAACACCTAGGCAGCGTGCGCGCGCGCCATTGAAAATCGCAACAGCACCCGGATAGGCGGGATTTTCCAAAATGACGGAGTCGCCCGGGCGCACGAAAGCTTTGCTGATCAAGTCGAGCGATTGCTGGCAACCATCGGTGATCAGAAGATTTTCATCACGCGCAGTAATTCCCTCTTGCCGCAACACTTCGAGCAAAGCTTCCTTGAGCGGCGCGTAGCCATCCGAGGGTCCCAGATTGAGAACGTCGGTCGCTTCGCGGCGGAGTACAGCGTTCACGCAGAGTTGCAATTCCTCAATGGGGAAAAATTCGGGTGCCGGCCGCGCCATGACGAATGAGAGCGAATCAACAGGGGCGCTTGCCGTAAGGCGGCTGAGGATCTCTTCGCCGCGCTCGTCGGCAAAGAGCAGCTCCCAGCGAATGCCGTCGCCGCTGTTCATTACGGGCGGAGCAGGAGGCGAAATCTTCAGGCCATTGCCGTTGCCGCGGATGAACGTACCGCGGCCAACGTGGCCCTGGATGAGGCCTTCGGCTTCGAGTTCGGCATACGCATTCGCAACAGTCGTGCGATGAACGCCGAGCATCGTGGCGAGCTCGCGACTCGCTGGGATGCGGTCGCCGGGGCGCAAATCGCCCGCGTGAACGAGCGCGCGTAGCTGGTCGCGTAGCTGGATATAGAGGGGAACGTGGCTTTGCGGCTGGAGGTGAACTGGAAGCATTGGCTCTCTCCCGGAGCCAATTTTAGCAGATATTGGCCTGGTACAAGAGCCATTTTGTCTTTTCGCTTATTCCTAATCTAAGGCTCCGCGGCAGGCTCGGGATCCTCCGTCTTGTTCCCTGCCCGGAGGGGAGCGGCACAGAGCTTAGTCCAATCGGACTCGTCGCACTGGTAAATCGAGACGAGTGGCAAATCCGCCGGTCGAACGATGTAGTCGCCACTCGACAGGGCCTCGGATTTGTCCGCGGAATCGGTGACAATCGGGCTGCGCGGGCGCACGCGCACGCGAAATTGTCCTGAGGAAGGCTCGTAGTTGGAATAGCTGAAACAGTGGCCAATGCAGGCGCGTTCAACGGAATGAGAGATGAATTGGATGCGCCAGTCCTGCGGAGCGGAGACGACGGGAACGATGCGCGCGCCGAATGGCAGCTTGGCGATGAGCGCTTTGGCGTTGGACTCGACGCGGGAGACCGCGGCAGTGTCTTGATAGCTAAAGAAGAAGAAAGCAGCCGCGCAAGCTGCGAATCCTGCTATTTGCCATTTGCGCAATGGGATCAAACCCAGCACGCAAAGACCGAAAATTGCAGTGATGCTCGTCAGACGAGAGACAAGAAGGCCCATCCAACCGGCGAACAGATCGCTGCGAATATTTTCCGGGACGAAGGCGGCGGCGGTCAGCGCGACGAGATAAAGTTCCAGAGGCAAGCGAAATACTTTCGCGCGTTCCTCGCCGGCGCGCAGGCTCTGCGCAAACGCAGGCAGGAAACAAATCGCGCCCCATGCAAGCGCAACGCGAGCGAGGATCAGATAGCGATGGCCATAGATCATCAATTGGTCCGAGCCGTTCATCCAATAGAAGGGATACGGCCGCCAGTCCGCTTCGAACCGCGGACTGTCCGCAAGATAGGCACGCAAGACCAAGTATCCAGCGATTGCTAGTGCAGGCAGAATTAGGCGCCAATATTCGGGGATGAGCCGCCAGAGTGTGACGTAGATAATCGTCGCGGCAAACCAAAGAAAGCCGATGGGGTGGGCGAGCAGGATGAGCGGCGAGATCAGAAGAGCGGTCAGCCAATTCCCTGCCCCACGTTTCCAGAAGGCCGCCAATCCGAAACAAGAGAGACCGATCGACAGGTAATAGTTCAAAAAACCCATGCTGAAGGAATAGCCATAGGAGAGCATAGCGAGGCAGGGAACGAGCGCCCAAGGCACTCTTTTTGTGGCTACGGCAAGAAAGGAAAACACGCCCCAAAAGAAGATCAGGACGCTGGCAGAAACGACCAGCAGTTCTGCCGCGTGCCAGCCAAAAAGTTTGGCAGCGTTCGAGACTGCCACGTCAAAGAGAATGTTGTTCCACTGGCGCGCGACGTATACGCCCGGCGCGTGGCCTTGCTCCGCCATCTGCGCCAGCCACGCGTTGTAAATGTGGCTCCCCAAATCTCCCGCCTGGATGTGTGCATGCCAGAAGCAAGGAAAGAGAAGGAGCAGCGAAACGATCAAAACCGTTCCAGATTTCTTCTGAAGAAAACTCGCAGCTGCGCGGAGGGCGAGACGATCTTCAGGGTGGCTGGCGTCGTCGGTTGGCATCGGCATGGAACGGAGCAGCGAACATTCTACATGGAGTGCGTCCCACCCTCCCAACCTTGGGTTTGTGATAGAGTCTGCAGTCGCTGACACGCTGCAAATCCCTCTCTCAATTTTCCGCCAGGAGCCAAAGAACAATGCTCGACCTATCCCAAAAGCGCGGCGCGAGCCTCGTTGCGCGCTTGACTCTGTGTGTGAGTGTTTCGCTGATGGTTGGAGGAATGGTGGTTGCGACCGTTTCGGCACAACAAGCACCTCTTAAGTGTCCGCCCGCAACTCCAGTGAAAAATGTTCGCGACTCTTATACTTCGGCCGACGTTGTTGATCCTTACCGCTGGCTGGAGGACCAGAACAGTCTGGAAACCCGTGAATGGATCGAGCAGGAGCAGAAATGCACCGAGGCGGCGCTCTCCAAGCTTCCGGGCCGCGCGGCGATTGCCAAACGTATGGCCGAGCTTCTGCACACCGACACGCTCAACGCGCCCACGGAGCGCGGCGGACGCTACTTTTTTCAGAAGAGGCTCGCTGACGAGGACCTGGCAAAAGTTTACGTTCGCCGCAGCCCGAATGCACAGGACGAAGTGCTGGTCGATCCACTTCCCTGGAGCAAGGACCATAGCGCGAGCGCGACGATTGAAACCATTTCGAAGGACGGCAAACTACTTTTCTACGGACGCCGCGAAGGCGGACAAGACGAAGTAACCGTGCATGTCCTCAATGTGGACACAAAAACAGACTTACCGGAAGTGTTTCCGCGTGCGAACTATTTTAGCGTGGAAGCCACGCCACACAATAAAGGCTTGTATTACGTGCGCACAGTGGAGGGAGCACCACGGGCGTTCTTTCACAAGATGGGCACGGATCCGGCGTCAGACAGAGTCGTCTACGGAGAGAATCTTGGCAAAGACAAGATTTTGGTCGCCGGACTTTCCGATGATGGCCACTACCTTCTGTACCTGGTCGTTTATGGTTCGGGGTCAGAGCGTACCGATGTCTATTTGCAAGATCTGAAAAATTCCGGTCCGATTAAGCCAGTTGTGAATGACGTAGTCGCACTGTGGAACCCGGCTTTTGGAGGAGATACCCTCTACCTGCAGACGAACTGGAAAGCGCCGCTGTGGCACGTCTACGCCGTAAGTCCTAACGATTTAGCCCGCGAACACTGGACAGAAGTGATTCCGGAAAGAAAGGTCGCGTTAGAGTCGGTCATACCGGCAGGCAAGAAGCTCGTCGCTGTCTACAACAAGAACGCTTCGTCCGAAGTCAAAATCTTCGACGCCGATGGAAAGAACGAACAGCCACTGCAGCTCCCATCGATTGGGAGTGTGTATTCCTTTTCGGGGCGGTGGGAAAGGCCGGAACTCTTCTTCTCGTTTGCTTCCTATAATGCGGCACAGACAATCTACCGCTACGATCTCGCCAAGAGCGAGCAAAGCGTATGGGCCCAAAACATGGCGCCGTTTGACGGTTCGAAATTTCAAATCGAGCAAGTTTGGTATGAGTCCAAAGACAAGACCCGCGTGCCGATGTTCCTTTTTCACAAAAAGGGATTAGCTAAAGACGGCGCCACACCGGTCTTGCTTACAGGGTATGGAGGTTTTGATTCGAGCGAAACGCCGTATTATTCGTCGTTCTATCTCTTGTGGGCGGAGAGCGGCGGCATCCTTGCTGTTGCGAACCTGCGGGGCGGCGGCGAATTTGGCGAGGAATGGCATCGCGCCGGAATGATGGAGAAAAAGCAAAACGTCTTTGACGACTTCGAATCCGCAGCCGAATACCTCATTGCCAACAAATACACGAATCCTTCGCGGCTTTCGATCTATGGAGTAAGTAACGGCGGATTGCTGGTCGGCGCAGCGCTGACGCAAAGGCCCGAACTTTTTCAAGCGGTCGTCTGCGGTTATCCACTAGAGGACATGCTGCGCTATCAGAAATTCATGGATGGCCCGTATTGGGTTCCCGAATATGGGAGCTCGGACAGTCCTTCTCAATTTAGCTATCTGCGCGCGTACTCGCCGTATCACAACGTTGTAAAAGGCAAAAAATATCCCGCGACGCTGTTCATCACTGGTGACGGTGACACGCGCGTTGCGCCGCTGCACGCACGGAAGATGTCGGCGCTGCTGCAAGCGAGCACCGGCTCGGACCGCCCGATTCTATTGCTCTACGATACGAAATCGGGACACTCCGGTGGGCGACCCATCAACAAAATCATTGAAGAAGACACTGACATCTTCAGCTTCTTATTTTGGCAATTGAAGGTTCCGCAAGCGGGAGACTAAGGAAACTCATTTCACCGCGTGGTCTTCGCCAAGACGCTTTAAGCGGTCGCGCAAGCGGCGTTGCAGCGGCGTGGGCGTATTGGGATTGAACGCTACGAGATACCAGAGGGGCTGGCTGCGGTCGCGGCTCAAATAGGTCAGGGTCGTCGCATCTGCGTTGGGATGGCGCGCCACGTTTTCGCGAATTGCACCGTACGGATGCTTGGCAAGCTTGCTCAAAGTTTTCGCGTTCGCCCGCGGATGTTCGCTAATAAGACGAAGCAAGTAGTAATCCGTCTCCGGCGCCTGTTTAACCAGCTTCTCCAGCATTTCCGGCTTCGCGTCGGCACTCAGCACAAGACCGATCTTTTCGTCCCATGCCGTGTTGATGTGGTTGAGTTCTCGCGTGCGCGCATGAATCAATTCTTCGAGCGAGCGGCGCTCCTGCTGTCCACGTGCGATGGGCAAATCAGTGCCTTCCAGCGAATCGAGAACACGAAGCAAGTGCTGCCGTTCGCCAAAAACGATCTGCGAAGTCCGCGTCACTCTTCCTTTTTCCTTTTCTTTGTGTTGCACCAAGTCCGAACGTCGCATGGTTTCTTTGCTCCACTGGCCCCGACAGGTTGAGAATCGGGCGCTGGGGTCTCGCACGTTTTCCAGAGAGGACTGCGCAATCTGGTCGAGCTTCGTGAGTACAGAGCCGATTATGTTCTCCAGCTCCTGTGGGGTAAAGTTGGATGGAAGCGCGTTGTGCCCGATGTGCAACATCCAAATCGCACCCAAAATCCCTAATTCATGAAAGAGTGGCCAGCATGTCCGCATTTGAAGAGCACAAAGAAGAACTCGAGCGATACGAACAGATGTTCGGACGCGACCGCGGGCGGCTGGCCGTTTCGCTCGACCGCCTGACAAATGCCCTCGTTCTTGTTGGCCAACACGGTGTCTATTGCACCAGCCAGCGCAATCCCACTTTACCCGCGATGGACGTGCGGATGATCGTGCAAGAGCTCACGCACGCCAAGGAATTACTGCAAGCGGTGATGGAAGAGATGCGCCGCGCGAAGCAGGCGAACTAGGTAGGTCTACTTCTTAACTAGAAAAGGATTTGTGTGGCGCTCCTGACCGATTGTGGTCGTTAGTCCGTGGCCAGGATGCACGATGGTTTCGTCCGGCAGCGTCATCAGTTTCGTCACGAGTGAATCCATGATTTCTTCGAACGAGCCGCCCCACAAATCCGTGCGGCCGATACTTCCCGCGAAAAGAGTGTCGCCTGCGAAAAGCTGAGGAGCCGTTAGCTGAATCTCCCCGACCCCCGCAGGAAGGAATAGACACGAGCTGCCCGGCGAGTGGCCTGGCGTGTGCATCACCTGCGCGTGCAAATGCCCCCAACTCAGGACGTCGCCGTCACGCAACATCTGATGAACTTCGCCGATTGACGGCGGCGCAATTCCCAAGAACGCCGCTTGCTCATCCATCGCGTGATAGAGCGGCAGGTCCGCGCTATGCATAAGAACCGGCGCGCCCGTGTAAGAATGTAATTTTTGCAAACCACCGACGTGATCAATGTGCGCATGAGTGCTGACGATGGCTTTGACCGTCAGCTTGTGGCGCCCGATCAGGTCCATGATGCGCCCGATTTCGTCGCCCGGATCGAGCACCAGCGCTTCGCGCGTCGCGGGGTCACCGATAATCGAGCAATTGCATTGCAGAATGCCGACGGGCAAGGAGAGGTGGATTAATCCTGTTGGATGGTCACCGTTTCCGGGTTTTGCGTCGATCATTTGAGGATGAGTATAACATCCGCCGGCGCGCTGGCCCCGGCGTCGAATTGGGCACCTCTGCTAGACTACTTTTATGGCCATGGATGCAGCCGTCAAACAAACCGCTTTTCCGACGCCATTGCTGGAAGTTCACCGAGCCGCCGGCGTGAATATCGGTGAATGGTTCGGTTGCGCCTTACCATCGAATTTCGGCGATTGGCGTGCGGAATACCGCTTCGCGCACGAATCTGTGGCCCTGCTGGACAAGAATTATCGCGCGTATCTTTCCTTCGCGGGGCCAGACCGCCTTCGCTATCTCAACGCAATTCTGACAAACAACATCAAAGACCTAAAGATTGGTGAAGGAGTTGTCTCCCTGTTTTTGAATCCGCAGGGGCGGATTCAGGCTGAAATTGAGACTTACGCCGAAGCTGAGAAGCTCTTCTGCGTTTCCTTCGCAATGATTCGAGAAAAACTTGTTCCGGCGCTCGATCACTACATCATCATGGACGATGTGGTGCTGACGGACGAGTCCGCGCGTTACGGGACGCTCGCGCTCGAAGGTCCTCGCAGCGGCGAAATTCTCAAGCATTTGACAGGTATCGAACTGGAAAGCTTGACAGAACTAGGCTGGACAGAATCTAAAATCGGCTCAATTCCCTGCCGCATCACGCGACGCTCGCCGGCGGGAATTCCGAGCGCCGAATTTCTCTGCGAGCAAACTCACCTTCCCACTCTCTGGAATGTTCTCCTCGAGGCGGCCAAGTCTCATGGCGGCGGCCCAGCCGGCTACACTGCTCTGAACGCGTTACGGCTTGAAGCTGGAATTCCCTGGTTCGGTTATGACTTCGGAGAGAAGCAAATTCCACACGAGGCTGGTCTCGAAAAGTCGCACATCAGCTACACCAAGGGTTGCTACACGGGCCAGGAGATCGTCGAGCGCGTGCGCTCGCGCGGCCAGGTGAATCGCGTGCGCGGTTTGTTCAAGCTTTCTTCATCGAATTTTCCGGCCCCGGAAACCGCGATTCAATTCGAAGGTAAGGAAGTTGGATATGTCACCCGCGCTGCCGATTCGCCGACGTTTCAATCTGTTATTGCTATGGGATACATCCGGCGGGAACAAAGCGCTCCCGGAACTGAAGTGCAAATCGGTGGAAAGACTGCAACGGTAATTGCTCCGCGCTGATTAAAACTCGCGGCGCGGTGCAGCCTGCTCATCACCCACGCGACCGGCAACAATTTCTGCCTTGTGATAGTTTTCGTCTTTAATCGCGCATCCGGCCATGCGCCGCAGCATGGCCAGCTGTCCAATGTGTGTCAGCGAATCCGCAATCGGACCCTGGAAAAGCGCAGCGGGACCTTCATAAAGGTCCGCGTTCGAAGCAAGATAATCGTCAAATTTCTTTAACGCGGCAAAGAATCGCTCCACTTCCTTTTCCCACGGAAGCGGCTCGGAATCGCGCCAAACCTGTTTGCCGGACACAATGCTTAGCGCCCAATCGTAAAGGTCACATAGGTGGGCGAGGATTTGCGCCGGAGTACGTCCGTCATCGCCACTGCGAAAATTCGCAAAGGATTCAGGGGCACCGCGCAGTGCTTTTCCTCCGCGATAGGCAACCGTCGCCAACGTGTGTCGCAGCAACGCCCGTTCGGCGGATTGGTATTGATGAGTCGGGCTCATGTGGGAACTCCCTTGGGCGGAATTTACTGCTTCGTGTACACGCGGACGTAATCCACGAGCATCTGCTGAGGAAACTGTGTTGTGGCGTCGGGCGAGCCCGGCCAAGTTCCGCCAACGGCAACATTCAGAATGATGAAAAACGGATGATCGAAAACCCACGTACCGGTTGAGGGCCAATTCGCCTTCTGAAACGTCGCGTAGTTATTCGAATCAACAAAGAATTTCACCTGATTAGGATCCCATTCCACCGCGTACACGTGAAAATCGTCGGCGAAATTTGCATTGTTCGGCAAAGTCACTGATGAAGTTTCGTCAGAAGTTGGCCCCGCGGAACTTGGCCCATGCATTGACCCATGCACGACGCCCGGCTCTCGCCCGATGTTTTCCATAATGTCGATCTCGCCGCATTTCGGCCAGCCGTTCGTTGTGATGTCCTGGCCCAGCATCCAGAACGCGGGCCACATCCCTTGCCCCGCCGGAATCTTGATGCGCGCTTCGAATCGTCCGTACGCTTGCGAAAAGAGTCCCTGCGTTTTCAGACGCACCGAAGTGTAGTTGCGTGTAATTCCATCTGTGCCCGTGAAAGTTTCTTTTTGCGCAGTGATGATGAGGTTTCCGCCCTTGATTTGCGCGTTCACCGCGCAGTTGGTGTACGTCTCCAGTTCGTTGTTTCCCCAACCGCCTCCGCCATTGTCATAGGTCCACTTGCTTGCGTCGGGCGTTGAGCCGTCCGCACCATTGAATTCGTCGCTCCACGCAAGGACAAAACCGGTGGAAGGCGGAACAGGAGGAGGGGTCATCACGCCGCCTCCACCACAGCTCAGAGGAAACGATCCGACGCAAGCCAGTAAGAGTACCGGGAAGGATCTAGGTCTACGCAAGGTTCAGGGCGCGCTTGAACGAACCTTTTTCGTTATCGATTTTTTTCTGAAGTTGCAGAATTGCGTAGAGCACCGCTTCGGGCCGCGGCGGGCAACCCGGCACATAAACGTCAACGGGAATCACCTGATTGCAGCCCTGTACAATCGCATAGTTATTGAACACGCCTCCGGACGTCGCGCATGCGCCCATCGAGATAACCCATTTGGGCTCCGGCATCTGATCGTAGAGCTGCCGGATTACCGGCGCCATTTTCTGCGATAGTCGTCCCGCCACAATCATCAAATCCGCTTGCCGCGGCGAAGGACGAAACACTTCCGCGCCAAAGCGCGCCACGTCAAATCGCGCCGCCGCCATGGACATCATTTCGATCGCGCAGCAGGCCAAGCCAAAGCCCAACGGCCAAATCGAGCTTTTGCGTGCCCAGTTCACCGCCTTATCCAAAGTCGTGAAGATGATGCCTTCGTCTTCCAGCAGCTTGCCGAAGTCTTCCGGCTTGGTCAGCGTAATGTGTTTTCCCAGGGTTGCACTCATTCCGTCCTCTCGCTAGACCCACCTATTCTGGCACATCGCCCCCGGGCAAACAATCCGGTTAGCGCACTAGCCGCGCGGGTAACCCGGCAAGAATGCGCAGAAAAGGGCCACGATTCTTTGTCACTCGAGCTACGACGAGGCCACCCTCGATGGCGGCAACCGCCTCCTCGGCGCCGTTTCGGGCTACCCTAGGAGCGAGACCTGCTTCTCTGCCCAGTCGCGCAAACGCGCCGATCCAGAACTGCATCGATTTGCGCGCGTGGTGCAAAGTCGCAGGACTTTCCGCCAAGGTCAGAGTATCGAGCAAGCAGCCTTGCTTCCCGCTCTCGTAGAACTCCTTAATCCGCCTGGCAATCTTCCTCGCACGCGCTCGGGCGTCTCCTTTTTCAAACGCAGGCGCCAGAACGTACTCTCCGAAATGACGGTCGACCTCCCGGAGCAGGGCGTCAACCATCTCTTCCTTGCCGCCCGGGAAGCGGTGGTACAGGCTCGCCTTCACGAGCCTGGTCGCCTTCATCAGGTCGACATACGACGTCCCGTCGTAGCCGCGCTTGCGGAAGATGTCAATCAAACGCCGGAACACTTTGTCTTTGGGAACCTTTTCGAGCCTCATGGTGTCCTCTTTACGCTATTCGATGTGCCGCAACCGCTTGCGAATAGACCAGTTGGTCTAATTTAGATCGACTTTCTTCCTTCCCAACTAAAGAAAATGAAACCTTTTGCGCAAACCAGCATCAGACCGATTAAATAGACCATATGGTTTATTTAGACTATCTACTTAAGGAGAGTTCCATGAAAACGGATTGGCGGACCTTTGGTCCGATCGCCGCGCTTGCGCTTGCATTACCGTTGGCGGTCGGCGCCAGCGCCCAGCAAAACAAAATGATGGTGGGAGACGACGGGCGGCGCGTCACTTATCACACGATGCAGGTAGATGGCTTGAAGATTTTCTATCGCGAAGCCGGCCCGAAAAATGCTCCGACGGTCGTTCTGTTGCACGGTTACCCCAGCTCCTCGCACATGTTTCGCGAGCTGATTCCGGCGCTCAGCGACACATATCACGTGGTTGCTCCCGATTATCCCGGCTTCGGCTACAGCGACGCGCCTCCCACCGAAAACTTCGCGTACACGTTCGACCACCTTGCTGACGTCGTCGAGGATTTTCTCGATCAGCGGGGCCTCACCAAGTATTCGATCTACGTTCAGGACTACGGCTCGCCGGTGGGCTTCCGTCTGTTCACCCGCCATCCCGAACGCATTCAGGCCATCATTTCGCAGAATGGCAATGCGTACGACGAAGGGCTTTCGCCGTTCTGGGCGGAGTTTTTGTATCCCTACTGGAAGGATCCGAATCCGGCCAGCGAGGCCAAAGTACGTCAGATTCTTTCGCCGGAGCTGACGAAATTCCAGTACAACCAGGGCTTCCGGAATCCGGAAAATGTCAGCCCGGATTCTTACACGTACGATCAGGCTGGCCTGGATCGTCCAGGGAATGACAAGATCCAACTTGCGTTGTTCTACGACTATCGCAAGAATCCGCCGCTCTACTCGACCTGGCACGAGTATTTGCGCAAATACAAGCCACCTGTGTTGGCCGTTTGGGGCAAGAACGATCCGGTTTTCTTGGCGGCGGGAGCGGAAGCGTTCGCCAAAGACGACCCACGAACCGAAGTGCACTTGCTCGATACCGGGCACTTTGCTCTCGAAGAAGACGGCGCGCTCATCGCGCAGTACATCCGCACATTTCTTGCGAAGAACGTGAAGTGAGTTCGTAAGGTTGCGCAGCAAAACAAAAGCACTCACTCCACAGGCGAGACGTATCCACTCTCGCCTGTGGTAACGCTGCAACGACGCCCCGCACCGCGGCTGCAATCCGGGCTTCGTTGAAATCGTGACACCAGGACACTGACACGAGGACACTTTGCATCATTGGCGGCACGCATCACAAAAGGCCGGACTGTCCGCCCCAGCTTTCTGGCGTGACATCCGCAATGGATTGAGTGAAGGTCCATATGTGACCTGCAAGGTCCTCAACGGTGTATTGCCGTTCGCCGTAAGGATAGTCCGCTGGCTCCCTGACGATGCGCGCTCCCCGCCGGCGGGCACGCTCGCAATGGCTGTGGACGTCCTCCACGCGAACCATCACATATCCGCGCGATTCGCCTTCCACACGCGGCTCCATGAGCACAACGGCTCCGTCGCCTACATTCAACTGCGCGCGATGGCTGCCCATTCCAATCCGTAAGCTGAACCCAAAAGTTTCGCAAAGCCACTTTGCGGCTTGCTGCACGTCAGGATAGACAAGTTCGGGAATGACCGTGGATCGAGGAACGGATCGATTTGCCAGCACCGCGGCCCCCCCTCAGACTCTCAGCACAACTTTGCCGAATTGCACGCCGGATTCCAAATATTCATGCGCCAGTCTGCACTCCTGAAGAGGAAACACCCGGTCAATCACAGGCTTCAGCTTTCCCGCGCTCACCAGCTTCAACACTGTCCCAAGCTCGTCCTTCGTTCCCATATACGAGCCTAAAATCGAAAGCTGTCGGCTGAACAAGAATCGCAAATCAATTTTCGCATCGTAGCCCGTCGTAGCGCCGCACGTTACCAGCCGTCCGCCCCGCGCCAAGCTCGCCAGGCTGTCGTCCCACGTTGCTGTTCCCACATGTTCGAACACCACATCCACTCCACGCTTCGCGGTCAGCTTGCGAACGGTTTCGCGAATCTTTTCTTTGTGATGATGAATCGTCTCGTCCGCACCGAGTTCCTTCGCTTTTGCAAGCTTTTCGTCTGAGCCAGCCGTTGCAATCACGCGGCAGCCGAAAAATTTGGCAATTTGAATCGCAGCGGAACCAACTCCACTGCCCGCTCCCAATACCAATACTTCTTCCCCAGGCTGCAATTGCGCTCGGCCAGTCAGCATGTGCCAAGCCGTCTGAAACACCAACGGCACAGCTGCCGCTTCTTCAAAACTCAATTTTTCCGGATACGGAAAGCAGTTCACTTCGGGACAGCGCACAAACTCCGCGCATCCACCATCGTGGACATAGCCAAGATTGCTGAACTCCGGGCACTTGTTGTCCTGTCCGGCGAGGCACGCCGCGCATCGTCCGCAACTCACTCCCGGAGCCAACAAAACTTTCTGTCCGACGCTTACTCGCTTCGCCTCCGCCCCAGTTCTTGCCACTTCTCCCGCAACATCACTCCCTGGAATATGCGGCAGCGGAATCGACACGCCTGGCAAACCGCCCCGCACCCACAAATCCAGATGATTCAGCGCGCAAGCCCGCACTCGCACCAAAACATCCCGCGCGCCCAACTGCGGCTCCGGCACATCGGTGTACTTCAGCACTTCCGGTCCGCCGTGCTTGTCGAAAACAATTGCTTTCATGCTTGATGTCTCACGGAAATTAGCGCCGTCATCGTAAAACGCTCCAAAAGGCGTGTCTACCCACAGTTGCGTTGACAAGAGCGCTGACGCGCCGTAGGCTCACGGCATGGACATCTTCGAAGAAATCGTTCGCATGCGGCGCGCGGGACAGCGTGGCGCCCTCGCCACGATTGTCCACACCAACGGCTCCATCCCCAGCTTCGAAAGCTCCCGCATGCTCGTCCGAGAAGACGGCACGATTGCCGGAACGATCGGTGGTGGCTGCGTCGAAGCCGACGTCTGGGCCGCCGCCCGTGAAGTCATGGAACGCGAAGCCCCGCGCAAAATGGTCTTCAATCTCAACCACGAAGCTAGTTACGACAACGGCCTCATCTGCGGCGGCACGCTCGAAGTCTTCGTGGAACCAATCCTTCCGCAGCCCCTTGCTTATCTTTTCGGTGGCGGCCACGTTTCGATGGCCGTCGCAAAATCGGCCAGCACCGCCGGCTTCGGCATTGTCCTGATTGACGATCGCGAGCAATTCGCCAACCGCGAGCGATTCCCCATGGCCGATCAAATCATCACTAGTTTCGAAGAAGCCTTCACGCGGATTCAGCCGAACGCTTCCTCCTACCTCATTATCGTCACGCGCGGCCACAAGCAGGACATGCGCGTTCTCTCCTGGGCCGTACGCACAGATGCGCGTTACATCGGCATGATCGGCAGCAAACGCAAAGTACTCTCGACCTACAAAGCTCTAGAAGCCGAGGGCTACCGGCCCGAAGAATTCGAACGCGTCTTTGCGCCCATGGGCGTGGACATCGGCGCGCTTTCGCCGGAAGAAATTGCCGTGAGCATCACCGCCGAACTTGTCGCCGTGCGCCGCAACGCAATCAGCGTCGCTCATAAGAAACTTCTGCGGGAACGCCACCAAGCCGCGGCCACGCGCTGACAGATTTTTGATCTTGCATCTCCCCGGGTGACACGGATCAAAAATGCTTGCCGCCGTAATCCTTTCGGGCGGCGCCTCGCGCCGCATGGGGTCGCCAAAAGCCTTGCTTCCCTATCAAGGCCGTCCCTTCCTCGAGCATTTGCTCGACGTTGCAAAGCATCCCAGCATTGGTGTCCGCCGCGTCGTGCTCGGCCCTGATGCCGACATCATCTCTTCCCAAGTCGCGCTCGCGGCGGATGAAATCGTCATCAACTCAGATTGGCAACGCGGCCAGCTCAGCTCCGTTCAAGCCGCCATTCGTAGTCTTCCCGCCGGCACCGCCGGCATGCTTCTTTGTCCCGTGGACCACCCTCTCATCAGCAGTGCGCTCGTCAGTGACCTCATCGAGTCCTTCGAGAAAAGTCACGCGGCCGTGGTCCTCCCGCTCTTCGAAGGACGGCGCGGCCATCCCGTCATCTTTGCTTCCCGTTTGTATGACGAATTGTTGAATGCGCCAGAGGACAAAGGCGCTCGCGCCGTCGTCTGGGCTCACGCCAACGAAATTTGCGAGGTCTCCACCAACGAAGAGGGATGTGTACTGAATCTCAATGATCCCGAAGCATTCCAGAAATATTCCGGCGACTAACTTTTCTTCCCCAGCAAAGCTCTCACAGCATCCGCCGCCAATACCGCTCCGTGCTTGGTTTCTTCGGGTAAGCCACCCAGTCCGGTCGCGATCACTTCCGTGCTTAGGTGCTTCACTTCATCTACAGATTTTCCCTTAATGCGCTCGGTTACCCACGACGCGCATGCAATCGCCGTCGTGCATCCCCGGCACAAGAATTTCACTTCGCGAATCCGTCCGCTCTCCACGCGTGCCGCAAGCTGCAGCACATCTCCGCAAACGGGGTTTGTTACCTCGACGCGGTGCGTCGCACCCTCAAGCTCTCCCGAATTTCGCGGGTTGCGAAAATGGTCCAGCACCGCTTCCGAAAAACCAGCCATCACTTTATCTTTGCCGGCAAATATTTCTTCTCAATCGAAGCAATCACCACGTAGTTCGGATCCACCATTTCCGTTAAATGCAACTTGCACACCTTCGAGCACAACTCATACGCATCCAGTTCCGAAAGCCCGTAATCCGCGTGCACCCAATGAATCAGCTCCGTCACCGCAATGCGCACCGCATCATCCACGGGCCGGTAGATTCCCGCCGTCATCAGTGTCGTTTCGTTCTCCAGCCGCGGCCAGTCAATCTTCTTTTTCTTCAATAAGTCAATCCGGAGCCGCGCTTTCATCGGCACTTCCACTGCGCTTCCTGCCACTTCGCCATCGCCCATCGCCGCGTGGCCGTCGCCAAAATAAAAGTACGCGCCGGCCACATTCACAGGCAAATAGAGCGTGTTCCCCTTGCTCACTTCGGGTGCATCCATATTCCCGCCAAATTCCGCGGGCACGATCGAGCTGCGCGCCTCGCCATTCGCAGGAGCCACGCCGATGCATCCCAAGAATGGGTGCACCGGAAAGCTCACCTTGAATTTCGAATCCAGCGCCTGGAACGTCGCCGTATTTTTTTCGTGGTCAATCGGGTAGTACCAAATTCTCTCCTCGAGCGGCTTCACCTCAAGCACCGGCGTGTAATGCGTGCTATTCACCGCGCCAAATCCCGGCGAAAACGTTCCTACCCCCTGGTTCCCATCCACTTGCAAATCCAGAATCTTCACGACCAAGGTGTCGCCAGGTTCCGCACCATCAACAAAAAACGGCCCCGTCAGCGGATTGTCGCCTTTGACCATGGAGAACGTATCGCCCGGCTTCTGAAGCGCATTCCCAAAACAGTCCAGCGAATTCGCATCCAAAATATTTCCCGCCTTCAAATGCGCCACGGGCGGCGCAACTCCAAACACATACTTCACGTTGTCAATTGCCCCGCGAAAGTGCACGACTTCTTCGTCCTTCGCTGTGCTCGTCTGGCCGGACACATTGGCCGCGAACGCAGTCGTTAACAAGACAAAAGGCAAAACTCTACGCATTGCATCCTCCGCAAAGAAAACCGAGTGCATCACACTCGCGGATTTCCGTCAATGTCTCTGAAAAGTGAACTTACAAATCAAGATGGAGCCGCAACGCCGGCACCAGCGCTGGGCCGCGATCGCGGTTATATCCCGGATTGTTGATGCGCTGGAGATCGAATGCCCCGAAGATCCCGCGCCACACGTGCACCGTGTAAAACGTCTCAAAAATCTTTTCCTTGCCGTAGTTCAACTGCCCATCGTCCAGCAAGAATCCCCTCCCACCAAGCGCAAGGTACTCCCGATGATCTCCCGACAGTGCGTTGAAAGAAACCGCCGCGCCCGCGTGATCCGATTCGCGCCGCCACCGCTTGCCCGTAGCCGCCGCTCCAAACGTGACAGCTTGATTGACTTCTGTATAGGCAAACGATTCGTGCCGCCCTTCGTTCCAGCCGAATCGTCCAAACGCAGTAACGTTCCAGCCGACGGCCTGTTCGGCGTTCACTCCGAATCCGTATTTCAGCGAGGTCAGCAGCGGATGATTTGTAACGTCCGGCAGGGGAGTCACACCCGCTTCAAATTGCTGAATTGCCTGGCGGTAATCTCCCATGTTCGCGTGATTGAAATAACTCAGCAGCCGCACTACGCCGTCGCGCTTTCGCAGCACTCCTTTTCTCAGTTCAAATTCGATGTTTTCCGATCGCGCCCGCTCCAAATTCCATTGCAGATCTATGTTATTCGCCACGCGCGGCATCAGCGCTTCCGCAAATCGCAAGCTCCAGACACGGTCGTCATATTGCAGCATGGCGCCAACGGTGTACCCTCGCGTGTCCGCTGCGTAGTCATACGCGCCGTTGTTGTCCACGGTCAAATTCAAAAACTGCAAGTGGCTGTCGCTCCCCGCCGAATTCAAATCGAAAAAATCCACCAACTGCAGTTTTCCGGCGCGAAATTCCAGCCGCCGCTCCGGAAGCTTCGTGTACAACGAAAGTGGATTCCTTTCCGCAGCGACCGTTTTCGAAGAAAGCGGTATCACCGCGTGTACCATGGTCCGGCCGATGTACGGTGTTGAACCGAGCGCGGGGTTGTGGACGACGTCCAGATTGGTGAATCCCGCGAGTCCAAATCCATTCCCGATTCCGCGCCCGCCCGCGCTCTCCACCTGACAAAGCACTTCCAAGTAATCCGTCAGCTTAGCTCCAGTAAAGAGCGTGAACACGCGGGACGTTGCTGTCTCCGATTTCGCCGTCAGGCTTAATGGTCCGCTATACGGCGAATGAAACGCCGGATGCCATTGGAAAATCGTGTTGAACTGTCCGGAAACCCAGAATCGGCTCGACTCCGAGTGGGGAAAAATCGTCGCGGGCGGCTGCGATTCCTGTTCCGCGGCGTTTTGATCTCTTGACGCTGGTTCACTGGGCGCTGCAGGAACTTGCGCGGAGACGGACGCGTCCATCCATGTGAATACACCCAAAAGCCACAGAAATAGCGCCAGATTCCGTACCATTGAATTCCTTCTGCTGATTGTCGGACGCAGGGACGTGTAGGACGCTACCTGCACCTTGTTACGGGAGAATAAATACGCGTGATCCGAAGCGCTGCGCGTTTGCAGCGTTTCCTCTCTCATCTTAAACTGCCTTCACGGTAATGAGCACGGTCAAAAACGAAAAACTTCGCATCGTCTCGCTCGCGCCCAATGCCACTTCCATCCTTTGCGCCCTCGGCGCGCGGTCTTCGCTTGTAGGCGTCACGCGCTGGTGCCCGGAGGTCGCTCCAGTCAAACATCTCCCCCAATTCGGTGACTGCTGGAAGCTCGACTCAGTTCCGCGGATTCTGAAGCTTAAGCCAGATCTGGTAATTGGCTCCGTCCCGTTCAAGGCAGAGACCCTCGGCAAGCTCCTTGAACATCCCGTTCGTTTTCTCGCGCTGAATCCTCGCACATTGGCCGACACTTATGCCGATATTCGCCTCGTCGCTGGACTGATTGGTCGCGGTTCCGTTGCGACTCGCGTGATCACTGGCATGCGCAAAAAATTCGCCGCGATTCGCGCGGCCTCCCGTGGCGACCAAAAACAGGGCGTCTACTGCGAAGCGTGGCCGAATCCGCGCATCACTTCCCCGCCCTGGGTCGCCGAACTCGTCCAGCTCTGCGACGCCGAATTTGTTCTCACTCCCGGTGCTCGAGCCTCCGACGAAGACATCGCAAAAGCAAATCCAGACGTCATCGTCCTCGCATGGGCCGCCACCGGCGATCGCGCCAAACCCGCAAAGGCGTACGCCGTCGAGAAATGGCGCGGCGTCTCGGCAATCCGCAACCGCCGCGTCTTCGTCATCCGTGACGAACTTCTGAACACTCCCGCTCCCATCCTCACCCGCGGCGCACAAGAACTCGCAAAAATTCTTTCGAAATGCCGCATTCAATCCCGAGGTCGCTCTTGATTACCGTCGTCGCAGCCGTAATCGAACGCAGCGACCGCCGCATCCTCATCGGCCAACGCCGCAAAACCGACTCTTCGCCTCTAAAATGGGAATTTCCCGGCGGAAAGATGGAAGATGGGGAAACCGTGGAAGCTGCCCTCGCGCGCGAACTCCGCGAGGAACTTCACGCCACGCTCACGAAGTCCGTCGAATTAGGCCGCGTCCAGCACAAATACGCGGATCGCGACGAGCTGTTCGAAATTCGGTTTTTCGCCGCCGCGATTGCGAACGACGCCGTCGAGCCCATCAGCTTCGAACAAATCGCCTGGGTCTTGCCCCGCGAACTCGGCCAATACGACTTCCTCGCCGCCAATCGCCAGCTCATCGCCCAACTCGCCACGGGCCGCATCAAACCCGCCGAAATGCTTGAAGACGTCTAAAAAAAGAAAAAAGGCGGCCAAAGCCGCCCTTTCTGTTCCAACTTTTCCGCCGTGTTATGACACTACCGGATTCCACTTCTCCGGATCAATCCCCAACTCTGTAATCGCCTTCTCCACAACCGACGCTTCAATCTTCCCTTCCAGGGCCAATTCGTGCAGCGTCGCCAGCGTAATGAACTTCGCGTCCACTTCGAAGAAATCGCGCAACGACGCACGCCCTTCGCTGCGGCCAAAGCCATCCGTTCCGAGCGTCGCCATACGACGCGGCACCCATTTGCTGATCATGTTCGGCAGCGTCTTCAAGTAGTCCGTTGCCGCCACGATCACGCCCAGCGCGTCGCCCACGCATTGCGTCACGTACGGTACACGCGGCTTCTCTGTCGGGTGCAGCCGGTTCCAGCGCTCGGTCTCAATCCCATCCGTATACAGCGCTTTGTAGCTCGTCACGCTCCACACGTCCGCGGCCACACCGTACTTCTGCTCCAGGATTTCCTGTGCTCTCAATGCTTCGTTCAAAATTGCGCCGCTGCCAAAAAGTTGCGCTCGCAATTTCGCCTTCTTGTTCGCAGGCGCGCGGAATTTGTACATCCCTTTCAAAATTCCTTCCCGCGCTCCGGCCGGCATTGTCGGCATCACGTACGGCTCGTTCATCACCGTGATGTAATAAAAGACATTCTCGCCGTCCTTGTACATGCGCTTGATGCCGTCCTGCAAGATCACGGCAATCTCATACGCATACGCAGGGTCATACGCTCGCAGGTTCGGCACCGGTAGCGCCAGAATGTGGCTGTTGCCATCCTGGTGCTGCAAGCCTTCGCCGGAAAGCGTCGTGCGACCGCTCGTTCCGCCCAGCATGAATCCGCGCGTGCGCATGTCCGCCGCAGCCCATACGAAATCGCCAATGCGCTGGAACCCGAACATCGAGTAATAAATGAAAAACGGAATCGTATTGATTGCGTTCGTCGCGTACGCCGTGCCCGCCGCGATAAACGACGCCATCGAACCCGCTTCCGTAATTCCCTCTTCCAGAATCTGCCCGTCTTTCGCTTCCTTGTAGTAGAGCAGCGTATTCACGTCCACCGGCTCGTACTTCTGTCCCACACTCGAATAAATTCCCACCGTGCGGAACAGCGACTCCATACCGAACGTTCGCGCTTCATCCGGCACAATCGGCACGACCAATTTCCCAATCTCCGGATCTTTCAGCATCTTGCGCAACATTCCGACGAACGCCATCGTCGTCGAAACCTCGCGCCCTTCGCTGCCTTCGTAGAATTCTTTGAACAGTTCTTCGTTGTCCGTCGTAATCGGCTTCGAACGCACCGCCCTCGTCGGCGTGTATCCGCCCAGCGCTTCTCGCCGCGCTCGCAAATACTCAATCTCCTGGCTGTCTTCCGCCGGCCGATAGAACGGCACTTCAATGCAGTCCTGATCGTTCAGCGGAATTCCAAACCGCGAACGAAATTCTTTCAGCTCCTCTTCGTTCAATTTCTTCTGCTGGTGCGTAACGTTCTTTCCTTCGCCCGCTTCGCCTAATCCATAACCCTTGATCGTCCGCGCCAAAATCACCGTCGGCCCGCCCTTGTGTTCGACCGCCGCTTTGTACGCCGCGTACACCTTGCGCGGATCGTGCCCGCCCAGCCGCAAACGCCGCAGCGCCTCATCCGGCAGCGGCTCAACCAGCTTCAGCAACCGCGGATCATGTCCAAAGAAATGTTCGCGAACATAAGCGCCAGACGAAACCACCAGCTTCTGATATTCGCCGTCCACCAACTCGCCCATTCGCTTGACTAGCAATCCTTCCGAATCGCGCTCAAGAATCGGATCCCACTCGCTTCCCCACAGCACCTTGATGACATTCCATTTCGCGCCGCGGAACGCCGACTCGAGCTCTTGAATAATCTGCCCGTTGCCGCGCACCGGGCCATCCAGCCGCTGCAAGTTGCAGTTCACGACAAAAATCAAATTGTCCAGGTGTTCGCGCGCAGCCAGCGTAATCGCGCCGAGCGATTCCGGCTCGTCCGTTTCGCCGTCCCCCAGGAACGCCCAAACTTTCGCGTCTGTCGCCGGTTTCATTCCGCGATTTTCCAGGTACCGCTGGAATCTCGCTTGATAAATCGCCATCAGTGGGCTCAAGCCCATCGAAACCGTCGGAAACTCCCAGAAGTCAGGCATCAGCCACGGATGCGGATACGAAGAAAGTCCGCCGCCCGGCTTCAATTCGCGCCGGAAATTCTCCAGCTTCTCCTTGCTCAGTCGCCCTTCCATAAATGCGCGCGCATACATTCCCGGAGCCGCGTGGCCTTGAAAATAGATCGTGTCACCTTCGAACGAATCGCTTCGCGCCCGCCAAAAATGATTGAATCCCACTTCATACAGCGTCGCCGCCGACGCATACGTAGAAATGTGCCCGCCGATGTTGTGCTCTTCGCGATTCGCGCGCACGACCATCGCCAGCGCGTTCCAGCGAATGAGCGACTTAATGCGCCTCTCCAGCTCCTGATTCCCCGGGAAAAGCGGCTCCAGCCGCAGCGGAATCGTATTCGTGTATGGCGTGTTTGCCGAAAAAGGAAGATCAATTCCATTCACGGTCGCGTGCGCGCGCAGGCGCTCCAGAATTTCTCGCGCCACATCTGGCCCGCTCGCTTCTAGCACGGAATCTAACGACTCAAACCACTCCTGAATCTCCACGTCCTCAACGTGATGTGTCTGGGTAAACGTCTCGTTTGCCATTTCCGCCGGGGTCTCCTGGGATTCATCGCCAAATTGGGAATGTGCCGTCGCCATCCAACTCCTCCGGCAATTTCGCTCTGCTTACAACTTTCTAGAATACACTGCCGCACCGCTCTCTGCACGGCAGAATCAGGAGCTAGTTCTAAGCGCTGGCTAAATGTTAACGACCCGGCTCAGACGCCCGCCAAAACGACTATCGACGATAGAACAAGGAACGTGCCTAAAATTCGCAGTAGGGTTTTGACAATTCGGACATTGGCAACATGAGCTTGCGAACTTGGTTCCGCGCTGCCCCTTCGATGTCGCCCACGCAGATTGCTAGTCCAAGCGTTGTAGCGACCTGAAAGCTGGCCAGACCAATAGATTAGGGCCAAGCCAATGACATTGATGCTCGCGCCGAGGGCAATCCGAGTCGCCTCAGTCATTGGCGCGGCCTGCCTTTCAAAGCGTCCTTCCTCCATCTAAAACCAACACATGACCCGTCAAGAATTTCGCACTCACCAAATAACTCACCGCTTCGGCCACATCCTCCGGCGTCCCCGTTTTCTTCAGCGGCGCAATCTTCACAAACTCTTTTTCCCACTCAGGCGGATCACCCGGCATCGTAATCGTCCCTGGAGCAATCGCATTCACCCGAACGTCCGGAGCCAACGCCTTCGCCAGTGTTTTCGTCAGCATGATCACCCCCGCCTTCGAGACCGAATGCGCAATGTATCCCGGCCAGCCCAAAATCCCGCCGGTGTCTGCAAAATTTACGATCACTCCGTTCGAACGCCGCAACCACGGCGCCGCCGCCTGCGCCAAAAAGAACGGCCCCTTCACATTCGTATCGAGCGAAGTATCCCAAATCTCTTCCGTCGTCGAAATCACGCTCGACGCCAAGAAATTTGCCGCGCTGTTCACCAGCACGTCTAGCCGCCCAAATTCATGCGCCACCTTCTGCACCAATGCCCGAATCTCTTCTACGCTCGTTAGCTCCGCCTTCATCGCCGCCGCGCGTCGCCCCAACTTCTTAATCTCCCCAACAATCGCACTCGCTTCGTCACCGGATTTGCGATAATGCACCGCCACGTCCGCACCTTCACTCGCCAAGCGCAAAGCCACCGCGCGTCCCAGCCGCCTCCCAGCGCCCGTCACAAGCACCACTTTTCCGCTCAATTTCATTTCCATCGCCTCAACTTAACACACTCTCCCCGCTCACCTTATAATCTCCCCTTCACTCAGGAGCTCCCATGAACCTCGACCTTCTCGCCATCGCTGCTCACCCTGACGACGTCGAACTCACCTGCGGCGGCACTCTCCTCAAAATGGCACAGGCCGGCTACAAAACGGGCATCCTCGACCTGACCGCCGGCGAAATGGGTACGCTCGGCAATCCGGAGACGCGTGCGAAGGAAGCCGCCGCCGCTGCAAAAATCCTCAAAGTAAAATACCGGGGCACACTCGGCGTACCCGATTCCGACGTTCAGGCTTCGCGCCAGCACAAACTCCGCCTCGCCTCCACCATCCGCGAACTTCGCCCTCGCACGGTCATCATTCCCTACTGGGAAGCCCGCCATCCCGACCATTACAACGCTTCAACTCTCTGCTACGAAGGCTGTTTTCTCGCTGGCCTTAAGCAACTACCTATCTCAGGCGAGCCCTTTCGCCCGCACAAAATTCTCTACTCCACTGCCTTCACAGGCGCGCGCCCCACTTTTGTCGTGGACATCACCGCCCAATTCGCCCAGCGCCACAAAGCCATCAAAGCTTTCTATTCGCAATTCAAAGGGACGCCCCGCAAACGCAAGGTCTTCCTCGCCATTGACCGTCTCGAAGACGAAATGAACCAGCTCGCGCGCCACTACGGCGACATGATTGGCGTCCGCTACGGCGAGCCCTTCTTTCAAAAAGAAATGATGAAAGTAAACAACGTCGTGGAAATGGAAGTCAGATCAGTTTGACTATTTTGCAGTCTTGAGGGCGGTTGTAGTTGTAGGGTCCACCTTCTGAGGCGGGCCTCTGGTCTACTCACTACTCGCGATTCCCTACAAATTACTCACTGCACTATCCTCAATCATCCTGGGCGGGCACGTACCCTGGCAGGTTTTGGCCTCCGGGCACTCGGTCCACTTTCACCCGGATTAACGCCTCGTTCTCCGCCCCGGACTTCCGCAGCACCGCCATCGTCGCTAGCGCCTCGGAATAAACTCTCGTCACCAGGAAGATCTCCCCAGTTTTTTCGTTCTTCCAAAGCTGGCCACTCTGAATCTTCGCGACGGGCATGTCCAATTCGACTTTAGTGGCGCCCGCGAAGGGTGTCAATCGCCTCTTTCCCGTCTCGTTACCCGCCCAGCACGCTCGCTCCTCCTGCCAAGAAACCTTCCTGTCACCTTTGCCATCCAACTAAACCGAACATCCATGCCTGCACAGGCCGGGTGTATACTGCCTTCTAGGGAGGTACCTTCCATGCCCGCTATCCTTCGCCGCTCCCTTCAATTGACCCTCGCCGCGGCAATCGCTCTTGTTCCTGCGTATCTCCCCGTTTATGCTCAATCTTCGGGCCAAGATCCGGCACCGCATCCGGCACAACAGCCGACGACCCAGCAACCGACTACCGACGCTCAAAAGCCGGACGCCACCAAAACGGATTCCGCCAAGCAAGATCCGCAACAAACCGGCAAGCAGAAGCAGGACCAGAAGAAGTCCACCCAGGAACCTGCCCGTGACGCACCGGTTCAGCAGCAGGACACCGTCCATCCGAAGAATTCCAAACAGGACGTGGACGCCATCGGCAATCGCAAGCTGGGCGGCTTCAACATGCACTCGCTCGAAACCGACATCGCCATCGGCAAGCAGTATGCCCAGGAAGTCGAGCGCTCCTCCAAGCTCATTGATGACCCCGTCGTCGTGGAATACGTCAATCGCGTCGGCCAAAACCTCGTCCGCAATTCCGACGCCCGTGTTCCTTTCACCATTAAAGTTATCGACTCCGACGAGGTCAACGCCTTCGCCCTTCCCGGCGGCTTTTTCTATGTCAATAGCGGCCTGATTCTCCGCGCTACGGAGGAGGCCGAACTCGCCGGCGTCATGGCCCATGAAATCTCGCATGTCACCGCGCGCCACGGCACCCGCGGCCAGTCCCGCGCCGAAGTAGCCCAGCTCGCCATGATTCCGCTCATATTGCTTGGTCCCGGCGGCTGGGCCGGTTACGGCATCTATCAGAGCTTGAACCTTTCCATCCCCATCGCTTTTCTGCAATTCAGCCGCGGCTTTGAGCGCGAAGCCGACTATCTTGGACTCCAGTACATGTACAAGGCCGGTTACGATCCGAACGCCTACATCACCTTCTTCGAACGCGTCCAGGCCGACGAAAAGCGCCGCCCGGGTACTATTCCGAAGGTATTCTCGACACACCCGCCGACGCCGGAACGTATCGAAAACGCGCAACACGAAATCGCTACGATTCTCCCTGCGCGCGACGAATACGTCGTCTCCACTTCCGAATTTGATTCGGTGAAAGCCCGCTTGCGCAACATCATGTTCTCGCGCAAAGCCAAGGACAACGAGCCGGGCAAGCCAACCCTCCGCACGCGCACCGAGCAGACCGACAAACAGAAAACGCAAACACAGACCACCGACCCGAACTCCAACGACGACGACCGCCCAACCCTTAAGCGTCGTCCCGACAACCGCTAATTTTTCTTGATTTGCTCTACTTTAGTAGGGGCCGCTTTCTAAAGCGGCCCTTTGTTTTTGGCTACTTCTTCTTGGCAGCTTTCTTGTCTGACGAATCTTTCGTTTCTTTCCCGGTGCCGTCTTTACTCGCGCTCTCTTTCTTCTCGCTCTTCTCCGCCGAACTCGTCTCCACCCCCGCCGCTTCCTTAACCGCGCTCTTCCCCGCGTAATCCGTCACATACCATCCTGATCCCTTGAACTGAATCGCCGGGGCGGTAATTGCCCGCTCCACTTTCCCCCCACAGTGGGGACACTTCTTCAAGTGCGGCCCCGTCACCGGCTCAATCTTCTCCGTCCGACGTCCGCATTTCTGGCATTCATACTCGTACAATGGCAATGCCGTTTCCTCCGCTCAGATCTGAATTCTTCAGTATACCATGCGCCTCAAACAGGCCCGGCAGCGGCCTCCGCCACAGAACGCCGGATCTCACGCCGTCAATTCCTTCTTCGAACTCCTAACCTCTGCTTTTTGCTACACTCCCTCCATGCAAGTCTCTTTCCCCAACTCTCGGGGCTGCCTCTATCTCGTGGGCACTCCCATCGGCAATCTCGAGGACATCACCCTCCGCGCCCTCCGCATTCTCAAAGAGGCCGACCAGATCGCCTGCGAGGACACTCGCCACACGCTAAGGCTTCTGTCGCACTACGAAATCTCAAAGCCCCTTGTCAGCTATCACGAACACAACGAAATGACCCGCGCCCCCGAACTGGTTGTGGCCATGGAGCAAGGAGCAAAGATCGCTCTGGTCAGCGACGCGGGCATGCCCCTTGTCAGCGACCCGGGCTATCGTCTCGTCACGCTCTGTGCGCGCCACCAGATTCCGGTCATCCCAATACCGGGCCCATCTGCTTTGCTGGCCGCCCTGGCCGCTTCCGGCCTTCCCAACGAAGAGTTCCTCTTCGTTGGCTTCCTCCCCGCGCGCTCCGGCGAACGCCATCGCGCCCTGGAACGGCTCCGCCTCGAAGACCGTACCCTCATCCTGTACGAAGCTCCGCACCGCGTCGCCGAAACCGTCGCCGACGCCCTCGCCATCCTCGGCGACCGTCCCGCCTGCCTCGCCCGCGAAGTCACCAAGCTCCACGAAGAATTCCGTCGCGGCGCCCTCTCCGAACTCGCCGCCGCCCTCGAAGAAAAGCCCGCTCGCGGCGAAATTACGCTCCTGATCGGCGCGCCCCTCCCCAGCCAAGCTGCCGCCAACGGGAACACCTCCCAAAGCCTTGCCGACCGCGTGGATGAACTCATCCGCCAGGCTAAACTGGACCGCAAAGAAGCCCTTAAACTCGCCTCCAAAGAGCGTGGTCTCACCCGCCGTGAGGCCTATGGCAAACTCTTGGACACCTCTCACCCAGTCGAATAGTGCTAGAACCTCTCTAGCTCAAATCCAAAGATTCGCCTCCGTCGCTAAACCCATTTCCCTACACCCATTTGTGCAGGTTTCTGCACTTTCCGGCACAACTTGGGCAGACTTTTGCACACCGTCTTGAAGCCGTTTTCTATCCACGCAGTTGGGATCGGAAACCACAATCTATCCGGTTTATTATCAGTCGCTTACAGGTGGTCGCATTTGCTTTGGATTTTGGCGATTGGTTCCGCGATTGCACAAGCCCCCTGCAAGCTTAGGGGTCAAGTTGTCCCTTGCCCAAAACACTTCCCAAATGGAAGAAAGGTATTCATGACATGAAGATTCGCACACTGGCAATCTACCTCGCCGCCATGACCCTAGGTGTACTTATGACTTCGAGTTTCGCATATGCTGATTCGGTCGACGTACTAGTTGGGGATAAGGACGGTTTTGGCTTTGCAGCGCCTTGTCCAGATAGCGGTACATGCACGTCTTTGTTTACTCCGATCATCGATAACCGGAGCGCAGCGGAAGCGTCGGCGACTGACGGATCTCAGTTTACCGACGTTTACTCCGCGCTTTTTCCCTCCCCCTTCGGTCCCAATACCGTGACATCGGGGGACATTTTGTTTACCTTCACCGGTACGCTAACGAACGCAACGATCAACTTCGCGGCTGGTGACTTTCAATCCGATGCCTTTGGCGCTTTCACGGCCACCATCAACGGATTTTCTACGCCGTTCAGTTTTCCGGACGGGCGCTTTGTCACAGCCATCCACAGTTTGATCCTTACCCCGGACGAACTCGCGGCCGCTAATGCGGCGGGCGTAGTCGATCTTCACCTTAATCGGGGCTCATCGGGAGACTTCATTGCGTTCGACTGGTTTGAGCTGAACGGCAACTCAACTTCCACCGCCGTTCCCGAGCCCGGCTCAATGACGCTTCTCGGCCTCGGCGTTCTCGGCTTTGCCGCTCTTAAGCGCGGCAAGAAGTAACCCTCCGGTCCCGCCCGGAATTAGGCCCCGCGCACTCCCGTGCCGGGGCCTTTTTCTTCTTATCCAACTCTTCGGCCTGGTGGCGCAGAGGGCCCTAAACCCTTCGGTTTTAAGGGCGCGGGTTTTGAATTTGACTTTGACTTTGCCTCTGACTTTGATACTGGTTCTTCGTTGTTCTCGATCCACCCCATCATCAATCCGAATTGACCCTTTCCCATCCCCCTCATAAAAACTCCAACTGCTCCACAGGCAATCCCTCGGATGCTTCACCAATTTCCGATCCCCTGGATTCCTGTGCATGTACTCCAGCTTCTGCTTTAGCTTCTTTTCGCCCGACGCAGTGCTCTCAAAGACTTATCCCGACTTGACGTGGTCATGTTTCGGTCTACACTTACCCTCAGGTGTGTCCTCAGCAGCACCAATCACTTCAATCTGGAGGTATCCACATGCTGCCTCGCCGCAGAACCTGGGTGCTGCTTGCTTACGCATTTCTTCTCCTGGCCGGTCTCGCGCTCGCAGCTCCAATCACCAATCCCTGGCAACAAGAGCAACCGCTTCCCATCGAGCTCGGCACTTCGGGCGGAAACGTCAACAACGCCAGCAAAGCCTTTTGCTGTTCCGGCACGCTTGGCGCACTCGTTCAAGACTCTTCTGGAAACAGCTACATCCTCAGCAACAATCACGTCCTTGCCGACACTGAGACGAAGGCGAACTCCGGCGGCGCTCCATTCAACGATGACGTGAGCCAGCCTGGTCTTGTAGATGTCGCCTGCAACGCAAACTCCACCAATTCCAACATCGTCGCTCACGTCACAAACTGGGTTCCGCTCGGAACGCACAACGTGGACGCCGCAATCGCGGAAGTCGTTCCTGGCGACGTCTCCGGTTCTATTCTCGGCATCGGCCCCGTCTCAGCGGCCGTTGGCACGCCGTCCATCGGTGAAGCGGTCGCCAAGAGTGGTCGCACGACTCAATTGACCTGCTCTTCGATTTCAGCCGTGGATACCGCCGTCAAAGTGCGTTATCGAGACGGTTGCGGCAAGGGCCGGAAATTCTCCGTTATCTACACGGGCCAAGTGCTTATCGGTGGCAGCTCTTTCAGCGCGGGCGGCGATTCTGGCTCGCTCATCGTGGATCAATCCACCGTGCAGCCTGTCGGACTGCTCTATGCCGGCAGCAGCACCCTCACAATTGCCAACCCGGCGTCGGATGTTCTCTCAGCTCTCAGCGCCGTCAATCCGAGTCCCACAAACTTCAGCTTTGTCAGCTCTGGCAGCCCCAGGCCGGTTTCCTGTCCGACAGCAGTTGCTTCGTCGGCACAATCTCGTCTTTCTCACGCCTCTCTTCAGCACGCCATCAACATCAAACGGCAGCGCGAAAAGGAACTCCTCGCTGACGACGCCGTTGTCGGAGTCGGCGTCGGCGCAAGCTCCGACAATCCATTCGAGCCCGTCGTGCTTATTTACGTCGAGCAAGGCCGCGCCCTCGGCCACATCCCTGATCGCCTCGACGGCGTCCGCACAGAAATCATCCGCACCGAAGCGTTCCAGGCCTACGGTTGGAACGAACCTTCGCGCCAAAACTGCCGCCCAAATTAGAAGCCGCAATAAATCAAGTCTTCGGAAGGTCGAACCAGTTCTGAGGGTTCGGGTTTACTGGTGATCAGAGGAAAACTACGCCAGTTCCGCCCAAAAGCCTACTACCCTGCGTGGCTTCAGGGTAGGAGGGCTGCTTCCTGCTTTTGTCTTTATGCCGCCGATTCCGACCGGAACATCCTCTGGAACCGCGGCCCTGTAAACTGCACCCCAACCAGCCGTCCGCCGCTCGCCACGGCTTCCGTCACATGCACCACTCGGCCGCGCGTAGAGAACTCCGCGTCCGCACGACGCGTCACCTGCTGCGATTGCGGAATCCGGATCTCCAAATCCGAACCAATGGCAACTTCAAACCGCGTCAAGAACGCAGCCCCGCTCCGGCACAAGTTTTCACAGGAAGTATCTTCGGTAAAGACAACGCCGCGTGTGTCGCGTCCGCTCACTTGCATGGGCAGGCGAACCGAAATTCTACGCTCCGAGCGTTGCCTCGAAGCAATCGTGCTCACTTCTTGGACCATGGGGTGGGTCCTTTCGAGAAGCCTCCCCTGGGAGGGCTGCTTCCACTGCGGCATTTTGCCGTCCCGAAGATTCAAAAAAGCGTTCCACCGCTTCCAGAACTTCGGCCGTGGTTCTCGCCGCGTGTACCGTTCTCCGAAGTTCGCTGCCGTTCCCCACGCTATGCGAAAACCAGCATGCGAACTGCTTCATTTTTCCCACAGCATCCGGCTGATTTGCCGCTTTTATTTCGCCGTAGTAGCCGGAAAGTAAACGGTATCTGTCCTGTTCACTCGGCGTATCATACGCCCCTTTTTCGGCGTATTGCAGCATCTGCGAAAAAATCCAAGGATTCGTCGCCGCGGCTCTGCCGATCATCACCGCATCACAATTCGTCTCGCGCACCATGCGCGCCGCGTCTTCGGGAGTGTCGATGTCGCCATTGCCAATCACCGGAATCTTCACCGCGCGCTTCACCGCCGCGATGAGACTCCAATCGGCCGCGCCGGAATATCCCTGCATGCGCGTCCGTGGATGCACCGCCACCGCCTCGACTCCAAGCGACTCCGCCATCTTCGCAACATCCACTGCCACGATGGAATTTTCGTCCCAGCCCGCGCGCAATTTGATCGTCAGCGGAAATTTCACCGCCGCCCGCACCGCGCGGAAAATCTCTCCAAGCAACGGCATGTCCCGCAACAAACCGGAGCCGCCGCACTTCACCACTTTTTTCGCGGGGCACCCAAGATTGATGTCCACAGCGTCGAAGCCGAGGTCTTCCACCATTTTCGCCGCGTCAGCCATCACCGCGGGATTCGCGCCAAAAAGCTGCGCTGTAATCGGGTGCTCGTCCTCTTGGAAATACAAATACCGCAGCGTCTTCTTCGCGCTCCGCGTAATTCCTTCGGACGAAGTGAATTCCGTCATCAACAGCCCGCAACCGCCGAGCCCGCGAATCACGCGCCGAAAAAGCGTATCCGTGACCCCGGCCATGGGCGCCAGAATCGTCGCCGGCCGGATCTCCAGGTCGCGCAGTTTGTAAACGGAGGGCACCATACCTAACAACTTTAACTGAAAAGCGAGCCGCTTCCAGCTTTTTCCGTGGCGGTATTCGCATTTTTCAAGAAGCGATCGAGTTTCAGGAATTTGCGTTGCAACGCGCCGGAATAGGCGGACCACAGTTCATCGCCGGAATCGGTGGCGAACGCGGCGCGCACAGCGGCGAGTTTGGAATCGAGATCGTCCATGTAATGGAAGACGAGCGCTTCACGGATCATCGGCAGTTTCGGCGAACCAAACTCGTACTGACCGTGATGGCTGATCAAGAGATGCTGCACGACAGTTTTTAGTTCTGGAGGAAAGCCGTCGATTTTATTCATTGCACTCGTCACGGTTTCCATTTCCATGACGATGTGGCCCAGCAACTGTCCTTCCGTGGTGTAGCCGATCACGCGCTCGTAGCAAAGCTCATCCAGTTTTCCCACATCGTGCAAGATCGCAGCGGTGAGAAGAAGATCGAGGTCAAGCTCGGGATAGTGCTCCGCAATTTGATGCGCGAGACCGCAAAGTCCGACGACGTGTTCCAGCAAGCCGCCGAGATAGGCGTGGTGCATGGTCTTTGCAGCAGGAGCCCTCTTGTAGCGAGTGGAAATTTTCGGATCGTTCAAGATTTCAGTATTTAATTTTTTCAACCACGGATTCCTGATGGACTCCGCTTCGCCAAGAAGTTTCTGGAAAAGTTTTTCGACGTCTTCTTTCGTTGCAGGCAAGAAATCAGCGAGGTCAACCTCTTCCGGTTTAGCCTTGCGCATCTGCAGCACGGAGAATTGCGGCTTGCCGCGGTAAATCTCCACACGGCCCTGCACTTTCACAATATCTTCGCGCTCAACTTCACGAGTGACTACTTCGATCTGGTCCCACATGCGCGCTTCAATGGTGCCACTACGATCGCCCAGCTCCAGGCGGAGATAGGGCTTGCCTTCTTTCGTGTTGCGCACTTCCTTTTCGCAAACAAGAAAAAATGTGATGACGTTTTGTTCTGTGGTTAAGTCGCTGACAAAAGACTGCTTCATGAAGGCTTGGGCTTTGAATGCTTCAAGGGAAAATACCACTTTCGCGAGCCTTTGTCTTTCTTGTCTTTGCTCTGCTCGGGTGTGGCGCTGACTTCCTGGATTTCAGAATTTCCGCCGCCAGCAACGTCAACGTAGGCCGGCTTGATGACCACGTAGCTCTGTTCGCGCAACGTTTTCAGGTAGTCCTTCATCGCGGGCTGCATGCGCTGCTCATAAAGCTGGTTCATGATTTTGTCTTTCACTTTTTCAAAGGCTTGCTGACCTTCATCGTAGTGCTCGAGCACTTGCAGGATCAAATATCCTTGCTTTGTTTCCATGACCTCCGTGAGCTGATTGCGTTTCATGGAAAACACCTTGTCTTCAATCGGCTTTGCGAGTTCGCCGCGCTTATAAACACCTAGATACCCGCCTTGATCCTTCGTGCCGCCGTCCGACAGGCGCTTTGCGATTTCGGCGAATTCTTCCCCGTCATTCACGCGCTTTAGCGCCGTTTCGGCTTTTTTCTTCAGGTCCGGAAGCTCCGCTTCTTTTTTCCCTTCGGTGCTGACCACGATTTCGCGGAGCGCCACACTTTCTGGACCGATGAATTCGCCCTTATGCTCCTCGTAGAATTTCTTCGCATCCGATTCTGGAATCGTGATATGCGAACCGACTTCCTGGCCGATCACCTTCTGCGTAACTATGTGACTGCGAATGTTGTTCTTGAAATCTTCCCAGTTCAGACCTTGCGAAGTGACTGCCTTTTCCAGTGCGTCCATGTCCGCAATCTTGTTTGTGATGCGAATTTGATCAAGCTGCTTGATGACTTCCGTTTCGACGCTAATGCCCATGTCCTTGCCGCGCTGAACCAAGAGCGATTGATCAATCAAATCCCGCAGTGCACTCTTCCTACGTTCTTCCGTCGTGGATTCGAGCTGCTGTGGCGTGCAGCGGTTTTCACATTCCTGCTTGGCGTCGTCTTCGGCCGAGGCAAGCGCTTTGTCGTACTCGGACTTTGTGATGATGTCGTTGTTCACGCGAGCGATGATTTCTTCGACGACTTTGCCGCCCGGGTCAGCGGCGTTGGTAGGTTTGGGCTTTGCCGCAGCGGGAGGGGGAGTTTTCGGCTTTGCCGCCTCAGGTTCCGGGGCAGCCATCGGAGGAGCTTCGAGTTTCGGCTGTTGGCCATCCGTGGGCGCAGGGGCAGGCTGTTGCGCGGCAATGGGCAGAGCGGCAAACAAGCCCGCTAGAAGGGCAAGATTTCGCATGAATTTCCTTTCGATAACAGTTTAGCCCCGCCCCTCGAGGGCGAGCAATACGTTTCTGAGCGCGACCGGAACAGCTTCTCCGCGGGAAACTTCCATCCAAAGGACACCGCTGGGATCGAGTTTGATGCCTTCGCGGGAGCGGACGACTTTGACAAGAGCGGCAGGGTCGAGCGTGGTTTCGGGATGGAAGCGAATGGCGAGGCGGCTTCCCTGGCGCTCGACGGTCGAAATGCGAAGGCGCTCACAAATGGATTTAAGGACGGCGTAATCCAAAAGGTTTTCCACGGAGGCGGGGAGTTTGCCGAAGCGGTCGGTGAGTTCACGCGCGACATCATTGCGCTCTTCCTCGGTTCGAATGGAAGAAACGCGTTTGTAGGTGCGGAGACGGAGATTTTCCGTGGGAATGAATTCCTGGGGAATGCGGAGGTCGAGGCCAAGATTGAGCGTGGTGCGAAGTTCGGGCGCTGCCTCTTCCCCTTTCAGTTTGCTTACGGCGCGCTCGAGCATTTGCGTGTACATGTCGAAGCCGACGGCCTCGATATGGCCGTGCTGTTGACGGCCAAGAAGATTTCCTGCTCCGCGAAGTTCTAGGTCGAGGGCGGCGATTCGAAAGCCGGCGCCGAGTTCGCTGAACTCTTTCATCGCCGAGAGGCGCTTGCGCGCGATTTCGCTCAGCGTAGTTTCGGGCGGAACCAACAAATACGCATAGGCGCGTTGATTCGAACGGCCGACGCGGCCGCGGAGTTGATAGAGCTCTGCAAGTCCAAGACGATCCGCGCGATTGATGAGAATCGTGTTGGCACGAGGAATGTCGAGGCCATTTTCAACGATCGTGGTTGCCACGAGAACGTCCGCTTCATCGCGAATGAATTTCAGCATGACGGACTCGAGTTCTTTTTCCGCCATTTGTCCGTGGCCGACGACGATGCGCGCTTTCGGCACCAGCTTTCCGACAAGCTCCGCTAACGAGTAAATAGACTCGACTCGGTTGTGAATGAAATACACCTGACCGTCGCGCTGCAGTTCAGTCTGAATGGCTTTGCGAATGAGTTCTTCGTTGAACGACGCGACCGTGGTCTGAATGGCGAGGCGGTCGCGCGGCGGAGTTTCGATAAGCGACATATCGCGCAGGCCTACGAGCGACATATGCAGCGTGCGCGGAATGGGCGTGGCACTCAATGCAAGCGCGTCCACATTCTTGCGCATCTCCTTGAGGCGTTCTTTGTGCGCGACACCAAAGCGCTGTTCTTCGTCAACCACAAGAAGGCCCAGGTCCGGAAAGACAATGTCCTTCGAAAGGAGCCGGTGCGTGCCGATGACGACGTCCACTTTCCCCGCTTCGAGATCGGCGAGAATTTTCCTCTGCTCGGCGGTAGAACGAAAACGGCTGAGCATTTCCACACGCGTCGGAAACGGCGCGAAGCGCCGCTTGAACGATTCGAAGTGCTGGAAAGCGAGCACGGTCGTGGGGGCGAGAATAGCGACTTGTTTCCCATCGTTGATGGCTTTGAAGGCGGCGCGCATGGCGACTTCCGTCTTCCCGTAGCCGACGTCACCGCATAACAGCCGGTCCATTGGCGTTTCGCCCTCCATGTCCCGCTTGATGTCCGCGATGGCGGCGTTCTGGTCGTTGGTCTCCTCGAATTCAAACGCGTCTTCGAATTCGCGTTGCCAGTGGCCGTCCGGAGTGAACGCAAAACCCTTGGCCGTTTTGCGAGAGGCGTAAAGCGCGAGAAGCTGATCGGCCATGTCCTCGACCGATTTGCGTACGCGAGCTTTGCGAGTCGTCCAAGCTGTACCGCCGAGCTTGTCGAGCGGCGGCGCGACGCCTTCCACTACGCGATAATTTTGCACGAGGTCCATGCGCTCGAGCGGAACGTAGAGTCGCGCGTCTTCCGCGTAGCGCAACAGCATGAATTCGCCGCGCCGTCCGTCCGATTCGATCTGCCGCAGGCCTTCGAATTGGCCGATGCCGTGATCCACATGAACGACGAAATCGTTGGGCTTGAGGTCGGCGAAATCACTGAAAAATCCGGAGGTGCGAATTTTCCTACTAGGACGCTCAACACTCGGCGTAACGTCAAAAAGATCAGAGTTGCCGTAAAGCGTGAGCGCGGCATCCGGGAAAGCGATGCCCTCGGAAAACGGAGCGCGAATCAGAACGAGGCCGGCGGATTCGAGAGCGCTCTCAGCAGTGAAACCAGCGGCGGCGTCTTCCGATTCGCCGAGAACGTAAGGAACTTCATACTCGCGGGAAATGTCGGCAAGGCGTTCGAGTTCTCCTGTGCTGGCAGCGGAAAGATATACAGTGCCGCCTTCGGCTAGCTGCGATTTGATTGCTCCGACGCAAGCGACCACATCACCATGGAAACGGCCGCTGGGGCGCGAGGAGACAGAGAACGATTTTGTTCCGGCGCCGTCGAGAGCGAGTTCTTCCAGCCGAATCTGTGAAACATTTGTGAGAGCGGATTGCCAATTTTCTTCACGCCAGAAGAAATGGTCCGGCGTCGGCGAATTTGCGTGGCCGTGGCGTTCATAAGTTTCCGTGGCGTCGACGAGAAATTGGCGCGCGGTCTCGAGCATCGTAGTCGGTTCGTCAAGGAAGACAATCGGCTTGAGTGCGCTGGAAGAAAGCTCGAGCAGATTGTGCTGCGCCGCGTTTTCTTTGGGCCCCCAGTAGGAAGGCAAATCCCAGGATTCAGTGGCGTCCGTAGGAACGGCCCATTCGGTAAGAGGAAGAACGGTGGTGCGAACCACGGGCGCGATGGAACGCTGCGTGCGTGCGTCGAATTCGCGGACGGATTCGACGGTGTCACCGAGGAGTTCGATGCGGACGGGCCGCGACGCCTCCGGAGAAAAAAGATCAACGATGCCGCCGCGCTGTGCAAACTGACCGGGCATTTCGACCATTTCCGTGCGTGCGTAGCCGACTGCGCTGAGATGCGCTATGAAGCCGTCGAGGCTGACTTCGTCATCAGGCGTGAGTGTGCGCGTAAGGAGTTCGTAGCTTTCGGCGGCGCGATAACGCCAGAGCGCGGCGGAGATCGGTGCGATGATGAAATTCGTCTGACCGGAGGCGAGCCGAAAGAGCGTCGCAGCGCGCCGTTCGAGAATGTCCGCGTGCGGACTGCGCGCATCCCACGGAAGAGTATCGAACGCGGGAAGAACGGCGACGTTGCCCGCGGAAAAGACGGAAGCGAAGAAACGAAGGGTTTCCGCAAGAGCCTCGGCCTGTTTGTTGGACGCAACGAGAAAAAAAGCTGGGCGGCGAAGTTCGGCTGCAAAAAATGCCGCGAGCAAAGCTTTTGCCGTGTGCTGCAGACCGGAAAGCTGGACGAACGATTCGCCCGAGCGCAAAGCGCCGAGCGCGCCCTCCACGGCGGAGAGTCGCAGCAAGCGTTCCAATCGTTCGTGAACAACGGGAAGAATCATCGGATGGCTTTACGAATCTTTGCGCGCTGGCGGTCCGGCGGCCCGCATTTTGTCGAGGATGCCTGTCGTGGAATATCCGGGAACGACAGGAATGGAGACCACTTTGCCACCGGCTGCTTCCACCTCTTCCCTGCCAACGATTTGATCCCCGGGCCAGTCGCCGCCTTTGACGAGCACATCGGGAAGCAGGGCGGCAATGATTTCACGCGGAGTGACTTCGTTGAAGATGACGACCGCGTCCACACATTCGAGCGCTGCGAGAATCTCCGCACGTTCGAGTTCCGGAAGAATCGGGCGGCCGGCGCCTTTTAGTTCCCGCACGCTTGCGTCGCTATTGACGCCGACGACGAGAGCATCGCCGAGGGCGCGGGCTTGCTCGAGGCTCTGGATGTGTCCCGGGTGAAGCAGATCGAAGCAGCCGTTGGTAAACACGACGCGGCGGCCATTGCGTTTCTCACGGCCAAACCGCAAAATCGCTTCCTCCATGCTGAGAATTCCTGAATGCAAAGGTTCTCCCTACAGACGGATTGGAAATTTGCGTAAGCCTCGACTAAAGCTTTATTTTATCACGCGCAGGAAAGCGCTCGCTTCGGGGAGAAAACTCGCGCGATGAAGCAGAGAAAATTTTGGTTTGCGCTGGCGGGATTGCCGCTGTTGGGATTGGGATTCCTGCTGCAAAACAAGGAGCCGTACCGGGCGGCACAGGTGATTTCGAGCGAGGCAAGCTGCCGGATGCGCGTGGATGTTGTCGAGCCGATTGGCGGCGCGGCGCAGGGGTATGCAGTGCTGTTTCACGGGCTAGCATCGAACCGGCGAATCATGTCCTATCTGGCGCAGGATTTGGCCAACCAGAACCTCCGTGTGTTCGCGCCGGATTTTCCGGGGCACGGAAGAACGCCCGGACCATTTACTCCCCATCGTGCCGATCAGTGCGGCGATGCTTTCGTGAGAGAGCTGATTGAGCGGCGGGCGATTGTGCCGGAGCAGACAATTCTGGCCGGACATTCAATGGGTGGGGCGATTGCGATTCGCGTGAGCGCACGCGTGCCGGTAGCGGGGGTGATAGCCATTTCGCCGGCGCCCATGAAGACGGCCACGATGCTTAGCAAGGAAATGCTGCCGTTTCCCGATGCTGTGCCGCTGCAGAGAAATTCGCTGGTGATAAGGGGCTCGTTCGAACCGAAGCAGTTGCGCAAATTTGCAGAGCGGATGGTAACGGACTCCAAGGATCCGGCAAGCGCATACGCAGAAATTCCCGGTGCAACGCACGTGAGCCTGTTGTTCGATACTGACGTGCTAAGAGAAATGCGGAAGTGGACAAGGAAATTGCTCGGAACGGACGACGAGGTTGTCCGGGCGTCGCGCGTGCCGCTCTACGGGTTCCTGAGCGGATTTGCAGGATTGATTCTGCTAAGCGTGCCGTTTCTGGGCGAGCTTGCCGGTGGTGCCGCGAAGAACTTGCCTAAGGACGATACCGAGGCAGTTTCGACGACTCGTGTGTTGGGCCAGTTGATTCTTGCCTCCGCCATTGCTGTAGGCACGCTGAGATTTTGGGTACCGCTGAAATTTCTGCGCGTATTCGAGGCGGACTACCTTGCGAGCTTCTTCCTCATTGCGGGAATTGTCCTGCTGGTTTGGAATGCACGGGCTGTAGCGAAAGGGTGGAATTTTTCTTGGAGCGGAATTTTGGTGGCGAGCGTCGGCGCGGTCGTTCTGCTCCTGCTTTTCGCGTTGTGGTTTGATTACAGTTTTTATGAGGCGTGGCTGACAGGACCGAGATGGGCACGAATGTTGCCGTTGGGCACGGCATTTTTTCCTTGGCTGTTCGTAGAGGAAATTTTTCTGGGCGCACAGGGAACGATGTCGCGGCTGCGGAGAGTGATTCTAACTCTGGCGTTTCGCTCCATTGCGTGGGGAATGTTGTTGGCTGCGCGTTTTTGGTTGGGTGTTGGAGAGATACTGTGGGTGCTGCTGGTGGTGGACTTCGTGCTCGTCACCGTTTTGCAAAGGTTGGCGATGGACGTAGTGCGACGTGAGACACACAGCGCGGCGGCAGCATCAGTTTTCGGTGCTATACTGAGCGCCGGTTTTGCCCTTGCGATCTTCCCGCTCGCCTGAGGGCTCGCGGTTTATCCCTACCGGTTCGAGAAAGAACAGAGGTCGACGCATGCCCAAGGTAGCGATTGTCGGCGGAGGACCTTCGGGGGCCATGTGTGGTGAGCAGTTGGCGCGCGCCGGGCACGAAGTGGTGATTTTTGACGAACACCTGGCCTGGGAAAAGCCGTGCGGCGGCGGCCTGACACACAAAGCGATTCAGAAATATCCATTCCTGCTGGAAAATTCCCACCCCAAAAAATTGATCCATTCCGTGGAACTGATCGCGAGCAACGACCAGCGCGCAACATTGGAGATGAAAAATCCAATCGTCATCTATTCGCGCAAAGTGCTGAATGGATTGTTGCTTGACCGCGCGCGGGAAGCCGGATGCGAAGTGCGACAATCCCACGTGGTTTCCGTGGAGACAACCGGTGAAAAACCTCGCTACTGCGTGGAAGGCGAGTGGAACACTGCGGATTTCTTGGTGCTGGCGGCCGGAGCGAGAAATCATCTGCTGCCTGGAACGCGAGCTTTGCAGCGCGACGAATTGGAGATGACGCAGGGATATTTTATTCCCACGATGGCGGACGCGATCACCGTGAAATTCTTGCCTCACTTTGACGGATACATTTGGTCGTTTCCGCGCTGCGATCATTTATCGGTAGGAATTTGCGGGAGCATGGCCTCACACACAAGCGGCGAGCTGCGTCAAAACTTGCAGACGTTCGTACAAAAGCAGAACATCCCAATTGAAGGCGGGCAATTCTATTCGCACGTGCTACCTTCGCCGCAGGAACGGACCCTCTCGCAGAGAACCGTGGTCGGCAAAAACTGGGCGCTGGTGGGAGACGCGGCAGCATGGGTGGATCCGCTGACCGGCGAAGGATTGTTTTACGCAATGCGGTCCGGCGAATTGCTTGGCAAAGCGTTGGCCGAAGGCAAGCCGCAGGTTTACACGGACTGGGTCGGTGCTGCGTTTGCATCGGAACTGGCGTTTGCGGCGCGGATTGTGCGTCGTTTCTATCGTGGAACCTTTTTAGGGACGGCGGTAACGACGCGCATGGTGCAATTCTTGCGGCGTAGCCAGGTATTCCGGCAGTTGATGGCGGATATCTTCAGCGGAACACAGGATTACACGACGCTGAAAGAACGTCTTTGGGGCCACATGGGAATGACCCTCAGCGACTTTGTGTCTTCGGTATTGAATCTGGAAAGCGGCGCGGCCGCCAAAACAAGAACCGGGGACGTACCGGCGCGCTGACGACGGAGAGTTTGCCAAGCAACGATGCCCTTCTCTGATTTCGAACGGCACACGGAAAACGGATTCCGCTTGCGCGGTGCCGCGATCTCTCGCCTGGAAATTTTCAGCGACGTGATTTTTGGATTGGCGCTGACGCTGCTCGTGGTTCCGCTGCAAATTCCCAGAACGTTTGGCGAATTGCGCGAGGTCGTCCGCGGATTTGTGCCATTTGCCATCTGCTTTGCGCTCTTCTTGATGCTTTGGCATGCGCACTATTTGTTCTTCCGCCGCTATGCGCTATACGACCGAACAACGATGGTCCTGAATTCGCTGCTTCTTCTCGTCGTTCTTTTTTACGTGTACCCATTGAAATTCCTGTTCGCGTCGCTCGCGAGTGAGTGGTACGCAACCGCAGCGACGCAACCGCGACTCCCGCACGAGATCCCGGAATTGGTGCTTCTGTACGGCGTCGGATTTGCCGCGGCGTTTCTGCTGATTGCGGCGCTACATGTGAATGCGTGGCGGCAACGGGAAAGATTGGAATTGAGCGGAACCGAGCGATTAATCACTATGGCGTCGGTTGTGGACGCTGTGGGCGTGGCGGGCGTGGGGCTGCTTTCTTGCGCGTTGGGGCTGCTGTTGCCCGTGAACCACGCGGCAGACGCCGGGTTTGTGTATGTGCTAGTCGTCCCCTGGAAGATTGTGACGGGAATTTATTTTGGTCGAAAGGTGCGCTTGCTGGAAAAACTCATTGAGGCACCGGGATAGCGGGAATGGACGAGGCGCACTGGAACAAAAAGCCAGCACAAAGCGTACTAAACTTAGCAGGGCGAGAGGAGTTCGCGTGTACTGCTCAAAATGCGGTAGCACCATCGCGGAAACAGTGACCGTTTGCCCCGTTTGCGGGCAGCCACAAGGGGCAGGTTTTGCGGCCGTAGCGCCACCGCTTTTGCAGCCCACCGGGCCGGCGATGGTAACGCCTCACTGGCAGCCTGCGCCGGTCGTGACGTACGCGGGCTTTTGGCTAAGGCTCGTTGCGCATTTGCTGGATGGATTGATTATTGGCGTCCCCGTGGTGATTGCTGTTTTTATTTTCTTATTGAGTACTGGATTTGGAACGTTCTTGCATAATCTGCCCAATCCTCCGAATCCTCCGGATCCTGAAGAAGCGATTGCGTCCGCGTTCGGAGCTGCCTTCGTTGCTGGCATAATCGTTGTTGCCTTGCTGTCAGTGATCGGCTCGTGGCTGTACTATGCAGGGTTTGAAAGTTCTTCCTGGCAAGCGACGCCCGGGAAAAAGGTGCTGAATCTTGCGGTAACGGATTTGACCGGCGCGCGCGTCAGCTTTGGGCGCGCGACGGGCAGATACTTTGCCAAATTTGTAACTCAAATGATTCCGCTGGGGATCGGCTACATTCTTGCCGGAATCACGGAGCGCAAACAAGCCCTACACGACATGATCGCCAGCACGCTCGTGCTGAGACGTTAAGAGACTTTACCTAGGCGAGTAAAGAGGCCCTTACTTTTGGCCTATTGCGCGGCACACACGCGCAAGGCTAGGATTGGCGTTTCACGGGGTGCCTCCGATGTTTTGTTCCCGGTGCGGACATGGTGTGGATGCGTCAGCGGTGGCATGTCCTGCCTGCGGCAAAGCGACAGGGGTAACGCCGGCCGCTCCTGCGGTTTCCCTTCCTCGAAGAATTCCCCCTGCGCAATTAGGCGCGCTTCCCCAAATCCGTGTGAGCTACGCGGGATTCTGGCTGCGTTTTCTCGCGTGGATGATTGATGAAGCGATGCTCGTGGGTATCGGCTTTGTTTTGCTCGGCAGGTTGGTATCGCTGGCCCGCGTGGGCAACGTGCTCGATAGCGGCTTGAGCCTGGAGCCGATGGACGACATGGACGACTGGTACGCGGTGCTGGGCTTGGCCGCGACAGTTTTGTTTGGAGTTTTCTTCGTTGTAGTGAGCTGGCTCTATCACGCGTTCATGGAAAGCTCGGCGTGGCAAGGAACAATCGGAAAGCGCGCGCTGGGAATCGTGGTGACGGATTTGCACGGAGCGCGAGTGAATTTTGGCCGCGCGTCCGGCAGATTTTTCAGCCGCCTGGTGAGCCTCATGATCCCGCTCGGAATCGGTTATTTGCTCGCAGGGTTCACCGCGCAAAAGCAGGCGCTGCATGATTTGATGTCGAGTTGTTTGGTGCTGCGAAGAACCCGCTAGAAAGAGAAAGGACAGACGATGCGCCTGTCCTCATTTCCAAACAAAAATCCAGAATTCGAACTAAGCCATCGGCCGCCGCGCAATCGGTTTGCGCACGGGCGGGGGTAGCATCGTCGCCATTTTGCGAATCATCGCAAGCACGAGCCGCTTGTCGCCATCGGAGAGCGTGCTGCTGTAGCGCTTGATCTCCACAAGGAAGCGAATTTCGTCCTGGGAAAGCTCGCCGAGCATCTTTTGCGTTTCGCGGTCCCGCGGCGTTTCCGTACCGGGGAAAAAGTCCGCAAGCGAAATGTCCATGGCTTCGGCAATTTTGGCGAGCGTTTCTAGTGACGGTACCGTGTGGCCGTTCTCCACGCGGGAAAGATAGCAGCGCAGGAGGCCGGTGCGGCGTTCGATGTCGCCCTGAGACAATCCGCGCTGGCTGCGATAGGTTTTGATGACTTCGCCGATGTTAACCCGAGGTTTTTCTTTTGGCACGAGAGGCTCTCCCCACAACGCTGTTAGCTTAGTGACTAACAGTAGAAGAGGCAAGAAAGTTTTTTGAGTCATGTGCTGACAAAAAAGCAACAGGGTTCGGTGTATGAGCGCCGGACCTTGGAACAACCAAAACTAATGTTGTCTGAAGTTACTGACCCGTGGGAACCACGCTTACTGGCTGCTGCAGGCGGAACTCCAGCAGCGACTCGCTGGGCACCTTCACCTGCTGTCCTTTGGTAATGATCTGCACGCCTGCGCCTGCGCCGCCGCCTGCCGCTGCGCCGATCGCTGCGCCTTTGCCACCACCTGCGATGCCGCCAATGATGGCTCCGAGAACCGCGCCGCCGCCAACCTTCTTGGCAGTATCGCCGCCGCGGCCTTTGCCTTGCACGTTGTAATCGCTGCTGACCAGCGCATAGTCGCGCCCGTCAATGACCATTCGAGTTAGTTCGAGCTGTAATTCGGACTTTCCGGAAAAAGTTCCTGCCTTCTCGGCGGTAGCAAGGCGTCCATAGACGTCCGTGCCCTTGCGCGCGACGAGTTGGCCGTTTACGTTCAGGTCCGTTTCCAGGCTTCCGTGAAAAATATCTCCAACATGGTTCTTGGAAGAATCCACGCCGTCAATCATGCGTACAAGCAGGGATTGGCCGGCCGGAATGGTGACGCCGCCAGAATTGTTGTTGTTTTGCACGGAAGCCATGTTGCTCGCCGGAGCACGCGCGGGCGCCGGGGCAGGAGCTGGCGCTGGGGCGGGAGCAACCGCCTGCGGTTGGCTCGTCCCGCGCGTGAATGTCAGCGCCACAATATCGTTCGTCGAAAAGGCCTGCACTTCTCCGTTAATCTCAAACCGCAATGTCGCTTGCGTACCGCCCAGGTACTTGCCTTGCAGAACGCGACCGTCTTTTAATTCCAGGGTATCCGCAGCGGCAGCGCCGGCAAGTGCCGCGCCCAGGACCACGGCGAACAAAAGTTTTGTCCACGTCTTCATACGGAATCTCCTCGCATTTGGTGTCCCTCCAACCACAATACACCAGCACCTACCCGTTGGATGATGTATTTCCGCTTGAGGTTGTTCTTTTTGTCGGGCGCCGGGAGCCCCTGCGTCAATTCGTCGCTGCGTAGAGGTCGTGCGCGATGGCCGCCATGAGGGCGGCGCTATCCTTCTTTTCGGCCAGGCCGCGGACCAGCAGAACCAGAACGAACGGGCGATTGGCATATACGATGGCCGCATCGTGGTGAATCTTCGTGATATCGCCCGTCTTGTGCGCAACCCGCGTGCCCCGCGGAAGCCCCGCCGGTATAGCCTCATTGAACTTTTGCCGCTCCAGAATGGCAATCATCTGTTTTGACGAATCCGCGTCAACCGCTTTGCCTTCCGCGATGGCCGTCAGCAGGGTGGCCAGGCTGCGGGCGGTGGTCGTGTTGTTCACTCCCTTTTCGAAAGCCTTGCCGTCCTCGACGCCACGGAGAACACTCATGCCATCTGCTCCAAGGGAGTGAACCGTCGCGCGGATGTTTTCGACACCGAGTTTTTCGATCAAAAGATTCGTGGCAAAGTTGCTGCTAACCGTGATCATCAATTCGGCGAGCTGCGATAGGGCGCGCGTCTGGCCCTCGGCTTTGTAGAGGTCGAGCTCAGAATCGTCAGAAGGATCAAGCCTGTAAGAAGAACCGTCTACAATGCTGTGAAATTCATTTTTGATGACAAGTGTGTCGCTGAGTTTGAGCTTTCCTTGCTTCGCCTGATGAAACAGCTCAATGAGCACCGGCACTTTCATCGTGCTGGCAGCATGAAACGCCTCGTCGGCGTGAGAATACCACGCGTCCTTGCCATCAAGCGTTCGGAACGCGATGCCGACTTCCGCTCCGCTCTTTTCCACGCGCGCAAGGACTATTTTTTCGGCCTCCTCAAGCTTGCTGGATTGCGCGAATGCCCCATGCGCAAAACACAACGCAGACGCAAACGCCAACTTCCTTGCTCGTTGCACGGTACGGTCTCCGGGTGACGCGAAATTTTAGCCCTGCTTCTGTGCGCACTGTTTAGTTTTTGATGGCTGCCGACGACGTCGCGGACACATTCCAGCCATCCAATACAACACTTGGTGGCAGTTTGCCAGTCAGAGAAGCTTCGTAGGCCGCAAAAATCATACGAGACTCCCCGGGCAGCAGCGTCACGTAGTTGTCGCTCCAGAGAACCGGCGCCACGTCTTCCCCCTTCGCATTCACGAGCCGCACGTGCGCCATGAATGCGACAGACTGCCCGTTGTTCTTCAGCGTAACCCGGATGCGACCCCAGCCTCGCTCGACATTCGCGACCTCGAATATGTGATTCATCGAGACGCTAGTGGGTGGCAGCCCCTCCAGCCCAGTCAAATCGCCGAATTCCGCTTGCGGCGTGTAAACCGTGTCGCAGCGGCGCTTCCAGTCCAGCGTGTCCTCTTTCACGGACAGCCAATAAAAATTGTCGCTCACGAGTTTGCCGGCCGGATCGAACATTTGCAGTTTGGTGAAAAAAGTCGTCGTGAGACCCTCAGCTTTAGGCAGGTCGAACGCTTTTAAGCTGGCGTCGGCAGGTACATCAATTTTCTCTTCGCGGGACGCAAGCTCTTTGCCCTGAAGGTCGTACACTTTCGCGACGACCTTCATACCCGGGTGCTCCTCGTAAGTGTCATTCACGACGGCAACGGACCGATCTGCGTAGTCATACTGCACGTGCAGCGGCTCCATCGCCTTTTTCGTCCCAAAATATCCTCCGCCTGGCACGAGATAGTAGTCGTACAGGTGCCAGATCAGCGACGGCCACGAATTGTTGAGCATCCACTGAATCACGCCCGTCGAAACATATTTGTTGCGGCCGTAAGCTTCGAACATGGCTCGCTCGCCATCGTAGGCAATCGCTTGGGCTTTACGTTCGTAGTCTTCCAACGATTTCGCCGCGCCGTACCGCCGCGTCAAGCCATCGTTGAAAACATTTACGGTCGTAAATCGTTCGCCGCCCGCATGGTAGTTCCACACATCGTCCATCGGCCACAAATGCTCTTTCGGAATAAATCTCTTCACGCTTTCGAGCGTGGGAATCGCAGGTCCCGGGCTTGTCTCTGTGTTGTAGCCATGCGCGCCGCCCGCCTCTTTGTCCGCGTACCAGTAAACTGGGGGCACATATTCATAAGGACCCGTCATTTTCACGCCTGAAGATCCTGTCACCGGAGTAGGTTGTTCGCTCGCGTTCGAAACCGAAGGATTCGGCCACTCTGCTTCTTTCAGAGTGTCTAGGTACATCCGCTCAATCGCAGCTGGCGGCGGATTGTCGCTGCCGTAGAGCCACACATAAACGCTCGGATGCGTGCGCAGGCGTAACGCCTGATCCTTCATGGAAGCGGCTGCGATGGTACGCGTTTCGTCGGTCCAACCGTCCCATTTTTCCCACGCGTCGCAGCAAGTCCACCCGGGCATCACCAAGATTCCAAGCTCATCTGTTTTGTCGAATAACTCGTCGCGGTCAATGCGCCCTTCGAGGCGAATCGTGTTCAGCCCCATGTGCTTCACATAACGCAGATCAGCATCGAGCTTCTTCGACATCGGACGCAAAAACATATCCGGCGCCCAGGCAGCCCCGCGAATCAAAATCCGCCGCCCATTGATTTTGAACAGGCGATGGCCCTTTTCGGTGAGTTCACTGGTGACTTCGCGAACGCCGAATTTCACGGAAACAGAGTCGGAAACAGCTCCGTTCAGTTCGAACGAAAATTTCGCGGTGTAGAGGTGCGGCGTCCCGACGGTGTACGGCCACCAAAGCTCGGGATTGGCAAGCTTGAGTTGCGGATAGTCTCCAGCAGCGAAGCGGACGGTCTTTGTCTCGCCCGCGGCAAGTTCCACTTGTTGCTTGAGTTGTTTCCCATCGACCGTGACGAAGAAAGCGCCCTTGGCGGGCTTACCGGAATCGTTGCGCAGCTCGGCGCTAAGAGAAAGCTCCGCCGATTTGTAAGCAGAATCGAGCTTTGAAGCCGCGAACGGATGACGAATTGCAACCGGCCCGCTCATTGTTAGCGAAACTTCTTTCCAAATGCCCATGTCCTTGTCGGCTGGCGTCGGGTTCCAGTCCACCCACGTGATGCCCAGATCATTTTTCTCAGGAGCAAAAATCTCCAGCGCCATGGCGTTTGCTGCGCCGGGCTTAAGCGAATTCGTGACGTCGAATTCAAAAATGCGGTACGTGCCGGCGACGTCTTTGGCGTCGGCGATTTTCTTGCCGTTGACCCAAACGTTGGCGCGGTAATTGATCCCGGGGAAATGGAGAGCAAGATGCTTTCCTGCAGCGGTGGAGGGGAGATTGAATTCCGTTCGCCACCACCAGGAGCATTTGAACGGGCTGCCTTCAGGCATATCTTGCAACGCGAAAAAAGTCGCGCTCGAATAGTTCATCCCGGGAAGCGATTTGAGGTTCGTTCCGTAAGTCGGATCAGGATACGTTTTGTCATCCACGAGCGTGCCGACAACTGTGTTTGGCACGGTCGTCTTGTGCCAGCCCGGTGCCGCGAAACCTGCCTTCGAAATCTGCTCTCCCCCTGCCTTCGTCTCGCAGGACGATTGAATCTGCCAGTTCGCGTTCAGCGAAACCCTGGCTGCTGGCACCGAACCGCGATAATCCGCCTCATCGGGCTCTGCGGCTGAGGCAAATTGAATTGCGAAGAACACAGAAGCGAGCAAGCAGAACACGGCGGTCGGGCGGTTCCGGGACATGGCTTCCCTCAAATTGAAATGTAAACCTGGCGTCAGTCAATCTTAAACCGATTGAATAAAGGCGCAAGGAAGAACTGCGATTACTTTTTGAAGTATATCGCAACGCCCTACGGTGAAGTCGAGGCAGGCGATTGCGCAGGAACAGGCAATCGCACAACGGGTTCGTAGTTATAAGTTGCAGTGTAATCTTCGCTGACGACGCGATAGGGCAGATCCGTCGCCACCAAGACAGACTTTCACCCCCGGGAGGCAACCGGCACCGTGGGCTCACCACTTCTGAAAGAGTTCGCAAAGGAATCGCCCATGGAAGACTCAACTGTTGACTCAACAGCAGACGGTTTTTGTTTGTTTGACTCAGCCCCGTCTCAACTGACCCACTGCGAGCAGTCGGGCACTTGTTCGCCGGCTACGGCGTAAAATTCTTCCACACGCTGCAGCGCTGTGAGAAGTGCGAGTACGTTGCCGTAGGCTGCTATCGCTCCAGTGAGAGCATAAAACTCGGGAGAGTCCTTTAAAACCGCTCGCCTGCGTACGTGCGCACTCGCCGAGAGTTCGAGAATTTGCTGCACAAATTCATCCGTAAAACTTGCGTTAGGTTCCATCATGGAGCCGCCTCCTTCTGATCAAAAAGAGGCGGGCAGCCGCACTTTCGTATACGGGGAAAGCCTCGAATCTGCGGCCCGGATTATTAAGGGGGACGATACAGGGGTTTACCTGAGCCGGCACATAGACACTCACCGCCGCAGGCGCGTCACAACCAAAAGAATTTGCAAGGAGAGAGAAGATCCCGGATGGAAGTCACGTTTGGTCCCGGAGGAGGGGGTCGAACCCACACGGTACTAAGTACCACTGGATTTTGAGTCCAGCGCGTCTGCCAGTTCCGCCACTCCGGGCTTGCTTCTATCAATTTAGCATGCGCGTCATTCTGGCTCAACAAGTCCTAAGACATCTTCAACGCTTGAGATTTTCGTCGAGAAATTGGAATACGTCTTTCTTCCATAGCCCAACATTCGTGTACAGGAAATTATGGCCGTCACTCAAACTCTTGCCGACTGGCGGATAAATTTTCTTCACGAACGGTGCGGAATGCCGCGCCAACTCCTCCGCCAACGCCTTGTTTGCGGCCAAAGAATAATCGTTCTCCGTCTGTAAAAACAGCACGGGGGCCCGCAAATTATCAACTGCAGTCAGCAACCGCGTCCGCAGCTCGGGTGATCCTTCCCACGCGAGCGCGGCAGGAGAAAAGGCAATCGCGGCGCGCACGGTGAGATCGCGTTCAGCCACAAGCAGCGTGAGCTGGCCGCCGAACGAGTGCCCTGCAACCGCGATGCGTTTCGCGTCCACTTCCGGCAGGTTTTTCAAGTAAGCCAACGCCGCCATTGCATCGTTCAGATGATCCGTGGTCATTAGAGTCAGCTGCAGACGATTGCGCGCTTCCCTTCCCTGTGCAGTTTCCTCCCGCTGCAGCAGGTCTCCAATGAAAGTCCCTTGATCTGCGGAAGGTCCTTCTCCGCGCCGAAAGGGGTAAAGAAAAACATAACCGTGCCTGACAAAGACCGGCCCAAGCACATTCGCCGCTTCGATGAGCGACAGCTTGTCGCTGTGTAGTTGTGCCGTATTGCTACGACCGTGATTGAACACGACTGCAGGAAACGGTCCGTGCCCTGCCGGTTTCCAAAGAAACGCCTTCAGCCGAAGTTTGCCGCTCGGAATGTCAACGGTCTGTGGACTTTCCGCCTGCCGCGCTTGAGCCGTTGCCGCGGCAGAACTCAGCAGGACGAACAATGCGACGACTCCAAGCATCATCGCCCCTCGCAACGCAAGCTGTCGGGAGAGCCTGCCCCATCCGCACGGCGCATCCGAAACGCGGCAACCGGCATTAAGATCGAGCATCGAGGAGCGTTCTTCGGCCTGCTTCGCGTCGGCCTCTTCGGCGAATACCTGCTCCCATATCTTCAGGTAGTCTTGGTCGAAAAATGTCTTCCACCAATCATTCATGGAGTTGCCTCGCGAGCGAATTTTCATAATAGATGATAGACAATATTCGCGCGAAGGTTTCTAGTACCTACTTGACGACGTTTACGCTTCGTGATATACTCGTTCGTGAATTCGGCCTTCCATTTCGCTAACTCCCGCAGAATGAACACTTACAGAATTTCAGTCTCTAAGTCCTTTCTATTCAACACTTGCAAATCATTGAACTTAAAGTCATTTAGAATGAACACTTACAAAAAAGAGGGGAGGGGGGTACCCCCGATTTCTGCCCTTTGCCCCGTTTTCCACAGGTCTTTTCCCCCATTATGGACAAGCCCACATCGCGGAGATACTCTGTTCGCTCTTCCGCTTCACAGGGGAGCCTTCCCGCGGGCTTCGGAGCGGCAAATCGAGGTCAGTCATCATGGCGGCGGTCATTCCGCTTCCCGCAAGGGCTGCAGAAACCAAAGGATTGCTGTATTGGATGGAGCGCGTGCTCGAGGAGCGCGTGGTCTCATCTCCGGATGAGGACGCCATTCACGATTTGCGGGTGGCGCTGCGCCGCTGCCGTTCGCTCGCCTCTGTTTTTGAAGAAGTTGACCCGCATCCCGCCTGGCGCGCGCTGCGCAAGACCAGCAGAAAACTTTTCCGATCGCTCGGGGTGATCCGTGATGCGCAGGTGCAGGAAGCTTGGGTTTTGAAACTCGCCGGTGCGGACGATCCCTTGCGCGGACAGATTTTGTACGCGTTGAAAGCACGCCGCCTGCGACAGGAGCGTGACGCAAAGAAAAGCGGGGCGAAATTCGACGAGAAAGACTGGGTGAGGCTCGCTCGTGAGTTGCGCTCTCGAGTGCGCTTGCTGCCCGCGGACGGTGACGCGGCGCTTTGTCTTGCGCTCGAACGCCACGCGGAAGCGGCCGAATTGCACCGGCGCGCGCTGCGCACTGAAAAAATGAAGCCGTGGCACGAGCTGCGCATTGGCATCAAGCATTTTCGCTACACGGTGGAGAATCTGCTGCCAAAGCTTCATGCCGCCTGGGGCGCGGATTTGAAGCGTTTGCAGGATTTGCTTGGCGATGTGCATGATCTCGATGTGCTCGCGGAGACAGTACGAGCAACTGCCGCAGATTCCACCGCACTCGGGAAGTGGCAAGAAAATATTGCGCGCGAACGTCGCGAGCGGATTGAAACCTATCGTCAGTTGACGCTCGGCGCGACGAGTTTGTGGAATCAGTGGCGCGCGGGATTGCCCACGAATGGGCGAGTGGCGGAAGTTGCCGAAGCGCGTTTGCGGGCAACGGCGCGAGCGGCCGATCCGAACTCTGCAAAAACTACCGGCGAAGGACGCTTGGTAAAGAAACTTTTCAAGGAGTTGCAGCGCGCAAAGATCGCGCCGAGTGCAAAAACAACCGAATTGGACGCGGTAATGCGCGCCGCAGCGATGCTGCACGGCATCGAGCCGAAGGGCTTGCGAAAAGGGGCAACCAAGGACGCGCGAAAATTCCTGGCACAATTGCCGTTGCCTCCGGGATGGAATATGGAAGATTGGCAAGTACTAGCACTGGCCGTGCGGTATCACCGCGGCGCAGTTCCATCCACAGAGGGCGGGCGGTTTGCGAAACTGGAAGGCGCGCAGCAAAACAAGTTATTGGTGATTGCCGGAATCCTCCGGATGGCGCGCGCTCTGCGAAAAGCGGGAGTGAACCCCATCGCAAAAGTTCGCGCCGAATCGAAACCGGATTCAGCTGAGATTTTTGTCGAAGGATTTTTGGAAGGACAGTCTGCGCCGAAAGGACTCGCCGTCGGAAAACAAATGTTGGAGAGTGCGACGGGAAAAACGATTGCGTTCCGGGGCTTCGAAAAACTGGCGCCAATGTTGCCGCTGGAGTTTCCGGCGGCAAAAGAGCCGCCGCTCACCGTGGCTAGCGACTGAGTTTTTTGAGGAGTTTCGGCGTCGCGAGCCAAACCAATGTTCCTATGGGCGGCGAGATTCGGCGCAATTCGAGGCAGGCAACTCCTGCCTTTTTGAGAGCAGTTGCATCGTGCTTTGTCCCAAGCGCCACTGAAATCAGCTCATCCAAGTGCGGCGCATGGCCAAAGCAGAAAACGGACTCAGCGTCCTTATTCCTCGCCAGTTCCCGAAAAAATGCCGCCGCTTCGGATCCGGGCAGTAATAAATTTGTTCTCCGAATTTTTTGTTTCGTATATTTTAACGCAGTGGCGAACAAATCCGCGGTCTGCGCGGCACGAACGTAAGGTGAAGTAAGAAAAAGATCCGGCTTTTCCACAAGAGCGGCGACGCCGCGCGCGACTTCGCGTGTTTTCTTGGTTCCCTCTTCGGTGAGATAACGCTCTGCTTCCGCTGGGCATTTCGGATCTTCGCGATCGATCGCAATTCCGTGGCGGACAAGATATAGCAGCATGATCTCTCCAAAATATCGTCGGCAAAATTTTAGCGCGACTCTTACGCTCCGACGGGACGGAAATACAAGCGCACGTGAAATTCGTGCTCGAAAAGTTCGGCGCTGCGGTTCGCGTCGCGAATATCTTCCGCGGCGTCGCCGTGCGCGGTGAGCTGCAAACCCACGGCGCCGCGCTGAAATTTGGCCTGCACTTTTGTGATGCGCTGGCGGTGGGAGTGGTCGAGGCCTTCGGCGATGCGAAGAATTGAGGCAAGGCGGCAGGCCAGGCGCTTGTCGAAATTGTTGAGCGCGCTGTACGCCGGATGATTACCAGAAGGTTCAGCTTTTCGATTGTGATAGCGAACGGCAGCGGCGACGAGATTGCGGTCGCGGCCGTCGAGCCCAGAGATGTCTCCATTGAGAGTCAGATATTCACCATGCTTGTGATGGCCGCGATTGCTGACGGTATGGCCGACGTCGTGAAGAAGCGCAGCGGATTCGAGGAGCACGCGGGACTCGGCGGCGAGATGATGAACGGGCAGAAGCTGATCGAAAAGCTGAAGGCTGAGTTCTCGGATGTGTTCGGCATGGCGGCGGTCGCTGTCGAGACGCCGCGCGAAGGCGCGCGTGCCGACGAGGAGCTGGCGCGCGTCTGAATCGTAGCGATGCGGCTCCTTGCGAGAAAACACTTCGCGCGCAATTTCCCGCAGCAATCCTTCGCGAATACCGACGCGTGGAATGGAAAGAGTGCGGAGATTCAGATAGCGGCCGAGCGTAAGAAAAATCAGACCGGCGATACCCATGACGTCCGCGCGGTCACGTCTGACTCCGAACGTTTTCATACGCGATTCAATGTCCCGGCGCAAAAGATCGGGAAGCCGTTCGCGGAGAAGATTCAATTCGAGAGTGGAGAGGCCATGTTCGCGGGGGCCGGGCGCAAGCTCAGCGAGAGCTTCCGCGTTGCCACCGAGCGCGACGGCGAGTTCGCCGCCGAGATTCGGGCGCGGCGTAAGTTTGGATTCGAGAAGCACGCGAAAATACTTGCGAACCTGATCCGCCTGTGCCGGCGAAATCGGACCGGCGATACCGAGCGTGGTCATTAAACGAACAGTGCCCACGGGAAGCTGCGCCGACTGAATTACATCGTGATCACGCAAAATGCTGATTTCGAGGCTGCCGCCTCCGAGATCCGCGACACAACGCAGTGGCGACTCAGGGCCCAGCGCCGCAAAAACAGCTTCTCTGCCGAGGCGGGATTCTTCCTGGGAGCTGATGACCTCAACACGGATCTTTGATTTTTGCAGGATGCGGCGGACGAACGCGTGACGATTTCTTGCTTCGCGAGATGCGCTGGTGGCAACGGCGCGATAACGCGTGACCCCAAGTTCCTTCATCACTTCTTGAAAGTGGCTGAAGGCCTTAATTCCCTTCTTAAAGATTTCTTCGCTGAAACGTTGGCGCACAAAAACGCTTTCACCGAGGCGAAGCGGATAGCGCTCGTCGTGAAGTGGCTCGAGGTCGATGGCAGAATGCGCGCGAACGACGGAGAGACGGACTGCGTTCGAACCGGCGTCAATCGCGGCAATGTGAACCGGCTCTGACATTTCGAATCAGCGCCAGAGATGCGCCAGTGCCGAGGAAGGACTGTATTTTGTACCGCGAATGCCGAGATGCTCGGCGATGCGCTGGCGCAAAAGTTTGTTCACAGTGGACACGTTGGCTTCCCCATCGAGCTCGATGAAATTGTGTTTCTTGGCCTGGGCTTCGAATTCGCGCTTAATCATCGTCTGATAGCGAATGAAAGACCAGTACAAATCGTGAGAGAGAGACATATCGCGGCCTGCTTCCCAGTAGCTGATGGCTTGCGCTTTGCGGAATTCACGGCCGAATGCGGTTTCAGGACGGACATTAAGCCAGAACGTGAGATGAGGGCGAAGAGCCATCGCGTAGAGACCGCCGAGATAATCGCGGTTGATGCCGCGCACGACGCCGCGCGCGATGAGCGTGAAGACATAACGGTCGGCGAGGACTACGGCGCCTGACTTGAGTGCGGGGACGATGCGGTGTTCGATTTGATCGAAGAAATCGGTGGAGTACATCAGGGCAAGAGTGAGGCGAGTGACGGCGTTTTTGGCGAGGAGTTCGTCAATGTCGCGGCCAACGAGATTTGAACGGCGAAGGCCGCTGGTTTGCACGGAGAAACCTTCGGATTCGAGCCACTCCTGGAGCAAAGAAATTTGCGTGGAACGGCCGGAGCCGTCCATACCTTCGATGACGATGAGGCTTCCGGTGATTTCGTTTGGATCAAAACCGACGAGTGGCTCGCCGAAAAATGGCTGCGAAGTATCTTCTTCGAGCGGAGTTGTTGGAGGCTTCGCGGCGGGAGAGATCTGCGGAGTTTCGCTCGCGACCGAAGTTTTTTCTTTCTCTAATTTTTCTTTTTCTGGCTTTTCGGGCTCGGGCATCTTATTCGGCCTCGGCGGCGTGCGGCGCGAAACGTTTTAGATCAATTCGGGACGCGACGATGTCGCGCATCTGCTTTTGGAGTTTGTTGACGGGAAGGGTGCCGTCGAGGACGACGAAATTATCACTTTCGACCATGTTGTCGTAGCCCTCGAGGATGCGCGCCTGGAAAAGGCGGAAACTCTCGGCACGATCGTAAGAGAGGCCGAGGTCCATACCGGCTTCGTAGTATTTGAGTTTGGGGCGGCGGCTGAGAATGCGGTGGACGGCGACATCAAGTGGCGCGCGGCAATAGAAAGTGATGAGGGGACGGGGAGCGAAGCGATTAAGGTG
>JACXTT010000421.1_pt1 | contig 71376 bp, 55 predicted proteins | sample 9270951 | NCBI WGS metagenome assembly JACXTT01 (sample SAMN15532306, study PRJNA645909) | rock metagenome | isolation source: weathered quartz diorite | place: Puerto Rico | collected 2017-06-21
CGGATGGCCGCTGATCACACGCAGATTCTCGATCGTGCCGTTGCTCGAAATGGTTCCTTCCAAGCGGACTGTGCCGGAAACACGCGCCTGCTTGGCGAGCGGCGGATAGACGGGCACTACGCGCCGCAGCAGGTTGGCTGCGAGAACGTCGCCTCCGACCCGAATTACTTTGGGTGGTTCGGGCTTCGCCCCGGGGAGAGGCACGGCAGGCGGCGGTGGCGGCACAACACGAGAACCATCCCCGATATAGCCATTACCACTGATCAACGGCGAAGATGTGCCGCCAACTACGCAATTGGCGCAAACCTGCGCGGGCGCCTCGTTGAACACATCGTCGGCGATCTTGGAAAGCGGCTTGAGTAGTCGAATGGGCAGGATGGAAAGAGCCTGCATGGTGCGGGTAGCGCGAGTCTGGGGCTGCACCGTCTGCGCGACTGCGGGCCTGGGCGGCGGCGGAGCGGGCGGTACGGAAGGAGCAAACAGAGTTCCTCGATTGAGAACCTGCGATAGTTGTTCGGTGTAAATGAGCGGAACCAGTACAAGCAGGCTCAAGACCGCCATTTGCATGGTGAGCGAGACTGCGAAGGTCCATCGTTTCTGAGTAGGAGTTGGAAGAACCAGAGATTGCTCAAACATGGCGGTGTAGACACCACATTTTCGAACAATGTTCCCGATATACTAACGCTGATGCTCTCTCGAAGATCTTTACTCGCGCTGGGAACAACGGCGTTCGCGCAGCAGTCTAATAAGCGGGATTGGTCCGGCAATACGCCGATTCGCTATCCCGAACCGGACGTCCTCGTCCTCGACAAACGGTTCGCGAAATACAAGATCGGCAACACGCCGATCCTGCGCCATTACACAGGCTCGTTGTGGGCGGAAGGCCCCACCTGGAACGGCGCGGGCCGCTTTCTCGTGTGGAGCGACATCCCCAACAACCGGCAGATGCGCTGGCTCGAAGAAGACGGCCACGTGTCGGTGTTCCGCGAACCGGCGGGCCATTCGAACGGCAACATGTTCGACTGGCAAGGCCGGCAGATTTCGATGGAACACGGTAATCGCCGCGTCGTCCGCTACGAGAACAACGGCACAATGACGGTGCTCGCCGACAAGTTCGAAGGCAAACGTCTGAACGCGCCGAATGATGTCGCGGTGCATCAGGACGGATCGATCTGGTTTACCGATCCCGGTTACGGCAGCCTGTTGAACTACGAAGGCAACAAGGGAACGCTGGAGATCAAAGAGGCCGTCTATCGCATTGATGCGCAGTCGGGACGTATGGAAAAGGTGACGGACGAGATCTTCAAGCCGAATGGCATCTGCTTCTCGCCGGACTATAAGAAGGTTTATATCGCCGACACCGGATCGACCCACTACGAACAGGCGCCGAAGAACATCAAGGTGTGGGATGTCGATGGAACCAAGGTCCGCAACGGTAAGCAGTTCTGCTCGATGGAGCTACCCGGCAAGGGCGCCGGTATGGCGGACGGCATTCGCGCCGACACGGACGGCAACATCTGGGTGGCGGCGGGTTGGGTTGGCGACGGCTATGACGGCGTCCACATCTTTGCGCCGAACGGAGACCGCATCGGACAGATTCTGCTGCCGGAAATCTGCGCGAACATCTGCTTTGGCGGAACGCGACGCAACCGTCTCTTCATGTGCGCGAGCCAGTCGTTGTATTCGGTGTACGTGGAAGCAACCGGCGCGGGCCCAGGCTAAGAGAGCTACGCTACACCGCCCGTTGGAACTCGACTGCAGGCACGGTGGGAAGCACTGGGCGGGAACGGCGGGTCTCCTGCATTTGATCGACGGCGGCAGCGACGGCCTCATTCAAGCTGGCGTTGCGGCCTTCTTTGCCGCCCCAGGAAAACTGCACGTGAATCGAACCCATCGAACGCAGTTGAAAGTCCCACAACTTCTCGGCGACACCCGCCAACCGGCGCTGCGCGGCTTCGCCTTCGATACCCGGGCACACCATCACGAACTCGTGATTGCCCGAGAGGCAGCCAAAGTCGCTGGCGCCGAGGAGAGAACGCAGAAACCCGCCCACCAATCCGACCTGCTGGCGATCCAACGGGTTCGTGCCGATCGAGATCGCAAGGCCGGTAAACATCTGACCGCAACCCGCAATTCGTTGCAGCACCGAATAATCGTGATAACCAGCCGGGAGCCCTTCCTGGTTGCGGATCTTGTCGAAGGGAATGAGATTGTTCACACCACTCTCTTCGGCATAAGTGCGCCCATGCTTGTGGGCATTCAGAATTTCGCTCCAGTTTTTGCGCGTTTCGGCGGAACTGCCGGCCCGTAAGGGCGGGAGACTGACCGGCGCGGCGGGGACGGCTGGCGCCGTAGCGGCAGGTTTGAAACCATTTGCGGCCATCCGGACCGCTACGGATTCTGCGACTGCGGCGACCGCGGGAGACATTGCGCGGCGCACCGCCGCGGTTTCCGTGCGATCAATCCGTTTGGCCTCTTCTTGTTGCTGTTGCTGCGGTTGTTGATTCGAAGCTTCGGCGATTGGTTGCGGGGTCTGTTTGGGAGGCTCGGGTCCCGCAGCCACAGGACCGGGCAACTGTTGCTGTTGCAATGCCGCCGTGTGACGCTCGAGGTTCTGCACCTGACGCTCCGCCGCCTCTTTCTGCGCCTGCAAGTCGATTGCGACCTCGCGCAACTGCTGCACGTTGCCTTGGAGAAGGTCGACAATCAAGGCGAGGCCAAGTGCGCCAATGATCACCAGGACGGTGATGATCAACGAGAGATTCTGCGGAGCCAGATCCATGCTGGTTCCAGTGTAGGGAAGGTCAGCGGTAGCCGAAATAGAACGGATTACCCATTCCATCCGAACTCATAGAGCTAACGCAGCACACCAAATAGTACTAGTACGGAACTCTGCTACCCAACGGCCCGCGGCCGCCCGGAAGCTGATTCTGCATACGCTTGGACGGCAAGGGCCCGCTGCCATTGGAACTCGAAGGGCGGTTCATAGCGCCCCCAAAATCGAGTTCCGAGTCTTCGAAGACGAGATTGCGGTCCAGCACCATTTCGAGCGTGGTGCCCTTCGCGAGGACTGCATCCGGGCCGCGTGTGAGCAGCACGCCGAGCAATCCGGCGGCGGCTCCAGCCGCTGCGCCGATGCCGGCGCCCATGCCAGTGCTCCCTGCGATGCTCCCACCCAAGGCGCCCACGCCGGTTCCGATCATGACGGTCTCACCCACTGTTTTGGCGTCACCCGCCTTGTTGCCTTCGCCGCGGATGCGGCCTTCCGTCTTGTCGAGCGATTCGCTGGCGCGGCCGTCAAGGTTGGTGATCTGGGCCCTGAAATCACGGGTCGTTCCATTCGGCAGAGTGAGGGAATCGAACTTCAAATAGAATTCCCCGCGTCCCTTCACCTTGCCTGGCCGTTTGACGTGGATCACGGTTCCTGCGACATAGCTGCCCGGCGGAATCACGACCTTGCCGCCCGACAGGATCGGAAAAACGCTTTCGAGGTAGACCTTATCTCCATCGGAGGCAGTCTTGGTGCTGATCGAGTTGATCATGCTCAACAGCACCTGGGTTCCTTTTTCCACGCGGTAAGGGCTCTTCTTCGATTCGGCGGGAGCCGCAGCCGCGGGCTCTTCCTGCGGCGCGGATGCCGGTTTTGCCTCCTGGGCGAATAAGCCAGCGGCCAGAAATGCAAAAGTGAAATAAAACGCCAGACGCATAGGTATAGCCCCTCTGATTGTACTGTTTCCCACAGGACGCAAGCGGCGCCGATCCCGTTTCGTCCTGCAAACGAGGATAAAATGCGAATATGGGACAACTTCGCGCCATCCTGGCCGTGCTTTTTCTTGGCGCCGCGTTATTTGCACAAAAACGTCCGTTCGACGTCGATGCGATGCTGCGGCTGAAACGGATCGCGGAACCGCAGTTGTCTCCGGACGGCAAATGGGTCGCATTCACTGTCACCACCGTGGATGTCGCCGCCAACACGAAACCGCAGCAAATCTGGATCGTATCCGTGGAAGGGAACGAGCCGGCGAGGCCCATGACGCGCGAAGGCTCCAACGAGCGGCCCCGCTGGATGCCGGACACGAAAAGCATCCTATTCGTCTCGACACGCGGCGGTTCGCAACAGATTTGGAGCATGGACCCGGACGGCGGCAACGCCAAAGCGGTGACCAGGATCGCCACCGAAGCGAGCGGCGTGACGATTTCTCCCGATGGCAAGCGGATCGTGTTTCTCAGCTCGGTTTATCCCGATTGCGCGGATGAGGCGTGCAACAAGCGGCTGCTCGATGAAGAGGCCGCGAGCAAACTCAAGGCGCGCGTTTACACGTCGCTCCTATACCGGCATTGGAATCAATACCAGGGCAAGCGCCGCTCGCACCTGATGACTGCGGCGATCGATGGCAGCGGAATCCGCGATCTCACTCCGGGCAACCGCGATGTGCCGCCCTTTTCTCTTGGTGGACCAGACGACTACGCGATCTCGCCCGACTCTAAAGAGGTCGCCTACGTCATGAACGGCGACGAGAATCCCGCCGTCAGCACCAACTCCGATATTTACACCGTGCCGATCGAAGGCGGCGAAGCCAAGAAAATCACCAGCAATCCAGGAGCGGACTTGTCTCCCTCCTATTCGCCGGACGGCCGCATGCTGGCATATCGCTCGCAGACCAAGGCCGGGTATGAAAGCGACCGCTGGCGCCTGGTGGTGCTCGATCGCGCCTCCGGGCGCTTCGAATCCATCACTGAGGGCGTAGACCGCAACGTCAACAGCTTCACCTGGACGCTCGATTCCAAGCGCTTCTTCTTTGTCACCGAGGATCGCGGCCGGCATAACATACAGCAGATCGCGGCTTCGGGCGGCGGCTCGAGGCCCATCATAACCGGACCGTCGTCGATTGACGATATCCAGTTCACCAAAGACGGCAAGACCATCATCTACACCGAAATGAGCGGCTCGCATCCGGTGGAGATCATGAAGGCGACATCGGGCGGAAGCGGCGTCCCGCTCACCAGGTTGAATGACGATCTGTTGAAAGACTATGCCATCAACGCTTTTGAAGAGTTGTGGGTGGAAGGCGCGGAGAAAACGCGGGTCCACAGTTTTGTTTTGAAGCCTCCGGCCTTCGACGCGAAGAAGAAGTACCCGGTGCTGTTCCTGATTCACGGCGGCCCGCAAGGCGCCTGGGGCGAAAGTTGGTCATACCGTTGGAATCCGCAGGTGTTCGCGTCGGCCGGTTTCGTAGTGGCGATGCCGAATCCGCGAGGTTCGACCGGCTATGGGCAGAAGTTCACCGACGACATCAATTCAGACTGGGGCGGCAAGGTCTACGAGGACATCATGGCGACCGTGGATCATGTCGCGAGCCAACCGTGGGCGGATGCGGATCGCATGGCGGCCGCCGGAGGGTCCTATGGCGGTTATATGGTGAACTGGCTGCTCGGGCACACCAACAGGTTCAAGGCCTTGGTTTCGCACGCCGGCGTCTACGACCTGCGCAGCATGGCGGCGGAAACAGAGGAACTGTGGTTCCCGCTGTGGGAGTTCCGCGGAATGCCATGGGATAACCAGGAAGTGTACGAGAAGTGGTCACCCAGCTATTTTGTAAAAGAATTCAAGACGCCGACGCTCGTGCTGCACGGCGAACTCGACTACCGGGTTCCGGTCGGCCAGGGGATGCAATTGTTCACTGGTCTGCAACTACAGAAGGCGCCGTCGAAGATGGTTCTATTCCCGGAAGAAGGTCATTGGATCGGCAAGCCGCAGAACACGGTGCTGTGGTACCAGACGTTCCTGGATTGGATCGGAGAATGGACGAAGAAAGCGCCTCCGGCGTCAACCGCTCCCCAGAATTAGCTAACCCGGAACGCCCGTAGGAAGGCGTCGACCACCTTCCCGGCAAGCGGCGACAGATCCTCATGCCGCTTGCCGGCGAAGACAAAGGCGTACATGATCGGGCCGAGCAGCAACGCGAGCGCGGTTTCGAAATCGAGCGTTTTGGGAAACTCCCCGTGCTCGATCCCACGCTGTAGAATCTGGCGGAGTTCCCTTCGCGGCGGATCGAGCACCGTATTTCGCCAAAGCCTGCCGAACTCCTGCCGGGTCGCCGAATAAGCCACCATATGCGGAGTAATGCGCTCGCGCATGGCCGGGTCGTCTTTCGGCCGGTAGGCGAGCACCGCCACCATGTCGGCGCGCGTGTCTCCGGAATTGAATTCGGGCCGTGAATTCAGTCCATTGATATGCACCAGCATCTCGAGCACCAGCGCCTCTTTGTCGGCCCAGTGTTTGTAGATGGTGGCTTTGCTCACCCCGGAATGGCGCGCGATCGCGTCCATGCTCGTCGGATCGATGCCCCGTTCGGCGATCAGTTCCGCCGCCGCATTCAGAACTTTGAAATGCGCGGTTGCGCTAAGAGTTCGGGCCACAGGAAAGCAAGCTCAGATCTGGATCTTCGAAAAGAGATAGCTGCCAAGCAGCATCAGTAACGTTCCCACGGCCGCGAGAACGCTGAAGTCCAGCATCACGCCGAAGTGCGATACGCCAATCAGCGCCGTGCGCAACCCGTCCACGCCGTAAGCCAGCGGATCGAGCCGTGTCGCGATGCTCAGCGCCGAAGGCAGATTCGTCAGCGGGAACAATGCGCCGGACAGGAAGAAGATCGGCATCACCAGAAAGTTCATGATGAGCTGAAAGCCTTGCATGTTCTCGAGCGCCGAGCCGATCGCCGTTCCCAGCGCGGCAAACAGGCAGGCGATCAGCGCCAGAAACACCAGCGCCAATGGGATTGCGGCCAAATCCGTGGGCCGGAACCCGGCAATCATACAAACAACTGCCACCAGCATGCCTTGGCACATCGCGACAGTCGCCGCGCCAAATGTTCGCCCGAGCATGATCTGCAAACGCGGCACCGGGGCGACGAGCGTTTCTTTCAGGAACCCGAATTGCCGGTCCCACAGCAGGCCCATGCCTGAGAAGATGGAACTGAACAGCACCGTCATCGCAATGATGCCCGGCGCTACGAATTGGACATAGTTGCCCTGCCCCGCCTTTTGAAACACCGGGCCCAACCCGAATCCGAGCGCCAGCAGGTAGAGCAAGGGTTGCCCCAGCGACGCCACAATCTGCGCGCGGGATCGCGCCCAGCGTTTCAATTCCCGAAGCCACAATGCATGAATCACGGTCATCGTTTGTTACTCCACATCTTCGCCATCTGCCGCATTTGATCCGCCCCTGTGTTGGCCGTCTCATCCCGGATGGTCGATCCGGTGAGGGCTAGAAACGCCTCTTCCAACGAATCTTTGCCAGTCTGCGCACGCAGTTCCGCGGAACTGCCCTGCGCAACAATTTTGCCGTGGTCTATGATTGCAATCCGCTGCGCCACGCGGTCCGCCTCATCCATATAGTGAGTTGTAAGAAACACGGTGACGCCTTCGGTTTCGTTCAAATGTTTGACGTGCGTCCACAATTGATTGCGAGTTTGCGGATCGAGTCCGAGGGTCGGCTCGTCCAGAAACAGGACCCTGGGGGTATGCAGCAGCGAGCGGGCGATTTCGAGCCGCCGCTTCATGCCGCCAGAAAAAACCTTCGCCTGTTCTCCGCGGCGGTCCCAAAGTTCGAACAAACGCAACAGTTTTTCGATGCGTTCGACGCGCAGGCTCTTTGGCAGGTGGTAGAAAACACCGTGAATATCCATGTTCTCGTAGGCGGTGAGATCGCCATCGAGGCTGGGGTCCTGAAACACGATCCCGAAACGTTTGCGCACCTCGGTGGGTTGCGTGGCAAGGTCGATGCCGTCGATCTGGAGCGAGCCGGAATCGGCGCGCAGCAGGGTGGTGAGCATCTTGATGGTGGTGGTTTTGCCAGCGCCGTTGGGGCCGAGAAAGGCAAAGATTTCGCTGCGGCCGACGTCGAAAGAGACATCGCTTACAGCCGTGAATTCGCCAAACTTCTTGACGAGGTTGCGGACTTGAATCATCGAAAACCTCCCGCTTTCAAAATACTAAACCGTTCAGTTTAGAAAAGCAAGGGCGAACTTAAAGTTCTGACTCTGTCCGGTCGATAACCCTCACAGTGAGAAGACGCCCCTCGTGGTGTGCCCAGTGGCTCGCGGGACCGATGAACCCAGGACCTAATGAACCCCGGACCTAACCAAGGAGACGAAAAGCAATCGCTGCTCGTCGTTGACGACGACCCGGCCGACCGCAACCTGCTGCAGAGTGGTTTGGCTGGAGCGGGTTACAACGTGTTCTTCGCGAACAGTTCCGCCGAGGTCCTCCGGCAGATCGCAGACAACCCAGTCGATCTCGTTTTGCTTCCGGCGCTCGATCTGTTGCGCCTGATCCGCGCCACGCACGACGCTCATGAGCTGCCGGTCATCATGATGACCCCGGCCGGCGAGGGCAGTCCCGACCTTGCTTACGCCCTTCAAACCGGCGCCAACGACTACATCACCAAGCCCATCGACATGGGCATCACGCTCGCCCGAATCTCCGCGCAGTTGCAGCGGAAGCGGTCGGAAGAAGCGATCCGCGACGCCCTCGAACGTCACGAGCTCATCGCCCGCGCCAGCCACGATGGAATATGGGACTGGCAATTCCGCAAGGGGGTGTTCTACCTATCCCCCAGCTGGAAGCAGAATCTCGGATACGAAGACAATGAGATCGAAAACCAGCCGGAAGAGTGGATTTCCCGCGTACATGAAGAAGACCGCCCCCGGCTGCAGCTCCTGTTGAGTGAAATCAGTTCCGACTGGGGTCCCAACGAGCTTTTTACCGAGCATCGCATGCAGCACAAAGGCGGATCCTTCCGCTGGGTCCAGGTGCGGGGCGGAATCCTGCGCGAATCGGAAACCGGAGTAGCCGTCCGCATTTCGGGCACGATGAGCGATATCACCGCCCGCCGCATTTACGATCCGCTCACCGGCCTCCCCAACCGGATCTTTTTTATGGAGGCGGTGGACAAAGCTCTCGAATATAACGCCGTGCATCCAGGCTGGGGGTTCGCGCTTCTGCTCCTGAATCTGGACCGGTACAGCCAGATCAACAGCGTCTTTGGCCACCAGTCGGGCGATCAGTTGCTCGTTGAAACCGCTTCGCGCCTGCAGCGCGCGGTGCGCTCTACCGAAGGCGGCGAAAGCCATTTGGTCGCCTACCTTGGCGCTGACGAATTTGCGGTGCTGCTTGGCGGAGTGGACGATGTGGGCGCCGCGCAACAGGCCGCCGGCCGCATCCAGGCCGAATTCGGACACGCGTTCCTGCTTGAAGGCACCGAAGTTTACGCATGCGCCACGATTGGAATCGCTCTCTGGCACGAAGGCTACCGCCGGGCGACGGAAATGCTACGGGATCTCGACGTCGCGATCCGCAACGCCAAAGCCAAGGGCGAAGCGCGGATCGTACTCTTCGATCTGCCGATGCAGCAGGAATCGCTACGCAAGCTGGCGCTCTCACTGGAAGTACAGCGAGGCCTCGATCTCGACGAATTCGCGATCTATTACCAACCGATCGTCCGCCTCGACAACGGCGACGTCTACGGTTTTGAAGGGTTGCTGCGCTGGCTCCACCCGGAGCGCGGCGTACTGTCTCCCGATCAGTTTCTGGACCATGCCGAAGAGACCGGTCTCGTCATCCCTCTGGGCGTCTTCAGTCTACGCCACGCAGCCGTCACGCTTCGGCAGTTGCGCCACCGCTTCCCACGCACTCCGGAACTCACCCTCGGCGTCAACATCGCACCGCGGGAGGTCCGCCAGCCGGGCTTGGCCTCGCGCGTGGAGGATGTCCTCAACACAGCGGGCATCGAACCTTCGGGTCTCGTGCTGGAAGTGAACCAGCGGGTGTTTCAGGGTGGCGGCGAAACTGCAGCGCTTGCCCTGCACCAGGTGAAATCGCTCGGTGTGCGCCTGCGCCTCGACAATGCGGACATCGAGCCGTCAGCGCTGCGTTATCTGTCCCGGGGCCTCTTCGATTCCGTCAAAATCGCACGCCCGCTGGTTCAGGGCATGACCACCAACGAGCAATCGGCCGACATCGTGCGCACACTGTGCACGATGGCCAAGGGACTCGGCATTGAATCGATGGTGGAGGGCGTTGAAGCCGACGTGCAGGCCGAGCTCGCAATGAGCGCCGGCTGCGGCTTTGCCCAAGGCTACCTCTTCGCTCCGCCCCTCACCGTGGATGAAGCGATCGACTACCTGGCCAGTTTCTGACTAGGAGCCGATTCCATTCACGCTACACTTGCAGACAAGTGAACTTCAGCTCCCTCGCCGCGGCTCTGCTCAGTCTGGCCGTCATGCTCGGCGCTTTCGGCGCGCATGCCCTCAAAACCCGTTTTGACGCCTACTCCATGGGCATCTGGGACAAAGCCGTCTTCTATCACTTCGTCCACGCCATCGGCCTCCTGATCGTATCCCTGTTGCCTCGAATCGGGATGCTTGAAGCTGCCGCCGCCGGCTGGATCTCCTGGCTGCTCGCCGGCGGTATCCTCTTCTTTTCCGGAAGTCTCTATCTTCTGGCCTTCACGGGCGTCACTGTGCTCGGCGCGGTCACTCCGATTGGCGGCGTTTGCATGATCGCCGCCTGGACGCTGCTCGCCTGGAACCTCGGCCGCGGCCTCTAAACCCCTCCTCGAGCGAGCATCGCGTACGTCACCGTCGCATGCGCCGCCAGCTTTTTCTTCTCGTCGAAAATATCGATTCTGGTAACCGCAAGCGTCCTGCCGAGCTTCAGCACGAACCCTCGCGCTACGACCTTCTTGCCCACGATCGGCCGCAGGTAGTTGACCTTCAATTCGGATGTGGTCATCTTGCGATCCGTTCCCAGGGCCGTCAAAATCGCCCACCAGGCGACCTCGTCGGCGATCGAAGCGATGACCCCGCCGTGCAACACTCCATTGCTGTTCATGAGCCCGTCGCGGATTGGAACTTCGCACGTCGCTCCATCCTTGTGCTTGCGCTTCACCTGGATAGCCAGATCGTTTTCAAACGCCATACTAAAAGTACTATGTCCTTTTTCGACGCTAGGTCCCAAGTACTACTCCGGGTAGTCCAGGAACCAGCTTCTCATGCCGGGACCCCTGCCCGCGACGGATTCTGGAACTGTGAAAGAGGATTTTTACCGGGTTGTTCGATACACAAGCTATTGGATTTTATACGGGTTCATTCTGTTGGTAGCAGTTTCCTCCATCGCCGCCGCGTGGCAAGGTACGCAACGTCATTGATTCCGCTAGCTGAGTCAAACGCGCTCCGATTTGATCCATTTAGAGTAAGGCAAACCACTACGATAGGACTAGTGGGGGGTAGAGGAACCCATTCGCCTTAGAACATCTAGGGTTGTTCATACTCCTGAAACAACTCTGAGGTTCTATTCCCCACCTTCGAAATAACGCCGATATTTCGAATGGATCACATGACTTACGTATCTCGACCCATCCTCAGCCTTTGCTTCCTCGCCGTTTCTGCCTATGGAAGTGACGACAAACTTGCCGCGCCCCAAGCCGAAAGCGTTGAGCCAAGAGTAGGCAAGGCCGGTACGATACTGCGGGTGGTTGGCAAATCCTTGTGCCAGCCTGCCGTCGATGAAGTCTATCTCACTGACCACCGCTTCGACCTCAAGGTCAAAGTGCTGGAGCAGACCGAAACATCCATCACATTTCGAGTGCCTCCCTTTGTGAAACCGGGCCGTTTGCAGTTGCTTTTCCTGACGGGTGGCAAGAATCCCGTGTTCCTGGAACAGCCCTTCTATGTCCAAATCGAAGAAGGTGAAGAAGCCCCGCTGCCCGCGCCAGTCCAGGTTTCCAAGTCCAAGAAGGGCAAAACCGTCGAAATTGCATCGAATGGTTCGCATATCCCGGTTCCGCCCGCACCGGCAGCCGCACCGATGACGTCGCCGGCCGTTCGTACGGCCCCCGCCGAAAAGCCCGTCGCCGCTGGAGGCTCAAAGAAGACGGCCAAGGCGGACGCGACGGTTGAAGTGGCCCAGAACAATGCCGTCAAGAATAACCCCGGCGCTTCTGCGCAACCGCAGACTCCGAGCGCCGCCGTCACCCAGACACCCGCTGTGACGACGACGCCTCAACCCCAGCAGCAACAACCCCAAGCCGCTCCTGCAACCCCAGCTGTGACACCGCAGCAGGAGCAACCGCAGCAGCCGCAGGATCTGCAGGTGGTTGCCGCCCAGGTGATTCGCAGGAGCCGTGTGACGTACCCGGCCGCCGCTTCCGCAGCCAAGGTCGAAGGCGCCGTCGAACTCATCGCCGTCGTGAAAGCAGATGGCCATGTAAAGGAGGTTCGGGTGGTCAAGGGCAATCCGTACTTGGTTCCAGCCGCCGTAGCGTCCGTGCGTGAGTGGCTCTACGAACCAGCCCGCCTCAACGGCAAGGTGATCGAGAGCGAAGTCAATATCGTGCTGAATTTCAAGCGGCCCAACTAATCTGTTTCCGATCCACCCCCGTAAGTCAAGCGCTCCGGACGTTGCCTTTCATAAGACAGCATTCGGGGCGTTTCCTTTCTCGCCGCCTCCGCCACAAATTTGTCTGTTACGATCTTCGGGTGCGCAACAACCTCCACTTTGCATGCTCTTTCATCGCCGCAATCTCGCTCGCACAATCCAACATTGCACTCGACTCGGGCAATAGCGAAATCCGCCCGCTCATCGAACGATTCACCACGGACCGTGGAAACCTCGAACGCTTCTACCCGCACGATTTCTCTCCTGCCCGCCGCGCCCGCTTCCAGCGTTTCTATTCGGAAACTCTGACCTCGCTCGCCCGCTTCGACTTCCCCAAACTGTCCCCGGACGGACAGGTGGACTACCTGCTTCTGTCGAACCACGCGCGCTACAAGGTTCGCGAAATCGAGATCGAGGAGCAGGAATTCGGCGAAACGTTGCCCTTGGTCCCCTTTCTCCATGGACTTTCGGAACTCGAGCAGGGCCGGCGCCGCCTCGCTCCAGTCGATGCCGAAAAAGCGGCCGTGGCGATCAACGATTTCCGCAAACAGGTGGATGCTTTGCGCCAGTCGATTCTCGCGGGCAAGCTCACGGCCCAGAAGACGGTCGCTTATCGCGCCGCGGGACTCACGATCGCCCTCCGCGCCGCCATCAAGAATTGGTACGACGGCTACAACGCCTACGATCCGACGTTCACCTGGTGGATGGCAGACCCCTGGAAGGGCCTCGATCAGGCGATGGATGCCTACGTCAAAACGATCCGCGAAAAGCTCGTCGGCATCAAGCCAGACGAGAAGTACGCCATCGTCGGCCAGCCCGCCGGACGCACGCTGCTGCTCGAGCAACTGAAGGCGGAAATGGTGGCCTACACGCCGGAGGAGTTGGTCGAGATCGCGAACCAAGAGTTCGCGTGGTGCGATCGCGAGATGTTGCGCGCCTCCCGCGATCTGGGCTTCGGAGACGACTGGAAGAAGGCGCTCGAGCACGTCAAGAACCTCCACGTGGAACCCGGCAAGCAGCCGCAGTTGATCCGCGACCTGGCACAGGAAGCCATCGACTTCGTGGAAAAGCGGGGCCTCGTGACCATCCCCGAACTCGCCAAGGAAACCTGGCGTATGGACATGATGTCCGCCGAAGCGCAGATGGTCAATCCCTTCTTTCTCGGCGGCGAGCGTATTCTCGTTTCGTTTCCCACCGCCACCATGCCGCACGAAGCGAAACTGATGAGCCTGCGCGGCAACAACATTCATTTCTCGCGCGCCACGGTGCACCATGAATTGATCCCGGGCCATCACCTGCAGGGTTTCATGGGCGCCCGCTACAAGCCGTACCGCGGCATCTTCCGCACGCCCTTTTGGACCGAAGGGTGGGCCTTGTATTGGGAAATGGTCCTCTGGGACCTGCAGTTCCCCGCGAAAGCCGAAGATCGCATCGGATTCCTTTTTTGGCGCATGCACCGTTGCGCCCGCATTATTTTCTCGCTCAATTTCCACCTTGGGGCCTGGACGCCGCAGCAGTGCATCGACTTTCTGATCGACCGCGTCGGCCACGAGCCTGACAACGCCTCCGCCGAGGTTCGCCGATCGTTCGAGGGGACGACGTATCCGCCGCTCTACCAGGCTGGTTACATGCTCGGTGCGCTGCAGTTCCGCGCCTTGGCCAAGGAACTCGTCGCCAGCGGCAAGATGACCTCCAGGCAGTTCCACGACCGGGTTCTCATGGAAAACCGCATGCCGGTCGAGATGCTTCGCGCGCTGTTGACCAAGCAGAAGCTCACCGCCGATTTCCAGCCGTCGTGGAAGTTCTATGGATCGAATTAACTATGACGGACGGCGCTTCCGCCCGGTCTCCAATACGCCGAATGGCCAGGTGAACGGCGAGACATTGTTCGAATATCGCCAGACCGGCGATCTTTTCACCGCCACCTACAGCGGAGGCGGCATCCGTTCCGGTTCGATGACCGGACTCGCCGCGCCTGACGGGGCGCTACGGTTCTGCTACCAGCACCTCACCGATACCGGGGAACTGCGCAGCGGCGTCTGCGACTCGACGCCGGAAATCCTCGCCGACGGCCGCATCCGCCTGCACGAAAAATGGCAGTGGACCCTAGGCGAGCCGGCGGGAACGGGCGAGTCCATCGTCGAAGAGGAGGACTTTATTCGATGACCAGCCCCGATGGACGCCGGTCTTTCTTGCCGAACGACGCAAGATCCAACTTGTAGTTGAGCGTGACATTCAGCTTGCTCGCAACAGGACCACTCGAGTCGCCGGCCGGCTCGAACACCCAGTTTTTTAGCGCCGCCGCAGCCGATGGATGCAGGAGCGGGTGCCCTTTGAGAACGCGGACCGCCTTCACCTTGCCGTCCGCCTGGAGGTTGACTTCAAGCGTGACGGAGCCCTGCACTCTCGCCAGAGCGGCATTCACAGGATAAGTGGGCATTGGCTTTCGAATAGCTTGAGGAGCCCTCGCCAGGGCATCCACCTTGGGGGATAGCGGTACTGGCGTCAACACGTGGGAAGCCGAGACGTTGGCCGCCATTTCGACTTTAAGCGCTGGCCTGTCAGCTTCCTTGAAGGGTTCCGGCTCTTCGATTTGGATCGAAAAGGGCTGCTCGAGAAGCACCGGTGGCTTTCCCGTCGTGAGAAACAGCAATTGAAAGCGTCCGGGCTTTGCAAATGGAGGGATGCGAATCTTCAGCGTGGTAGCGCTTTGCTCGAGGATCTTCATCTTCAGATCGAAACGATGATCGGTCAGATAAACTTCATCCAATGCGGAGCGGTCAAGGCCGGCCCCGGAAATCGTAAGTGTGACGCCAGGCCTTCCCACACGAGGCGTCACTGTGCCGGCTTGCGGCGTCAGGGAGTCAGCAAAAAGAGCGCCTAGAGGCGAAGCGAATAGAAACAGCAAGGCTCGAAGAATACGTGAATTGGCCATACATAGGAACCATCGCCTCCCGCGCTGTTCGAGAGGATAGATCTTCCGTATCGTTTTCAGGTTCAGAATCCCTAAGGTCTCTAGGGTCGATGCGGGGGGAGGACTCAGGCGCCTTGCTGGGTTCTTTACAACCCCATCAATCTTTGATGAATATTGATGACAATAAACAGTTTGACGATTACAAATCGAACCGGATGCGCGGCCGCTTCGGGTCAAGCTGGAGCCACGCGGCAACCGGCATCCGGCCATCTAAGCGCCCCAGCGCCGTTTAGCCATACCTCAGCAGAATACCCTACGACAATCGAGGCCTTTCCCAGGAAAAACCCAACCATTGTCCTATCCCAGGGCGGCCCTACGCTAGCCCACAGTGAAAGGTATGGTTACTTCAGGTGCTGCCGCCCCTGCCAAACTTTTGTTGTTGGCAGCCTCATTGACGCTACACGCCGACTCCGTTCCCAACGCGGCCGATGTCTCACCGCGCATAGGAACGCCAGGCGCGACCTTGACTATCACTGGCACTGGATTGAACCGATCGGCATTGGATGAAATCTACCTCACCGATCACGTTTTCGACTTGAAAGTAAGAATCCTCGAACAAACCCCAACTTCGCTCAAAGTTCGTATTCCCCCGTTCGCAAAACCCGGACGCTTTCAATTGCTCTTTCTCACCGCCAGCAAGAACCCCGTTCTGCTGGAGCAGCCCTTTCATATCGAAATCGAAGAAACGCAAGTTGGCGCCGCAACAACGGCAGCGCCCATTGAGCCCGCCAATGCACTAGCCTCGTCCACCTCATCCACCGCCTGGATCGGTTGGCTGCAGCTCGACTCGAAGAGGGCCGCCACGCCCCAGGTTGAGGCGAAGCCCAAGCCGGAATCGAAGCCCTAGATTCTTTCGATCGGAAACAGTGGACGCCGGCGATGCCTGTATTCGAAGGAAGCAGGATCGTTCGCCGTCGGCCCCGGCGTATCCACCAGCACAATCTTTGCCGCAACCGGCTCGTACGCCGCCCGCGGCGCAACCACGCCCTTCACGATCAGGATGTGCATCCGCTCCGGGTGAATGCCCAGGCTAATCAACTGCTCCAGGCTCATTGGAGCCATGCGCCGGCTCGTGAATGCCACCAGATGTTCGCCGGCCGAGGTTTCCACTACCGCGGTCACGCCCTGATCGCAATGCGTCCATCCGCCATGCCGGACCTGCGTTTCGGTGAAGAACCCATCCGAAAGCGTACGCACACGCCCGGTTACCAGGGGTAAGCGAACTTCGCTGCGAACACCCACTGCCACGCACGCGTTCACGGCCTCCGGATCGTGCAATACGACCAGCGCCTTGCGCGCGCCCTGCCTGACGCATTCCTCAAAAAGCACCGTTGAAGCGGCGGAACTTCCGCCTCCGGTGTTGTCGCCGACGTCCATCAACACGACCGGTTTCGCTGGACTGGCAATCGCATCGCGCACGGCTTGTTCCGGCGAGGGCAGAACAGGAAGAAACTCCTCGCGCCTCGCCCATGCGCGATCCGCCAGGAACTTCGCCGCGCGCTTCGCCAGATCCCCATCGCCATCCGCGACAGCCAGAAAGCTCGTGCCCATTTCGGCGACATCGGCGTAATAAAAGCCCAGACAAACGCTGGCTGACAGAATGCCCGGCCATCGCATGACCTCCGCGAGGTCGTCGTAAAGTCCGCGAGCGGGAGCGACCGCCGTATGCTGCGCGGCAATCGGAATCGCAATTGGAGGCGACTCGAGGGCCATTACCGGGGCGATCTCATTCTCGAGGATTCGCGCCATGAGGGTCGCGGCCTCGAGTCCACGCTCACGCTGGTCAAGATGCGGATTCGACCGGTAGGCTACGATGGCGTTCGCGTGCGAGACCATCGCGTTTGAAACATTGGCGTGCAGGTCGAGCGTCACCACAATCGGCGTCGCCGAGCCAAAGCGCCCGCGCAAACGTCGCAGGATCTCGCCATCGGCATCGGGATAGGCTGCACTCACTGTGGCGCCGTGCAGCGCGACCAGAAGCCCGTCGACCTCAGAGGGATCGATCGACCCAAGCAGCGCATCGGCAATCCGCTCGAACGCTTCGGCCTCAATGGTTCCGCTGGGAACGGCGTAAGTGGCGAGTCCCGGAACCACGTCGAGGCCCGCGTCAATACATCCCTGCAGCAGGCCGCCGATTTCGTGATGCGCGTCGATCCAGCGCGTCCGCATTGCCTCGCCTGCCGTCATGGAGGTGGAAGCAAAATCGTCCCAGGTTGTCGGCACGGGCAGAAATGTATTGGACTCGTGCAAGAAGCCCAGAACTCCAACGCGCATGGGTTATGTCCCTTCTTCCCCACAAGCATCCGCGAACGCACGGAACAGGGCGAGATCCTTTTCGTCGGTCGTAGTGCGGTCTTCCGGATGCCATTGCACGGCCACCGCGAATCGCTTGGACGTGTCATCGAACTCCAACGCCTCGACGACCCCGTCGGGCGAAATCGCGGATACTGTAAGGCTCGAGCCGACGCGATCCACAGCCTGGTGATGGCGCGAGTTCACGTCATGCCGACCGGTTCCAACGATCGACGCAAGCAGCGTACCAGGATTCACGTCCGCCACATGCTCACCTTCGCGGTGGCCGGAGATGTGCTGCTGCAACGAGCCTCCGTGGTAGACGTTGAACAACTGCATGCCCCTACAGATGGCGAGGACGGGCTTGTTCGCCGCCATGGCTTCCGCAAGCAGCGCGAGTTCCAGCTTGTCCCGATCGCGCGCAGGCTCATCGGCCGCCGGGCGCGGGTTCTGGCCGTAAAGCGAAGGATCGAGATCCGTGCCGCCGGACAGGCAGAGTCCATCGAGACCTTGCATCGTCCGCGGATTCGCGGGCGTGATGTCCACCACCTCGAGCCCAACCGCTTCCAACGCGGCTCGATAGGGCGGAGCTTTCCTGTCCAAGTGAAATGTGAGCCCTACTCGTTTTTTCGGCATGGCTGTGATTACGGCATCTCGGCCACGAACGCAGCTTCCACCAACATGCCCACCTGCAGATCGACGCCATAGGCGCGCCGGCACGGCGGATGCGTCCCGAAGTATTCCTTGTAAACCTCGTTGACGTCCTTGATATCTCGATTGACGTGCTGCAGGTAAAGCCGCACCGAGCAAATCGCCGTCTTGGCTATGCCCGCCGCGGCCAGCAGAACGGCCAGTTGGCGGAAGATCTCCCGCATCTCCGCGGCAGCGCCTCCCGGCACGGGCGAGGCGCTGTCGTCGGGGATCCCCGTCACGACGGCTTCAAACACGCGCCCGCTGTGGATCACGGCGGAACTGATTGGAAAGTCCGGACTCACTTCTAGGAATTGCATAATTTCAATAGCTCAGAAACCCGCCATCGACCGTGATGGTCGTGCCGGTAATGAAACTCGCGCGATCGCTCAGCAGAAACGCGACAGCCTCGCCAACCTCTTCAGGAGTTCCGCGGCGCTCGAGCGGAGTACGGCGTACGTACAGGCCGCTCGCTCCCCTGTCGCGGAGGTCCGCTGTGATCGTTGCCGAAGCAGGAGTCGCAATGTCGCCCGGCGCGATCGCGTTCACGCGGATGGAATGCGGCGCGAGTTCGAGCGCCATGGCCTTGGTCAAAATCGTAAGCGCGGCTTTCGAGGCGCAATAGATCGACGCATGTTCCTGCGCCGCGAATGCTCCGACGCTGCTGATATGCACGATCGAAGCCGCACGCCCTGCCGCAATGCAGCGCCGCGCGACGGCCTGCGAGCAATAGATTGGTCCCTTCACATTCACGGCAAGAATGTCCTCGACATGGGCGGGCGGTGCATCGAGAAACAGCGACGTGGCCAGCAGGCCCGTAATCGCGGCGTTGTTCACCAATCCGTCGATGCGGCCGTAGTCTCGTTCCACCGCGGCGACTGCGGCTTCCACCGCCGCGGGATCGCGGACATCGCAATTCTCAGGTTGGAAAATGGGGGTCCGCGCACCATAGGATTCCAGCACGCGCACGATGCCTGCGCCGATTCCGGTTGCGCCCCCGGTGACGATGTAGACGCGCTTATCGAGCATTCCTGCCTCTCTCAATCACGCTGGCGACGTTCGCAGCCTCGATCACAGGGGATTCGTGCAACGCGGCCGCCGCCTCAATTGAAGCCGGATCTTTGAAGCCGCACCCCGTCACCAGACAGACCGCGGGTTCGCCTGCCGCAATCCAGCCTTCCTCGCGAGCTCGCAAATAGCCTGCAAACGCCGCAGCCCCGGCGGGTTCGCAATAGATTCCCTCTTCGGCCAGCAAACGCCGCTGCGCCGCCAGCACCGCCGCGTCGGAAATCGCGATTCCCCGTCCTCCGTTTTCGTATAGCCGCGTCAGAGCAAGCGTAGCGTCAATGTCGGTGGGCACGGACAGCCCGCTGATGATCGTGGTGCTGGCGGTGGCGACTCCCGCTGTCAAGCCGCGTTGCCAAGCCTCGACCACAGTCGGGCATCCTTCAGGCTGCACTGCATGGACCTTCACCTGCGCGCCCTGGAAACCCTGCACGACGGCGCTGTACAAACCGCCTCCGCCGACCGGAACAAAGACATTGCGCGAGGGTTCGCCCAATTCGTGCGCGATCGCCTCGACCCCCTGCATCCCCTGTGGACAATAGCGGAACGCCGACACGATCAACGGCACGCCGGAACCCTGCAGTGTCGCGAACACCTCATCGGTTGTCCGCGGATCGGCCGCAAAGCCGGGAATACGCACCACGGTGGCGCCATGCGCCCGCATCTGCATCACCTTGCCCACTGGAGCATCCGCGTTGGCGAAGATCATGCAACGGACGCCCGATCGCGCCGCGTAGGCGGCCAGCGAAGCGCCGGTATTACCGGAAGAAGTCGCGATTACAAACCGGGCGCCGGCAGGCAGCAAACTGAGTTCACGCGCGATGAAGCGGTCCTTATACGAACCTGTGGGATTGCACTGTTCGAGCTTGAATCGCAATCCCGCGAATCGCGCACTCGCGATGCACGGCGTCCCGCCTTCACCGAGCACCGTCAAAATATGAGATCCCCCTGACCGATGCAACGCGGCACGAATCCTTTGCGAATTTCCGCGAGCGCCGCATCGATGTGCTGCTGGCCGCCTTCGAGGGTAAATACGCCGTGAGCCGGCAGCAACGCATCGATATCGAGATCGGCGAGCTTTGGCAGATCGCTGCGAAAGTCCGCGAGATTCGAATCGTGCGAGTTGATCAACCCGATCGCGCCTCCGTAAAACACGATGTCCACCGGAAGCAGGCATCGCAAACCTGCATGTTCGAAATAGAACGCCATCGCATCGTCGGAATGGCCGCGGACGCGAATCGCCCGGATCACGAACCCTTCGAGTGTGATCGTATCGCCATCGTCGAAAGTTCCGGCGACGGGGCACGGAGGAAACGTCATCGACGTGGGGTATCCGCCGCTTGCCTGCGCGCCCACGAGCCCGCTTGCCACCGCATCGCCGCCAGCCAGCGCATTGACGGTGTACACCGAGGTCCACACCGGCCATCCAAGGGCCTGAGAAAGCGCGGCCGCTCCGGCAGCATGATCCGGATGCTTATGCGTCACAAGGATCGTGCCATGCTCGATGTCGCCCTCGAATTCGCGTTCCAGGTTCTCGAGCACGCGTTCGGTCGCGAGTCCACTGCCTGCGTCGATCAGCAGGATGCCCGCAATGCTGCGCAATGCGTAGATATGGCAATCGTAAGCGCAGCTCAAGCCAAACTGTCTGCTCCCGACCATATGTAGCCACGGTGTGATGCGCATGTCGTCCGTAGTCGATCTCTACTTGTAAAACCAGTCCAAAGGTACTGCCTTCAACTTCAGCCCCCAACGCTCTTCTTTGACGCGGGGCTGCTGCTCGACATAATACGTGAACAGCGCTCGATCTTTCAGCCACTCGATGCTCGTGTAGGCGAACGTCGCGTTCGGCGTCTCGTCGAGGTTTTTGATGTGCGTCCAGGTGACGCCTTCATCTTTCGACACGGCGGCCGTCAGAGGCCAACGCCTGGATGATCCCGCATTGTTGTTCCAAACCAGAATCAGGTCTCCGGTTTTCGGATGCCGCTTGATCGACTGCGGCGAGAGCGGCGAATCCACGTTCATGGGTTCGAGCGCGGACCACGAAACACCCTTGTCGCTCGAATACGACTTATACATCTTGCCCAGTTCCGTGCGGACCCACAGCAGAATTCGCCCGTCTTTCAGTTCGACGACACCTGGCTCCTGCGCGCCATGCTTCGTCTGCGGCAAATCGAGGATCGTGCCGCTCGGCTTCCATGAGGCGCCTTCGTCGTCCGAATAATACACGCGCGATTTGATTCGCGGATCCACGCGATAGTCGGTGGTGTAAAACAGCGGCATGAGAATACGTCCGCCGCCGTTCTTCAACTGAATCGCCCGATCGTGATTGAACCCGGTGTAGGAAGGCGACGGCGTGATGGCCATCGGCTTTGGCGGCGAGAACGATTTCGCATCGTCGTTCGACACGCGCACCATTGGCGCACAATCGGCCGGCGAGTTCTTTCTGCAGAACAAAAACAGGACCTTGCCGGATTGCAGCCGGAGCAAGTCAGGCTCCATCACGTTCTGCTCGCCGATGTTTTCCTGCAGTGTGAATTTGTCGCCCCAGGTTTCGCCTCGGCGATCCTTCGAAATCCTGGCGGAAATCCGGGCTGCGCCCCAATCCGTGCCGGTCCCATAAAAATCGATCCACGCGAGCAGCACGCGCCCGTCGCGCAACACCAACGCATCGGCTTCCGAATTACGCGGGTTGGCTTCGGTCGCGGGAGCGAACATAGATTCGAGCGGCAGCTTGGTCGCGGCCAGCGCGATCCAGGCGCCTGCTGCGCAGAGAAACAGTTTCACAGCCGCTCCACCGCGCGAAGTGTCGCGTCAATTGCCGCGTCATCATGCGCCGTGCTGATGTACCAGCGGCCATCGGGCAGCGCGAGCACGCCTTCATCCAGCAAACCCATCAGAAATGTAGCGTACAAACCCTTGTCATTCGCTAGCGTGTCTCGATACTCGGTTGGGACGGTGCTCTGAAAATGCAGTTGAAAGCACGGACCCTCGCCCGTGGTCACAACCGCGAGGCCTTTGCCGCGGAGGATCGTGACGAGCCCTTCGCGCAACCGGTTCCCGAGGCGATGCAGACGCTCGTACACCTCCGGATCGCTCAACTCGCGCAACGCCGCCACGCAAGCCGCGAGCGCAAGTGGATTCCCATTGAGCGTCCCCGCGTGCACTACTTTGCCGTCCGCTATTTGCCGCATGAATTCGTCGCGCCCGGCGAGCACCGATAGCGGCAACCCTGCGGCCGTTGCCTTGGCGAATGTGGCGAGGTCCGGCATGACTCCGTAGAACTGCTGCCCACCTCCGAGCGCCAGACGGAACCCGGTGATGACTTCATCAAAGATCAGCAGCGCGCCGTGCCGCGTCGCGGTTTCGCGCAAAAACTGCAGGAACCCGGGTTCCGCCGGAATGCAGCCGCTATTGCACAGCAGAGGCTCGCAGATGATTGCGGATATCTGCCCTTCGTGCGATGCGAACGCCTGCTCGACGCTCTCGCGACGATTCCACCTCGCCACGACGGCCCCGGACCACGGCCGCTGTCCGGCGCCCACGGGCGCAGGCACTGGCGAATCGAACTGTTCGGGCGTGACCTTGTAACCAACCAGCACCGAGTCGTCCCAGCCGTGATAATGCCCTTCGAACTTCAAATAGAGGGGCCGCCCGGTCACCGCGCGCGCCAGGCGCAAGGCGACCTGTACGATCTCCGTGCCGCTATTCGCGAACGCGACCCTGTCCGCGCACGGGATCGCCGCACACAGCGCTTCCGCTGCCTCATACTCGAGCGCATGCTGCGCGCCAAACGTGTGCCCTGACTCCAACTGCCTGGCTACGGCGGCATTGACAGCATGCGGCGCGTGGCCCAAGATTAGCGGACCCCAAGCCAGCGTATAGTCGATGTATTCGTTGCCATCGACGTCCGTGATTCGCGCGCCCTTTCCGTGCGAATAGAACAGTGGATACGGCTGTGCAGCGCGCCGCAGCGCCGTCGACACGCCCCCTGCGAGCGACTTCTGCGAACGCTCGTAGCAGGCAAGCGACTTTGTAGTCTTGGCGCGGACGCTGCTCTCTCGGCTCGTCAAACTCAAGTGGTTTCCTCCGTGGCCAACAGAAACAGCGTATCGCCTGTCTCGACAACCGGCATCTCGCGGGTCAAGCCGACGGTCGCGGCGAACGGCGCGAAATACTCTTCGATGGTTTCGCCGAGGTCGTCGATGAGGCGCCCCAAGCGCTGTCCCTTGTCGACGCGATCAAGCAAACGGACATCCAGCATCAGAAACCCCGCCTTCGTCGAAGCAATGCCTTCGTCGGTATTGCCGACGCCCCGCAATCGCCTCGGCGGCGCGGGTACGTGAGGCTCGCCGTCCAATATCCCGAGATGGCGCAGCAGGTTGAAAATCCCGCGTTTCATCATCGCGAGGTCACTCGCCGCGATCCGGGCCGCTCCCCAGGCTTCGGTGTACAGAAATGGAATCCCGCGATCGTGCGCTGACGAAATCGTGCGGCCGGGCTCGATCACCGGATGTCCCCAGGTCACGGGCGCCCCGAAGATTGCGGCTGCAGCCACGCATCGCGGATCGTTCGCGTCAAATCCTGCCATTGAGGGCATGGCGTAGCGGATACCGCCGCTGTGGAGGTCGAGATAGAACGACGCCCGCGCCAGGATTTCGCGATCGAAGGTCCACGCGATTCGTTCCGATGGCGTCCCGTCCGCCTTGCCCGGAAACACGCGCGCCAGATTCGCGCCATCCACGGGACTCACGCGCGTGCAAGCCCGGTGCGCTGGAGGATTGAGCAGCGGCAAGCCCATGAAAGTCCCGCGCATCTCATCGATCCGCAACTCGGCGAAGACCTCGTGGATCGCGCGCACGCCTTCATACTCATCGCCGTGAACGCCGGCCGACACCACCAATACAGGGCTATCCGCCTCGCCACTGACGGACAACACCGGCAAAGAAATTTCGGTCCCCGGAACGGCCAGCCTCTGGCGCTGTTTGACGCCTCTTTCGATCAGGATCACAAACGGTTAGTTTATCTGTTGCCGTATCGAATCCAAAAGGCGCTCGCACTCGTATCACGAATGTACGAACTCGTAATAACCTATGGTACATTTGACGGTATTACGAATTCGCCATTCGTGATACGGAGCCGCCATGCCTTCAAAATCTGCTGTCATTCTCTTTATATTCGCCATCGCGGCGCTCGCTCACAGCGGCCTAACGGGCTACGTCAAAGATCCGCAGGGCAAACCGGTTGAAGGCGCCCGGGTCATGCTTGGCAATCAAACCACCAGCTCGGATGCGAGCGGCCGGTACATGTTCCACGACGTCAACCCTGGGGATCAAACCCTACGAGTCAGCAAGGCCGGCTTTGAAACCGTGACGCAAAAGATCTCGCTCGACCACGATATCGATTCCATCATCGACATCCAGTTCGCTGCTGTCGCTGGCCAAAAGGCCTCCATTGTCATCACGTCCACTGTCAACGAACCGGGCGTGGACCTTCGCAATTCCGAAGTCTTCAACCGCACGCTTTTCACGCGTGACGACCAGGTGTTTCACCAGCTCAACGCCGGCATCAATGCAGGCCAGCACGAGGGTGGAGGCAAGTCGCTCGAAATCCGCCGCTTCGGCTTCAACCTCGATCACGGAGGCGTCAACGGCGGCCTCAAAGTCCTCGTCGATGGCATGCAGCAGAACCAGGGAACGCAGGGCCATGGCCAAGGCTACCTGGGCTCATTGAAGTCGCTCAGTCCCGAACTCATCCAGGAAGCCACCATGATCAACGGGCCTTTTTCCCCTGAATACGGTGATTTCAGCGGCCTCGGCGTCGTTCACATCCACCAGCGTGAGTCGCTGCCCGACCAATACACGGTTCGGCTGCAAGGTGGAAACTTCAACAATGGCCGTGGTTTTATTGGCTTCAGCCCCGATGCGCAGCGCGTGGACGCTTACCTCGCCTACGAGGGCGCGTACACAGACGGGCCGTTTCAGAACCCCGGACGCTACCGCCGCGACAATATCAACGGCAACTACACGCGGGCGCTCTCAGACCGAACCAAACTCGGCTTCCGCGCGCGACTCGGGCGTAACAACTTCTATTCGAGCGGCCAGCTTCCGCTCGATCTCGTCGCCGCCGGCGAGCTCGATCGTTTTGGCTATATCGACAAGACTCCCGGCGGACGCGTGACGCTGGGCACGCTGTCCACCTACTTCAGCCGCGACTTCGCAAGCGCCGGAACGTTTAAAGCGGACGCCTTCATTTCCCGCTCGCTCTTCGACCTCTTTTCGAACTTCACGTTCTATCTGAACGACCCGATCCTCGGCGACGCCTTTCAGCAGCATGACTCGCGCTTGGAACAGGGTGCAAACTCGCAGTACACAAAAACGCATCGAGTGAAAAGGAACATCACCGCGCTCTTCACCGCGGGCGCAAACCTGCATGCGAGCCAGATTAACGTCGGGCTCTATCCCCGCATCGGCCGCGATCCGATCGGCGTGACGACGCGAGCCAACGCCAAGGTCACCAACGGCGCTGGTTACGGGCAAGAAAGCCTGAGTCTCTGGAACGGAAAACTGCTGCTCACAGGAGGACTTCGGTTCGACGAGTTCCGTTATGACGTTATGGATCGCGTCACGCCGGACAGTGGCGGAACCTACTCGCAGGGACGCTGGCAAGGCAAGGGCGCCATCGCCTTCACGCCTTCTCAATCCGTCCCGCTCACGCTGCATCTCAACTACGGCCGCGGCATCAACAGCATCGATGCGCGAGGCGTCGTGCAGCACCCGGAACTGCCTCGCCTGGCGACAACGGATTTCTATCAGGCAGGCTTTTCGTCGCGCCACGGCCGCGTCAGCTTCAGCGGGGACCTCTTTCTCATCGATCACTCGAACGAACAGGTCTACATCCCCGATGACGGCAGTTTCGAATTCAAAGGCCCCACGCGATCGTACGGTTTTGAATCGAAGACCTCGATCCAACTCACCCGCCGCATATCGTTGAACGGAGGCATCACCAAGGTGTCCAACGCCTTCTACAAGGGCGGCGATCATCGCGTGTATGTGGACAGCGCGCCGCACTTTGTGGCCAGCGCCGCACTGACGATGTCGTCCTGGCGCGGCTGGGGAGGTTCGGTTCGCATGCGCTCCATCAACCACTACCGGCTCGATGGCGAAGACCCGTCGATCCTCGCGTCCGGGCACACAGTGTTCGACGTGGGCGTGTCGAAACAACTGCGTAAATCCATCGAGTTCAGCCTCTCCCTCGACAACGCAGGAAATCGCGCGTACTACGAGACGCAGAACTATTTCGAATCGCGTGTGTCGCCCCTCGCGCCGGCCGTGGCGAGAATCCACGGAACGCCAGGTTACCCGCTCACCGCCGTCACCGGCCTGACGTTTCGATTCCGCGGCAAGTAAGGCTTACAGCAACCTGCGGGACGACGCCCGCTTCGACAACCGCTCTTCGCGTTTGCGAAGCTCTGGCGTTTCAACAAAGGCCAACGCCGTGCGCGTCATCTCGAGGGCCATCATGTAGTTCTTCTCGCGATGCTCGAAGTGCTTGGCGAGTTCCTCGTACGCCTCGGTGCGGAACGGGTTCGGCGACTCGGTCAATTCCGTGAACACCGCCAATGCAGCATCGTCACGTCCTCGCTTCTTCTCTAGCGCCGCAAGTTCCCACAGCGCCTTGAACATCAGTTCATCGCGCAAACCTCGCTCGATGGCGCCGCGAAACAACCCCGCCGCCTGGTCTTCCTGCCCGGCCTGCCGCAACCAGCGCGCCAGCCCCAGCATTTCCGCGCCGTGCCCAAAGCGATACTCGTCCGGACTCTTGAACGCAAACGGCACGATCGCCGTCAAACAGGCCAGCGTCACGATGTCCAGCACATTGTGGTGCAGAATCGGAACCACCCGCTGCGCCTGTTGCGTGCGGACATATTCGAAGTACACGTAAGGAATCATCTCGCCCGGAATGTCGCCTTCGCGCTCGAGCCCGAGGATGCGATTCTCGAGTTCCACGAGCCGGCAACTGTCGAACCGGAGCTTCCACAAGCGTCGCGAGGCGTGCAAAAGATCCACGTGCCGCATGCCGGCAAACGGAGGCTTCGAGCGCGACATGCGATAACGCGTCTCGAGCAAGGGCTGGTCGTATGATTTGCCGTTGTATGTGACCAGGATGTCGAACTGCTGCAAGTGTTCCGTCAACGCCATCAGCATGCTCGGCTCCTCGTCGAAGCCCCGCATGAAAAACTGCTTGACGGTAAACCCTTCCGGCCCGATCGAACCTACGCCAATCAGGAACGCGTAGGTGCCCGAACCGCCCGCGAGTCCCGTTGTTTCCGTGTCGAGAAACGCCCACCGCTGTGGAGGCGCGGCGCCCGACTCCCCATTCGTAATCGATTCCAGCAGGTCATTGGGCATTTCGGCAAGGTCTGAAATATCCATCGACCCGTACCGCTTGTGCCGCTCGTACAACTTGCTCGTTTGAAAGTGCTGGCCGAGCGAGTTTTCCACCACCTCGCCCGTTAGGAATTCCTCTACAAACAAGCGCGGAGCAGGCGAAGGTTTCGGGCGGGCAATCGCATGAGGGTTACCCGGCGCATACTTCGCGTCGATCCTCGCCACGCGCTTTCGCAGCGCGGCTAGCTGCTCATGCACATCCACTTTTCGCCGTTTATTCCCTAGTTCACTATACGGGTTTTGACCTGTTCAGATCAAGCGAAGCGGCGCCGGGCTGAATCGTCCAGGTTTTAACTTTCGAGGTCTGTGGCTGGCGCTATTTTCCCCATTGTTCGAACAGGAACGCCATCACATCGGCAAGTTGCGCCACCTGTTCGCTGAGCGCGGTTCCGATGCCGTGGCCTGCGTCATTGGTGGTGCGCAGTAGCACCGGCCGCTTCGTGCCGCTCGCCTGGAGGCGCGCCGTCATTTTGCGTGAATGCGAGGGATCGACTCGAGGATCGTTGGCGCCAGTTAGAAACAACACCGCCGGGTATTGCGCGCCATCTTCGACATGATGGTACGGGGAGTAGGCGTACAGCGCCCGGAACTGGTCCGCCTCCTTCACCGTGCCGAACTCCGTCACGTTGAACGCGCCGTTGGGCTGTAGTTCTACACGCAGCATGTCGTGGATGCCGACGTGCGCCACCACAGCGCCAAAGAGTTCCTTGTGCTGCGTAAGCGCCGCGCCCATCAGCAATCCGCCGTTGCTGCCGCCTTCGATCGCCAGTTTTGCGGGAGTCGTGTAGCGATTGTCGATCAGCCACTTTGCCGCCGCGGCGAAATCGTCGAATACATTCTGCTTCTTTGTCAGCATGCCGGCGCGATGCCACGCCTCGCCGTATTCGCCGCCACCGCGCAGATTCGCCACCACATACACCACACCGCGATCCAGATACGGGCGCAGGGTCGCTCGATAGGCAGGCTCCAGGCTCACGCTATAGCCGCCATATCCGTAGAGCAGGGTTTTATTGCTTCCATCTTGCTTCGTTCCCTTGCGGCGGATGATATTCAAGGGCACGCGCGTGCCGTCTTTCGAGGCCGCGAACTCGCGGACCACCTCGCAATCGCTGAAATCGGCCGCGCCGGTTTCGCGCAACGCCGTCGCGCGGAGTTTCTTCGCCGCCGGATCGAAGTGCAACCAGGCGGGCGGCGTCAGGTAGGTCATCGTGCGCAACAGCACGTCGTCCCCGGCCATTTTCACGAGCCCGGCGACAGACGAGACCGGAGGTAGCGGCACGATCTCGGGGGCCGCGCTTCCGGCAAGAGGAAAGACACGGATCTGCTCGGGTCCGCCGGCCTGATCCACCACGTACAACCTTTGCGCTGTCGTGACGAAATACTCGACAGCTGCTTTGCTGTTTTCCGCGGCAACTTCCTTTGCGTCCGCCAACCTGGGACTCGCGAGCGGCATCCGCAAAATCTTGCCCATCGGAGCGTTGTGGCGCGAGAGCAGGTACAGCATGCCGCCGGGTCCGAACGAGATTTGCGCCACGTCGTCGGCCAGACGCGCGATCTGCGTCCACCCGCCAGAGGACGCGCGAAGGTAGTGCGCAAACTCGCCGCCATCGCCGTTCGCCATGCGTGCGAGCACATAGCGGCCATCCTCGGAACTTTGCAGCGTGATCTCCGCGATGCGCGGAAAGTCCTTGCCCAACTCGTAGGCGTCTGCTTTCGCACCATCGACGTGATGAAAGTAAACCTGCTGGTCAAAATCCAAATCCGCGGCGGGACGTTCGCCGGCGCGCGGATAGCGCGTGTACCAGAAGCCGCTCGCATCGGAGTTCCACGCCACGCTGCCGCCCGCGGTTCCACCATTCACTCGCGGAACCGCGCTGCCGATTTCCTTGCCCGTCGCAACTTCATATACGTGCACGTCGCCGCTCTCGCTTCCGCCCTTCGACAGCGAGACCGCCACACGCTTGCCATCCTGCGAAGGCGCATAGAAGTCGATCGCAGTTCCGCCCTTGGCGTCCATGCGGTTGGGATCCGCGATCACACGTTCGCTCGCTGCCTCCTCAGCGGATCGCAACCAAACGAGCAACGGCTGTTCCATGGGAGGCTGAGCCTTCATCGCGAACAGCCCGCCGCCCTTCCACGTCATGCCGTAATAACTGCCTGACCGCTGCGTGACCAGTTTGCGGATCTGTTCCTGCAAAGCCGCACGGGCGCTGAGACCATCCAGGTGCTTTCGAGCCCACGAGTTTTGGCCGTCGCTCCACGCTCGAACCGCAGGGTCCGACGAATCTTCAAGCCAGCGGTATGGATCAGTCACCTTCACGCCGTGATAGGCATCAGTGACCGGCCTTTTTGCCGCCACTGGCGGCTGCGCCGAAACTACCGCGAGGCCGCCAAACAACAGCAGCGATACAATTCGCCTCATCCCGCCATCTTACTTGATGAAGGTCCGGCCGCCTTTTTGTCCCGTAGTTCCTGCAGCAACTTTTCCACTTCGTCATCCCGCTCGAGCGACGCAAGCCGCTCCACCGGATCCTCGTCGATCATCTGGTTCTTCGCCAGACCGACCGCTTCGGTCTCCTGCACCTTGGACTGCATGCGGCCGAATGCGCCGGTGTCCTTGATTTCCGCAACCTTCCAGCGCGCGTCGGCGGTCTTCTTCATGACGCGGCTGCGGCGATGCTGAGCAAGGACTACCTCGGCATGCGCCTGCGTCTCCGCCAGCTTCACCTGCAACTTGGTGAGCGCCGATTTCAGCACATCCACCTGCGCGCTCTGATCTTCCATCTGCTGCGCGAAACTTTCCGCCGAGCGGCGAAACGCAATCGACTTCTCGATCGCCGCGCGGGCCAGGTCTTCCTGGCGCCGGTCGACCGCGAACTGGGCCTTTCGCACCCAGTCCGCGGCGAGCGTTTCGTTCTCGTCCTTCTTCTTGACCAGCAGATGGTGATCGGCAATTGCGATCGCCACCTGGGTCTTCACCTGCAGCAACTGATTCTGCATGTCGAGAATCACCTGCTTGATCATCTTTTCCGGATCTTCGGCCTTGTCGACGAGGTCGTTGAGATTCGCCCGGATCAGGGTAGTGACTCGCTCCAGTAGCGCCATAATTCGTTACTCGCCTTTCTTCTGATTGTTTTCACCGATATCCTGCACCTTACCCATCAAGTCGGACAACTTCATGCCCGACAGCGTTTCGAACAACGCCGGAACCTGGGCCGCGATCTTCGTGATGTCGCCCGTGACCTTGTTGATGCCTGCCTCCGTTCCGTTGCCGGTGGACACAATGGTGATCTTGTCAATCTGCGACAACGGCGCGGACAGAGCGCGAACCACTTCGGGCATGCTGGTGATGAGCTTGTCGACCACCGCCGCCTGGTTCCATTCCTGGTACGCTTCCGCCTTCACGTTCATCGCCTTGGCTTCCGCTTCACCCTTCTTCTGGATGATGTCGGCTTCGGCCTCACCGCGCTTGCGGATGATGTCAGCCTCGGCTTCGCCCTGCGTGCGCACGGTCTGCGCACGGCCTTCGGCCTCGAGAATCACGCGATTCTTGTCGGCGCTGGCGATCGCCTCGATGCGCTTCTTTTCCACTTCGGCGGGCTTCAACACGTTGGCGATCAGTTCGCGTTCGCGGCGCAGGATTTCCGCCTCCTGCACTTTCACTTCCTGTTCCTTGCGAACCTGGATGATCTTGACCTCTTCGGCCACCACCTGCTGCTGCATGATGTTGGTCTGGATGTCGTAGGATTTGTCCGCCTGCGCCTGCTGGCGCTTGACGGTCTCCATGTATTCGGCCTTCTTGATTTCGAGGTCGCGCTGCGCTTCCGCCTGCTTGGTCAATGACAACGTCTCGGCGAGGACGCGTTCCTGGTCGGCGCGAGCGCGGGCCACGGCGGCTTCCCGCAAGGCTTCTGCACGCTTGATCGCGGTGTCGCGCTCGGCTTCGGCCGATGCGACGTCCGCATCGCGGCGAATGCGCGCGACATCCGGGCGGCCCATGTTCGAAATGTACTCGTTCTTGTCGCGGACTTCTTTGATCGTGAACGAAATGACTTCGAGTCCCATCTTGGTGAGTTCTTCGGCGCAGGTGGAACGCATGCGATCGCCCACCATTTCCGGCTGTTTGACGATCTCTTCCACGGTCAACTGGCCGATGATGCCGCGCAGGTGGCCTTCCATCACTAGGCGAATCAGGTTCTGCCGGTCTATGTCGGACTTGGTGAGAAACTGCTCAGCCGCCGTCTGAATGGATTCCGGATCGCTCTTCACCTTGATCTGGGCGACGGCTTCGACCGTCACTGCGACGCCCTGCTTGGTGTATAGGTCCTGCTGCGGCGCGACATCGAACGACATCAGCTCGAGCGACAGCTCCCGCGCGGACTCCACCATCGGAAAGATCACCGTGCCGTGGCCTTTCACGATGCGCGTGCCGCGAAAGCCGTAAATGATTAGCGCCTGGTTGGGGCCGGCCTTGCGGTACAACTTGGCCATTACCGTCAACAAAAACAGAATCGTCGCGACCATCAACCCCGAGATCACGATGACATCCTGTGGAATGTGCATTTTTCTTTCTCCTTGTTCAATCATCCAAGCCGCTGAGTTCGTCCCAGCGGCGTACATACGCGACGCCCTTTTCGTAGCGGGTCACTACGACCTCCGTATTCCGGGCAATCGCCGTTTTTCCATCCTCCGCGCGAATCGGCACGGCCTTGCGCGCGTCATGCCGCGAATAAATCATTTCGCCAATGCCGCCCTGCTCGCGCACCGTGCTCGACACGCGTCCGAGGACGCCGATCATATCGAAGTCAGCCGGATCGAGATCGCGCTCGTTGCGCAAAAGCACTTTCGCTACGGCCACAAAAACGATCGAGGCGCCAATGACGCCGCCCACAACCGCGAGGCCCAGCGCAAGCATGAGGCCGAAGCCCGAATACCGTTCGAGCAGATATCCTGTGCCGCCAAACCACGCGAGAAACGCCGAGAGCGTGGTGAAGTTGAATTTTGAAAAGCCGTGCCCGTGCCCGTGTCCGTGTCCCACGTGCGCATGCGGGATGTGCGCTTGTTGGCCTGGCAGATGAAAGTCCACCGAGTGCATCACGATCGCCATCAGGCTCAATAGGAACCCGACGAGAAAGCACAATAGATAGATATTTTCCACCGACATTTGTTCATGCCCCCTTGCCGTTTTTCTGGGGTTCGAGCACTTGCAGCAGGCGGTCCATCAGACCCGGCGTCTCGAGGATTTCCGACAGCAGTTTCAAGCACCGGCGCGAATCGTCATGGCGCGCGACGCGCAACAACGCGCGGCTGACTTCAGAGTCGCGTTTGAACCGCTCGGCGCCGTCGATCAGCCACAGATCCAATTGATCCTCAGCCAGACGAAGGTCTGAAATCAGCTCCTCGCGAAAGCCGTCCGGATCGTCCACCAGATAGCCCGGATGCACTTTGAAGAAGCTCGCGAGTAACTGGCGCGTGGCGTTGGTGAGATGCGGCCGGGCGCCGCTCTCGATCTGCGACAAATACGATTGGCTGATCGATTGCCGCAGTTCCGTTTTCATGGCCCGCACCACTTCCTGCTGCGTCAGTTCGCGTTCGAGGCCGCGCAACGTGCCTTCGACCTCACGCAGGTATCGAAGTTTATCACCTAGTTTCATATTGCAATCTGTGATAAGAATATTGCAGATCGCGATATCTGTCAAGAGAAATCTGAGGCCTGGCTTTCACTTTTCAGTCACGCCCTGTAGCCGGCGATTTGTTGTCTATTCGCACCAATCCGGTCCGCGCGTTGCATAATGTCTGGAGTGACCCATCTCGACCCGAAGCCCGGACAAGGCGCTTCGACTGAAGCAGTGCGAGACTTCAACCGGAGGATCGTGCTCAATTTAATTCGCCAGCGGCAGCCCATGTCCCGCGCCGATCTGGCCCGCGTTTCGGGACTGCAACGCAGCACGATCTCTCTGATCGTCGAGGAACTGATCGAAGACTTCTGGGTCATCGAAGGACCAACAGGCAGGCTCCCGCGCGGCAGAAGGCCGACCTATCTGCGTCTGAACGAGCAGCGCGGAATCATCGCCGTCGATGTGCGCCCAATCCAGACCACAATCGGCCTCGCGGACATCAACGGCCAGTTCACGATGCAGTTTGCCTTTCCGACTCCCTCGGATTCGCAGGAAGGCATCGAGCAAATTCTCGAGCACATTCAGACGATCCTCGAGCGCAAGAACGGCGCCAACATCGAAGGCGTCGGCATCAGCGTTCCAGGCCGTGTTTCCGCAAACAGGCTGATTTTCGCGCCGAACCTGAACTGGGGCGTGACCGATCTCGAAACTCCGATCGTCAAAGCCACCGGGCTCCAGGTCGAAATCGAGAACGCGGCGAACGCCTGCGCCCTCGCCACCGTGTGGTTCGATCACGAACACGCGCATCGCGATCTTGTGGTCGTGACCGTATCGGAAGGAATTGGCACGGGACTCTTCGCCAACGGCCGCCTCGTGCGCGGCGCTGCTGGAATGGCCGGGGAATTCGGCCATGTCCCGCTAGACCCCAGCGGACCAGCCTGCACCTGCGGCGGAAACGGCTGTTGGGAGGTTTTCGCTTCGAACCGGGCCGCGCTGCGCTACTACCGGGAGTACGCTTCCGGCGCAAAAGATGTTTCGTTCCACGAATTGTTGAGCCTCGCCGAACTAGGGGACGACTGCGCCGTTCGCGCGATCGAACGGATGGCTCATTATCTGGGCCGCGGCATGCGGATGATCGTGGCAGGACTCGCGCCGGATCGCATCGTTGTGGTGGGCGAGTTGACCCGCTGCTGGCCGCGTTTCGGCCCGATCATCGAGGCCGAAGTGAAGGCGCAGAGCCTTTCCGGAACGAGCCCCGCGCAGGTGGTGGCGGCGCACGAAGGCGGCATGGCCCGTCTGCGGGGAACCGTGGCGCTGGTGCTGCAAAAACATTTCTCTATCGGCAGATGAACTCTGGTAGCCTGCTCTGATGGACTTCGACGACGAGTCAAAGATCCTTTCCACCACGAGGCCCAAGGACTCGCTGCTGACCTACTATCTGCTGGTAGCGGCGACCTCACTCGTAGCTGCTCCGTTCCTCGGCCTCTTTCTCTACTTCCGCTTTCACACCATGCGCTACAAGTTCGACGCGGAAGGCATTTCGATGAGTTGGGGCATTCTGTTCCACCACGAAATCGTGCTCAACTACGCGCGCATTCAGGACATTCATCTGCGGTCGAACTTCGTAGAACGCCTGCTTGGTCTGGCGCGGATTGAGGTGCAGACGGCGAGCGCTGGCGGCGGCGCGGAGATGACCCTCGAAGGTCTCGACCACGCGGAACAGGTTCGCGATTTTCTGTATTCGCGCATGCGCGGCGCGGCGAACGTGCATCATTCGAAGCCTTCGCCCACGGCATTGCAAGGCACGGGCCATGATCAGGAACTTGCCGGCGTGCTGCGCGACGTCGCCGCCGAACTCCGCCGCATCCGGCAGGAGTTGCAGGAGGCGAAAAGGCCGTGACGCAGCTACTGTTGCGGTTGCTGCGCGTGCCTCCGGAACCGCATCCGCCTGCAGGTTCGCCGGACTCAATCCGCATTTTCCGTGCGGCGCCGAACTACTATTACTGGATTCTGCTTTATTGGATGCTGGGCCAAATGGCCGCAGGCGCCATACTCGTGGTTCTTGTCAGCCTCCAGCCAGAGCAAGCGCTGCCTTGGTTACAGTCCGCCATTCATGCCCTGCAACTACTCGCTGTGTTCATTTTTGCCGTCCAGCTTTTCATCACGTACTGGAAGCAGCGCCTCGATTTCGACATGCGCTGGTATATGGTGACCGACCGCAGCCTTCGCATCCGTTCCGGCATTTTCACGGTGCAGGAAATGACGATGACCTTCGCCAATCTGCAGAAGATCGCCATCGAACAGGGCCCTCTTGAAAAACTGCTGGGCATCGCCACCGTTACCGTTTCAAGCGCGGGTGGAGGCGCGCCGCAGCCAGGCAAGGCGCAACCCCGCGGCCAGCATTCCGCCCGCTTCGAGGGCGTGAACAATGCACAAGCGATCCGCGATCTGATTCTCGAACGGCTGCGCCGCTACCGGGACTCGGGGCTCGGCGATCCGGACGACCACACTGCTCCGGCTGAACTGGGTGCGGCAGTGCTCGACGCCGCGCGGGAAGTGCTGCAGGAAGCGAGAGGGATTCGGTGCAATCCTAGTTGAGATGCCGGGTGAGCCAGATGCGGGCGAAAGTCCACCGGCGGTACGCGGTGCGGACCGGAATATCGAGTTGTTCGGCTGCTTCTCCCACAGAAAATCCCTCAAAAACCCTGAGTTCGACGATCTGGCGGAACTCCGGGTCGACAGCCTCGAGACCGCCCAGCAGACTTTCCACGAGCGCCAGTTCATCGGCGCCGTTGCTACAGAGGGGCGACAGGAGTTCCTCAGTCGCCGGAATGCGATTCACACGCTGCGACAGAGGCCTCGAATGGTGGATCAACAAACGCTTCATCAGATGAGCGGCCAAGCCTAGGAAAGCCTTGCGATCGTCCATATTCGCGGGCCCCTGGTGGTTGAGCGCCTTGATGTGCGTCAATTCCAGGAATAACTCATGGATCAGCACGGTCGGCTGCCACGAATGTCCGGCGCCTTCCCTACGCATGTGCCGCTGCGCCAGCCGGCGAAGTTCGGGATAGAACAGGGCCACGAGTTGCCCCGCGGCAACGCGATCGCCGGCGCGTAAACGAGCCATGAGACCGGATACGTCGTCAACCCTGACTGCTTGCAGGAACTCGCTCATACTTGGAGACGCGACAAACCTGAAGAGATCCAGTCAAGTCCCCCGGCAGTGTTACACCAGCATCTTCCGGACGACCTCTCCCTCGACGTCCGTCAACCGGAAGTCGCGGCCTTGGAAGCGGAAGGTGAGCCGCGTATGGTCGATGCCCAATTGATGCAAAATCGTCGCGTGCAGATCGTGAACCGAAACCGGATCTTCGGTGATGTTGTAGCCGACATCGTCGGTCTTGCCGAGGGTGATGCCGGGCTTGAAGCCGCCTCCCGCAAGCCACATGGTGAAGGCGCGTGCGTGATGATCGCGGCCGAGGAATCTCGACCCGGCGCGCGCTTCGTTCATCGGCGTGCGGCCGAACTCGCCTCCCCAGACGATGATGGTGTCGTCGAGTAAACCTCGCTGCTTGAGGTCCATCACGAGCGCGGCGGAGGCCCGGTCGGTTTCACGGCAGAGGCCGGTCAACCGGTTTACGATGTCCTCGTCATTCGACGCGCCATGCGTATCCCAGCCGCGATGGTAGAGCTGGATCATTCGCACACCGCGCTCGACCAGGCGGCGCGCCATCAGGCAGTTGTTGGCGAATGAGTTTTTGCCCGGTTCCGCGCCGTAGAGATCCTGAATGTTTTTGGGTTCGGACGCGATGTCGGCGAGTTCCGGCACACTCGATTGCATCTTGTAGGCGAGCTCATAGGCCGCGATGCGAGAAGCGATTTCAGGATCGCCGGTGTCGAGCTGATGCTCTGTGTTCAGATCCTTCAAGGCATCGAGAGAACGGCGGCGCGTTTCGCCGGACATGCCATCGGGGTTCGACAGGAACAACACCGGGTCGCCCTGCCTGCGGAACTCCACACCTTGATGAGAGGAAGGCAGCCACCCGGGTCCCCAGCAGGACTTGCCTCCATCGGGTGCGTTTCGGCCTGACAACAGCACCACGAAGCCCGGCAGGTCTTTGTTTTCAGTCCCGATGCCGTAGGAAAGCCATGCGCCTATCGCCGGCCGGCCGGGAATCTGGTGCCCGGTGTTCATGAAGATCTGCGCCGGTGCGTGGTTGAACTGCGTCGTGTGCATCGACTTGACGATCGTGACATTGTCTACGATTTTGGCGAGGTTCGGCAGCAGGTTCGAGAGTTCCGCGCCGGATTGTCCGTATTGTCCGAATTGGTGCGGCGAACCGAGGAGTTTCGGCACGCCCTTGATGAAGGCGAACCGTTCGCCCTTGATCAGCTCTTCAGGGCACGGTTGCCCGTCGAACTGGTTGAGCTTCGGCTTATGGTCGAACATGTCGAGCTGCGAGGGCGCGCCCGCCATGAAGAGAAAAATGACGTGCTTCGCTTTGGCCGGATGAGGCAGACCGCCGAAGAGATTCGCATCGCCCAGGGAAGCGAGACCGAGAGCGCCGAGCCCGAAGCTACCGAAAAAATGGCGTCGAGTGATGTCTTGAATCATCTGTTGTTATTCCTTGGTCAACGCTTCGTCGAGATTCAACAGGACGTTGGCGAGCATCGTCCACGAGGCTTTTTGCGGATCTCCACCGAGCTTTGCGGCCTCATCCAGGTGGGACGTGAAGTACGCAACCTCGCCTTGCCGCCAACTCAACAGGCGGTCGATTTCCGCGGGTTTCGGATTGCGGGCAGTCACCAGACGGAAGCCCAGCCGGACGCGATCCGCTTCAGCGGAGGCTTCGTTCTGCAAACGCGTCGCGAGCGCTTGCGCGGTTTCGAAGAACGCGGGATCGTTCAACGTGGTGAGCGCTTGCAGCGGCGTATTCGTACGCACGCGCCGGACGGTGCATACCTCGCGGCTGGTGGCGTCGAAATTGAGCATCGAGGGATACATCGCGGAACGGCGCACGAAGGTGTACAGGCCGCGGCGGTAGCGATCCTCGCCTTTGCTTTCGATCCATTGCTCGTTGCTATAGGGGACGTCCCAGATGCCGGGAGTCTGATAGGGGAAGACGCTTGGCCCGCCAACTTTGTGGCTCAACAAGCCGCTGGCCGCGAGCGCGTTGTCGCGGATCATTTCGGCTTCCATACGGAAGCGTGGGCCGCGGGAAATGAGCCGGTTATAGGGATCGCTTTGCAGCAACTCGGGCGTGACTCGCGAGGTCTGTTTATAGGCTGTGGAGGTCACGATCAGGCGATGCATATGCTTCATCGACCAGCCGTTGTCCATGAATTCCACCGCGAGCCAATCGAGGAGTTCGGGATGATTGGGGCGTTCGCCTTGCGAGCCGAAGTCCTCGGAGGTTTCCACGATGCCGCGGCCGAAGTATTGCTCCCAGATGCGGTTGACCATGACCCGCGCAGTGAGCGGATTGTCCCGGCTCACCAGCCATCTCGCGAGGCCGAGGCGGTTGCGAGGCAGGTTGGCGGGCATGCCTCCCAGCGATGCGGGCACATCCGCAAAGACTTTGTCCGCCTTGGCGGCAAAGCCTCCTCGAGTGCGCACGTAGTCGGAAGGTGTAGCGCCGGCTTCGGCCATAACGAGCGCGGACGGAATGTCGAGTTTGTCGAGCTGATTGCGGACCTCGCGCAACTCGTCGCGCGCAGAAGCGAGCCTGGTTGAGATCGTTCGGAAGTAGGCCGCGACCTTGTTCTCAGGATCTTTGCCGGCATCCAGGTCCGGGCGTAGATGGTGGCGGACGCGCACGATCTCCGATGGATCCTTGGCGCCGGTTGCAGAGAGGCGGAACTGGCCAATGGATTGCCCAATGAGATCGGAATCCGACGTCAGACGCACACGAATGGTCGAGTTCGGGGCTGTCTGCACCGGCGTTTTGAACACCATGACCATCTGGCGCGTGAGCCGGGTGTCTTCCTTCGTCGCGTCGATGCTCCACAGCACTGGTCCAGGACTTGCGCGACCGTCGTCCGAAAGGAAGCGCGCGACTTCGACGGGCTTGCCGTTCACTTCAACGGCAGCCGTCGTCAGGATGAAATTGCCGTAAGCGTCACGCCCCGGGCCCGAGCGCGGCAGTGCGGACGACGGTACGACCTCTAACCGAACGCCGGTCAGTTGTGGGGTTTTCGCTGCCGCTTCGACGGTGTAGGTTTCGCGCAGAGGGTTGGCGCCGGAGGCGAGAATGAGGCCCGTGGCCGGATCCTGCTGCAATTGCGAACCTCCCGCTGTGGAGAGGCGTTGGGCTTGCAGGGTAGTCCAGTCCTGATAGCTGGCTCGGACCTTGCCAGCCCATTCCGCCTGTTCCGCCTGCACTTCGGGGGTCGAAGTCTTCAACTGTTCCTCGAGCGCGGCCTGCTTTTTGCTCAACTCCTCGCGCTTCGCGGCTTGTTCGGGGGATGGAAGTTCGAGCTTGGGTTCGGTCCACTTCACCGACGTGTCGCCGTACTCTTTGACGTCTTTCGTGGTGTTGCTGAAAAACGCCATCATCTGGTAATACTCTTTCTGCGTGAAGGGATCGTACTTGTGGTTGTGGCACTGCGTGCAGGTCAGCGTAGATCCCAGCCACACCGAACCCGTCGTGTTGACGCGATCCACCAGCACTTCGAAGTGGGCCTCTTCTTTGTCGACGCCGCCTTCTTCGTTGTACATCGTGTTGCGGTGGAAGCCGGTCGCGATCTTCTGATCGGCCGTCGCGTTGGGGAGCATATCGCCGGCAATCTGCTCGATGGTGAACTGGTCGAAACCCATGTCCCGGTTGAGAGCGGCAATCACCCAATCGCGGAACTTCCACATATCGCGGCGCAGATCCTTTTCAAAACCGTTCGTGTCGGCGTAACGCGCGAGATCGAGCCAGGGGCGCGCCCAGCGTTCGCCATAGTGGGGCGAGGCGAGCAGGCGGTCGACGAGTTTGTCATAAGCTTTGGGATCTTTGTCGTTGACGAAAGCGTCCACCTCGGCCGGCGCCGGCGGGAGCCCGGTAAGGTCCAGAGTCACGCGGCGAACCAGCGTTTCGCGCGAGGCTTCCGGTGAAAAGGTTTTCAGCTTCGTCAACAAAAACGCGTCGATGGGATGATAGGCGCCTCCCGCTGCGGGAACTGCCGGCTTGACCGCCTTCATGTAAGACCAATGCTTGGCCTTGCCGCCGTCGGCGGGCTGCATCTTCGCGGCTGGCCACGACGCGCCGGAGTTGATCCAGTCCTTTAGGACCGCGATTTCGGCAGGCTTCAAAGGCTGGCCGCCGAGAGGCATGCGGCGCTCGTTGCCGCGGCCTTCCACGCGCTGAATGATGCGGCTGCCGTCTGCATTGCCAGGTTTGATCACGCGGATCGCAAGGGCGCCGGCATCAAGGCGGAGTTGGCCTTTGGGCGAAGCGCCACTATGGCATCCCCTGCAATTGGCCTCGAGGACCGGTTCCACTTCCGTATCGAAGTCGATCGGCTTGCGGACCGCAGCCATGCTGTCGATCCAGCGTTTCACGGCGTCGACCCTGGCCGTATCGAGCATCGCGCCTGCGGGAGGCATGCGCATCGCCGGATCCGTAGCGGTCGCGCGCCGGATCAGCAGGCTTTCGGCGCTCGAACCCGGCTTGATCACCGGACCCGACATGCCGCCCTTGAGAATCATTTCCGCGGTGTCGAGCCGAAGCTTGGCCTGCGCCATGCCGGCGTTGTGACAAGCGGCGCACACCTTCAGAGCCTGCAGCGCTTCGGTTTCGAGCTGCTGCGCGTACGACAGTAGAACGGCGAAGGAAAAGAAGATTGCCAGACAACGGCCCATGCTGGCATTTTTTCACATTACTTCGTCGTTCGGGAGCACGGGAAGCTGCGCAGCCTGATTCCCGATCGTCTGCCGGTCTCGCGATTTCGCATCTGGCGGTTTGTCCCGATCGTCGCCGTCGAACTGTTCGTTGTCCATTTGGGAGGGAGACCGTTTCACGGGTCTGGCGCGAATCCTGAAGACGACCCCGTTGGAAACCTGCCCGTCCGGATTGCTGACGGTGACCGTTGCATTGCCGGCGTTCTGGACACTTGCGCCGGGAACCGTCGCCGTGAGATCTCGGGCAATGGTGGCTTGGGTAATCAACCCGGCGCCATTCCACCGGATTACAGCGCCCATCTGAAAGTGCTGGCCTGAAACAGTCAATACGAAGGGGCCATTTCCTTCCATCGTGTCGCCGGGATTCAGTCCGTTGTTGGGAATGACAGGCGGCGGGTGGAGGACGGTGAAATTCGTGACGGCGGATTGCTGCCCATCGTCGGCATGGGTCACCTGAACGGCGAACGTGCCGGGATTTGCCAGTTCCACGGCAGGAACGGTCACGGTGAGCGAGTTGGCATTGCTCGCGGTTATGGGGACCGCATGGGTGTTGAAGGTAACAACCGCCTGATCGCGGAAATTTGCGCCGTTCAGCGTCAGATTCAGGTCGCCGCTGCCGGCGATCGCCTGAATGGAGCTCAACAAATTGAGCGCCGGAGGTGGGTTCAGAATAGCGAACGCTACAGGATTGCTGGGCGCTTTATCGCCGACATTCAAAACTCGGATGTTCGCTGTTCCGGCAGCGGAAACGTATGCATCGGGGACGTTGCCTCTGCATTGCTTGTCGCTGTCGGCCTTGGAATCCAACAATTTGTCGTCCCAGTACACTTTCGCGTCCAGCTGGAAGTCCTTGCCAATCGCAGTGAGGGTAAACCCGGAACTCCCACGTACAATTGACGCTGGGTTGATCGAGTCGATGTGAGGCCGGGGCTTGACCGTGAAGGTAAGCGGACCAGTCTCCTGCCCGTCCGGGTTGCGCACGGTCACAGCGACACTGCCTCGCTTGGCGATGAGATCCGCGGTTACCTTCGCCTCGAGGTCCGTTTCGCCCTTGTAGGTTGTGTCCGGTGTCGCGCCGCCGAACATCACGGCGCATGTAGGCATGAACTCCGTGCCCTTCAAACTTAGGACGAATTCCGGTTCGCCTTCTACGACGTCAACCGGCGCGATTGCGCTGAGCGTAGGTTTCAGCGGTTTGATTTCAAAGTCCTTCGAATTGGAGACTTGACCGTCGTTGTTGCGGACAGTTACGGAGACGGTCCCAGGCGGATCCAGAGCCGCTTGCGAGACGCTCAACTCGAGCCGAGTCGATTTCTTGAATTGTGGTTTCACCTCGGCGCCGTTCCACAGCACTACTGAACTCTTTTTGAACCTCCGGCCAGTGATCGCCAGAAGAAAATTGCCTTCCTTGCGGAGCTTAAACTCCGGATCGATGTCCGAAATCTCCGGTGGCGGCCCTTGGATCTCGTAACATTCGTTGAAGTGTTCCACCAGGGTGCGCATCAAAGTGGATTGGCGCGTGCTGCAGGCAAGGCAGTGGGGCAGAAGCAGTTGTGGAGTTTCCATCAGCTTCACGTCAGCAAGGCCAGTGGGAGGTTGGTGGTCCGCAATCCAGGTTAGGCCTCGAAGAGGCTCGCTGCAACCGCAGGTGTGACATCCGAGTTCTTGTCCAACCTGTCCGATCCTCTCGAATTCCATCCCGACCGGGTAAGCGCCAACCCGTGCGACTTGTGGCAGATCCCCAAGCGCCTCTTCTACCTCCTCTTTATCCATTTGTCTCGTGTTGAACTTGTCGCCACCATGCAGTGTGAGCGTACAAAGGCTTTTCCAATCGCCGGGCATCGCCACAGTACGGATGCAGTTCAGGATGTCAAAATCCGCCGATTGTAGGAATGTATTGATCGCCGCCAGATCGTCAGGCTTGTTCCGGAACTTCTTCGCCACGGCTATTTCTGATTGCTTCACCAGTGTGGAATCCGCGGCGCCGGTCCAGACTTCGCTCGTTTCGTCCCACAAAAAACCGCAATCCTCCTTGATCTTCGCCAGCGTCTGATGCCATCGAATCAATGCGGCAACGAGGACGCTTTGGTTGCGCTCACATTGAAAGCACTGCGGATAGAGGCGTTGGACAAAACCTTTCTTTAGCTCGCTCACCTTTTTCGCGCCGTGCATTTGGTGATTGCTGGCAATGAACTTTCGGAGTTCGGGATGTGCACGGTCCCCGAAGAACGCCGTTGGGGGCTGGTGGTCATAGCGCCAATAGTGGTTCATCCTTTTGTATACGTCATCGGATGGCTTCGTAGCCTTGCAGCTATGGCACACAATGGCGGAGTCCTTGCCCAAGTCCTGCAATCCCTCCACGATCTTTTGGAGTTCCGCCTGAACCATCTCGCGCTGGGACTGACGATAGTAACCCGCGGATACTGTTTGACCCAGCTTCTCTCCGGCGGCAAATACCGCCACCTGCGCGAACTTGCCGGGTTGCAGGAGGCCCGAATTGAAACCTTCGCGATAGGCTTCGAGAACCTTAGGCTCCTTCACGTAGTGGACGAAGCGGCAGAAATCGAGGTCGGACCATGTGTACTTCAGATCCGGGGATACGAATTGGAAGATTTTGGCCACGTCGGGGGATTTGTCGGTGAGAGACTTGAGTTCCTTGGCCAGACTCTGGCCGTTGCCCGTTGAATAATTGGCGGGGTCCAGAGCCTGATCGCCGGCAGCTTGAGCCTTGCAGTCCGCGCCATCCCAGAATCCGCCGAGAAAGTACTTGCTGAAGGCGGGGACATCGAGCACTTTCTTTTCGACGAGGATTTTCTTGACCTCGGCAATCGCGTTTTCCTGCTCGTCGAGTCCGAGTTGGGACATGAGACCCAGAAAGTACGGAAACTGGGCGCTGAACACAGCCGGCACATCGAATTCCTGATTTGGCGGCAGAGGCTTATCCGTCGAAGGCGGCCGGCTCTTCAGCATCTCCTTCTGCGCAGTGATCGTCCACTCCGGGGGATTGATCTGGCGAAGGATCTCCCGGATCGAGAGTTGTTGCTTGCCATTTCCCGTGGGCTTTGATGACGTGGGATTCCGGTAACGGTTCCCGCAAGGGAGAATCGTGGCCAAAGGAGTTTGGTCGAATGTTTTGCAGCAGGAACAGTCGGGCATGATTTCAGGCGCCTGCTTCGCGAAGTTCGTCCGAGGTCAGTAGAATCCCGATCAGCCCAACCCGAAAATCCGGCTCGATGGATTCGTCGTTCAGCAGAGAGTTGACTCGCGGGTGGCGGTGAAAATCAGGTCCAATCAGAAAAGACTTGGTGACGAATTCCGCAATTGCCCGCTCCGAGATGATCCCAAAGCCGGCCGCCGCCTCGATTGCCGCGTCGATGCGCGCCGCGAACCAAACCGGAGGCAGATCTTCGCAGGCTTCTGGATACGCCTCCAAAAGATGGTTGGCGATTCGAGAACTCAATGCTCCATAGATCAAAGTGCTGAAAATCGCCATTTGTTCCGGTCGAATTTGAATCATATTTGCCGCTCATGAGGTTTCGCGTCAAATACCGGGCGATCCTGTCAATAAAGATTGTGCATTGAAAAACGAAGAACCGGCAAAGTGTCAACGACGCCTTGCCGGCTGCATGATTCAGCTTGTGTGCGCCTTACCGCGCTAGAAGGTGATTTTCGCCGCGATCTGGATGATGCGTGGATCCGCCGTGTCCGTCACCTGGCCGAACGTCGTCACCGGGGTGAAGACTCGCGTCGTGGAATTGAAGTTGTACGGCGTGGTGAGGAATGAATTGAAGTTCGCCCGGTTGGTGAGGTTGAACGCCTCGAAGAGCAGTTTCAACTTGGCCTTCGAGTCCTTCATCAGTCCGATGTCGCGCGAGAAGCGGAAATCGACCGCGGCGAAGTTCGGGGCCTGGTAGATGTTGCGTCCTTCGAACGGAACGCGGTCGGTGCGGGTGTTGCCGTCGTTGTTGACGTCGGAGTTGCCGCCGATCGACGAAGAATAATAACGCCCGCTCTGTGCGGTGGTGATCAGCGAAACCTGATAGCCGCGCAGAAACACATTCTTCGAGTAATTGATGTCCCACACGCCCGACACCACGAAGCGATGGCGGACGTCCGCGTTGCCGAGTCCGCGGTCGAGGCCGGGGACCGTCGTGTACTGCGGAACCTTGGCGTCATCGCCGCCGCCGACCACAACCGAGGTCTGGTCCGGCACGGTGTCGATCACTTTCGAGAACGTGTACGAAGTCTGCGCCTGGAAGTGGTTGGCGAACCGCTTGGTCAACTGGATGAAGCCTGCGTGGTAAATCGAACCCGCGCCCGAGTCGAACATCGAGATGCGGCGGAAATTCGGATTGGGGCGCTCCGTCGGGTAACGCAGGAACGTAGTGGTGCGGCCGTCCGAGAAGGTGGCCGCAGTGGCGACGGCGGGAAAGAGGTTGATGTCGCGCGTCCGGGTGAGATGCTCGCCGCGCACGCCGAGGTAGCCGAGCGTAACCGCGTAGTCCTTACCCAACTGGCGCTCGACATTGAGGTTGAACTGCCAGGTCAGCGGTTGCACGTACTTGGGGTCGAAGACATAGATGTCCGGCGTACGCGACAGCGCCGGGGGCGCGGCGAGTACGTTCGGATAGGTGGGGATGTTCGCCGACAGCGTATAGGTCTGCACCTGAATGCCGTTCTGGGAATGCGCCGTGCCGAGCAGAATCGCAGGGGTGCGGCCGTAGAACATACCCGCGCCGCCGCGAATCACCAGCTTCTCGCTCGCCTTGTAGGCGAAGCCGAAACGTCCGGAGAGGTTGTTGGTGTCCCGGTTGACCTGCGTGTTGTCAAAACCGATGAGCGGATTCCTCACCGGAGGATTGGCCAGCGTAAACAGGTCGTAGCGGACGCCGTAGTTCAGGGTCAGCTTGTTGTTGAGGCGCCAGGAATCCTGCGCGAAGAAGGCGAATTCATTGGAATTGGGCTTGGTAAGCGCGCCATCGGTGCCCGCGCCGGCAAAGCCCTGCGTAAAGCTCGAGGCTCTGCGCGCGGCGAAGTCGGCATAGGAATTGAATTGGAACGATCCGCTGAAATTGCCAGGGAAGAAGTTGTCGATCCGCTGGGTGATGATGTCGTAGCCCATCTTGTAGGTGTGCGTCCCGCGCAGGTACGACAGATTCTCGGCGATCTGGAAGGTGCGCGCGTTGGTGTAGCGCGGGCTGAAGTTGTTGCGGCCGATCTGCATGACCAGCGTGCCGCTCTGGCGGATCTGCGCTTCGGGCTGGTCGGAGTTGGCCGCGCCGGGCTGGTTGTCGCGTGTGAACACCAGGCGGGACTCGAGCACGGCGCGCTCGTTGAGCACCCAGGTGTGAGTTCCGGCGATGTTGTCCGTGGTCACCGAGCTGTCGCCCGTGTGTTCCTGCGCGCTGGCGCTGCCTCCATTTTCGAAGTTCTTGCCGACGAAACGGTTGGCGTTGTAGCGGACGCTGACGCGATGCGCGTTCGAAGCGTTCCAGTCCACCTTGCCGAGGTACACGTTGTTGTCGAGCTTGTTCGAGTACGAGTTCAACTTAGGCTGCAGCTCCTTCAAAGCCTGCTGAGAGAGATCATCGGACGGAGCGGGCACGGCGAGAAAGACCGAGTTCGGCAGGGTGTTGCGCTGGCCGTCGTAGTCGAAGAAGAAGAATAGCTTGTCTTTCTTAATGGGGCCGCCGATGTTGCCGCCAAACTGGTTGAAACGGTAAATGCGCCGCCCGGCGTTGCGGCGATTGTTGGCCCATGTGTTGGCGTTGAGTTTCTCATTGCGGAAGAACTCGAACAAGGTTCCGTGCAAAGAGTTGGTGCCGGATTTGGTGATGACGTTGATCACGCCGCCGCCGGCGCGGCCGATTTCAGCCGCATAGCCGTTGGTGTTGACCTGAAATTCCTGCACGGCGTCCTGTGAAAACGTGTACGGGCTGCGGCCGGTGCCGGCGCGGCCGGTGGATTGGCCAAAGAAGATGTTGTTCGAGTCGGAACCGTCCACGAGCAGGCTGTTCGCGGTGCCGCGCTGGCCTCCGAATGAGATGTCGCCGGTGCGCGTGGCGTCGCGCGAAACACCTGGAGTGAGAAGGGTGAAGTCAAGAAAGTTACGGCCATTGACTGGGAGTTCCGCAACAGCTTTCGAATCTACTAGCGTGCTCGTTTGAGAGCGCGTCGATTCGACGATCGGCAGCTCGTCGCTTACGCTCACGGAGTCCTGCGTTTGTCCGATTTCGAGTTTGACGTCAAAGGTGGAAACGGCGCCGATATTGAGCACAGCGCCTTGTTTCCTGGCGGTCTTGAAGCCCTGGGCTTCGATGGTAATGTCGTACGATCCGGCTGGAACGTGAATGACGTAAAGTCCGGCGTCGGTAGTAGAAGCGCTGCGGACGACGCCTGTGGCGGTGTTGGTGGCTGTCACTTTGGCGGACGCGATGGCGGAACCGCTGGGGTCCAGCACGGTTCCATTCAATGTTGCGCCTGTGATGTCGGATTGCGCCCATGCGGCGAGAGACGCGAGGGCGGAAAGGACCAGCGATTTCAAAACGGTGTTCCCAATCATATATAAGATTGTAACGCCCGTTTGTGACAACACCACTACTGCGATGTGTGTCCTTCCACTGTAAAACTTCGTAAAACGACGGCTCTCCTGCCCGCGTGTCTCGATGTTTTGGGTAGGGGTTTTACTGGTGTGTCCCTGCGGACCGCCATGTCGGCAGAATAGCGAAAAATCAGTATGACGCGTAGCGCGGTTCCGGGCGGAAAACCGAGCGTGTCGCAAAATCTTGTGCGGGTAGTGAGACAGACGCACTGCGGGCATAGGACATCGGGAAACTCTGAAGCATCATACCCAGGGCTATAAATGGGTCAATTGACGCTGTTTTTGGCCGATGGTACGCTCAGTCATCCGTACCCGCTGCGGGGGTGCGGAGACGGTCTGATCGAGCGCGTCCGCTCTCGGTTTTCTTCTCTTCCGGTGCTCCCAAACGGGGATGGATCGTAGCCGGAGGTGTGTCGAAATCGCAGAGAAAAAAGGATTCTAAAACCTATGCGTCTTGTGCCGGAAATTGTCATACTTTCTATGCTTTGTTGCTTTTCCGCGATCGCACAACGCTCCGGCCCGCCGTCCGCGCTTCCCGATTCCACCAGTCTGCCGGTTCAGAAGATCGGGCCCGACGATCTCATCGGGCTTACGGTTTACGATTCTCCTGAGTTGACCCGAAATGTTCGCGTTTCGCAGGACGGATCGATCCGGCTGCCGATGCTGCGGCAGCGTCTTCAGGTATCCGGTCTCTGGCCTGCCGAAGTCGAGACCGTCATTGCAGAAGCCTTGAAGAAAGAGCAGGTGATGGTGGATCCCGTTGTCACCGTGAGCGTGACGGAGTATCGCAGCCGCCCCATCAAAGTCGTCGGCGCCGTCAAACATCCGGTTACGTTTCAGGCGTTTGGCGAAGTGACGCTGCTCGACGCGATTTCGCGGGCGGAAGGATTGTCTGAGGATGCGGGCCCCGAGATATTGGTCAGCAAGGTGCAGCCTGGCGTCGATGGCAAACCAACTTCCATCGTCCAGCGAATTCCCGTTAAAGCTTTGATCGATGCGGCCGATGCGGAATCTAACCTTCGTCTCGAAGGTGGCGAAGAGATCCGCGTGCCCGATGCGGGGCGGATCTACGTTGTGGGTAACGTCAAGAAACCGGGCGCCTTCCCGATCAAGGACGCTGCCGAAACCAGCATCATGCGCCTGCTGGCTCTGTCGGAAGGTCTCTTGCCGTACTCGGCCAAACAGGCGTTCATTTACCGGAAAGAGGCATCCGGCGGAAAGAACGAGATTCCTATCGATCTGGAGCGGATCATTCAACGCAAGTCGCCAGACGTCACGCTAATTGCCAATGACGTCCTGTATATCCCAGACCGGTCCGGGCGTAAGTCCGTGATGACGGCGCTCGAGAAGACCATGCCTCTCGGAGCGGCCATCAGTTCGGCGCTGATCTGGATGGCCCGTTAGGTCCTACTGAAGAAGGTTTGCCAACACATGCCAAAACAATTGCAAGACGGCGGGCAGAACAGTCTCATGACGATGCCTCCCGGCAATAACAACCAGTTCGCGCTCTCGCCGCTGTACTTCCAGCAGTTCCAGGGTGGTGGAGGGATGGAGCCGGAGGTGGAGGAGCCGAAGATTCCACTCAGCCACTACCTTTGGATTGTCCGGCGCCACGCCTGGAAGATTCTCGCCTGGGTGCTGCTGTGTCTACTTGGCACATTCCTGATCTCGTCTCGCCTTGCCCCGATTTTTGAATCCACAACCACTATCGATGTGGACCGGCAGGCGCCCAGCGCCATCGTGGGGCAGGATTCCGCGCGGGCCTTGAGTCCGAACGATGCCGATCAGTTTTTGGCGACTCAGATCAAGCTGATTCAATCCGACTCGGTGCTGCGTCCGATTGCGGAAAAGTACAAGCTGCTCGATCATGAGGAACAAACCAAAGATCTCAGTGATGACAAGCTTCGTGCGCTGTTGACAGCGCCAGTGACGCTCAAGAAGCTGTCCGTTGTGCGGCCTCCGAATACTTATCTCGTACAGGTCTCCTACCGGTCGACGGACGCCGCGCTGGCGGCCAATGTTGCGAACGCCATCGCGAAGTCGTACCTGGAGCATACCTACCGCATTCGCTTGACATCCTCTTCCACGATGTCGAGTTTCATGTCGCAGCAACTCGATGAATTGAAAGCGAAGATGGAGCAGTCCGGCCAGCGCCTGGCCGCATTCGAGCGCGAATTGAACGTTATCAATCCGGAAGAGAAGACGACTATCCTGTCCTCGCGCCTGCTGCAGCTGAATACGGAATACACCAATGCGCAAGGAGACCGGGTCAAGAAGGAAGCGGCGTTCCAATCGATGCGCAACGGATCGCTCGAAGCTGCACAAGTGTCGAGTCAGGGGGACGCGCTCCAGAAGCTGAATGACCGGCTCAACGAGGCGAAGCAAAAGCTTTCTCTGACCAAAGCGACCTGGGGGCCGAACAGTCCGGAACACCGCAAGTCCGCTAGCGATGTCGTCGAACTGCAGCGCCAATTCGATGAAACCCGCGCCAACATCGGCCGGAGAATCGAAGTCGAATACCGCACTGCGGTCAGCCGGGAGGAGATGCTGCGCAAGGCCGTCGTTGCGACCAAGGCGGAGTTCGATGGCTTGAACGGCCGGTCGTTCCAATATCAGCAGGCGAAGCGGGACGCCGAAAACGACAAGAAGATCTACGATGAACTGCTTCGAAAAATCAAAGAGGCGGAAATCAACTCCGGCATTCAGAACAACAACATTCGAATTGCGGATCCGGCGCGGGCGGGGGCGCGTCCGGTCTTTCCGAACGTGCGTCTGAACATGATGCTGGCGTTCCTGCTGGCGGTGTTGATTGGCATTGGCGGAGCGCTTCTGACCGATGTTCTGGACAATACCATCACCGATCCGGAACAGGCGGCGCGGGTGCTGAACACCGATATCGTCGGCGGATTGCCGGCAATCAAGCTCCGCGATTCGCGAACAGCGGGTCAGATCAATGCGCCGGCGGGTTCTCTGGTGAAATTCGGAGATTCCGCGCCGGATAAGATTTCGACCTACGAGGAAGCGATTCGTACCTTGCGCAACTCGATTCTGCTCAGCGACTTCGACCGGCGCATGCGTTCGCTGCTGATCACCAGCGCCTCGCCGGGCGAAGGCAAAACGACAACGGCCGTACATCTAGCGATCTCGCATTCCCAACAACACAAGAAAACGCTGCTGATCGACGCCGACCTCCGTCGTCCTTCCGTGCATAAAAAGATGCAGATTGCATTCACATCCGGGCTATCGAACTTCCTGACAGAGGATATTTCCTGGAAAGATGTCATCGTCAAAGACAACGATTATCCGGACCTGGACGTAATCGCCGCGGGGCCGCCTTCCCGGCGCGCTTCAGACCTCATTGGTCCTCGCATGGTCGACCTCCTGGAGGAAGCATGCAAGGAATACGATTTGGTGATCATCGACGCACCTCCGCTGCTGGGCTTCGCCGAACCGCTGCAGATGGCCACCAGTTCCGATGGCGTGCTGGTCGTGACCCGGGCCGGCAGTACGTCCCGCAAGGCGGTTGGCAGCGTGCTCGCCACCCTCAAACGCCTCCGGGCAAACGTCGTCGGCGTGGTTTTGAACCAGGTCAAGCCCGGCATGAGCGACCACTATTACTACTACGGCTACTATCGCAACTATTATCTGCCCCAACCGGAACCGGAAAAGAGCTGAACCATGCGGGGTTTCGTCAGGGCAGTGACCGGCGTTGGGCTGGCTACCATTCTTTACAAGACGCTGGCTGCACTCCAACAGCTGCTGTTGGCGCGCGTCCTCGGCGCCACAGAGGCAGCCGACGCATTCTTTATGGCGCAGGTGCTCCCGCTGCTGCTGGCGGGCCTCCTGTTCAACGCTCTGTCCTCGAGCACTGTCTTCCTCATGCGTGAAGATCGGGATTCGTCAGCGGTTGCGGGAATGCTCCTCCAGGCAATCGCGGCGATTTCCGTGGCTTGCGGCGCCTTGCAACTCGCCGGACCTTGGATTCTTCGCCTGATGGCGCCGGCGGCATCCCCGGATTTGCTCGAGCAGGCAGGCTCGATTCAATTCATTCTGATGCCGGTATTCCTCTTTCAGGCGATCGGCGGAGTGCTGACTGGAGTCCTGCTCTCGAGGCGGATTTTGGTCGCGCCGCCGCTGTCGATGTGTCTGATGTACGGCTGCGGCCTGGCCGGATTGTGGCTGACCCACGATGGCAGTGCAAAGCGTCTGGCGATTGGCCTCGCGGCCGGCGCGCTGCTACAGGCCTCCGCGCTTGCCCTCTTCCTGGGCAGGGGCGTTTGGGTGAAACCTCGCTTTGACTTCCGCCTCGGTGAGGGCCTGTTCTTTCAGGCGCTGCCTGCCCTCGGATGCAACGCGATTTCCACTCTGCTACTGGTGACCGATCGCTCGTTTGCCTCCGGATTCGGACCGGGCCAGCTCGCAGCCATCAGTTATGTGTATTCGCTCGTCACAATGCCAACCCAGATTGTTGTCAATACCGTGGTCGGCGTCTCGATGCCCGGGTGGGTGAAGGCGGGAGCAGATTTGCCCAGGTTCTCAGAGGCAGTGACGAGAGCGCTGGCGCTGTTGTCATTTGCACTTCTGCCAGTCGCCATTTGCATGACGCTTGGCGCAGCGCCCATTACCGCTTTGGCTTTGGGCTCGACGCGTTTCACGCCGGACCAGATCTCCGCCACAGCAAGCCTGCTGGCAGCCTACAGCCCGGCCATTGTCGGATTCGCCGCGAAGGATGCATTGACCGCTGCGGCGCTCGCGCAGGGCAAAGCCGGGTGGGCTCTGGCGATCGGCTTGGCTGGCGTCGCACTGGCCCTCCTATTGAAGTGGCTGCTGGCGCCTGGATTCGGAATGAGAGCAGCGGCCATAGGAACTTGCGCGGGACTTGGCGCTTGTACCTTGGCGCTCATCTCCATACTCTCTTCCAGAGAAATCCCAAGGCGGTATTGGCGCTACAGCAAGGAAACAGTTCTCGCATCCGCGCCGGCGCTTCTGATTGGATTGATTGCCGCCGCGCTCACCCGCAATGCCTGGACCTCGGTGGCCACCGCAATGGCTGGGTACGTGGTTTTCTGGTATCTGCTCGGGGGTGCAACCAGTAGTCTGCAACTGCTGCGGGGAGACGGGAACAGGCAATGCTAGCGCTGCTTCTGACATTGCTCGCCATGGTGATTCTGCCGCAGACCAAGCTGGAGGTCGAAAGCACTCCGTTTATTGTTTGTGCGGCGATCGCATTGGCGTTCGCCGTCTCTTCCCGGGTCCGGCAAAGCGGCTCCAAGGCCGGGCTGATGGTGATGCTGTTTCTCATCCTTTGCGTCATCCATCTGCTCTTCGTATTCACCGAAAAAGTAACCACCGCGGAGTATGTGCGCGGGCTGATCCCGTTCCTCTTTCTCGGTTTCTATTTCGTCACTATCCGTCTCACGTCCCTGCAAAATTTTCACAAGCTGTATTTCGGACTGATCGCGGTTGCGCTGGTCTACGCGTTCGAGAATCTGATTCTGTTGCCCAAAGTTCTGTCCGGCGAAATCTGGCGAAGCACCTATGAGAACGAGAACCACAACATCCCCCTTCCTCTAGTCGGCTTCCACTTCTGCGTGGCCTTCGCGATGAGCAAACAGGTGAAATTCAAGTACAAGCTGGCGCTGATGTTCCTGGCGTCGCTCATGCTGCTTTCCTCGTTCCTGACCGGTACGAGAAGCCTGATTCTTTCCACCCTCTTTCCTCTGATCGTTCTTCCCTTCACCGAGGCGGGCTCGCTGAAGAAGTGGGTCCGCTACGGAATCGTCGTCGCGCTACTGGCCATGACGTTTCTCTTTGTGCCGATCGAACCCCTCCTCCGGGGCGCGCGGATTGGAGGTTCTCAGGAAGGCAGCATCGACACCCGCATGCAGGAAAACGACGTGGCCCTGGGGTTCATCACTGGTTCGCCAATAGTTGGCAATGGTCTGGGTTTCCGGTTCGCCACGACAGGGCTTTACTACCAGGCCACCAAGGTTGGCTACGTGCACAACAGCCTCCTCTACCTGCTCATGGACTTCGGCATATTCGGCCTGCTCTACTTTGCGGCGCCGCTCTGCGCTGTGCTTTCTCTCAAACAGGTCCGCGCCGGACCGCACCGGGAACACGCAACGGGTTTGATCATGGCGCTCATGGCGCTTGCGATGGACAGTCTCGGCTTCGCAATGGTGCGCCTCATGCACTTCAACATCGTTTTCGCCATTCTGATCGGAATGCTGGAGGTTTTGAAACGCGACTATGCATTTAGCTGGCGAGTCTACCGTTTCCGGGTTCACCCGGCCATCGCCCGTGGCCTTGGCCGCCGAACGGCCCCAGCCGCCGGTTGAAGTCGAAACATCGGCGAAATCGAGGGGCCGCTTTGTCGGGGTGTACTTCCTTGCGGGGTTTCTGATGACTGGCTTAGTCTATGCGGCAGCGATTCTCTACATCAACCCGACCGGAGATTTCGGTCCCGGAGCGGGCCGGTTCCCCCTGGTCCGCAGCGACTACCGGAACGAGAAGATCGCGCTACTCGAGTCCTTCAGGAAGGAAAGGGGCCAGGTTGAGGGGCTCGTACTGGGATCGAGCCGGAGCATGTTGTTGAACGGCGCCAGAATGCAATCTTCATCTGGCCTTCGGTTCTTCAATTTCGGACTCGCGTCAGCGAAGGGAGAAGATTTTCTGGCTGCACTTCGATACACCGTTCAGAAGCAGGGTGGAGTCATGCCGAAGCGAATCATCATCGGCGTCGATGTCGAATCGCTCCGCGACGCACGCGCCCACGGCGACTCGATTCATCCGCTGCGCGAGCTCGCGGTTGGGCCTCCGCCTCTACTCGAGAGTGCAAGCACGCTGTTGGCGCGAACCGTTACTTTGTCGTATGCCAAAGACGCCGCCACAGCGGTTTATCTGAGAGCCTTTCCAAAACCGCCGGTTGTTCAATTTGCATCCGACGGAACCCTGCAATACGCTGCCCGCGACGCACGCCGGGCTGCCGGAACCTTTTCGCTCGAAGCCGGCATGGCCGGATGCATGGCGGATTGCCGGGCAAAAATCGAGAAGACCACGTCGCTCTCAACAGCTCAAATGAGCTATTTGACGCAGACCGTGGAGGAAGCCAGGCGCGGAGGGGCCATCGTAACGATCTGGCTCACCGGCCCGCATCCGCGCACCGCGGAACATATGGCTGCCGGAACGGCCTACCTCGAGCTGATTCGGGAGTCGAAAAAACTGCTGGAGGGGCTGCGGCCTTACGCAAAGACGTACGACCTGCACGACGAGGCCTCTTATGGAGGCGGCCCGGGCGGCTGGTATGACTGCAACCACTTTGACAACACCCATGCCGAGCGCATCGAAAACATTCTGCTGGAGCGATAGAACATGGTCTTCAACTCCAACATATTTCTGTTCGCGTTCCTGCCGGTGACATTCGCGCTGTTCTGGGCGGCGCGCGACAAGAACCAGCGCTACGTCCTTCTGGCGCTGAGCGGATTTGTCTTCTACGGCTGGTGGGATTGGCGCTTCTGCTGGCTCCTGCTGTTTTCCGCGCTGTTCAGCTTCGGAGCAGGCATTCTAATCGACCGCCACCCGGACCGGAAACAGCGCATCATGCTCACGTCGGTCTCGGTGGACTTGGCGATTCTCGGCGCCTTCAAGTATTACAATTTCTTCGCCGAATCCCTCGAGTTCACGGGACTGCCCTTACCGGCGATCCAGGTGGTTCTGCCTATCGGCATCAGTTTCTACACTTTCCACACCATCTCGTATGTGATCGATGTCGCCTCCGGCCGGGTCCGCGCGGCGCGGAACCTCTTCGAATACCTGACGTACGTCAACCTCTTCTCCCAACTCGTCGCAGGTCCAATCGTGCGCTTCCGCCAGATCGAGCGCGACCTGGAACATATCGATGGTCCGCTCGAGCCGGATTGGCTCATGCGGGGCGTCGGCTTCTTCACGGCCGGAATGATCAAGAAGGCCGTCATCGCAGACCAGATCGCGCGGTTATTGAACCCTTCGCTGCAGGATGTCGGCTTGCTCTCCACGGCCGGCGCCTGGACCGCCGCCTTTGCCTACAGCCTCCAACTGTACTTCGACTTCAGCGGCTACTCGGACATGGCCGTCGGTCTCGGCTACTGGTTCGGGCTGCGCATTCCACAGAATTTCAATGCCCCCTACCGCGCCGTTGGCATCGGCGATTTCTGGAGGCGCTGGCATATCAGTCTCTCCAGTTGGCTGCGCGACTATCTGTACATCCCGCTCGGCGGCAACCGGGGGGGCGAATGGAAAACCTATCGCAACCTCATGCTGACCATGCTCCTGGGCGGTCTTTGGCATGGCGCAAATTGGACCTTCGTAGCTTGGGGAGCCTACCACGGCATCCTGCTCTCCCTCGAAAAGCTACTGCAAAAACCGATCGAGCGAATTCCCCGGCCTCTCTACCAGTTTGCGACATACCTGCTTGTCGTTATTGGATGGGTCCCGTTTCGCTCCGGCGATTTCGGGATGGCCTCCCAATGGCTCCAGCGGATGTTTGTCCCCGCGGGCTCGGGCAGCGATGCGCCGCTGGCCCTCACGGCATGGGTCGCCGGCGGCTTGGTTTTGGTAGCCACAGCGCCGGAAACCTGGCATTTGCCGATGCCCGCCAACCGCGGGCTGGCCTTCGGTTGCGGGATCGCGCTCTTCTTCTGCTACCTGTTCGTAAACGACGGCAACAGCGTTTTTCTCTATTACCAGTTTTGATGACTACAAAGAGCCTATAAAACATGTGTGGAATTGCTGGCATCTTTCACTACGCTGAGCCGGACCGGCCAATCGACCGTTCGCTGCTGGAGGCCATGACCAAAGCGATCGAGCATCGCGGTCCCGACGCCGGCGGCGTCTTTGTCGACGGACCGATCGGTCTCGGTCATCGCAGACTTTCGATCGTGGATCTCAGCCAAACCGGCGCACAGCCCATGCGAACCGCAGACCGGTCCGGTTGGATTGTCTACAACGGCGAACTCTACAACCACCTTGAATTCCGCGCAAGGCTGAAGCAGAGGGGCATCCATTTTCGTGGAACGTCCGACACCGAAACCCTTCTCTACCTGCTCCGGGAGTTCGGACCCGGCGCACTCGAACAAGCCGCAGGCATCTTTGGATTCGCCTTCTGGGACGCCTCCCAGCGCACTCTCACCCTCGGCCGCGACCCGCTCGGAGTCAAACAGGTCTATTACCACGACGACGGGCGCCGCCTGCTGTTTGCCAGCGAAATCAAGGCGCTTCTGGTGGACCCCGCCGTGCGCCGCGAAGTCGACCCCCAGGCAGTCTCGGAATACCTTCATTTCCATACCCCGCTCTTCGAACGAACGTTTTTCAAAGGCATCCGCCAGATCCGCGCTGGCGAGTACATGACGTTCAACCGCTACCGCTCGGAGGCGCGGACGTACTGGCGGATCGACGACTTCGATAAATCGCCGATGACCGCAAGCCAGCATGTGGAAGAACTCGCCACGCGAATCAGCGGCGTGGTCAAGAATCAGTTGATGTCGGACGTCCCGGTTGCGGCGTTCTTCAGCGGCGGCATCGATTCCACAGCCGTCGCCGCTTTTGCCTCCCGCGGCGGAACGCTCGCCCGTTGTTTTGGCGTCCACTTCGCAAAGCAAGGGGTGATCGACGAACGCCCCTATCAGGAGGCGGCCGCCAAATCGCTCGGCCTCGACCTGCAACTCACGACGCTCGACGGATCGGCGTTTCCGGACGACATGCGTAAGCTGCTCTACTACCAGGACCAACCGGTCATCGGACCCGCGATATTCCCGATGTACGCCGTGAGCCAACTTGCGGCGCGTGAGTTCAAAGTGTGCCTCGGCGGCCAAGCCTCCGATGAAGTATTCGGCGGGTACGCGCGATACGCCCTGGCGCGCCCCTTGAGCGTGATGCGGAACTGGTTTGCCCAATCGAGCGGGCAGCATATCCATCAGGTCGGCGGCAACCTCTCGAAACAACTGGCGCAAAGGAAGAATCTGAGCCGGCTGCTGCGCAACGCGGGGAACCTTCGCGACTGGCAGGCCCGCTATTTCGAGAGCTTCGCCAAGGTTCCGATCCAACTCTGGCGGCAGCTTTTCGCCGCTGGCGGCTTCTGCGATCGCGATCATTGCCGGCGCTTGTTCGAGGAGGAGACGAATCTGTCCGCCGCGACAGACCCCGCCGACAAGATCATGCAATGGGATGTGCGCACGTATCTAACCGGCCTGTTTCAGCAGGACGACCGCATGAGCATGGCGGTGAGCCTCGAATCCAGAGTGCCGCTCGCCGACCCGCGACTGGTCAAACACGCCTTCAAGATTCCTTACGACCTGAAGTTTCGCAGGGGCGCCACCAAGTGGGTGCTGCGCGAAGCGATTGCAGACATCGTTCCGGAGATGGTGCTGAATCGCGTCAAGGTAGGTTTCGATACGCCGGTAGAGAGCTGGATGCGGGACCGTCACGCGGGATTCGTGCGTGAAACGCTTCTCTCCAAGCGCTCCCTCAGCCGCGGATTCTGGAACGAAAAGAGTCTGCGCGGGCTCATCGATCACCCGGATAGCGCTTTCTGGCTGGACCGGATCTGGAAAGCCCTCAGCATCGAAGTCTGGGCCGAAACGTTTCTGGACCAGCCGGCGACGGCGCCGGGCGCCCACGAAACTACTGCGTCCTATACCCTTACGGCCTTGCGAGACAATCCTGTGGCCCAGGCAGAGACGCCCCACGTAGCGCAGGGCCCGCTGGTGGGCAACTTCGTGCGCGAGCTGCGCGAACTCGGCGTGATCGGCACACTCGCGCGCTCGAGTTGGGAATTCAAGACGAGATCCGGCTTTCTCAGCGTGGCGGCGAGCTCGGCCAAACGCCAGGATAGCGGCGCTCTGGCCCGCGGATTCTTTGCAATTCCCACGGCTATTGCGCCAACTCTGCAGTCATTGATTGGTCCCGATGCCGGGGATCGATTATTGGCCGAAGCCGTGAATGCCGCGCACGGCCGGTTGAAGGCCTTCGGCAACTGGACTGGGGACTATGGGCAACCGATTGGATGGCATTTGAATCCAGTCAACGGACGGGCTTTCCGCCGCACGCCGCACTGGTCTGGAATCTTCAGCGACCAGGCCTATACGGGCGATATCAAGCTGGCCTGGGAGGCTGGCCGGTTCCCGCAGTGTTTCCACATCGGCCGGGCCTCCGCGCTCCATCCACACGCTAGCGCCGAATTGAGCCTGGCAATCGAGAGTCAAATCCTCCACTTCATCGCCAGTAATCCCGTGAACTACGGCGTGCAGTGGGCCTCCGGGCAGGAGGTGGCGCTGCGAATGCTCGCCTGGACATTCGCTCTGGACGTGATGCCGGCGCTTGAAGGTTCCACGCAAAGCGCCATCGCCGAACATCTGGCGGCGTCCACGCGGTACATCGAAGACCACATCGAATACGCGCAGCGTTCGGTCTACAACAATCATCTTATTTCGGAGGCGTTCGGCCTGCTGCTCGGTGGGCTTCTGCTCCCGGAATGCACCAGTTCGCCCGGGTGGACCCGAAGCGGAGTCGAAATTCTCGACAAGCAGGCCGGCCGTCAGATTTACGACGACGGCGCCTACATCAGCCAGTCGCACAACTATCATCGTTCGGTTCTACAGATCTACCTGGCTGCGATCGGGTTGCTGCGGTCGCGCAGAATGGAGATCCCTCCATCCTGGATTTCCGCTCTGGAGCGTTCGTTCGACTTTCTTTATGCCCAGCAGAACGAAGGCGACGGCCGGCTGCCGAACTACGGCGGCAACGACGGCGCGATGCCATTGATCCTCTCGACTTGCGACTACGCCGATTTCCGGCCGACCTTGCAGGCCGTCTCGCTGATGACGACAGGTCAACGGGTCTATCCTGCCGGACCTTGGGATGAAATGGCCGTGTGGCTACAGGGCGCATCGGCGCTCGAAGCCCCGATGCGCCGGGACACTCGCCGTTCGTCGGTGTCGTTTGCTTCAACCGGCTATCACATCCTGCGCGGAGCGAGCGAAGGGAGCTTCGCGATGTTCCGCTGCGGCAGTTTGAAAGACCGCTTCTCGCAGATCGACATGCTGCACACGGACTTGTGGTGGCGCGGGGAAAATGTTCTCGTCGATCCGGGCACGTTCCTCTACAACGGGCCCAGCGCGTGGCATTCGTACTTTTACGGGACCTCCAGCCACAATACGGTCACCGTAGACGGGCGCGACCAGATGCTGCACTTGCGGAAGTTCAAGTGCCTGTATCCAACCGAGGCGCGCCTACTCCAATTTCGCGATGAAAACGGACTCGGGGTCGCACAGGGCGAGCACTACGGGTTCAAACGGCATCCTGGAAGCTGCGTCCATCGCCGCACGGTTTTGCATGACAAACGGCGGGATGCCTGGGTGATCGTGGACGACATTCCAGGCGACGGGGTGCATCCGGTGCGGCTGCATTGGCAAGGCGGGGACTATCCCTACGGATCGCCATCCGGCAACCGGATGCGCCTGGCCACGCCGAGAGGAGAGTTCGACATCGCGGTTTACGCCACAGGTGGAAAACCCGCCGAATGCACGATCGTATCCGGCGAGTCGAACCCGCCACGCGGCTGGCTGTCGCGCTACTACGGCGTCAAGGTTCCGGCGCCCTCATTGGAAGCGATCGCGGAAGCTGCATTGCCCGCGCGTTTCGTCAGTGTGCTCGCGGCCCGCGAGGCCCGCTATGAGGTGCGCGTAGATCGAACAAGCGGCGCCTGGATGATCGATTTTGAAGACGGAATGCTGACCTTCGACGGGCGCGACCCATCGGCTGCGGCGTTGTCACAGTCGTTGCGAATGGCAGCCGAACAGGAGGCGGTTCACACGTCATGAGAATCGTTGTGTTTCACCAGCACTATCTGGCCAAGGGTCAGGGCGGCGGGTCGCGATTCAACGAGCTATCCAAGTTCTGGTGTGAAGCCGGACACGAGGTGATCGTGCTTGCGGGCAGCGTGAACTTTTCCGGCAACACAGGAAGCCGGATCGATTCCTGGAGGCTGTACCGGGAGGAAAAGGGTGACGGAAACGCCCGGGTGTGGCGATGCTGGGTGCCAGACACCTACGCAGGCAGCTACCTGCATCGCGCTCTTGCGTTCCTGGGATACATGCTGTCGGCCGCGTGGGCATCCCTTTTTCTGCCGAGGCCGGACGTGATCATTGCGACCTCCCCTCCCCTGGTAGCCGTTCTGCCGGCGTTCGTCGCGGCGCGGTTGCGTGGGAACCGGTGTCCGTGGATTTTTGAGATCCGCGATTTATGGCCGGAGAGCGCCATCACGACCGGGGTGATCGGAAAACGTTCTTTGGTTGCGCGGTTGCTTTACGCCATGGAGTGGTTCGCCGCTCGCAGCGCCGATCGAATCAACGTTCTTACGCCCGCCTTTCGCGACGACCTGATCGCCCGGGGCTTAGCGGTCCCCGAAAAGATCGTGTTTGTTCCCAACGGCGCCGACGTCGAAGCGTTCCGTCCGGCGCCGCCGGATCAGGCCTTGCGGGATGAGTTCGGCTGGGGCGGGCGGCACGTCGTCTTGTACGCCGGCGCACATGGCCGCGCCAACGCGCTCGATCAATTGATTGGCGCCGCCGAATTGCTCCGGAACAGGCCCGATATCGTCATCGCGTGTGTCGGCGAGGGTCCCGAAAGGGCGAGGTTGACCGCCGACGTCGAACAACGCAGACTCCAGAACATTTTGTTTCACGGTCCGCAACCGAAGGAGCGAATGCCTGCAATCATCAATTCGTCGACCGCCGGCGCCGCAGTCTTGCAGAATAATCCGACATTCCTGACGGTGTATCCCAATAAAGTGTTCGACTATATGGCCTGCGCCAAGCCGGTCCTTCTGGCGATCGACGGCGTGGCTCGCAAACTGGTGTGCGACGAAGCGGACGCCGGTAAGTTTGTGAGGCCCGAAGATCCGGTTTCTCTAGCGCGCCACATCGCCGAATTGGTCGACAGCCCCGCCGAACAGCAACGTTTGGGAGCAAACGGGTTGGAATGGGCAAGGGCGAACGCCAGCCGCGAGCAGTTGGCGGCCAGATACTTGCAGATTCTGCTGGAACTCTCAGGCGCGGAAGCGCCGGCGGCTGCGGCAGCCAGAGTGGTGCACCAGTAGGGAGGAGAGGCGGCGGCTCATGTGGCGATTGGATCGAGGCGTAAAACGGCTGGTCGACATCCTGGCGGCAGGAGCTGCCCTCGCCGCGCTCGCCCCTCTGTTTGCCGTCTTGTGGGTGACGATCCGAATCCGCATGGGGCGCCCTGTCGTGTTCCGGCAGCGGCGCGGCGGGTTCGCCAATGCCGCGTTCGAATTCTACAAGTTCAGGACCATGACGGACGAAAGGGATCTTTCGACCGGAAACCTCTTACCGGATGCGGTCCGTCTCACCGCTTTCGGCCGCTGGCTCCGTGAATCGAGTCTCGACGAATTGCCTCAGTTGTGGAACGTTCTCCTGGGCGACATGTCGCTGATCGGTCCGCGGCCATTGCTCGCCGAATACCTGCCGCTCTACGACCGACGCCAGCGGCGCCGCCATGACGTCCGGCCAGGCATTACCGGGTGGGCGCAGGTCAACGGACGGAACGCCTTGTCCTGGGAAAAAAAATTCGAGTTGGACGTCTGGTATGTGGACCATTGGAGCCTATGGCTCGATTGCCGTATTCTCGCCAGGACCGTGCTGGTGGCTCTCGATCGGTCGGGTGTGGACCAATCGAAAGAGGTGACCATGCCGAAGTTCACTGGATAAAGCGGGCAGAAGGGCGAAAGACGCAGAAAAGAAAGCAGGACCCTCGCGTATGAAACATTTCGGTGCGCCGCTTGCCGAACCGGCCTCAATTTCCGCCAGGAGCGCTCCCGCCATGGGGCCCTGGCCTGCATTCTCTGCGCAGGAGATCTCGGCTGTCAGCCGTGTCCTCGCCTCCGGTAAGGTGAACTACTGGACTGGAAACGAATGCCGCGAATTCGAGCGTGAGTACGCCGAAAAGTTGGGGGTCCGGCACGCCATTGCACTCACCAACGGCACGGTCGCCTTGGAACTCGCCCTTTATGCCCTTCGCATCGGCCCCGGAGACGAGGTGATCGTCACTCCGCGTTCCTTCATCGCGTCAGTGAGTTGCGTAGTGATGCGAGGGGCCAAGCCGGTCTTTGCGGATGTCGACCCGGACTCGCAGAATCTGACTGCGGAAACGATCGAGCCCAAGATCACAGCGCGCACGAAGGCGATCGTGTTGGTGCACCTCGCGGGATGGCCTTGCGAAATGGACCCCATCCTCGACCTCGCCAGACACCACGGACTGGCCGTCGTGGAAGATTGCGCCCAGGCCCACGGTTCGTATTACAAAGGCAGGCCGTCCGGCAGCATGGGAACCATAAACGCCTTCTCGTTCTGCCAGGACAAGATCATGACCACCGGGGGCGAAGGCGGGTTGGTCACCACCAATGATCGCGACCTCTGGAATCTGGCTTGGTCTTTCAAAGATCACGGCAAAAGTTTTGACGCAGTCTACAACCGGCCGCACCCGCCGGGTTTCCGCTGGCTGCATGAGGATTTCGGCACGAACTGGCGGATGCTCGAAGTGCAGGGCGCGCTGGGGAGGCAATGCCTGCTCCACCTGGACGAATGGGTCAACATCCGGCGGCGGCACGCGGCAACTCTGAACGCCGCGCTCGCCGGGGAACCAGCCATCCGGCTCACCCTGCCTCCAGTGCACATGGAGCACTCGTATTACAAATACTATGCCTTCGTCCGTCCCGAGGCGCTGCGTGCGGGGTGGAGCCGTGACCGTATCGTCGAGGAAGTGAGCAAGTCTGGAGTAACTTGTCTCGCCGGCAGTTGCAGCGAGGTGTACCGTGAAAAAGCCTTCGCCCGGAACGGCCTCGCAATAGACGAACGCCTGCCGGTCGCGCGCGAGTTGGGCGAGACGTCGATCCTTTTGCTGGTGCACCCCACTCTATCCCCCGAGGCGGTCGAATATGCCGGGGAAATCCTGAGAGAGACCCTCCGAAAAGCCCTGCGCTAGCACCCGCAAAAGAGTCTTCAAAGCACCGTCGAATCGTGCCGAGAAGAACTACAATGATCGGCTGCCTACGCGATTTCAAGACTCGAGAAGCTCTGCCTCGCATGCTGGCGGACGTCGCCATTGTTCAAATTGCCGCGATTCTGTCGCTGATGTCCACCTTCGTCTACTACATCTTCTTCAATGGCGAAGAGATTCTCAGCCGTAGCTTTTTCATCGATACGCTGCGAGATCGCTACCTTGACCAGTTCCCGATTTTGGCTACGGTCTTTCCGCTGGTGTTTCTGGCATCCGGCGTCTATACCCGCACCCGGGGCTACAGCACGAAATACAAGTGGCCCATGCTGTTTCGCGGCTGCGCCCTGGCATCGCTGCTGTATATCGCGGTGAGCCTGGTGGTGACTCGCAACGGGCTGTTGCCTCGCAGCTCTTTGTTGATGTTGCCGCTCCTGGTGACAGCCGGCGTGGTCGGCGCCCGCTGGCTGAACTACTGGCTCGAAGCCACTCGCGTTGGCAGCCTGTTGCAACCCCAGAAGTCTGCCGGTGCAAAGACCGGCGAGCCCGCCCTCGCGGCGGCGCCAGTGCTGGTGGTGGGCGGCGCCGGCTATATCGGGTCCATTGTGGTGCGCAAACTGCTGGATCGCGGCCTGCGGGTCCGCCTACTGGACAAACTGACCTACGGAGATTCGGCGGTCGCCGGCGTTCTGGGTCATCCCCAGCTCGAGTTCCTCCATGGCGATTGCCGCAATATTCAGGACGTCGTGCGCGCGATGTCCGGGGTACGGAACGTGATTCACCTGGCGGCTATCGTGGGCGATCCAGCCTGTGCGGCCGACGACAAGAACGCGCGCGAGATTAACTACGCCGCAACCCGCATGATGCTCGAAATCGCAAAAGGCCACGGCGTAGAGCGGTTCCTGTTCGCTTCGAGTTGCAGCGTCTACGGCGCATCCGATTCGGTGATGGACGAGAAGTCCGCCACGATCCCAATCTCGCTCTATGCGGAAACCAAGCTGAATTCCGAAAGAGTCCTGCTCGAAGCCAAATCGGCGGCGTTCCACCCGGTTATCCTGCGGTTCTCGACCGTTTTCGGCCTCGCGCCGCGCCCGCGTTTCGATCTGGTGGTAAACCTCCTCGCCGCCAAGGCCTTTCAGGAAGGCCTCATTACTATTTTCAACGGCGATCAGTGGCGTCCATTCATTCACGTCGAAGATGTCGCGGAAGCCGTGTGCCAGACGCTGGCGGCGCCGCTCGACCGGGTGAGTGGAGAAATCCTCAACGTCGGAGACGACCGGTTGAATTACAATCTGGCGCAGGTTGCCGATCTGATCCGGGCCGAGTTCCCAAACACCCGCGTCGAAAGCGTCGAAAACGCCGACCGGCGAAACTACCGGGTCTCGTTCGACAAGATCAGGGAACGAATTGGATTCCAGTGCAGCAAGACCCTGGAAGAGGGAATCCGGGAATTGCGAATCGCGTTCGAAGAGGGCCGTATCGCCAACTACAAAGATCCGCTGTACAGCAATCTGACCTACGTCAAAACGTTCGGCGGATTCGATTCTGGGCGGGATCTGGACGGGCAGGTCATGGCCGCTTTCTCCGATAGTCTCGCGAATCTCGCCACAGCGCCCCATGCATTGGAAGAAACCGCGTTCCGCCAAGAGCCCCAGCCATTCCAGGCGCCCTCCTCTCAGAACCTGCATCCGGCAACACAGGCATAGTTTTAGCGATCTCGCCCCAAGTTTTTGGGCCTCGCGGGGACCGCCCCTGACTTGCTTTTTGAAATTAGTTAGTTAACGGCTGCCGCCGTGTGTCCGGGCAATAGCCTCTAACATCGGGTGAAGGGAACCGAGGCTCTCTTCGAGGATCCTGAAGGCCTCGTTGACACCACTCAAGTCCTTCGACCTTCCTATCCGCTCCAACTCCAGCGCGGCTCGATAGACGGACTCCGCGCCAAAATTTGCGACCGAACCCTTTAGGCTATGGCTGGCCCGTTCGAGCCCGGACGCGTCCTCATCGGCGACCGCTTGTCGGATTCCTTCGAGTAGCGTGGGATAGTCGTCGAGGAACAATTCCGCTATTTCCCTGAGGAGATCTTCATCTCCGCCTACACGCGAAAGCGCCAGCGTCCGGTCCATGATCAAGTGTTCGTTCGACATGGTCGAGGCCAGATTCAAAGCACACCGCCTTCCTAACCTTATCGGCGGTATGGGGGGTTTTACTACAGTACACGCTGTGAAATCAATTCGGGTCCCGCAGTAGTGGTCAGGAAGATGACGTTTGTTGCACCCATGATATCGTGGTCTACTTGTCTGCTCCTGTCTCCCGGAACTACCCAACTCTCCCGAACTGGCAGCGCTGGGCTACAGTCTGGCTGCTTTGCCTCGGCATCATTATTGCCTATGTGGATCGCGCCAACCTGTCCGTGGCGCTCGCGAGCAAGGAATTCATCGCTTTCTTCGGGTTATCCAACGACGGCCGAGGCGCGCTGAATTCGGCGTTCTTCTGGTTCTACGCGTTACTACAGATTCCCGCGGGGATGCTGGCGGACCGGTTTGGAGTCAAAACGCCCTACACGATCTGTTTCGTCCTCTGGTGTTGCATTTCCGCCTGGACGGGCGGCGTGCAAACCGTGGCAGCGTTGCTTGGCATCCGCATGCTGCTAGGCGTCTTCGAAGCGCTCGTTACGCCCGCCAGCATCCGGTGGATTCGCTACAACGTCCCCGACCGTTCCCGAGGCATGGCGCTCGGCATCTTCATGGCCGGCACCAAGTATGGACCCGCCGCCGGCGCCTACCTCGCCGCGCGGCTGATCGAGGGCTACGGCTGGTGCACGATGTTCGTCACACTCGGCCTCGGCGGCCTTCTCTGGCTAATCCCGTGGCTGCTCATGGTCCGCAACAACGATCGAGAACTGGAAGCTGCCGCCGGGGCCAGCGCCACGGCGCCGAGAATGCCCTTTAGCCAGGTCATGCGCAAACCGGCAATCTGGGGAATCCTCATCGGCACGTATTGCTACAACTACTTTGTCTTCTTTTCCATGACCTGGCTGCCCGCGTATTTCGCTGAACGGCGGCATCTCTCGCTCAACGACTCCGGGGCTTATACGGGGTTCAGTTTCGGAGGTATGGCCACGGTTGCGATTCTCGCCGGCTGGGCTGCGGACAAACTGATCGCCCGCGGTTGGGACGCCGTCAAAGTGCGACGCGGCTTCACGCTCGCCGGTTTTGTGATGGCGTCGTCTGAAATCCTCGGAGCGATGTCCAACTCCAACGATTTTGCCTTGACCATGGCCATCGTGTCGTTGAGCGGCCTTGGCCTGGCGACGGCGAACTACTGGGCTCTCACCCAGACGCTTCTGCCGGGGGCCGCGATCGGATCTATCGCCGGCGCGCAGAACACCGCCTCCAACCTCGCGGGCGCCACGGCGCCTTTGTTCACGGGTTGGCTCATCACGGCAACTGGGAATTACGAAGCTCCGATGTACGCGATTTGGGGATTCCTGATCCTCGGCATCGGCATGTACACTCTCGTGGTTCGCGAGCGCTACGCGAGGTAGGTATTGACGCAAATTTGCGTTTTTCTCTACGCCTGGTTCTTGCCCCGCAGCACGAATCGCGAGTAACCCGTCTTGCCTGTCGCGCTGGTCATCACGAACAACCCCATCTCCAGATCCTCGAAAAACAGCACGCAGCACAACTCGCCCTTCACAAAACAGGACCCGTGCACCATCTTCACTTCAGGAATCTTGACCAGCCGCGTGTTTTCCGGCTCCACGAGCTCGCCAAGCATCTGGCTCGCCACGCGGCAGATGAGGATCTCCATCTCCTCCACATGCGCGGGCGCGCCCAGTTGCATGAACCCCGGGCGGGACGCGAAATCGTCCAGAAAATCGTTCCAAAACGCGCCGAAGTCGGCCGCCGTGGCGAACCGCTTTTTCAGCTCATCGAACTCCTGCAGCGAAAGCCCTGCACCTGCTCCGGTGGCGCCACCCCCATCAGACATGGGCCAGGCCGAGTTCTTTCAACTGCGCGCCGGTCGCCTTCTCGACGTCGGCGTGCAGCGAATTGCCGTGCGAATCCATGGTGACGATAGCGGCAAATCCTTCGACGCGGATGTGCCACATCGATTCCGGAATGCCGAACTGTTCGAGGTACACGCCCTTCACGTCCTTCACCGTGCGGGCATAGAACTGCGCCGCGCCGCCGATGCCGTTCAAATACACCGCGCCGTGTTCCTTCAAGCCGGCAAGGGTTTTAGCGCCCATGCCGCCCTTTCCGATCACCACCCGCACGCCGAAGTTCTTGATCACATCGGCCTGATACGGTTCCTCGCGAATCGACGTCGTCGGACCTGCCGCCTTCACATACCACTTATCGCCCTCCCTCAACATCACAGGACCGCAGTGATACAGCACCGCGCCATTCAGATCCACCGGCGCCGGGTGATGCATCAGGTAATGGTGCACATTATCGCGGCCGGTGTACATGTCGCCGTTGATGATCACAACGTCGCCAACCTTCAGTGCGCGAACCTGTTCTTCCGTGACAGGCGACGAAAGCACGACCTCTTTTCCGGTGAGCGGAAACCCTTCGGCAGTCGCCATCTTCTTCACCGGAACCGCGGGATCGCGATACATCCAATGGACAATCTCGCCAGTGACCGCGTTCAGCCGAACGCCAAGCCGCCGATACGCCCAGCAATCATAGGCGACCGACACGAAGAAACTCGCGGGAAGCCGGTTCGCAGCCATGATCTTGCACCCAATCAGCGACGATTTGCCGCCAAAACCCATCGCGCCGACGCCGAGCGTGTTGGCCTCCGCCATGATTTCGGATTCGAGGTTCGCCAGCACAGGATCAGGATTCGTATCGTCGAGCGTGCGGAACAGTTCCTGCTTGGCCAACATGTACCCGTGCGCGCGGTCGGACCCGATGCACACGCCAATCGCGCCAGGCGCGCAACCCTGTCCCTGCGCCTGCCAGACCGAGTGCAGAATGCACTTCTTCACGCCATCGAGGTCGCGGTCGGCGCGGCCCAGATGTTCGACATTGCAGGGCAAAGAGTATTGGATGTTCTTGTTCTCGCAGCCGCCACCCTTCAAAATCAGCTTGATCTCAATCTCGTCTTCTTCCCACTGCTCGAAGTGCGTCACTGGAGTTTCCGAACCGAGATTGTCGCCAGAATTCCTGCCCGTGATCGAATCCACGGAATTCGGGCGTAGCTTGCCCTTGCGCGTCGCCTCCGCCACCGCATTGCGAACCGCCTTTTTGATCACCAGTTGGTTGACGCCGACGGGCGTATGGATCACGAAGGTCGGCATGCCGGTATCCTGGCAAATCGGCGCCTCATCGTCCGTCGCCATGTCGATGTTGGTGGCGATAATGCTTAGCGCTTGGGCGCTTTGCGTACCGGGCGTTTCGTCTTCGATCGCCACACCCATCGCTTTGCGGACATCGGGCGGCAGATTCGACGAGGTCTGCGTGATCAGTTCGAGAAGGCTGTTTTCCAGGTGTTGCATGGTCCGAAACTTGAGGATAACGCGGGTCCGCTATACTCTTGTGATCGGCACTCAAACTGGAGATCGGTTCGGGCCCTACGAGATCCTCACCCGTCTGGGCGAAGGCGGCATGGGCGAGGTGTGGAAAGCACTCGACACCCGGCTGCATCGCACCGTCGCCCTGAAGATTTCCAAGGATTCTTTCACCGAACGTTTCGAGCGCGAAGCGCGAGCGGTCGCGTCGCTCAATCATCCCAACATCTGCCACCTTTACGACGTCGGCCCAAATTATCTGGTGATGGAGTTTCTCTCCGGCGAGACCCTGAAGGGGCCGCTCCCGCTGCAGAAGGTGCTCGAGTATTCCAAGCAAATTCTGGATGCTTTGGCGGCTGCGCACCTGCAAGGCATAGTCCATCGCGACCTGAAGCCGGAAAACATTTTCGCCACCAGGAGCGGCATCAAGCTGCTCGACTTCGGCCTCGCCAAGCACGATCCAATCATCGCGCCGGGCGTCAAGAAAGGCAGTGACGAAGCCGCAACAGCCCCCATCACGATGCAGGGGCATATCATCGGCACCCTGCACTACATGTCGCCCGAGCAGTTGCACGGCAAGGATGCGGATGCGCGCAGCGACCTGTTTGCCTTTGGCTGTATTCTCTATGAGCTCATCAGCGGCAAGCGGGCATTTGACGGCGAATCCGCAGCCAGCGTCATCGCCGCAATCCTCGAACGCGAACCAGCGCCGCTGCCCGGCTTGCCAGCCGCATTGAACCGCGTGATCAGGCACTGTTTGGCAAAGGATCCCGACGCACGGTTTCAAAACGCGTTGGACCTCGAGACTGCGCTCGACTGGGCGATGGAGCCGTTGTCCGGCGCCGCTTCGACACAATCGAATCGCCGCCAGTGGCTCGCAGCAAGCGCGGCGGCTTCCGTCGCAGCTTTCGCGGGCGGATGGTTCGCATCCCGCGCCAGCAACGCCAAATCCGGCGCGAATGGCGCCGCCCGCCGGCACGCGATACGCCTGCAACTGGCGCCGCCTGAGGGCGCGGAGTTCTCGCGCGGCGGCGTGGCGGTTTCACCGGATGGCTCGCGCATCGCGATCGTGGCCGTCGCCAAAGGCAAGCGGGCTCTGTGGGTCCGCGCGACCCAGGGTCCCGATGCACACCTCGTGCCAGGGTCGGAAGGAGCGGACAGCGCGTTCTGGTCTCCCGACGGCAAGTCGATCGGATTTGGGGCTCGCGGAACACTGATGCGCGTGGACGCCGATGGCGGCGAACCGCTGGCGATAGTGGACCGGGTATCGCGGGGAGCGGTCTGGTGCGCCGATGGGGCCATCGTTTTCGGAGCCCCGGCAGGAGGCCTGCAGCGCGTGGCGGCCAGTGGCGGAGACGCAAAGCCGTTTACTACTCTCGATAAGTCGCGCGGGGAGCTGTCCCACCGCTGGCCTTCTCTGCCGGGCGACGGCCGGCTGCTGTATTGGACGAATTCCACGAATGCCGCGAACACCGGCGTCGTAGCGGCGTCCCTCGACAATCCGGCCAAGCGGCAGTTTCTGTTTGCCGCCGGCAGCAACGCCTTCTACTCGATGGGCCACCTGCTCTGGCTGCGTGGCGCGGCCCTCGTCGCGCAACCATACGACCCCGAAACCAACCGGCTTTCGGATGAACCGCGGACCGTCGTCACCTCAGTGAGCGGCAATAGTTCGTTCGGTTCCGTTCACGCGGGCGCGACGGCGGACGGCATGCTGTTTTACACCGAGCCGGTCACCAGCGAATTGACCTGGGTCGATCGTGAAGGCACGGTCTTAAAGTCGGTCGGTGAAGCCGCCAGATAC